>Ga0181531_10002897_pt1 | contig 10590 bp, 8 predicted proteins | sample PEATcosm2014_Bin_38_FD_119743 | JGI IMG/M metagenome (GOLD analysis project Ga0181531, IMG submission 119743) | Peatland microbial communities from MTU Mesocosm Facility, Houghton, MI, USA - PEATcosm2014_Bin11_10_metaG | ecosystem: Environmental > Terrestrial > Soil > Wetlands > Peat | place... | reverse complement strand
GCGGTGAAGATCTTCGCCTTCACCTTCGACTGCTTCTCGGCCTCATCCCGCTTCTTGTCGCAGGCGTCCTCGTCCGCGCCTGAAACAGCGCCTGAACCTGCGCTGCAGTCCGGGTAAACCGCCGAGGTAAACAACAGGTGCTTGCCGTCCGGGGACCAGGTTGCATTGTCGGCCTCGGTGCTGATGTGTGTCAGCTGATGTGGCTCGCCCATGGAGCCGGTCGCCGAGTCGAAGGGCGCGAGGAAGATCTGCTGGGTTCCGTCCCGCGCAGTGAGAAACGCGATCTGCTTCCCGTCCGGCGAGAATCGTCCGCGGCTCTCGCCCGCCGATGACGCGGTCAGAGCCTTCTCTTCTCCTCCGCTGACGGGGACGATCCAGAGGTGCGAGGTTTTTGTGTTCTTCGCGAGATCGACGTCAGTGGCCGAAAAGAGGACCCACTTGCCATCTGGCGAAACCGCAATATCGCCGAGGCGGCGCATGTTCATCATGTCTTCGAAGGTCATGGGCCGACGCGCAGGGCTGGTTTCTGAACCTGGACTTGCTGAAGCTGGACTTGAACCCGCGGTCTGCGCTCCTGCACTCACAACGAACAACAGCGCCGCTCCCGCACACATCGATGCATTCATCCCCCGCGCACCCTCTCCATTGCAAGGAACATATTAAAGCTTGCCCACTCAAGCCAAAACCGGGCTTGAATGGGCCACCACTTGCCGACGTTGCCCACTCAAGCCAAAACCGGGCTTGAATGGGCCACTACCATGCCAAAGCCGGGCTTGAATGGGCCACTACTTGCCGACCATCGCTGCGGAATTGGCGAGGTGGACCGGCTGCGCCTGCGCGTCTCTCTCCTCGGCCGGCAGCTCGATCACCACGGCAGCACCTCGGGGAAGCAGGTTTACCGCGGAAATTTCTCCTCCATGCTCACGGATAATCGAGTAACAGATACTCAGGCCAAGACCCATGCCCTCGCCCTGGTCACGGGTTGTATAAAACGGGTCGAAGGCGCGGGCTGCATTTTTAAATCCAGGGCCATTGTCCGAAAAGGTGATCTGAACGCCGTGCCCGTCCGCCGCCGCTTCCACGGTCAGCCGCCGCTCGAGATCTCCATTCGCGCCATCCATAGAGGCAATCGCATTTTTGACGACCTGCAGGAATACCTGACGGAGCTGATCGCCATCGGCGCGTATTTCCGGCAAATTTTGCGGGACCTGCAGCTGCCAGCGGACACGTGCGGTTTCCAGATCGGGGCCCAGCAATTTTTCGACATCGCGCAACACGCCTTCAAGCGAGAGCGACTCACGGTTCACGGGCGACGCCTTGCGGAACCGAACCAGGCTGTCGATGATTTGCTTCATCCGCCGCGCTTCATTCAGGATCACGAGCGCCTGATCGCGGATCGCACCTTGATTGTCCGTCATGAGTTCGGCATAGCCGGTTACCACCGTGAGCGGGTTGTTCAGTTCGTGCGCGACGCCCCCGGCCAGTTGTCCGAGTCCAGCGAGCCGTTCCGCCTGGAAGACGCGCCGCAGCAGCATCTGCTGTTCTCGTGCCGCACCCACGCGCGCCGCGAGCAGTTCCAGGGGAAGAATGTCCTCGGTCAGCAGGGGCACCTCGGGCTCTCGGAGGCCTGCGACCAGCAAGCCGCCGAGGAGTTCCTGGTCCCGTCCGCGGATCGCCACTGCGTGGGCTTCACGAAAGTTCATCTGCAGCAGCTCGTCGCCCGGCTCCATCAGTGTCGTCAAATCCAGCAGAACAACGTGGCCGATGGCCGGGCTGCAGAATTTTGACTTCACGATCTCCCTTAGCTTTTCGATAGTGGTCCGCCGCGCCAGAGCGTCCAGGGCGCCGCTCAGCGCTCCATGCATGCCAGCTCTTCCGGCCAGCCGGAATCTCCCTTCCGGACCGCGTAAAACTACCGCGGCCTGGCTGAAACGGCTCGCCTCAGCAATGGCCTCGCAGATGGGGTCGTACTGCCCATTGTCTTCGTCCGAGGGCATGGCTCCCAGAAAGATCTCCGTATATTTCTCCATCTCGAGCCGGGCCCTGCGATCGCGAAGCTGGGCAGCCTTGTTCGACGCGATTTCATCTTCGAGCACCAGGACAATCATCCCCACCGCGGCAATCACTTTCATCAGGTTCACCGCCCGCAGCAGCACGACGGGTACATGCGTCGCTCCCAACAGAGGGGCCAGCAACATGGGCAACGCCCAACCCGTTAATCCACCAACGGTGAAAATCACTCCCGCTGTCAGCCGCCGGAACGCGAGCACAAACAGCAGAGCCGTGATCAGCATGATGCCGCTCTGAGTGAGCGACAGCACCGCAGGGTAAGCCTGCCGCCAGGTCAACCAGATGACGCCGCAGCCGACCGGCCCAACCATCAAGAGGCTCAGCCAGACCGGCAACAAATTCCGTTCGAAGCTCCACCGAGTGGCGACCAGCAGCGTCGAGAATACGCAGGCGAGGAGAACTGCGCGCGCCAAAGCTCCCGGCTGCGGATCCATGGACACCAGTACGGCATACAGAATAATGGGCGCCGCAAAGGCGACGATGTAGAGAACACGCGGTCTTCTGGTCATGTACTGGGGCGCCATGGAGCCCAGAAACATCACGGCGCCCATCTGCATGCTTACGCGAGAAACCGCCAGCCACAGGCCGGAATGACCGCGGCCGAAAACCTCTATTTCCAGCTGAATGGCGGCGAACATCCAGCCTGCCAGCCAGAGCAGCTGCCTGCGGCGGGCGCTGAGAGCCTCCCCGGCACGCACTCGGAGCGGGGGTAAGGATCGTCTCTGCAGCCAGAGCGCGCCAAAAACCGCCACGAGCACGAACAGCAAAATCAGCGTTGGCGCTCGATAAAGATCTGCGCTTGTCGGCATAAGTGGGGGACCAGACAGGCCCTAGTCTAATTGGTCGCGGCCTTCAGGAAAATGTATAAGTTGGTGCGGTACAGGCGCTCAACGTGGCTCCGGCCGATCCGGATCTGCGATCTGGATCCATAACCCCGGATGTCACTCCTGCGTCTATTCTGAAGGAACAGGAGCGTATCGTGTTTCTTTCCGCATCCCGCCTTCGTCCAGCTCTTCTGGCTGCGCCCCTGCTGCTCTTGTCGCTCGCGGTCCACGCCCAGGCGTCCTACACTTCGATGCCTCTCGACCAGGGGTTCGGCCCACTTGACCAGTCCCAACCGTCGATACCCATTCCGCAAATCATCACCGAGTTCACCGCGAAAGAGGCGGTTTTTCGGCAGGCTCTGAACAACTACACCTGGCAGCGCAGCGTCCGGGTTGAGACGGTCGATGATGATGGCAAGGCCGATGGCCGGTATTACCAGGTGGTAGACATTGCTTTCGACGATCAGGACCGGCGCACCGAGCGTGTTCTTGAATCGCCAGCCAACTCCCTGACACGGGTGATGATGTCGCCCGCCGATTTCGATGACATTGAAGAACGCCTGCCTTTCGTATTGACCACCCAGGACGCCCCCCAATACGACGTGACGTATATCGGCAAGCAGAAGATCGACGAGATCGATACGTGGGTGTTCGACGTCAAGCCTAAAGTCATCGAAAAGAAGCACCGCTACTTTCAGGGGCGCATCTGGGTCGACCAGAAAGAGCACCAGATCGTCGTCACCAATGGCAAGAACGTTCCGGACGACGTTCGTCCCGGCCATGAGGACCTGTCCATTCCCTTCGTGACCTATCGGCAGATGGTCGATGGCAAATACTGGTTTCCGGTTTACACCCACGGCGACGGGGTTCTGCACTTTCCGGCCGGCCATGGCTATCTCAGCCAGGACGTGCACATGCGCGAGACGCTGAAGTACACCAACTATCACGAGTTCCACACGAGTATTCGCGTCATCTACCAGGGGCAGGACATTACCGGGAACCCGGAGAAGCAGCCGTCTGGACAGACACCGCCCGCCAGTGCGCCGTCGGGACCGTCATCACCAAGCACACCCCAAACCACCACGCCGGCCACACCGCCGGCGAAGCCTCAATGAGATGGATCCCTTGCAGGCGTGGCTGCGGTGGGCGCTATGAAGTTTTAGGGAGCCATCTCAGTGGTTCACGCGAGCTTCTTTCCCAGCCTCACCGCTCTCGCTCGCGTTCGCAGGCGCAGCGTTTCATTCGGCTGCGAGCCGGCAAGTCCGATCCAAAGTTTGCCCACCGGTCTGGCGCCCAGGATGCGTGCCGTTACTTTCAGCGCCCGCGGAGCTCCCGTGGCCAGGGGTATGAACAGCGCGGGGATGGCGGCTGACGTCACCAGCACCGCCTTCTTCATCCTGATCTTGCTGCGCAGTACCGGGCCGAGGTTCCTCCCCCACGGCCAGTGGAAGTAAACGAGCAAGCGCTCCATGAACCGCCGAAAGATGGACGTTACGTTGTAGAAATTCACGGGTGAGGCCAGGACGACCGCGGTTGCGCTCTCGACTTTCCGCAGCAGCGACTCCAGGCCGTCCTGATGCACGCACTCGCCGCGCGCCGGATCCTTGTCCTGGGTGCACATGCGGCAGTTACGGCAGAACTCGATTTGCTGTTCGATGAGATAAATCTTTTCTGTCGCCGCGCCGTTTTCTCGCGCACCTTCCAGAACCGCATCCACCGCCTGATCGGTGATGCCGCCCCGGCGATAACTACCGACAATTGCTACTACGCTTGCCATGGCGCCCCCCACCTTTCGCTGTGTACCACTTTTGGGGAAGGGCTTCCGTAGCGGAGATCACAGTAATCTGTTGACCGTCCGAATGTCGTACGCAGCAGGCGGAGGGCGGTTTTTCGCACTCCGCTGGAACCCTTTGCTTCGCCCATGCCGTCCTGGTACGATGGGAGGAGAGATCACATCGGATTTTTTGCCGGCCGCCGTGTCTGGCGAGCCGCACCGTCTGGAGGAACTACTTGCCCGCAGCCGAACGTTTTCTTTTTACTTCTGAGTCCGTCACCGAAGGCCATCCCGACAAGATTGCCGACCAGGTATCCGACGCGATTCTCGACGCATGTCTTGAGCAGGACCCCTACAGCCGAGTGGCCTGTGAGACCCTCACTGCGACCGGCCTTGTTGTGATTGCCGGGGAGATCACGACTCGCGCTTATGTCGATTTCCAGGCCCTGGTGCGTGGTGTGGTCACCGCCATTGGCTACGACAATGCGGTTTACGGGTTCGATTCGAACACCTGCGCGGTGATCTCGACGATCAACAAGCAATCCGGGGACATCGCGATGGGGGTAGACACCGGCGGGGCCGGCGATCAGGGCATGATGTTCGGCTACGCGACCAACGAGACGCCGGAACTGATGCCCACGCCGATTTCGCTGGCGCACAAGCTCACCCGGCGCCTGTCGGAAGTCCGCAAGACCGGCAAGCTTCCTTACCTGCGTCCGGATGGCAAAAGCCAGGTCACCGTTGAGTACGACGCCAACCACAAGCCGATCCGCATCGATGCCGTGGTCATCTCCACCCAGCACGCGGAGACGATCTCCACCGATGAGCTGCGCGCCGACATTCTGAAGCATGTGATTCAGGCGGTGCTTCCCGCCGAGCTGCTCGACGAGAACACCAAGTACCACATCAATCCCACGGGGCGCTTCGTTATCGGCGGTCCCATGGGCGACACCGGCCTCACCGGGCGAAAGATCATAGTCGATACCTACGGCGGCATGGGCCGTCACGGCGGGGGCGCGTTCTCCGGCAAGGATCCGACGAAGGTGGACCGCTCCGCAGCCTACCTGGCCCGCTATATCGCAAAGAACATCGTTGCAGCCGGACTCGCCGAGCGCTGCGAGGTGCAGCTGGCCTATGCCATCGGCGTCGCCGATCCGGTCAGCGTGCTGGTCGAGACCTTCGGGACCGGGACGATTGCTGAGGCGGAGCTCGTTGCTCTCGTCCGCAAGAACTTCCAGCTCACGCCGAAGGGGATCATCGAAGGGCTCAATCTCCGGCGGCCAATCTACCGGAAGACGGCGGCTTATGGTCATTTTGGGCGTACGAACGAGCCGGATTTCACCTGGGAGGCGACGGACAAAGCCGCGGCTTTGAAGGAGCAGGCGGAGGCTCTGAAGCAGGAGCCGGTGGCCGCGAAGTAGGATCGGTGGGTTGGACGCGAGAGGGCAGGTCTATGACCTGCCCTTTTCTGTTGTGTTGTTATGAGGCCCAGAGGAAGCTCATTGTTCCGCTTTTCATGGCTGTGTAAACGGACATTAACAATTGGAACGAAGAATCGAATGGAGTTTGTTTTCCTGGGGGGAGAGGTCCGTGAGAAAGAGCCTGACATTTGCGGTTACAGTCTTGGTGTGCGCAGCCTGCGGCGCCGGGGCGCAAAAGATCAACGGAGCGGGAGCATCATTTCCGTATCCAATTTATTCGAAATGGTTCAGTGAATACAGCCAGCAGCATCCGGGCGTGCAAATCAACTACCAGTCGATTGGGTCGGGTGGCGGAATTCGCCAGGTGACTACGGGAACGGTCGATTTCGGGGCCAGCGACATGCCGATGAGCAACGACCAGTTGTCGGCGTCGAAGATCAAACTGGTGCATGTGCCAACGGTTCTCGGCGCGGTCGTGCCGGTTTATAACATCCCGGGTGTGAGCACGGAACTGAAATTTGCGCCGGATGTGCTCGCGGACATCTACCTGGGCAAGATCACCAACTGGAGCGATGGGCGCATCGCGAAGGACAATCCGGGAGTCAAGCTGCCGAACCAGGACATTTTTGTGGTTCACCGTTCCGATGGCAGCGGTACGACGTTCATCTTCACGGACTACCTGTCGAAGGTGAGCCCGGAGTGGAAGAGCGGCCCGGGCGCGAATTCAGCGGTGGCGTGGCCCAAGGGGATCGGCGGCAAGCAGAATGAAGGAGTGGCGGGACTGGTGAGGCAGATGCCGGGATCGATCGGGTATGTCGAGTTGATCTTCGCCATGCAAAACAAGATTCCGTTTGGGTATGTGCGCAATCATGCGGGGACGTGGGTGAAGGCGAGTATTGAGGGGGTAACCGAAGCAGCGGCGTCGGTGAAAACGATGCCGACCGACTTCCGGGTTTCGATCACGGATGCTCCCGGGAAGAATGCGTACCCGATCGCCAGCTTCACGTGGCTGTTGGTGCCGATCCACGCCACCGACGCAACCAAGGGGAAGGTGATTAAGGACTTTCTGGACTGGATGCTGAGCCAGGGAGAAGGGCAGGTGGCGACTTTGGATTACGCGCCGCTGCCGCAGAACGTGGCCGATAAGGTGAAGGCCACGGTAGATAAGCTGCAGTAACGATTTCGCGGCGGCGGCGAGTTCGGCCGCGAGTTTTTGGGTGGTTTCCTGAAGGGAGGCGCACGCCCGAGCGTGCGCCCTTTTCCTGTCCTGACCCGGAAGGACGTGTATCGAATCCAACCGGAAATCCTGCTTTGGATGGTTTATTTCCTTATTTTTCATGGCGATTAACATGGCGTTCAAAAACCCGGAATAGGGTAAACGAGTCGTGAGTCTTCGCATTCAGGAACCCCAAACACTCAGAACATCCGAACAGGCCGCTCCGGCGGGAGGGTTGGCGGCGGTCACCACAAGTGCGCCCAGCTCGCCGATTCGAGCCTTTCTGCAGAGCCGAGGAAGCTCGTCGATTGCCGACGCTACGTTTCGCTGGATCATGCTGCTCTGCGCCTTAAGCATCTTTGGCATTGTGGCTCTGATCGCCAACGAACTGGTGATGAGTTCGAAGTTGACGCTGGCGAAGTTCGGGCTGAAGTTCTTTGTGGGCAGCGCGTGGGATCCAGTAAACGAGAACTTCGGGGCGCTCCCTTTCATCTACGGAACGCTCGTGTCATCGCTTGTATCGCTGGTTCTGGCCGTGCCCCTCGCTGTTGGAGTGGCCGTATTTCTGACGGAGATGTGTCCGAAGGCGCTGCGGGGAATCCTGTCGTTTCTGACGGAGCTGCTGGCAGCGATTCCGAGCGTGGTGTATGGGCTGTGGGCGATCTTCGTGCTGGTGCCGCTGCTGCGAACCTATATCGATCCCGTGCTGATAAAGCTGCTGGGATGGACGGGGCTGTTCACGGCTCCGGATTTTGGCATTGGGATGTTCGCGGCAGGGGTAATTCTGGCGATCATGATTCTGCCGATCATTTCGTCGCTGACGCGCGAGGTAATGTCGGCGGTGCCCTACTCGCAGCGGGAGGCCGTGCTGGCACTGGGAGCAACGCGGTGGGAGATGATCCGAATGGGGGTGTTGCGAAACGCGCGGATAGGCATCGTGGGTTCGATCATCCTCGGGCTGGGGCGGGCATTGGGCGAGACGATGGCCGTGGCGATGGTGATCGGCAGCAGCCCGACGATATCGAAGTCCCTGCTGGCGCCGGCGGCGACGATGGCCAGCGTAATCGCGAACGAGTTCGCCGAGGCTTCCGATGATACCTACCGGAGTGCGCTGATTGAAATCGGACTGGCGCTGTTCCTGGTTACGATCGTGGTGAATATGCTCGCACGGTTGCTGGTGTGGGCTGTGACGCGCGGCGCGCCGGCGAGGACGGCCTAGCGACGGATATGGAGAAACAACTCAAGTCAAGTGCGCTGAATCGGCGCTGGAGATGGTTCACGAACCATCTGGCTACGGTATTGGCGATACTGGCGACCATTCTGGTGATAGCGCCGCTGGTGGCGATCTTTATCAACCTCGTCTACAAAGGCGCGAGTTCGCTGAATCTGAATTTCTTCACGAAGATTCCGGCGCCGGTAGGAGAAGAAGGCGGAGGCATGGCCAACGCCATCGTGGGCTCAGCGGTGCTGCTGGGAGTGGCGAGCGCGCTGGGGATCCCCATGGGGATTGCAGCGGGCATTTACCTTGCGGAATATGGGCGCGGGACGAAGCTTTCCAACGTGGTGCGGTTTACCGCGGACGTTCTGAATGGGGTGCCGTCGATTGTGATGGGGGTTGCGGTGTACGCCCTGATCGTCGTGCCGATGAAAGGGTATTCGGCCTTCGCGGGGGGCGTGGCGCTGGGGATCATGATGATTCCGACGGTGGGACGGACGACGGAGGAGATGCTTTTGATGGTGCCGCATTCGATACGGGAAGCGGCGCTGGGGCTTGGGGTTCCGAACTGGCGATCGATGGTGTCGATCACGCTGAAGACGGCCATGCCGGGCGTGATTACGGGCTGCATGCTGGCTTTTGCGCGGGTGGCTGGAGAGACGGCCCCGCTGATCTTTACGGCTTTCGGCAATCAATTCTGGAGCACGGCGCTGAACCAGCCAATTGCCGCTCTGCCGTTGCAAATATACGTCTATGCTCTTTCTCCCTATGACGAGTGGCATCGTCTGGCGTGGGCGGGGTCGCTGGTGCTGATCGTGTTGATTGTGGTTTCGGTTTCACTGGTGCGGTATGTGACCACGCGCGGCGTGTTGAAAGGGGCAAGCTAAGGATGGGGGTCGGCATCGAAGTCAACAACCTGAATGCGTGGTATGGAGCGAACCACACATTGCAGGACATCACACTGCACATTCCCGCGAATGAGGCGACGGCGTTGATCGGACCATCGGGGTGCGGGAAATCTACGTTCGTACGTTGCCTGAACCGGATGCACGAGACCAACCCGATCGGCAAAGTGACGGGGGAAGTGAAGGTGGGGGGAGTCGACATTTACAGCGATATCTCGGCGGTGGAGGTGCGGCGGCGCATCGGGATGGTGTTTCAGCGTCCGAATCCGTTTCCGACGATGTCGATTTACGACAATGTAGCTTCGGGGTTAAAACTGAACGGGTTTCGGAACCGGCGGGTGCTGGGCGAGGTGGTGGAGCGGTCGCTCAAGCACGCTGCGTTGTGGGAAGAAGTGAAGGACGATCTGAAGAAGAAGTCGGGGGCGAGCCTGTCGGGCGGGCAGCAGCAGCGGTTGTGCATCGCCCGGGCACTGGCAGTGGATCCGGAGGTGTTGCTGATGGACGAGCCGGCATCGGCGCTGGATCCGGTGTCAACGGCGAAGATAGAGGATTTAATTTTTCAGCTGAAGGTGCAGTATACGATCGTGATCGTGACGCACAACATGCAGCAGGCGGCGCGGGTCGCCGAGCGCACGGGATTCTTTCTGAACGGAAAGCTTATCGAATTCGATTCGACGCACAAGATTTTTACCAACCCGGGTGACAAGCGGACGGAGGATTACATTACAGGCAGGTTTGGATAATGGCGCGGATCCGCTTTCAACAAAACCTGGACGACCTGAAGGAAAAGCTGCTGATCATGGCGGGCATGGCGGAGCAGGCGATCCAGAGGGCTGTGGAGGCGTACCGGGTGCGCGATCTCTCGATCTGCGATCTGGTGGATCGCGGCGAGATGGCGATCAACCGGCTGGAGCGGGAGATTGACCAGATGGCCCTGGACCTGCTGGCAATGGAACAGCCAATGGCCATCGATCTGCGGTTCATCCTGGCGGTGATCAAAATCAACGCTGACGTGGAGCGGGTTGGAGACTCGGCGCGCGTAATCAGCGACCGGGTGCGGGAGTTGCAGGCTTTTCCGGCGGCGGAGATGCCGATTGATATTCCAAGAATCGCAAATCTGGCGAGCGGGATGGTGCGTAAAGCGTTGCAGGCTTTCATCGAGGG
>Ga0181531_10002896_pt1 | contig 10593 bp, 11 predicted proteins | sample PEATcosm2014_Bin_38_FD_119743 | JGI IMG/M metagenome (GOLD analysis project Ga0181531, IMG submission 119743) | Peatland microbial communities from MTU Mesocosm Facility, Houghton, MI, USA - PEATcosm2014_Bin11_10_metaG | ecosystem: Environmental > Terrestrial > Soil > Wetlands > Peat | place... | reverse complement strand
CATGATTGATCGCATGATGTATCGCAGCATAAATCAGGGCACGTGCCATCAGTGCATGTAGTGCCTTCGTTAGTGGTCATTTTCAAACGAGTCCATGCATCAATACGATACTCTGCAGTAAGACCAGCAGTAAAACATTCAACCACGTTTTCAAAACAATCAGGATGTACGTTCCATGTGAGGTCAAAGCCAATCGGCACATAGAGGTTGTTATATTTATTGGTTAGGACATCATTTTTGATTTCAGTTGAAAGATAGTAAAAACCGAGGCCGGTGAATGGTGTGATGTAATAATGATTTTTGTGAATAAAGAAGTTGTAACCAAAATCGAATTCAGGGCGATAGTCTTTTATTTGCAAGAACGTGTTGGCAGTATTATTCACATATCCCGCATTCCATTCACCATCAAATTCTAGGTTAGCATACCATTTGCTGGGGCGTGAATGAGTAAACTCAAAGTGCAGGCCGACAAGATAACCTTGTGCCGGCGGAAATTCGCAGCAGAGTGGTGCGGTGTTGCAGCAGTCGACGTTATTGTCGAATGCATAGTGCGCGAAATTAAAGAGTGGGCCAACACTGGTTGCCCAGATCTGCTCTACAAACGGCTTGCTGCCCGGTTTGATGCAGCTTGGTTGATTGAGGGCTTTCATGAATGATGAATCGCCCGCAAGGATCATGCTCAGAAGCAATAAATGTCTGCGTGTACGCATGAAGACTCCTTTTTTTAGATGGTTTGAATGAAATTACTCTAGTATGATCAGAGTAGGTATGCAAGTATATGTAATGAAGGAGAGTGGGCTGTGAAAGTGAAATTGCTGTATTCCCCTATCCTTCGACACAATTTTTATTTTATCCTTCAGAAAAAATAAAAATCACTCAGGACGAACGGGGAAAAAATACTCTCTTCCGTTCGCCCTGAGTGTTTCGAGTCCTGAGTTTGGCGAAGGGCGAGAAATGTGTCGAAGGGTAAAGGAACACAATATCATGGCAATCCTTGGTATTTCATAAGTTGCTCAACGATTGGAAAGGATGTGATAACGTGGTACAAATGAGGGCATATAACATTGGAATACTTTTAATAGTGAGTTTCACAATGCATGCGATAGATAAGTTTGAATTATTCAAAATCTTAGACGTTAAGAACAGTCATCCCTTCAACTATGATTTAGGCATTGAAGTGGTGGCCAATAAAAAGAATAAAGCCGGGGTTACGATATGTTGCCATGGTTATGGCAGCAGCAGCCATATTGCGCAAGTCGTGGATTCATTTAATGCGATCCCCGATCATATTGTTGGCTTTAATTTTCCCGATTACGATCTTTTGCACCGGCCCTACGATCCGCGCAAAAGTACCTTTGGCTCCATCAATGAATTATTGCCATTCCTTTACATCATCAAGCGTTGCGTCTGCGATGCAGGCTTAACCTCAATCAATCTCTATGGTTTTTCTGCCGGTGGTGCGGCGGTGATTAATACGCTGGTTGTCTTGAATGAAACAACGTATGATGCGCAACTTGCCGGCATTGGGATTACGCACGAGGATAAAAAACAAATAATCCATGCAATTGAGCATGGATTAATAATATTGGATTGTCCGATGAAATCGGCAGAAGAGATTGTGGATGTGCGTGGGCGGGCACCAGAATTTCTGATTTTGGCAGAAATCTATCGCAGAAATAATATGCGGCCTATTGATTCGGTACCACGATTGAAGGGATTGAAATTACATATTTTGCTTCATTTCCAACAACCTGATGAGATTATTGGCAATCGTGATGATCAACTCTTTATTGATCGCGTACGCGCTGCAAATATAGGCACTACGCAGGTAGTGATTGGCCATGATGGTGGGCATAACACATATCATAGATCATTGTGGCGTGCGTACAACGAGATGCATGGCAAGAAATGATGGCTTTGCGTAAGAGGGATCAAGCCCGAAGTAGCCGCTAGGCGTAGAGGGGCGTGCGTACAACGAGATGCACGGCAAGAAATAATTGCTTTGCATAAGACGGATCAAGCCCGAAGTAGCCGCTAGGCGTAGAGGGGCAAGCATATGAAAAATTGTTACTTCTGTAGATCAAGACGCATAGGCGGCAGAATTTCTTCACTCTGTATAATAAAGCCAAGACGTCGATAGAAAGGTACTGCTTGCCAGACGCTTTCCACGTTAAGGGATGTTATTTTTTCTTCTTTTGACTGAGCTATAAAGTGTTGCATACAGATAGTTCCAAAGCCTTGATTACGTATAGGTTCGTGCATATTAAAAGTCAGCACACTGCGGGAGCCATCAAATGGATTATTGGTATACGTTATTTGCCCAATAACCTTTCCTTGATAGAAGCAATGTTGATCGGCATTTAATGCTCTATAGGCGCCCAGAGAAAGATTACTTGGTGTTATCTTCGATGGGCATGTTGCAGCTGTTAAAGGTTTATCGATATCGATGCTGTAACCTTCGGTAATAAGTTGTTTGCGAAAACGCTCGGTCAAATAATTCCTGAGAGCAGAGTTTGAATCTTTTGACGTAATACTAAAGACCATGTCGTCTAGGATTGTAAAGTATCCGATGACAGCCCCTTGATAGTATATGTTTCGCATATATTCGGTAACTTGTGGTTTGCTCAGAACAACTTCACTCGGATCAATGGAAATTTGATCCGCCTTACGCTTCTTTGAGTTATCTTGCTCCATGCCAAGGGCAATGCTGCTGGTGAGCGCAAAGAGTATGCATAAAATAGTTTTTAGGCTGTTCATAGAAATACCTCCATATTGTTAACTATCATTTCTAATAGAATACCAAATATGGCGTTTTTTTCAACAGGGGGGGCAGGTCATAGATGGGATTAAAAACAGCTAAAATAGCCATTTAAATTGCCAAAGTGGGGGGGTAGAAGATTACGGCGTGACTTACGTTCCACTTCATTACAGCAGGCTAGTCACGCCGTAGCTTTGCGTCATTTCATGTTGGCGTGGTTACGCCGTAGCGCTTCGCGCGTAGGCGAATTACCACCACTTCCAGAAAGAAGTTTTCTCTTTTGAGAGCTTATCTGCCCACCAGAGAAGAGCGATGCAGCTCGTTGCACTGATAAGAAGGGCAGGAATATTCACCAGGTAGCCATACATTTTGATGGGTGATAGTCCAGAATATTTGAAAAGTAGGTTGATAGCGCTGTGAAGTGCAAGACCGCCAGCAACGAATATCATAAAATCGCGTTTTGAACACATACTGAAATCCTTTCATGTAAGAAATGAGATTAACAATTATAACGTGGAGATCCACCAGAATAAGGCTGCAGTGATTGCTGCGTTAATCATGATTGCCCCTAAATTCCAATCTTTAGTCCATCTAAAGGAGAATACTTTGATTGGTAGTGAGCCTGTATACATGATGAGAATATGACTGAGTGTGTGGAATGTTTGTGCACCAGCTAAGAAAATAGCTATTTCGCGAGTAGTAAACATCATGTAAAACTCCTTTTTTAAAATATAAACGGGCAATTTGTTAGAATCGCCCGTTTAGCTATTTTTGATGTTCGTTATTTTTTCTTTTTGCGAAGCATTGGTAAACCAGTGCGTTTATTTTCGAACACTTCGTAACCAGCTGGTAAATCATCGAGTGCAGTCTTCTTATCAACAGCGCCCGCGAAATAGTAAATTCTTTGCTTGCGACCGCCAGCAAGTTTTACTTCCTTAGTGTGCAAGTGGTAAGTCTTGCCACTCTTTTTAGACTTAGTACTGTATGCCATAGGTGGGAGCTCCTTTAGTAATAGAGTATTAAAAGGGGTTTTTATTTACTGGGTATCATCAGAGCAAAAATAGAAGCACCGCGTCAACAAAAAAATAAACAGATTTGCATCTCGCGCTTGGTATGGGGCCTATTTCATGCCCGAATGGGGAATAAATTATTGCTTTTCACACCACAGACCTCATATTCTATTAAAAAACATTTCTTTTTTAATTTGGGAGAATTTATGGAATCTCAAAATCAGTTCAGACAATCTATGCTCGGCAATGCGCTTGCCTTTGCATTCAATGGTATCGTTTCAAATGCTATCTCTTGGATTTCATTTATATGCGTTTCAATCTTTTTTATGTTTTTGGGTTTCCTAGGGTTGGGATTGTCGTGGGGAATATTTAGAATAATATTCCCGATTAGGGATCAAGCTATTGTCATTATCCCCGATAGATTGTCGACATTGGGGTTTGGAATTAGTCACACTTTTGCCATTCCTCAAGGACTTGGCGAGGTTTCATGTGCGCTACTCATTGGATTATTGGGAATCTTCTATTTAGAAGCCCTATGGCTTGGTTTCCATCGGGCATACCTGCGCTATCACGATACGGGCGAAATCAAGTATAGGCCAGTTTTTGATCCGCACATGGTGATATCGTCCATCTTGGCGTGGAGCTTATTAGTACCGCTTATTATTGCTGGATTCATTCTGCTGATAGTGCCGGGCATTATGTTGATCATGAGTTCCTTTTTCACACAATATTTTATTGTCGATAAAAATATGGGACCGTTTGAGGCAATCAAAGCAAGTTGGGCGCTTACCAAAGGTAAATATGATCAGATGATAGGTTTGTTTCTTATCGTCATTCTTTGTGGACTTATTCCGATTATCGGCATGTATGTGGTGAGTTTAATCACGGTCTATGCGTACAGGAATATTGGTAAGGCTCATTCGAATTTGGTCTGAGAAATTTCGAAATTTTTTCTATAGAAAACTAAGTAAAATCGCCCTCCTCCGTTCGTCCCGAGTGTTTTTTGCCTGCGCGAAGCGTAGGAAAAAACGTGCGAGGGATTGTAGTAAAATTATTCCTTTAACGGAATGCATAAGAAATTTATAAGAAGTTTACCTTATCCACAATCCCTCGCCACATTTCTACCTACGCCCTTCGCAAGCTCAGGACTTAGGATAGAAACACTCGGGACGAACGGGGGAGGGGATTTTACTCATTTTTATTAGATTGAGTTTGCGTTATTAAAAATCCGCTCATCCTGAGTAGGGCGGTACGCCCGTATCGAAGGGCCGCTTTGGCTTACTCAAGTAGTCTCTCTGAAACTTTTTAATCAAATCATCATGATTCAGTAACCAACTCGTTGGCCGGCCGTGAGGGCAGGTGGAGCGGTTCTCAGTTTGGGCAAGATCGGAAAGCAATTTCTGAATTTGTTCAGTAGAAAGCTCATCGCCGGCTTTGACGGCAGCAGCGCATGCCATTTGGGCGTGGATTTTTTCTTGGAGTTGTTTTTTAATTGATGCTTCATCGGCTGCACCATATTCACGGATATGAGTAAATATCTCATCAATCAGATCTTTAAATGATGCATTTTTCAGATATACCGGCGTTGCGGTGATGATAAGCGTGGAGTCATTTTGGCGTTTGCAGTGAATGCCATTCTCATTTAAAAGATCGAGATGCGATTCGAGCATATCGAGCGTTTCGCGCGGGAAGGTGAGCGTATGGGGGAACATGAGCGTGATGATCGCAGTATTAGTAAATCGTGCTCTAAATTGTTCGTATAAAATTCGTTCATGGGCGGCATGCTGGTCAATGAAAAGGATGCCATCTTCGGTTGAGAGCATAATGTAAGTTTTATCGTAGATGCCGAGTACTGTATGTACGGTTTCATCTTTGGTTACCGCAACAGTTTGCGCTGGCTCAGGAGTGGCAATTGGCGTGTGCGTTTGCACACGAACTGGATCTTCATCCTCTTCGATCGTATTAAAATTATAAGGAACGTAGGAAGTGATGTGCACCGATTCCGATACATATGCAGGCCGTGATGGCGGTGTATAAGGAGGTATATCCGCGAATGGCATTGCAGAGCGAGGAGCAATCTGAACTCGTTTAGCGAGTATTGCCGACAATCGTGTTTCAAGCGCCGCTTTTACGGCCATTTCTATAATTTGCTCAACAATTTTGGGGTGCAGAAATTGTACTTCTTCTTTGCGTGGGTGAATATTCACATCAATCTGAGCTGGATCGATGGTGATCATGAGTGATGCGGTAGGAAATTGGGATGCAGGAATTGCGTTTGCATATCCTTTCATCAGTGCGCGCGAGAGCGTGTAATTCTTTATCCAGCGGCCGTTCACAAAAAAGTAGAGTGCATTGCGATCATAGCGATAGGTAGTGTGATCAGAAATCATGCCTTCGATGGTAATGCCCCGTTCTTGAGCGGAGCAATGAATCATAGCTGGGGCGAGATCGGCATCCCAAAGTTGTGCAGCTCGTGCGAGATAATCAGTAACGGGCGGGCAATTGAGGATCTGTTTGCCCTCATGATAGAGCGTGATATGCACATCGCGCCGTGATAAGGCAACCGCATGCACGAGATGCAGAATGTGCCGCCATTCAGTATCATCCGTTTTTAGGAATTTTTTGCGTACGGGAACGTTAAAAAGAATGTCGCGAATTGCAAGATCGGTGCCGGTTGGTGCAGATGCCTTTTCTTGTGATAAAATGCGTCCTTCGCTCAGTTCTAGGCGCGTTGCCCCTTCATCCTGAGTAGCGGAGCGTATCGAAGGGTCGGCATCAATGGTCTTAGTTGTAAGCGTTATATGGCTCACCGATGCAATGCTTGAAAGAGCCTCGCCGCGAAAGCCGAACGTGCTAATAGTATGCAGATCATGGACTGACGTTATTTTGCTCGTTGCATGATGCGTAAAACAAGCACGCGCATCGATCTCATCCATCCCGCACCCATCATCGACGATACGAATCAATTTCTTGCCCGCTTTTTCAATGTAAAGCGTAATGCGCGTAGCACCGGCATCGAGCGAGTTTTCAATAAGCTCTTTGACGACGTTGGCGGGCCGTTCAATGACTTCGCCAGCGGCGATTTTTTGTGCTTCTTCGGGAGGGAGTTGTTTTATGCGGGGCATGGATATCAATGACAAGTACAACATGAATTGCAAGCACAACAATCACAACAAGTGCCGTTGTCAAGATCACAACAACCAGTACAACAACCTTCACACGCGGAGCAGCAATCTAAACCATGCGCTTGAGTGCAATCTTCGCTGGACATTGACTTATCATTGGATGTGTCGCGTCGCGTCCAATAAAAAAAGCCATCAGAATTATTTTTGCATGTTCTTGTGACGCATGCTACGGGAAGGCATGCGAAGTCAGCTATGAATCGAGCAACAGCTGCAGCTGGATTATTACCGCAGTTTTGGAGACACCGTTGTTGAGCTGATGCAGCTGGATTATTACCGCAGTTTTGGAGACACCGTTGTTGAGCTGATTCAGTTGTGTTGGCTAGAGAATGAGCTAGCGGAGGGGTTTGAGTTCCGAGAGGAATGATTTGGTTGCTAGCACCAGGACCATCACCGGGTCTTCCCATCAATGAGAGTGATGAACATGCGATGAGTAAGAGTAACATTTTCTTCATAGAGTTCCTTCTAGAAATGAGTAATAAGACTTCGGCAAGTATACCAGATCGAAAGATTTTTCCACCAAAAAATGGCGCAGGGAGGGAGTTGTTTAATGCGGGGCATGAGATATTATTTCATTTCCTTCAACTGAGGTGGGGTTTGATGTTGAGATTGAATCAGTTGTTGAGGCTGCGCGTCATTATTGGAAGACCATATTTTTCTACGAGTTTCATTTGATGGTAAACAGCAAGACAAGATTTTTTTGCATCCTTTGCTTTCTTCCCATGCCCACAATTTTGCAGTAAGGCAACAGTAATTAAGAGAGGGGCGCTCATTACACAGATTGTCGCCTTTATCACAAGCATCATTTGTAGGGCACGGAGCTACTCTATAGCATGCAATTGTGGGACACATTGCTAAATCGATGGCTATCGAAAAGGGCGTCAAGATAGACACAATGACATAATCTAGGCATGTGCCTCGTCCATAAGGAATGCAACAATTGTTAGGATTAGGATTAGGATCAGGATTGATTTGTGTTAGGTCTGGGGCTGGTGGAATAAACATTGGTTTTATTCCCATTAATGAGATGGATGAGCTTGCGATGAGTAAGAGTAACATTTTCTTCATAGAGTTCCTTCTAGAAAATGAGTGATAAAACTTCGGCAAATATACCAGATCGAAAGATTTTTCCACCAAAAAAATGGCGCAGGGAGATAGTTGTTTTATGCGGGGCATGTTTTCTTTCTTAATGGCGGCAGTTTAAGCAACAGTAAAATTGCTCGCAATAGTTTGGACACGCTTCGCGTGATAAGGGTAAAAAACAATCACAATCGCCATTGCAGCAATATCCTATAGGGGCACAAGGTAACAGTGCGCAGTCAATAATGGGAGCTCCTATTGCGAAGATGGTCGCCGATACGCACATGCACATAAACCCAGTTCCTTCTCTACAACATTCTAGGCATCCACATAAGCATTGGCATAGTGACTTTACGCATTCTAAGCTTCCACATGTGCATTGATCGCATGGAGAAGATCCGCACAACCTATTTTCTGCGCGTGATTCGCCAGACTGATTAATGAGCAAGGCAGATCGCTCTTCATTTGCTCGGGCATTCATTTGTGACAATGCACCGAACACCGTAAAAGCATGGATAGCTCTGCGAGGGTCATTGGGATTAATGTTGAAACAATCAGTTTTTTTAATAGCGATGCGATTTATAGGATCTTGATTGTTTGTTGTTTTTTGTGACTCGGCTGCATCAAAATAATGGATAAAGGTTTTTTTTGAATTCCAACAATTTTCTTGCACGTTCTTAGTTGTGATGGCACGAGCGAGGGCATAAGCCTTACCCTGCTGGTGATGTTCTTTAATAAGTTCGCCAAATGAGGAATGGGTAAAAGTCTCAGTATCACTGGCATTGAGCGTTTCATATTTTTGCCGCGACCAAGAATGATCCTTAGGTAAAACAATGGTGATATCTGCGTTATCATTTTCATCTTGGCCAACACAGCAGGACGTAAGCATCGCTTTTAGGTTTTGACAAACTTCCATTCCCATTAATGGCTGAATAGTTGCACTGGTGAGGAGTAGTAATAAGAATATTGCGTGCATGGTTGTTATTTTTGAAAGTGATTAATAAGACCAGAAAAGTATATCAGATCGAAAGATTTTTTTCATGTTTATCCGTTTCATAGGGATAATTAAGAATTTGGATCAGTAGAATCCCAGCCAGGAACATTACAATCTGCTCTGCAGGAAGGCCCAAAGAGAGCTAAATCATTGTTATTACCGTGAATATCGATCGATGCTATTCCAGCACATTCTTTGCATACTCGTCGCATCATAAAACAATAATGATGACGGCCCTCTTTGCCCTCCGGATTATCTTTTCGATTTTGCCATACACATGGCGCGAGGACGGTATCAACAACGAGTCCAATTGCGCAAAAGATAGGCGCGAAACAGATGCCAACGCATTGTGAGCAGCAATTATCGCGCTCTCTATTATAATCGGTCTGACATAAGGGGGTTGGGCCGTGCGGCGGGGCACCGTTTATGAGGCGGGTTCGTGCAGTAGGGTTTTCGAGACTGCGAAATAAGGCTTGGTTGACCGCGAGAGTATGAATCATGTCTTCACGGGTTATTGCATTGGGGATTGGCATAGCATTATGAGGAAACAATGCATTCCAACGCCGCACGGGTTGCACAAATTCATCATATGAGCCTACATAGGTAGAGACGAGAGATGGGGTTGTTGTGGCAGAGGTGGAATCTTTTTTATCTTCACCTTTTGTGATCTTATAATAATCAATCTTTGTGATGGCAAGATTATCCAGAGAATTTTTATAGGTACTTGATGGTTTGAAGATGCCATTCGTGTTTTGCGTAAATGTTTTATGCAATTCCTGGGCATCATAGAAATATGCTTTAGAGCTACCCTGACTTTCAACGCGCGCGAGCATGAAGGGTTTATTATCCTTATGATACGTTTCGATCAAGGGGCCGAATTTTTCAGTAGAAAAGCTTTCAATATCTTCCAAATTGGGAATTATGGCTAGAGCTTTTTCAGCATCATCCATCGTCATCCCCATCAATGAGAGTGATGAGCTGGTGATGAGTAGGAGTAAGAGTTTCTTCATGAATTTCCTTGTTATAGGATCTTTTACCGTTCTGAGAAGTTATGACAGGGGGCAGTAAGCATCGCAGCATGATGTTTCTGATGTTGTAATATTAATACCGTAACAGGTTTTTATATGTAACATCTTGGCCATAAAATCTCGCGTGAAATAGCAAAATGCATCATTGCGGGAGCGCGTCTCAGGATTCTTGCAGGGTCGCAATACGCATGCAACGGGGAGGCAGGCAGTGTCGATCAGGCAAGATGTCACTAAGGTTGCCGTGTGTAGAACGCCAATCATAGAAGCGCCTATGCAGGTACCCAGGGATGTACAACCACCATGAAGAGGTTGATTACAGCAATGATCAACGCACGCTAAACAATCTTTGAGATAATTTCTTGATGCTTGATTGCGCATGAGAGGAGTTGTTTCTTGAACATTGCGGGAAGGTGCTGCCGTAATGCCATCTAGTCTATTTGTGTCCTGATAGCCTGGAGTATTTTCCTGCATGGTTCTTGCAATTGCTTGCAATTGAGCGAGTCCAGTAGCTTGTGTGGTATTAGCAGTCGGGAGCTGATTG
>Ga0181531_10002895_pt1 | contig 10594 bp, 12 predicted proteins | sample PEATcosm2014_Bin_38_FD_119743 | JGI IMG/M metagenome (GOLD analysis project Ga0181531, IMG submission 119743) | Peatland microbial communities from MTU Mesocosm Facility, Houghton, MI, USA - PEATcosm2014_Bin11_10_metaG | ecosystem: Environmental > Terrestrial > Soil > Wetlands > Peat | place... | reverse complement strand
GGTGGCAGCCAGCGTCTCGCCTTCCATGGCGTGTTGCCGCTGGCCGCAGGCGAACACCCGCTGACTGGCCCCTACCGCATCAACCTCACCTTCCGCAAGGCGCTTTGAACGCGTGCCGGCCGCTTTGAGCCGCGGCAACGGCAGCGCCTTGGGCTATAATTCCGCCGGTCCTCAAGAAACTACGACAGCGGTTGCCAGGCGTGAGCAAGAAAGACTCCCAGTTCATCACCACCTTCAGCATCGTGATCGGCACGCTGGTCGCGATCTCCATCCTGCTGCTGGCGCTGGCACGCTCGGTCGCCAGCACCACGCAGGTGGTCGACGTTTTCAAGGACCCCATCTACCTGGCGACGCTGCAGAAAAATACCGCTCCACTGACCAAAGAGGCGGTCGCCGGCCAGGATAATTCGACCATGGCCATCGCAGCGCCGGCCGGCGCCGCGCCAATGGTCGCGGTGGCAGCGGTGCCGAAGAACGGCAACGAACTGTTCGAATCGGTCTGCAAGACCTGCCATGGTGCCGGCATCGCCGGCGCGCCCAAGGCTGGCGACAAGACCGCCTGGGCGCCGCGCATCGCCGAGGGCAAGGCGACGCTCTACCAGCATGCGCTCAACGGCTACAACGGCAACGCCGGAGTCATGCCCGCCAAGGGCGGCCGCGCCGATCTGCCCGACGACCTCATCAAGCAGGGCGTCGACTACATGGTCTCGCTGGCGCAGTAACGCGCCGCAGCTCAACCTTCGCCGCCGACCGCTGACGGCCGACGCAGCTGAATCGCCTCGGCCAGGTGCCCCGGCTCGATGCGCTCGCTGCCCGCAAGGTCCGCAATCGTCCGGCCCAGCAGCAACAGTCGATGCACGCCGCGACCCGACAGCCCGAGCTGCTGGCAGGCGCTGCGCAGCAGGCGCTCGCCCGAACCCGACAGCGCGCAGCAGAGCTTGAGCTGCGCCGCCGACAGGCGCGCACTCAGCACGCCCGAAGCCGCCAGCCGCCGTTCCCGCGCCGCGAGCACCTGCGCGGCCGGATCCGTAAGCTCTTCCGATGCCGGCTGTGCCAATGCCGGCTCCGGCGCCGCGGCACCGCCGTCCACCGCGGCCTGGACCAGCTCGTCGACCGGCACCCGTGGTACCTCGACGCGCATATCAATCCGATCCAGTAGCGGCCCGGAAATGCGTTGCCGGTAGCGCTCGATGCTGGCGGGCGTGCAGCGGCAGCGCCGCATCGGATCGCCAAGGTGGCCGCAGGCGCAGGGGTTCATCGCCGCGACCAGCTGGAACTGCGCCGGCAACGTCAGTCGCGCCCGCGCGCGGGCGATCGTGATCACCCCCGTCTCGAGCGGTTCGCGCAGCGATTCCAGCACCCGCCGGTCAAACTCCGGCAACTCATCCAGAAACAGCACGCCGTGGTGCGCGAGGCTGATCTCGCCGGGCCTGACCTGCGGGCCGCCGCCGACGATCGCATGCGCGGACGCGGTATGGTGCGGTGCGCGAAACGGCCGCCGGTGCCAGCACCCGGCCTCGCGCTGCCATCCGGCCACTGATGCGATGCCCGCCACTTCCAGTGCCTCGGCCTGCGTCAGCGGCGGCAGCAGCGCCGGCAGCCGCGCGGCGAGCATGCTCTTGCCGCTGCCCGGCGGCCCGATCATCAGCAGGCTATGGCCGCCAGCCGCCGCGATGATCAGCGCCCGCTTGGCCTGCCACTGCCCGGCGACGTCAGCCAGCCCGGGCAGTCCAACCGACGCCACAGCTCCGTCCGCGCCAGCAGCGCCCGCAGCGCCGTTCGCAGGCGCGGCCATCGGCGCACCGGCGGTGCGAGCCGTCATCCAGCCGGCTGCTTCGCGCAGACTGTTCGCGCCATAGGCGGCGGCGTGGCCGCTCAGTGCCACCTCACCACCGTTGGCGGCCGGCACGATCAACGCATGGCCGGCCTCGCCTGCATGCAGCGCCGCGAGGAACAGCCCGCCGACCGGGCGCAGGTCGCCGGCCAGCCCGAGCTCGCCATAGCACTCGAAGGCGCGCCGCGGCGATGACAGCTGACCGCTGGCGATCAGCAGTCCGAGCGCGATCGGCAGATCGAAGCGGCCGCCCTGCTTCGACAGCTCCACCGGTGCCAGGTTGACCGTGATGCGTCCGTTGGGAAAGTCATAGCCGGAATTCAGCAGCGCCGCGCGCACCCGTTCGCGGCTCTCGCGTACCACCGGTGCCGGCAATCCAACGATCGTGAAACCGGGCAGGCCGCGGCCCACGTGCAGCTCGACCTGCACCAGCGGCGCCTCGAGTCCCAGTTGCGTGCGGCTGAGGACCCTGGAAAGGCTCATGGCGCCTCATCTAATCCGACGGCGGTTTCGCCTGTCCCGGTTCGGCCAGGCGCTGCTCCAGCGCCGCGATGCGTTGCTCGAGCTGCTCGATGCGAGCGCGCGTGCGTTCGAGCACACGGGTCTGCACGTCGAACTCCTCGCGCGTGGTCAGATCGAGCTTGCCCAGGCTCGACTGCAGCACGGCGCGAAAGTTGCTCTCGATGTCACGCCGCATCGTCTTGGCCGCCTCCGGCAGGCCTGCAAACAGCCGCCGCGCGATATCGTCAAACGGTAGGTTGTCCATGCACCGTCCTGTTGAATTCCTTGCCCCGAAAAAGACCAGCTCCCAACACGCCACCGCCCATAATAGTGCGCGCCCGCGCCCGCCGGCCGGCGGAAGCGGCAGATTTACGCACTTTGACCGTGGCACAGTTTCTGCACCGTGGCTCCAGCGGGCATTCATGGACAACGCCAAGAATACGCGCATCGATAAAGCCGCGGCAGACCGGATTCAGGGCCCGATCATTGCGAAATGCATGTCATGAAAATGATCACCGCGGTCGTGCGGCCATTCAAGCTGGACGAGCTGCGGCAGGCGATCGCCCAGCTTGGCGTCCAGGGTGTGACCGTCACTGAGGTGTACGAAGCGCAGTTCGGGCCGCGGGCCAAAGTCGAAATCGCGGTTGATGATGCCATCGTCGAGCCGGTGCTGGAGGCCATTGCCAATGTCTCCAGGACCGGTCGCACCGGCGACGGTCGTATCTTTGTCGGCGAGCTGGAACAGGCGATCCGGATACGCACCGGCGAAACCGGCCCCGCCGCCACCTGAGCACAGTGCCGATAAATTAATGCATAACTTAATAACGAGACTGACGAGCACTGGATAAACTCGGTCGAATATCTGGGAGTCGCAAGCCATGCGCATGAAAAACGACGACAGCAAGAAGAACACGATCATTCACCGTAGCGCCCCGGCACTGGCGGCAGTGCTCGCGGCCACGCTGCTGGGATTGACCCTCGGCGTCGCGCCGCGCGCCTCGGCGGACGAGGCGCCAGCAGCGGCCGCGCCTGCGGCGAGCGCAGATGCCGCGGCTGCCGCGGCAGGACCTGCAACCGCAACGCCGACCACGGCCCCAACCGAGCCGATCGTCGTCAAGTTCTCGGATATCAACTCCGGCGATACCGCCTGGATGCTGACCTCCACCGCCCTGGTGCTGATGATGACCATTCCGGGACTGGCGCTGTTCTACGCCGGCATGGTGCGCAAGAAGAACGTGCTGGCCACGCTGATGCAGAGCTTTGCGATCACCTGCCTGGTCACGATCCTGTGGTGGATAGGCGGCTACTCGCTGGCATTTACCCCCGGCAGCAGCGCCTATCTGGGGGGCACGAGCCGCTTCTTCTTCAGTGGCATGGTGTTCATGCACGACGCGACGAAGCTTTCCGTCTCGCACCTGGGGCTCACCATTCCCGAGACCGTCTACGCGATGTTCCAGGCGACCTTCGCGATCATCACACCGGCGCTGATCTGCGGCTCATTCGCCGATCGCATGAAATTCTCCGCGATGCTGTGGTTCATGGGCATCTGGCTGCTGGTGGTGTATTGCCCGGTGGCGCACTGGATGTGGGAGCCCTCGGGCTGGCTGGCCGCCACGCAGCTGGATTTTGCCGGCGGCACAGTCGTGCACATCAATGCCGGTATTGCCGGGCTTGCCACTGCGTTGATGCTCGGCAAGCGCCAGGGACTGGGCAAGGAGTCGATGCAGCCGTACAACCTGAGCCTCACCGTGATCGGCGCCTCGCTGCTGTGGGTCGGCTGGTTCGGCTTCAACGCCGGTTCCGCGGTGGCCGCCGACGGGCGGGCGGGCATGGCCTTTGCGGTCACGCACATCGCCACCGCGGCCGCGGCGCTCGCCTGGATGTTCACCGAGTGGATGATCAAGGGTAAGCCGAGCGTGCTCGGCATCTGCTCCGGGGCGGTCGCTGGCCTGGTGGCGATCACGCCGGCATCGGGTTTCGTCGGTCCGGACTCATCGGTGATCATCGGCGTCGCCGCCGGCGTGATCTGCTTCTTTACGTCCACCTCGGTGAAGAAGGCCTTCGGCTACGACGACTCGCTCGATGCCTTCGGCGTGCACTGCATCGGCGGCATCGTCGGTGCGCTGCTGACCGGTGCGCTGGTCAGCAAGGAGATCAGCGGGGCGGAAGGCAGCGTGCTGCTGCAGCTCAAGGGCGTCGCCGCGACGCTGATCTGGAGCTTCGTCTGCAGCATCATCATCCTCAAGCTGATCGATCTCACCATCGGCCTGCGGGTCACCGCCGACGAGGAGCGCGAAGGCCTGGATATCTCGCAGCACGGCGAGAGCCTGGAGTAGGCCGCAGCGCCGCGCCAGACGGGTGCGCCAGGGGGTCCCCATGCGCCCTCCCTGTGCCCCCGGACCCCAGGGCCCCGGGCCCCAGGGCCCCAGGGCCCCGGGCCCCCGGGCCATTTCACGTCTGCCGATTTAACCGCGCAGCGCGGTCCGCAATATGAATGTGACGCGGTTCACCCCGCAGTCGTACAGTATTCCCCCTATACTTCCTTTTACTCAGCTGGAGGCCAAGCCCATGCGCCGTGCCACCGCGATCGCCCTACTGTTTCTGCTGCCGCTGTCCGCGGCGCGGGCCGACGTATTCCGCTCGGTCGATGCCCAGGGTCACGTGCAGTACAGCGACACGCCCACGCCGGGCGCCGAGCTGGTGCGTATCAACGGCCAGCGGGTGTCGATCACACCGCCGCGCGCCGCGCCTGCCCCCAGCGCCGGCAACAAGCCGCCCTCCGTCTCCCCGGACGGTGACCCCGTCCACCAGCAGCTGCAGCGGGAAGCGGCTGAGCGCTCGGTGCAGAACGACGTCGCCCAGACACACGCCCAGCAGTGCAAGAAAGCCACCGATGCCTACAACGCCTCGGTCGAGGCGCACCGCATCTACCGCGCTGGCGCCGACGGCGAGCGCGTCCTGCTGACCGACGACGAGGTCGACAAGGAGCGCCTGGCCAACAAACTGGCCATGGACACTGCCTGCGGCGGATAGTAGCCACCCAGGACGGTAGCCACAGCGAACGGCAGCCACCCCGGACCGTCCGCCCTGCCGGGATCTTGTATCCTTGCGGCCATGCGCATCGACTTCACCAAGATGCATGGCCTCGGCAACGACTTCATCGTGATGACCCTGCCGGCCGAAGGCATCCTGCCCAGCCGCGAGCAGTGGCGCGCACTGTCCGACCGCCACGGCGGCATCGGCTTCGACCAGGCGCTGGTGCTGCTGCCGCCGCGGCGCAGCGACACCGACGTGTTCTACCGCGTGTTCAACGCCGACGGCGGTGAAGTCGAACAATGCGGTAATGGCGCTCGCTGCGTCGCCGCGCTGCTGCATAAGCGCGGTCACGGCAATGGCGACACGCTGACGATGGACAGTGTCGGCGGCGTGCTGCATGCGCGCGTACGGGCCGATGGCCTGGTGTCGGTGGACATGGGAGTACCCAACTTCGAACCCGCATCGCTGCCGTTCAATGCCACGCTCAGCCCCCACGCCACTGCCAAAGCCACCGCCAGCGCCAGCGCCAGCGCGAGCTATAGCATCGCGGCCGCGGGCGAGAGCATCGAGTTTGGCGCCGTATCGATCGGCAATCCGCACGCGGTACTGCGCGTGCAGGCGGTCGAGAGCGCCCCGGTGGACCGCATCGGCCGCGCGCTGCAGGCCAGTCCCCATTTCCCGGCGCAGGTCAATGTCGGTTTCATGCAGATAAAAGACGCCGGACACATCCGACTGCGTGTGTACGAGCGCGGCGTCGGCGAGACCCTGGCTTGCGGCACCGGTGCCTGCGCGGCGGTTGCAGTTGGTCGCAGCCTCGGTCTGCTCGGCGCCGACGTCGAGGTACGTGTGCCGGGCGGCTCGTTAAGCGTACACTGGGATGGCACGGGCCAATCCATCTGGCTGACCGGCCCGGCTCAGCAGGCGTTCGAGGGAACCGTCGAACTTTAGAGGCACCAGATGACGAGCAATCAGCTGCGCGGAATTCCGGCCGAGACGATCGAGGAGCAGGCCGTCATACAGTACCTGCACCACAATGCCGATTTCTTCGAGCGCCACCCGCAGCTGCTGGCGCGCTTGCGGGTGCAGCATCCGCGCACCGGTTCGACCATATCGCTGATCGAGCGCCAGGTCGATGTGCTGCGGGAGAAGATCCAGACCCAGGATCACAAGCTGGCCGAGTTCGTGCAGGTCGCGCGCGCCAACAACGTGCTGGCGGAGAAGATCCATCATTTCACGCGGCGGTTGCTGCGCACCGGCGGCGCGGCGCCCGCGATCGCCGAAATCGAAGCCAGCCTGCGCGAGGACTTCGACACCTTCCACACGGTGCTGGTGCTGGCGTCGCCGGGCGTGCCCGACAGCGGCCGACCGGACAGCGGCCCGGACAGCGAGCAGCCGCAACGCTTCCTGCGTCGCGTGCATCCGGATGATCCGGCGTTCCGCAGCTTCGACAGCCTGTTCGCCGCCGGCAAGCCGCGCTGCGGCCAGATCCGCGACAGCCAGCGTGAATTCCTGTTCGGCCCGGAAGCGCCGAACATCGGCTCGGTGGCGTTGATTCCGCTCGGCGGCCAGCCGCCGGCCGGCCTGCTGGCGCTCGGCAGCATCGATCGCGACCGCTTCCATCCCGGCATGAGCACCGAGTTCCTGTGGCGCATGGGCGAGCTGATCACTGACGCGCTCGCGCGCGCCTGAGTCCAGCGCCAGTGCCGGCGCCAGCGCAGCACATGAGCGCGCAGGCGCTCGACTGGCTGGCGCGCTTCGAGCGCTACCTGCGCACCGAGCGCCGACTGTCGGTGCATACCCTGTCGGCCTACGGCCGCGACCTTGCGGCGCTGCGCGCCTGGTGCGATCGCAATGGCGTCACCGACTGGGCGCAGCTCGACCATCAGCATGTGCGCACTTTCGTGGCGCGCAGCCATGCTCGCGGTCTGCAGGGCCGCAGCATCCAGCGCCGGCTGGCGGCGCTGCGCAGCTTCTTTCGCTTCCTGCAGCGCGAACGCGCGAGGCCTGGCAATCCGGCGCTCGATATACGCGCGCCGAAGGCGGTCAAGCGGCTGCCGCACACGCTTGACGTCGACCAGATGTCCGAGCTGCTGGCGCACCGGCCGACCGGTGCGCTCGAGGTGCGCGACCTGGCGCTGATGGAGCTGTTCTACTCCAGCGGCCTGCGGCTTTCTGAGCTGACCGGGCTGACGCTCGCCAACCTGGATCTGACCACCCGGCAGGTGCGGGTGCTCGGCAAGGGCAACCGGGAGCGCATTGTTCCGGTGGGCTCGATGGCGATCAAGGCATTGCGCCTGTGGCTGGCGGCGCGCCCCGGGCTTGCCGCGCCGGACCAGCAAGCGGTGTTCGTCGGCCGCCGCGGGGCGGCACTCGGAGCGCGCGCCGTGCAGCTGCGCGTGGCGGCGCTGGCGCGCGCCGCGGGCCTGCCGCAGCACCTGCATCCGCACATGTTCCGGCATTCGTTTGCGACCCATCTGCTTGAATCCAGTCGCGATTTACGCGGCGTGCAGGAACTGCTGGGTCACGCCAACATCAGCACCACGCAGGTCTATACCCACCTTGATTTCCAGCATCTTGCCCAGACATACGATCAGGCCCATCCGCGTGCCAAACGCCGCAGCTGAGCCCACCGGCAGCAACCTTAGAATCAGTCATGAACACAGCCTTCGATCCCCACTCAACTACTATTCTCGCGGTGCGCCGCGGCGGCGCCATCGTGCTCGGCGGCGACGGCCAGGTGACTCTGGGCAATACCGTGATGAAGGGCAACGCACGCAAGGTGCGGCGCCTGTCCAACGGCAAGGTGCTGGCAGGCTTTGCCGGCGGCACCGCCGACGCATTCACGCTGTTCGAGCGCTTCGAGGGCAAGATCGAGAAGTACGGCAACCTGACGCGCGCGGCGATCGAGCTGGCCAAGGACTGGCGCGCCGATCGCTACCTGCGCCGGCTCGAGGCGCTGCTGCTGGTGGGCGATCCGCAGAACCTGTTCATCATCTCCGGCAATGGCGACGTCATCGAACCTGAGCACGACGCGGCGGCGATCGGCTCCGGCGGCCCGTACGCGCAGGCCGCCGCGCGCGCGCTGACCGAAAGTACCGAGCTCGACGCCCGCACCATCGTCGAACGCTCGCTCGGCATCGCCGCCGACATCTGCATCTATACCAATCGCAACCTGGTGATCGAGGAGCTGCACGCATGACGCCGCGCGACATCGTGCAGGAACTCGACAAGCACATCGTCGGCCAGGCAGCCGCCAAGCGCGCGGTCGCGATCGCGCTGCGCAACCGCTGGCGCCGCATGCAGGTCGACGAACCGATGCGCCAGGAGATCACGCCGAAGAACATCCTGATGATCGGCCCGACCGGTGTCGGCAAGACCGAGATCGCGCGCCGGCTGGCGCGCCTGGCGCAGGCGCCATTCGTGAAGGTCGAAGCCACCAAATTCACCGAGGTCGGCTATGTCGGCCGCGAAGTCGATTCCATCATCAAGGAGCTGGCCGACGTTGCCGTCAAGATGATGCGCGAGCAGGAGCTGGCGCGCGTGCGCGACGGCGCGCACGAGGCCGCGATCGATCGTGTGCTCGACGCGCTGCTGCCCAAGGCGCGCATGCTCGGCTTTTCCACCGACGAGCCGGCGCCGTCGCGCGACTCCGAGACGCGCCACAAGATGCGCGAGCTGCTGGCGCGTGGCGAGCTCGACGAGCGCGAAGTGGAAATCGAAGTGCGCGCTATGCCGATGGGCGTGGAGATCATGGCGCCACCGGGCATGGAGGAGATGCAGCAGCAGCTGCAGTCGGTGCTGTCCGGCATCGGCGGCAACCGTACCCGCACGCGGCGCGTGAAGGTACGCGAAGCGGTCAAGCTGATGATCGAGGAAGAAGCCGGCAAGCTCATCAACGAAGAGGAGCTCAAGGCGCGTGCGCTGGTCAACGCCGAGCAGAACGGCATCGTGTTCATCGACGAGATCGACAAGATCACCCGCCGGCAGGAGACGCTCGGCGCCGATGTGTCACGCGAGGGCGTGCAGCGCGACCTGCTGCCGCTGGTCGAGGGCTGCACCGTCAACACCAAGTACGGCTCGCTCAAGACCGATCACGTGCTGTTCATTGCCTCCGGCGCATTCCATATGTCCAAGCCGTCCGACCTGATACCGGAACTGCAGGGCCGCTTCCCGATCCGGGTCGAACTCGACACGCTCACGGTAGAGGACTTCGTGCGTATCCTGACCGAGCCCGACGCTTCGCTGACCGCGCAGTACCGTGCGCTGCTGCATACCGAGCAGGTGGCGCTCGAATTCACCCCCGACGGCGTGCGACGCATCGCCGAGATCGCCTGCCAGGTCAATGAGCGCACCGAGAACATCGGCGCCCGCCGCCTGCACACCGTAATGGAACGGCTGCTGGAAACCATCTCCTACGACGCCGACCAGCTCAGTGCTTCAGGCCTGACGGTCGACGCGCAATACGTCGACCAGCACCTCGGGAACCTTGCGAAAGACGAGGACCTGAGTCGCTACATCCTGTAGCCACGACCCGGCGCGTAGCGGCGCGCGCTCCGGCGCGTAGCGGCGTGCGATGTGACGCCTGTCCCGTTATCCGCATTCAACGCCCGATTCCATTCGTTATGTTACTCAGCGTACAGAACGCCATGCAGCACAGCGCTAGAACGCGTGTAAGGGCTTGGTCTGCTTAGACATTATGTTGAATTCCCGGCCCGTCAGCGGATGCCCTGGCGGCGTGTACCGGGAGGAATTCATGGATGGGTTCATCGGAGATGCTGGCATGCCGATCGAGATTCTGCTGGTCGAGGACAGTCTCGGGGATGTGCGCCTGCTGCAGGAAGCCTTCCGCGATGCCAACCGGGAAATCCAGCTGCACGTCGCCAGTGATGGTCTCGAGGCGCTGGCGTTCCTGGCGCGCTCGGGCGCGCATGCGCATGCGCCGCGCCCCGACCTGATCCTGCTCGACCTTAATCTGCCCAAGATGGATGGTCGCGAGGTGCTGGCTCACATCAAACAGGACGCCAGCCTCAGGGCGATTCCCACGGTCATCCTGACGACATCCGATGCCGAGACCGACATCGTGAAGAGCTACCACCTGCACGCCAATTGTTACCTGCGCAAGCCGGTGGAACTCGACAAGTTCGAGACGCTGGTGAAGAGCATCAATGACTTCTGGCTGACCACGGTCAAGCTCCCGCCACAGCAGCCGCACGCGTGAATAGC
>Ga0181531_10002894_pt1 | contig 10599 bp, 3 predicted proteins | sample PEATcosm2014_Bin_38_FD_119743 | JGI IMG/M metagenome (GOLD analysis project Ga0181531, IMG submission 119743) | Peatland microbial communities from MTU Mesocosm Facility, Houghton, MI, USA - PEATcosm2014_Bin11_10_metaG | ecosystem: Environmental > Terrestrial > Soil > Wetlands > Peat | place... | reverse complement strand
CCTTCGTCTCGCGCTTGCCGCGATTCAATGTGGTTGTCATTTCGTATAAAACTGAAACCGTTTCTCTTCCCGCCTTGAAGGCTGCCGTGTTCCATCCTTTTCCACCTCGTAAAATCCGGTTTACGGAATGTGAGTATCGTCTCAATAAACCGGGGCGGTTAGGTAGGTGTCCACGAAGAGCCGAGATCCATCGATGCAGTGGCAGTTCAGGTTCTGGAGGAAGAGCGGCTGGCCGGGAACGCGATTCATGCGCGTGCTCTGGAACACGAGCGAACTGAGATTCGTCGTGGAAGACGGCACCGGTATGGGTAGTCCGCTGGAATAGTGGCCACTGTGGCGATACACGCGATTTCGGGAAGGGTCTGCCCGCGCTTGCCTAAGACTCTTACCCGCCTACGGCAGGGTGAAAGCAATCATTTCGCCTCCGCCGAACTGACCGGTAGTTGTTATTGCGACAACAATATACTGCTTGCCGTTGTACATGTAAGTCATAGGCGAACCCGTCTGCTTACCAGGCATATTAACCTCGCCTGGGACATCCTCGCCCGTAGCCTTGTCGTAGGCTCTGAGAAGCGCGACCTGCTCACCTTTGGCATTGGTATGAACGCCTCCTTCTCCGGCAATAACAAGCGTTTTGGTCGTGAGTACCCCGACAAAAGTCCGGCCTGGCTGCCCTAAACGCGGCAGATCGAGTCCTTTCAGCGCGGGATTATTCCTGATCTCATCGGGTGTGGAAGAGTGGGCCTTCTGCCACAGGATCTCGCCGGTGTTCATCTCGTAAGCCGTGATCCGGTCGTACGGCGGCTTAATCAGCGGCAAGCCCTCGACACTGGCACCGCCGCGCCCTCCGCCGGGTCCGCCCGGTCCACGGCCTGCCAATCCGGCAGCACCGCGGCCTGGTCCAGCAGTGCCTGATACAGCGGGGCCGCGACCACCAGCACCACGGCCCCCTCCCCTGCCCGGACCACCGCCTTCTTCGTCTTCGCCGGGTTCAGTGGCCGGTTTGAGAATTCCCCCTGGAGCCTTGGGGCCAGGCACCGACAAGTCGGCAGAGACATTTCTCAGGATGGAAGGCGTCGTGTGCGAATGAACGTAGAGACGGTTCGTTTCCGGATCGAAAGAACCACCGGGCCAATTGGCGCCACCGACTTCCCCCGGAAGCAACAAAGTACCGGAAATGCCGGGCTTTTCCATCATGGGCGGCGTATAGAGAGGTCCGTAAAAGTACTTCTTGAGCGCTTCGAGACCTTCCGCCTTCAGCTTCGGCGTGAAATCGATGATGTCATCGGCTGATACACCCTGCCGGTCGAACGGCGGCGGCTTGGTAGGATACGGCTGAGTCGGGCTTGTCTTTTCGCCGGGAACGTCAGTCTGCGGCGCAGGCCGCTCCTCAATTGGCCAGATCGGCTCGCCGGTTTCGCGATTCAGGACGAACAGAAAGGCCTCTTTCGTCGGCTGCGCCAGTGCCTTAACGGTCCTGCCATTCCGCACCATGTCGAAGAGGATCGGCGCACACGGCAGATCTGTATCCCACAGGCCGTGATGAATCGTCTGATAGTGCCATTTGCGCTTACCGGTTTTGAGATCGAGAGCTAACAGGCTTTCCGAGAAGAGCGTGCTGCCCGGCCGGTTGACTCCGTAGTAGTCATTGCCGGGCATTTCCATCGGCACATACACCAGGCCAAGCTGCAGGTCGGCGCTCATCTGCGCCCAGGCGCCGAGGTTTCCGTTTTTCTCGGCGGAGCCATCAAGCCAGGTTTCGTAGCCGAACTCGCCTTTTCGCGGAATGGAGTGGAAGATCCAGAGCCGTTTACCGGTCCTGACGTCGAAGCCACGGATATATCCGATCGCGCTCGGAGTGGCGGTTTGGCTTCCCATGGCGGCGTGCGCCGCCCCAACCACGACAACGTCGCCGGCGATCAGCGGCGTGGCATTGAGACCGATGATTGCATGGACGAGATCGAGATCCTGGTCATCTTCCTTCTTCAGGTCGACCATCCCGTTGTCGCCGAACTTCGGAACCAGATGTCCTGTTTTCGCGTCCAGCGCGATCATGCGGTATCCCGGAGTAACGAAGATGATCCGCTGATCCGATCCATCGGGGCTCGACCAGTAGGAGACACCTCGCCCGGCGCCTCGGCGCGGGGCGAACTGGCCGCGTACGCCTTCGTCGAGCTGATACATCCACAGAATCTGGCCGGTGCCGGGATTCATTGCCAGAACCGACCGCGCCGATCCGGCCGTGGTGTAGAGGATTCCGTTCACCAGCAGCGGCGTAGCCGAATAGAGCCTGTCGGGAGTTGGCCCCAGGTTGTTCGTATTCAGCCGCCACGCGATCTGCAGCTTGCTGAAATTCTCCTTGTCGATCTGATCGAGGGGCGCGTATTTGGTACTCGCCAGATCGGCTCCGTAGGTGGTCCAATTCGTGTTGGCGGAGGCGGCTGAAGAAGCCGTCGCGGGCGGATTTCCCGTGCCGATCGGCAGGTTCAGGGAAACGCTGCCGGCGCCGATATCGTTCGACTTGAGAATAAAACTGACGAGGTCGGTAAGCTGATTTACCGGCAGCGAATTGGGAGCGGACGGCGGCATGGTGGTCCGGATCCGCGTGGCTAGAACGAGAAGCGGCTGACTATCCCAGTTTTTACGGAAGTTTGCACCCGCCAAAGCAGGCGCCATCTCGAGGCCCGCCATGTTTTCGCCATGACACGCGGAACATCTCGAACTATAGATCTGTGCTCCTCGGTCTGCCTGTTCGGCCGTGTATACGGATTCGCGAAAGGTTTTCGGCGATATGCCGGGCTGTGGCGACGCTACTGGCAGGATCGCGAATCCGATCAGCGTGACTAAGGTGACTTTGCAGAGATTATTCATGTGTTCACTCCAAGAGGGGTGGTTGCAGGCAGGGCGAGGTAGTCGCGCAGTTTCCGGGCTTCCGCGGATTCTGAAGCGCCGGGGCAACCTCGATGTACTGTTCATCGGCTACCTTGAAGACGGACAGTTCGGCCCGGGCGGGAATCGCTCGTTGGTGACGGAACACCTCGTCATATCCGAGAACGCCCGAGTAAAACCGGCGAGCTTCCTCCAGGTTTTCCGTCATCACCAGGAATTTCGCGACTTTTGTGATGGGCGGTCCCGTTGGGATGGTGGCTGTCAACGGCGGGGCTCCCCGTACCTGGGAATCAGAAGGAAAAGCGGGTGCGTCAAATCCATCGTCCTTGAACGTGCTCAATTATAATATCTCCTGGCGACGCCCGTGTAAGGGCTTGCACATTCGGAATCAAAGCAGTATCCCGAAGTCAACTCTCAACATCGCGTGCGCAGGGTGTTGAAAGCTCCGAATGCTCAGAACGTGATGCTCGATCTTAGTGGGGTCCGCTATCCCATGACCAATTGGCGAGTACGGCGTGTGGAAGGGCGTATCGAACGCTCATGACGAAGGGTTTCACTATTACCAGCTCAACGTCGACGGAGTCTCAATACCCGATACGGGCTCGGTGATGTTCTATGGGTCTAGTCGCTGGGACGGCAACATGGAAGTACGTGGCTCTCTTCGATCCCGAGCGTCCGGCCGACTTCGGCGGTCGCAAAGGAAACCTGCGGCGAACTGCTGTCGTGGAATATGGGTTGGGCCAACCGGGAGGTGCCCATGACCGAACCGGTCACAAGAAGAATCGCCGGTGTTCGTGTTGTCATTGTCTTCGCACTCCTGCCCACGATGAACTATATTGCTTGCCCGGCTGGTTCGGAGCCGAAGTCTTGAAATCCTCGACCGGCGCAGTTATGTCTATCTCGACCGTCGGTCTAGGCGGGGTTCCTCCCGGTGCCGCCGCGGGTGGCTGCGCCGTTACCGGAACCGCTGAAAAAGCGAGAACCATGGCACAAAGTCTTCGAATGCCGTCTCGAATCGATTCTAAAGCTGGATCGTGCCGCGCGGCACTGTGCAGAAGAATCTGACGGCCCAGAGAGCTAATTATGGAACAGGGGTATTTGCCGCCTCAGGCCAATGCCCCTCCGTTCCTCTCCGGGCAAAACTTCTGCGAATCAAGAGAGAAGGGCGGAAAGCATCCTCGCGCCTTGCGCGTTCCAGGCCCGTGTTTTTGCGATGCGGGGCGACCAAGGCAATATTCTTAATTCATTGCCAGCTGATTCTTCCGAGATTCTTCTGACGAATCAAGAAAATAAGCTCAACCTATTGTCGGGACCGCGCGAGACGCTCTCTCACGAACTTGGCCTGGTCGCTGCCGGGTCCCAGGGTTTTTTCGTAGATCGCAAGCGACTGCCTTAGCAGCGCTTCGCCCGGAGCGGACTGTCCGGCGTCTGTCATGAGCATGCCGAGGTTCGCGATGTCAGCCGCCGTTTCAGGCCTCTCGGGACCATAGAGCGATACGTCGATCGCGATCGCACGGCGATACAGCAGGCCGGCCTCACGCAGGTTCTTCTTGTTCCAGAGAACATCGGCCAGATTCGTGCACGTTATCGCCAGCTGGGTACTTTCCGGCCCGAACTTTTCTTCCGAAAGAGCCAGTGCTGTACGTTCCAGTTTCTCGGCCTCGTCCAGTTGGTTTCGGCCCTCGAGCAGGTTCCCCAGCGTGTTGAGAACTCCAATGGTCACCTGTGGCTCAGCTTTCGCCGCGGCAAGCTGAATCGCAAGCGCGCGTCGAAGGACAGGTTCGGCCTCCGGATCGCGGTTTGCGGCGCGCAAGGCCAGCGCATACTCCTGCAGCAATACGGCGACTCCAGTTGAGTTCTTTCCAGATGCTTTCTCCTCCGCGGCGACGGCGTTCCGGTAATAGCGTTCGGCATGCTCACGATCCGCGTCGGCGAGTTTCGAGAAGGACCGCGCCGCGACCCGGCCGTTGTTCCCTTCAGCCGTCTTCCGGTAGAGATCGAGAGCGGCGTCGCGTTTGCCGAGCGCTTCCAGCGCCCGCGCCAGCCCTTCGCGATCGGTGTCAATCGCCGGATCGGCGCTGCGCTCGTCAATCGCTACGGCGCGCCGCAGAGGCGCTTCGGCATCCGCAGCCTTTCCGATTTCCAGAAGAAACAGCCCGAGATCCGCCGCTGCGCGCGCAACCTTGGCGCTTTCCGGGCCGGACACGCGTTCTCTCTCTGCCAGCGCACTGGCGTAAACAGGCACGAGTGTTGAGGGGTCGGCCGGAACGATGATTCCGTCTGTCAGGCCGTTGGCGACGGGTGCGGGTTGCAGGTCTCTCACTGCGCGCTTCGATGGTATGAGATTGCGCCCGCGCGGGTCGTAGATGCCGATCCAGTGGTTGGTGAACTTCAGGTTCGCGCTGGCAGCGACCTGCGGCATATGACAGCCCACACAACTGCGGGACGAAATAGAAACACTGTGGGCAGGCTTCGCATGACATGAGACACAGCGGGTGTCGTAAGACGCGGGGGTCGTTTTTAGAGGCTGATGGGGGTCATGGCACGTAAGACAGGACATCGCTCCGTTGCTGTTTCGAAAGCAGGCGGCGCGGTGCAGATAGGAAGGTTCGTGGCGGACATTCCAGGCATTGCTCCAGTCTCTGTCGTCGTCCAGATCGCTTGCCTGGCGGTGGCACGCGCCACACAGGGTATTTATTTGCACCGCCGTCAGCTTCTTCGGATTCTGAACCGCCCCTGCGCCGCCCGATTCGGCGTGGGCGCGTCCGGGCCCGTGGCACGCTTCGCAATGAATGCCCGGCTCGCTCGGCTGCACCTGAAAACCGGCCGCGAGCACGACCGGTCCGGTTGAGTGACAACGGAAGCAGCGAAGCGCGGTAGCGACCGGATCGAAAGTGCGATAAACGAGATCAGCCGAGGTAGCGTGACCGGGAGTAATGGCAAGCGATTTTGTCGCGGCGTAATAAGTCAGGCCGTGTTCGGCGATGGTCTCGTCACCGGTCTGGCTGACCCAGGTAGTGGCCTTCAGGCCCGCGCCGAACGCCCATTGCGCATGGCTGCCAGGGCCGGGGTCGGTTGGCTGCGCGCGCCTGAGAGCGTGTGCATGCTCGGATTTCGACTGGGATTCGAAGCGGGATGCGTGGCAGTTGCGGCAGGCCGGGCTTCCGATGTAGCCCGAGCCGACGTCCTGTCCGGCTGAGGGAAATGCCCAAACCGCCAACGCCGCGACCACCAAACAGCGAAAAGAAATCATAGTTGGCTTGGAAATACGTACAGCCGGGAAAGGGTGATCCACTCCCGGCTGTATGGTAACTCCTTTCGTTAACCGAGTAACGTCTAGAATGTCAGACGCAGGTTCAGCTGAACCGTTCTCGGCTGGTTAATCTGCGACGTGATGAACCCGGTCGTCGGGTTGGCCGCCGTGGTTATACTCGTGTTCGGTTGTCCGAACTGCACCCGGTTGAAGATGTTGTAGAACTCCGCCCGGAATTGCAGGTTGAATCGTTCGGCGATCGTGGTCTTCTTGGCCAAAGAGAAGTCGTAATTGGCGATGCCGGGTCCGCGGAGCACCGGATCGGTCGCGCTTTCATCCCCCAGTGTGTAGGCGGCCGGGACCGAGTAACACGACACATTGAACCACGTGCCCGACGAGTAGGGCGCTCCGAGCAGCGACGTGTCCGAGCCGCTGTTCACCGGATTGCAGCCGGCGGTCACATTGGGCCGTCGGCCGTAACCGGTGCCGATTGAGGTCCCGGTCGCAGTGAGGGCGAGGGGAAAGCCGTCCTGGAAAGTAGAAATTCCGCTGACGGTCCAGCCGCCGACCGCTCTCTTCGCGAACGCGTTGCCGCCGGTCAGGTATTTGTGGCCCGGGCCAAACGGAAGATCGAGCGCATAGCTCACGGTCAGACGCTGGCGGGAGTCGAAGCCCGCCAGTGATTTCTCCGCGGTCAGATTGTACGGGTTCTGAATGCCGGGTTCAGCCCCGACGCCGGAATCGAGCCAGCCGGTCAGCGCCGAGACATCAGCGATGAGTTTCGAGAAGGTGTAGCTCGCCAGCACGGTTCCGCCCTGGCTGAAACGCTTCTCGACCTTCATCTGCAGGGAATGATAGGACGAGTTGAAGACATCGGCGTTAGCCTCCGAAACGCCGGTGTATTCGGGGAACGGCAGCAGGAGTTGCTGCAACTGCACCGTTGCCGCCGAGAGCGTTCCGGTCTTCACCACACTGGCGAAGGGATTGGGCACGAGCCCGGTCAGAGCGGTTCCCATCGACAAATCCCGATACGGGAGGGCGTCCGACGTCAGCCCGGAGGTCGGAAGGTGAGTGCCTTTCGAACCCGCGTAGGCGACCTCGAGCGCTGCGCCGCCAGGCAACTGGCGCTGTATCGTAAGATTCCACTGCGCGTTATAGGGGAAGGGAATACTCAAGAGCTGTGTGCTGCCGATAGACCCGCCAATAAGAGCGGCCTGCGCCGCCGAGTGCGAAAGGTTGCCAGGGGTCTGATTGAAGCCGTTCGGGAACGGGTTGCTCAGGGTGTAGTAGGGCGTGACGGAACCGTCCAGCGTCGACAGCCAGGAAGTGTTGTACTGGTTGATCGTCTGTCCCCAGGGCGCGTCGCTGAAATACGTATTCGCCGGGAGGAAATAGATTCCCGCGCCCGCTCTGACCACAGTCTTATCGTCAAGACGGTAGGCAAGACCAAGCCGGGGAGCGAAAAGTCGGAAATGCTCTTTCGCCCCCGAATTCGGATTCTGGGGCGTGTTCGCGAAATCCACCGCACCAAGGATTGGCTGGCCATTCAGAGTAATTCCGTCCGCCTGCAATGCCGGATTCACTTCACTCGGGTTGAACGTGGAGTTGCGGTTGTACCGCTCCGTCCACACGCCCGGGATTTCCCAGCGGACTCCGTATGTCACCGTAAGTTTGTTCGTTGTCTGCCATGTGTCCTGCGCATAGTATCCCTGATAGTGCAGGGATTCCCAGGGCACCGAGAAGGCCGTTTCACTGCCGCTCGCGCCATAACCGAGCAGCATCGAAGCGAGACCGTTGCCGCTGGCGCCGGCGGCGAGCGCGTTCGATGCCGTAAACAGGTTCGTGAACGAGAACGACCCGCCGTCGAAAGTCTGGTAGTAGGTGTCCTGCAGGTCGCGCCAGTCGGCGCCGAATTTGAAGGTGTGCTTGCCATGCACCCAGCTCAGGTTCGGCGTCAGCAGATAGTCGTTCTCCGTGGACAGAATATGCAGACCGCTCGCCGTCGTGTAACCGGTGATACTGAAGCTCGGAAACGAGGTTCCCGGACCGCCGTGAATGATCGGAATCTGCTGGTCCATGTACGCCGGGAAGCCGAAAGTCTGGCTCAGACTAAGATCCGGTTGAGATTCCAGACGATCGTATGGAAAGCGGACATAAGACGCCCGAAGGTCAAGAACGATGTTGGGGGAGATCAGATAAGTTGCCCCCAGAACGGCTTCCTGAGTGTCGAAGCTCTCCGGAGAGTAAGGATCGTTTGCGTAAACTCCGTTGTGCATGGGAGTGCAGGCGTGGTTCAGCGAAGACCAGCGCGAATAGCGCGCGAACACGCGGAGCTTGTCGGTTACGGTATCGTCGAAACGGCTGTTTTCCTGGTTGTTGTTCCCGCCGATCTCGCAGGTTGCGGCGTAGTTGTTCACGGCCGTGTACTGCGCGCCCGGCAGGTTGGGCTGCGCCATGAGCGGGTAGGACAGAATCTTCACGGCAACTGGGTTGAACCGGCTCGGCGGAATGACGTTCCCGGGGAAGGGTTGGCGGGCTGGCCCCGCGCTGTAGGAAGCCGCCGCCACTCCGCCCGGGCAGCTCGCATTACCGTTTGCGCCGCACTGAGTCAGCGGGTCGTAGATCGGAATCACCGCGCCCGAAGCGTTCTTGTAGCCGGAAAAGTCTCCGTTGTACATGGCCGGAAGCGGCACGGTCCCCGTGTAATTGCTGCCCTGACGGGCAGCGTAAGCTTCCCAGGAGACGAAGAAGAACATTTTGTTCTTCTTAATCGGCCCCCCGCCGTCGAGGCCGTATTGGTTTTGGTGGAATGGCGCCTTCCCCTGAGACTGTGCGTTGTTGAAGAAGAGGTTGGCGTTCAGGTCGGTGTTGCGGAAGTATTCATACGCCGCGCCGTGATACTGGTTAGTGCCCGACTTCGAAGAAATGTTGACGACACCACCCGCGTAACGTCCGTATTCGGCGCCGTTACTGTTGGTCTGCACGCGGAACTCGGAAACTGCGTCCGGGCTCGGCACCATGTTGACGAGATTGCCCAGCGCGGAGTTGGCCGGAACACCGTCGTAATAAGTCGCGCTCTGGTTCGCCGCGCCGCCCCCGATCTGGTAATTGCCAGCCGCGAAAATGTTCTTCCCGGTGACCGCGTCCCCGCTGGTGGTGTCCTGTGGCACCACGCCCGGCACGACTTCCGTGAGGTTCATGATGTTGCGGCCGTTTACCGGCAGTTCCTCAACGGAGCGCGTGTTTACCACCTGGCTCAGGCTGGCGCTTTCGGTCTGCAGCAACGGCGCCGTTGCCTGGACTTCAACGCTCTGGGTCACATCGCCGACCTGCATGGAAACGTCCGCACGAACCGCACCCGACACGGTTACTTCGACGTTGTCGCGCGTGGCCTTCTTGAAGCCGCTTTGTTCTACTTCGACCCGGTATATTCCCGGAACGAGGTTGAGGAACTGATAGTCGCCTCCCGCTCCCGACTGTTCCTGATGCCGTTCGCCGGTTGCGGCATTGGTGAGTGAGATGGTGGCGCCGCGTAGTGCCGCCCCGGACTGGTCCGTAATTGTGCCGACTACCGATCCATAAAATGCCTGGCCGAAAATCGGCATGTTCGCTGTCGCAACCAGTACCGTGAGTAGCGCGAGACAAAGTACTGGCAATCTTCTGCTGTCCATCGAAACCTCCACATGGGTCGCCAACCCGAAAACCTTTTCGCCGCAGCACCCGATCCCTGAGAGGGTGTATATAGCGCAATGACCGTTGGCGATTACGCAGCGATGCTATCAGCGAAAGTAAAGGAAGTCAAGGCGGAATCGCAAGCGTTTGCAGCGTCTGCGCACCTGCCTGCGGAGGCGAAATAATTGCAATCCCCAACAAAATCGCCCGGATTCGGTGCGCTGTTGCGAGTGCGCTTGCAGGGCTTGACTGCGAAGCCTCACCGTTGATACCATCGCTGCGTATTTTGCATCTCTTGTTGCGTTTTATGCAAGGCGCAGGTGCACTGCCAGAGGAGAACTCATGTGGAAACAGATCGGTTGCGGGATTCTCATGGTGGCGGGTATGGGCCTGCTGATGCGTCCCGCCGCCGCGAACAAAAATTTCTTACCGGACTGGACTTTCAAGGGCTCATCTCTCGGCACATGGCGCACACTCGGCGAGGCGGACTGGCGCGCCGATAATGGGGAGATCGTAGGAACGCCCCGCACAGCGGCGGGCGGCTGGCTGATTCTGGACCACCCGCTTCAGGACGTCGAGTTTGCTTCAACATACCGCTGCACGGGCGGCTGCCGGACGGGTGTGATGGTCCGTTCGCAATCCATTCCGGACGGAATTCGAGGCGTCTATGTGGCGCTGCCCGACGGACAGAACCCCGCGGCAACTTTCGCCTTGAAGCTTGATCCGCAGGGCCACGAACTGAATCGCGAGCCGCTTAAAGCTGGGGGCGGTATGGTCCGGGCAGT
>Ga0181531_10002893_pt1 | contig 10603 bp, 7 predicted proteins | sample PEATcosm2014_Bin_38_FD_119743 | JGI IMG/M metagenome (GOLD analysis project Ga0181531, IMG submission 119743) | Peatland microbial communities from MTU Mesocosm Facility, Houghton, MI, USA - PEATcosm2014_Bin11_10_metaG | ecosystem: Environmental > Terrestrial > Soil > Wetlands > Peat | place... | reverse complement strand
GCGCGCCGGCGGCGCGGGCGCGCTGGGTGAGATCGTTGACGCGGGCGAGGGTTTGCACGGGGCCGAACAGCCGCCACCAATAGGCTCGGAACATGAGGAGGGTTCCGACGGTGAAGCTGCCGTGGGGATGGCGGAGGAGGAGGTAGCCGCCGACGCCGATCATGAAAATATTGCTGAAAAATCCGACGGCGTAGGAGAAGGGAAAAAACAGATTTCGGGCGGTGATGGCGCGGAGTTGCTGGTTGTAGTAGGCCTGGGTGGCGGCCTGGAATCGGCGGGCCTCCTGTTCCTCGCGGCCGAAGATTTTGATGACCGTGACGCCGGAGAGATTTTCCTGCAACCGCGTGGTGACATCGCCGGCGGCCTGGCGGGCGGCGGCGTAGATGGGCTTCACCTTGGCGTTGAAATAGCGAAGCATGATGTAGACGATCAGCAGGGGCGCCAGCGAGGAGCCGGCGACTTGCCAGCTCATGTAGAGCACGACGGCGACCGTCGCCAGCCAGAGGCCGCCGTCGCCGACGATCAGGTCGATGGAATTGACGACGAAGTTTTGCAGTTCATCGACATCGCCCATAGCGCGGCTGATGAGATCGCCGCTGCGCTGGCGCTGCAGATATCCGAGGCTTTGCGTCTGGAGTTTGTGATAGACCTGATTGCGGAGAGTGAAGACGAATTTTTGGGCCGCGCGCTGGAGGATCACGGTGCTGAAGGTGCTGGCGACGAGGCTCAGAGCGTAGACGGCAAAGAGCCAGACGAGGGCGGAGAGGAGGAGTTGGAACAGGTCGGTGATTCGGCCGTGGAGGGAGATCCAGGAGCCGACGGGGTCGATGCCGCCGGTGTGTTTGATGATCAGATCGTCGACGACATAGCGCCAGATGAAGGCGGGGAAAAGCTCGCCGGGCATGGAGATGATCAGGAGGACGATTGCCAGGTCGATCCAGGCCCATGGGGGGCGGAGCATCCCCCAGATTCTGCGGAATACGACGGGGCCGGAGGGGGTCTGGACGGGCACGGGGGTATTCTATACGCCTTGGGGCGAGTCGGCTTGGGGGTCTGGGGGACGGTGGGGAGATTGATGACAGTTGGCGCTCGGCCCCTCACCCTTGCCCTCAGCCGTGCCGGAACTAAAGGAGGGGGGAGAGGGGATCGGAGAGCGCGTGTTGTCGAATGTATTTGGGGGGGCGATGCCGATTTAGGGGGGATGCTTGGTACGTTGGAAGCGGCTGCGACGGGGACGGAACGGGGTAGCCGGGCGTGGGTGGGGTTTTTGGTGCTGGCGGGGCTGGTGGCGCTGCTGGCGGCGGGGAAGGCAATTTTGGCCGATACGCTCGATCCGGATTGTTTTTGGCATCTGCGGGTGGCGGATGAAATAGGCCGGCAGGGTTGGCCGCGGCCTCTGGTGGACGACCTCTCGTTTGAATCGAGCAAGGAGCCTTGGACGCCTTATTCGTGGCTGGCGGAATTGGGGATGAAAAAGTTATGGGACGTGGGTGGGTACCGGGCCGCCGTCGTGGCGCAGGCGGGGATGGAATGGGGGTTTTTATTTTTGCTGGCGCTGGCGGGGGTGGAGGCGTCGAGGGCGGTGGCGGGGGAGCCGAGGCTGATCGCTTCGGCGCTGGCGGCGGTCGTGGGTGGGATTTTGTCGCTGGCTTATTTGAGCTTTCGGCCGGTGACGGTGGCGCTGCTGCTGCTGGCGATCATCGGGTGGTTACTGCTCCGCGACCGTCGGCTTGGGGGGCGCAGTAAGGCCGTCTGGCTGACGCCGATCCTCACTGCGCTGGCGATTAATGTTCATTTTTTCGCGCTGCTGGCGCCGCTCTGGGCGGGAGCGCTGGTGGTTGGGGATGCCATTGAGAAACGATCGACGCGGCGCGGTTGGATTCTGGCGGGGACGAGCTTGGCGGCTTCGCTGATGACGCCGATGCTGCCGGGGACGCTGGCGGCGGTTTGGAATTATGCGTTTAACGATGTGGTGGTGAATTCCGCGCGGCTGGGGGAGATGCGGCCGTTTTATGTGGGGTTTATGGGAAATATTTCCGCCGTGCTGGTGATTTTGATCTCGATCTGCGCGGTCCGAAGTTTTGCGGCGAAACGATTGCGGTGGGGCGAAATGATCTGGCTGGTGGGGATGGGGATTTTGCTGATGAAAGTGGGGAGATCGTCGCCGGCGTTTGCGATCATCGGGTGCCCGCTGCTGGCGGCGACGATGCCGGTAATGTCCGATCGGATTTTGGGGAAGAAGCCGGTGATTTTGGGGGCGGCGGTGGTTGCGATGATGGGGATTGGAAAATTGGCGATGGAGGCGCCGGCGGCGGGGGAGCCGATTTCGCGGTGGCTGAATCGTAATGGGCCGGGGGCGCCGAATTTTCCGTGCGCGGCGGCGGATTATGTGGAGCGGAACGTGACGCCGGTGTCGGGGCGATTGCTTTGTAATTTTAATTGGGGCGGTTATCTGGAATGGCGATTTCCCGGGAAATTTCAGGTGCTGATGGACGGGCGGACGCAGGTTTTTCCGGCGGAGTTTTGGCGGACGATATTTTTCGGATCGCCGGACGATTATTTACGACTGGTTCGCCAAAGCGGCGCGGATGCGGCGGTTTTGCCCAAGGGGCATAGCGCCCTGCATCAGGCGCTGGCGACGTTGAACTGGAGAATGGTTTTTCAGGACGATTTTGCGGAAGTTTGGCTTCCGCCTTAGCCCATGGACTCGGCGTACTGGGCGATGTAATTGGGCACGGGGTAATGTTTCATGAGAAATTCGCGGAGCTGAGCTCGCTCGGCGATTTGGAAATAGACGGGTTCATCCAGCGTTTTGCCGGAGAAATTGACGGCTCGGATGAGATCCTGGGCGCTGGTGGCCATATTGAGATTTTCATCCTGACGATTCATGGGCAGGAGATGAAATTGCCAGGCCTGTCGGCGGTTGAGGGATCGGAGACATTCGGTGTCGATTTCCTGTTGCTTGAGATCGATGACGCCGGCGACGCGAACGTATTGTTCGACCCAGGCGTCCTCGATGGCGCGCGGGTTGATGCCAAAGAGCCTCTCGGCGAGATCGCCGAAGGGGCGGTGGGACATCTTTTGCATGCTCAGGATTTGCTGAACCTGGTCGGGCGTCAGGACGCCCTGTTCGATGAGTAACTGTCCAATTTGAATGGCGGGCACGCACTCCTCCTTCTAGTCCAAAATCTATCGGTCCAACGGGCGGGTCGCTCAAGCCGGAAGGGTTGCGAGACGCGGCGGCGGGTCCGGGAAAATAATTTGGGGGCGACTGGAGCGGGGGGCCTATTGTGCCGATGACGATGAGGGGGAGGTTTGTCGCGGGGACCGGGGAATCCAAAGATTCAATACGGCTTGCAGGTTTTGCTGGGGCGGGGCATCGCCGGGCAGCCAATGGACGCCGGGGAATCGTTTGAACCATTTCATTTGCCGGCGGGCGAGCTGACGCGTGGCGATTTTGATCTGCTCCACGGCTTCATCCAAATTCACCCGACCCTCGTAGTGATCGAAAAGCTGCTGATAGCCGGCGGCGGCGGCCGCGGTTTTGGAGAGGGGCCAGTAGCGCATCCACAACTGACGGATTTCCTCGGTCCAGCCGGCTTCGAGCATGTCCTTCACCCGCGCGTTGATGCGGCGGTTGAGCTGATCGCGGTCCCAGGATAATCCGATCCAGACAGCCGGATGACGGGGCGGGGCGGTCGAATCCCACTGGGTTTGCAGGGATGAAATTGTTTTTCCGGTGAGTTCGAATACCTCCAGGGCGCGGATCGAACGCTTGCGGTCGGCGGGGCTGATGCGATCGGCGGATTGCGGATCGATCTGGCGCAGTTGCTCGTGCAATTCGGGATCGGTCAGCGCTCGCAGGCGGCGGCGCAGGGATTCATCGGCGGCGGGGCCTTCGAAGATGCCGCGGAAGAGGGCTTGATAATAGAGGGGCGTGCCGCCGACGGCGATTAAGGGCATGCCGCGCTTGCGGGCGTCGGCGATGGTGCGGTCGGCTAAGTCAACGAATCGGGCGACGCTGAATAATTCGTCGGGGCGGACCCAATCAATTAAGTGGTGTCGAATTTCGTGCCGCTCGGCGAGGGAGGGTTTGGCGGTGCCGATATCCATGCCTTGATATATTTGCATGGAATCGACGCTGAGGATTTCAGCGCGGCAGCGTCGCGCTACGGCTGTGGCCAGGGCGGATTTGCCGCTGGCGGTGGGGCCGAGAATCACCAGAAGTGGGAATTCGCCTGTCATTTCGTCCGCAGACTGCCGTTTTTGCGGCTGGTTTCCAAGGGCAATAATTCGCGCGGCGATTGTAACCTCAAGAATCTCAATCAGGTGCGCCCGGGGCGGATGGAGACGTTTCTGGCACGGAGTTTGTAACTACCTTGTTCACAGAAAGGAGTGACCGTTTATGGCATTACCAACACTTGTTCATCGAGGTATTGATCCGCAGGAGCTTGCGCAACGAGAGTTCGACGGCATGCTCGGGCGGCTGTTTGGCGGCAGAGCTTTCGACGGCGGCGTGGGACTCGCGCCGTACGGCGTGGACGTCCGCGAAGACGGAGATCATCTCTACGTCGAAGCGGAGTTGCCGGGCTTCACCAAGGACGAGGTCGATGTCAACCTGGAAAACCAGACCCTGACCATCACGGCCCAACACAAGGAAGAGACCGACAACAAGGCGAAGGAAAAAGGCGAATGGCTTCTGCGGGAGCGGCGTTACACCCGATTCCAGCGGAGCTTTACGCTTCCGCCGACCGTGGACGCGCAGACCGTTCAGGCGAAACTGAGCGACGGCGTGCTGCGTATCACATTGAATAAGCGCGAAGAGACCAAGCCGCGGCGGATTACGGTTTCGTAACTTCGGCGACTTTGAAATTCTCCGAAGCGGGGGGCCGCGAGGCGCATTCGTGGCCCTCCGCTACCCTTTTTTCATTGGCCAGCGCGATTGCGGCGTTGCGCTTCAAAATCGGAAGCTTCACGCGCTTCATGGCGCTGTGGCGCAATTTTTGTTGATATTCGAGATCGGTCCAGTCGAGCAATCGGCGCAGGTCGAGCGTGCCGGTTTGCAGGCGGGGCTGGAGGTGCGGGTCGGTCGCGGCGGGGGCGCGGCGGTTCCAGGGGCAGACGTCCTGGCAGATATCGCAGCCGTAAATCCAGTTGCCGAATTTTTCGGATAGTTCGGGGGCGATTGCGCCGCGATGCTCGATGGTCAGATAGGAAATGCAGCGGCGGGCGTCGAGGCGGTAGGGCTCGGTGATCGCCTGAGTGGGGCAGGCGTCGATGCAGCGGCGGCAGGTGCCGCAGCGATCGATCGCGGGGTCGTCGTGGGGGAGGTCCAGCGTGGTCAGGATTTCACCCAGGAACAGCCAGGAGCCGATTTGATCGTTGATCACGCAGGTATTTTTTCCGATCCAGCCGATGCCGGCTCGGGCGGCTAATTCTTTTTCCATGACCGGGGCGGTATCGGTGCAGCAGCGCGTTTGCGCGTGCGGAGCGGTCTGGCGGAGCCAATCCGCCAGGGTGTGTAGTTTTTGTTTGATCCATTCGTGATAGTCGTCGCCGAGGGCGTATCGGGCGACTCGGCCGGTGGATTCGGCGGGGTCGGGCTCTTGAAGCGGGACGTGATAATTCACGGCTACGCAGATGATGCTCATCGCATCGGGGAGATAGGTTTTTGGATCGGTGCGCTGATCGAAGCGCTGGGCGAGGTATTGCATGGCGCCGGCCTGGCCGTCGTCGAGCCACTGGCGGAAATAATCGCGGTAGCGCGAGGGCTCGGCGGGGGCGACGGCGGCGCGGTCGAAACCCAGTTCGGCGGCCTTGGCTTTGATTTGGCCGGCGAGTTGATAGGTATCGGATAAATCCATTTGGGGGCGGATTATAGCTGATTTCGGGGGGTGGGATCGGGTGATTCTTGACACCCCCGGCGGGGGGACTTTAATATCGCCCTTTGCTGATGTCTCACCGGGGCCAATGGGCTGGTTTGCCAAGGCCCTGTCACCGCGGAGTGAAGGAATTCCCGATGCATCGGGATCGTTGCCTTCGGACATCCATCGCTAAATTTGTTTCGGAGGCCGGCATCATGATGCGGTTGCCCCGGATCGCGGTCCCGTTCACTCTATCGTGCTGTTTGGTTTGTTTGTGCGCGCCGGCGATTTTTGCCGACGACGCGACACCTGCCGTGCCGGCGGCGGCGGATCAGTCCGCGCTGGTGGATCAGGTGGATACGTTCTGGCATTACGGAAAAATCGCCCGGTACGATCTGGCGGCGGACGCGGGGAACCAGATTCTGGCCGCGGCGCCGGATCCCACGAGTTTATTGCAGGCGTTTGAAACGGTCGCCCAGCGCAAGGGGGACGACATTGATACGTGGATGCTGCGCTGGCGGACGCTGCACCCGCCGACGGAGGATCAGGCCAAGGACGATCCGCTGCTGACGGCGCAGCGGGATGGGATGCTGGCGATGAAGGCGACGGCGCAGAAGCTGATGGATCAGATCAATCTGGGGTATGAAGCGCGGCGGGCGAATCCCGACTTCATCATGAACACGATCGTGGCCATGAGTCAGGGGGAGCGGGCGTATGAGAATAATCTGCCGCGGCTGGCCAACAGCGGCGAGCTGGCGGTGAAAGTTTTGGTGGACATCCTGCGCAATCCGGAGGACCGGGAATTGAATCCGACGGCGCGGCGGGCGCTGCGCGATTTGGGGCGCAAGGCGCTGGGTCCGCTTTTGGCGGCTACGGAGATGACGGATTACGACACGCTGCTGGATGTGGTGACGGCGCTGGGGGACATTGGGTATGAGCCGGCGGCGCCGTATTTATCGCGGCTGGCGACCTCGCGGGATGTGCCGCAGGGGATTCGCATTGCGGCACATAATGCGCTGATCCATATGGGCGTGAGCGATTCGGTGGCGGTGGTGCCGGCGGAACAGTTTTATGAACTGGCGGAGAAGTTGTATTACGGAACGTCGTCGATCGCGCCGTCGGGGGATAAGACGGCGTATGTCTGGTTCTGGGTGGACGGGATGGGACTGACCAAGCTGGATGTGCCGACGTCGATTTTCAACGATGTGATGGCGATGCGCGAGTGCGAAAACGCGCTGAAGCTGGACCCGGGGATGGGGGCGGCGGTGAGCCTCTGGCTGGCGGCGAATTCCAAGCGCGAGGCGGATTTGCCGCCGGGGGGGACGGATCCGACGCATGCGGGCGATCCGGATGCGCATTACTACAACGTTTCGTCGGGGGTTCAATATTTGAACGGGGCGCTGATGCGGGCGATTCGCGATCAGAACGCACCGGTGGCGTATAAGCTGACGGCTTCGCTGCAGGATATCATCGGCCCGAGCAACATGAGCATGAGCGGGGCGGAGCCGGTGGTGCAGGCGCTTTATTTCCCCAATGAGCAGGTTCGGTATGAGGCGGCGTTCGCGCTGGCGGAGTCGCTGCCGAGCCAGCCGTTTCCGGGGAGCGACCGGGTGGTGCCGCTGCTGGTGGCGGCGCTGAGCCAGACGGGACATCTGAATGTGCTGCTGGTCGCGCCGGCGGGGGATCAACTGAATCAATTGCGGGCGGCGCTGCAGGGGACGGGGTGTTCGGTGGTGGGGGCGGGCGATCCGACGGACGCGGCGAACGCGGCGGAGTCGCTGCCGAGCATCGACGCGGTGGCTATTTCGGAAGACAGCGACGTGGGACGGATGATCGATCTTCGGCAAACGACGGAACAATTGCAGACGGCGCCGATTTTGGTGCTGACGCGCAGCGAGGCGAGTCCGTATGCGGTGCGCGCGGCGACCGATCCGATGCTGAGTGTGGCGCTGATGCCGGCGGGCAGTGCAACGGCCGATGCGCTGAAGGCCGATCTGGAGACGGCGCTGGGGCATTCGGGCCTCCCGGCGATGACGGACGATCAGGCGGCGGCGTACGCGCGCAAGGCGGCGGATTTGCTGGCGAATCTGGCGCTTTGCCGCGGGCAGGTGCTGGATTTGGCGCCGGCGGAGCCGGGGGTTTTGGCGGCGCTGGGAGACAGCCGAAACGATATCGCGATGGCGGCGGGGCGGGTGCTGGCGATGATGAATTCGACGACGGCTCAAAGCGGGCTTGCGGCGCGGGCGCTGGATGCGAATACGCCGGCTCCGGTGCGGGTCAGCTTGTTCAAGAGTCTGGCGGCGAACGCGAAATTTTTCGGGAATCGGCTCGGGCCGGTGAGGATTTCGCAACTCGAGCAGACGGTCGCGGGGGAAAAGGACGCGGACGTTCGCGGGGCGGCGGCGGAGGCGCGCGGGGCGCTGAATCTGCCGGCTAGTCAGGCGAGGACGCTGATTTTGGCGCAGTCGAAGTCGTGAGCTGCGGCCCACAATGGTTTTTTCTTCGCGGTCTTCGTCCCGGCGCGCCGGGAGTAAATCTAATTTTTTTTACCGCGAAGGCGCGAAGGACGCGAAGAAATGCAGGGGGGATTGGGTTTTGGTTTATTTCAGATCGATCGATTCGCGGATGCGTTTGTCTAGTAATTGCAGCATCAAGTCGTCGATTCCTAGTGTGGCGGTGATTTGAAATTGTGTGCCGGGGTGTTTTTGCGCGGCTTGGGCGGTTAGGCGCGGGATGTCCTGGGTCCAATGTTTTCCGGGGCCTAGAAAATAGGGACAGACGACGATTCGGCGGGCGCCGCGCTGGACGCAACTTGCGTAGGCGGTGGGGATCGACGGCTCGGCGATTTCCATGTGGGCGGGTTCGACGATCGGGTAGCGGTCGGAAAAACGGTTGGCGAAGGCTTGGGCGAGTTCCTCCAAAAGACGATTGCTTTGATCGACGCGGGAGCCGTGATCGACGATGACGATGGCGGTGGGGGATTCGTTGGATGGCATTTCAATCCTTGCGCTCGGCGAGAGTGACCTGGACGCTGATGGTTTGGCCGCTTCGGTTGATGATGAGAGTCACTTTATCGCCGGGGTGGGCGTTGTCCAAAGCCTGGGTGAGGTCCATGAGGTTTTCGATGGGCTGGTTGGCGAATTTGGTGATGATGTCGCCGCCTTTGAGGCCGGCGGCTTCGGCGGGGGTGCCGGGGGTGGTGCCGGAGATCAGGGCGCCGTTGCGCGAATCGACGGAGCCGTAATCGGGGATGACGCCGAGGCGTACGGAGCGCGGGGGGCCGCCGAAGGCGGTGGAGGCGACGCCGAATAATTTGAAGGAGTCCTTGTCGGCTTCAACGATGTAGGGCTCCTGGGGCATGCGGGTGAGGCCGGCGATGATTTTGGAGGCGAAGTCGGCGACTTCGTCGATGCCGGGGTAATTGATTTTGTCGAAGGTGTCGGTGGGTCGGTGGTAGTCGGCATGGATTCCGCTGAAGAAAAAGAGGACGGGGATGTGCTTTTGTGCGAAGGCCATGTGATCGCTGGGCCCGAGGCCGCCGCGGCCGATGCTTTTGAGCTTTAATGGATCGCCGGTTTCGGCGGCGGATAGGATGGGGTCCAAATCCCTGGCGGTGCCCTGGCCGCCGACGTAAAGCGTTTGGTCGCGGAGGCGGCCGACCATGTCGAAGTTGACCATGGCGACGATTTTTTCCAGCGGGATGGGGGGATGGTTCACGAAATATTCCGAGCCGATCAGGCCCTCCTCCTCGGCGGAGAAGCAGATGAAGACGATGGTCCGGGGTGGAGGCGGGGCGTGGGAAAGTCGGGAGGCGAGACTGAGAACCGTGGCGGTGCCGGAGGCGTTGTCATCGGCGCCGGGGTAGATGCTGCCGGGGGGTCCGAATTGGTGTCCGAGGCGGCCGCGGCCGAGGTGGTCGTAATGCGCGCCGACGACGATGAATTCATCGGCGTGCGGGCCGGCGCCGGGGATGCAGGCCATTACGTTTCGCAGATGACAATCCAGGTGCTTGGCGTCGACGACGCCGGAGATGTGGATATTGGGGAGGGGGAGGGAGTGCGGTTTGCCGGTTGAATCGATTAGCGCGCGGATCGCCTTAAAGTCGCCGGCGCCGGAATCGGTGAAAATCTGGCGGGCGAGGGCCTGGCGGATGTGGATCACGGGGATGGTGGAGGAATAAGCGCCGGCGAAGGAGGAGGCGAAGGGGAGAAGCACGTCGGGGCCGTTGTCGGCGGGCGTGACGATCAGCAGGGCGACCGCGCCGTGCTTGGCGGCGGTTTCGGCTTTGGCGATCAACAACGCGCCGCCAGACCAGCCGGAGGGATCGTCGCCGGCGAGTCGGCTGACGCCTTTGGCGTCGACGGGGTCGTAGCGCATCGCCATGACGATTTTTCCGTGAACGTCGAGGTTGGCGTAATCGTCGTAGTTGTGTTTGGGGTCGGAGATGCCGTAGCCGACGAAGACGACCGGGCCGGCGAATCTACCGAGCGAGGAGAGGCCGAGGGGGGTGAAATCTTTTTCCAATTGGAAGGGTTGAGCGTTGACGGTCAGGGCGTTGCGCGGGGTCAGGGAGAGGAGGGCGTTGTATTGGAAATGCTGGAAGAAATTGGATTGGCCGGGGAGGGGGTGGAGTCCGTCGGCGGCGAATTCGGAGGCGAGGAAATCGGCGGCGCGATCGAGGCCGGGCATACCGACGCCGCGGCCTTCGAGGGCGTCGGAGGCTAAAAAGGGGAGGGTGT
>Ga0181531_10002892_pt1 | contig 10605 bp, 9 predicted proteins | sample PEATcosm2014_Bin_38_FD_119743 | JGI IMG/M metagenome (GOLD analysis project Ga0181531, IMG submission 119743) | Peatland microbial communities from MTU Mesocosm Facility, Houghton, MI, USA - PEATcosm2014_Bin11_10_metaG | ecosystem: Environmental > Terrestrial > Soil > Wetlands > Peat | place... | reverse complement strand
AGGATATTCCCGCGCTGCTGGAAGAGGGCATAATGGTGGAGACGGGCGGCCACGGGCTGCTGACCTTCCGCCGCCAGGATCTGATCGTGGTGAGCCCCGGGGTCCCGCTGAATACGCCTGAACTGATGCAGGTGAAGAGTTTTGGCTTGACGGTGATTGGCGAACTGGAACTGGCGGCCCGCTTTCTGAAGGGCAAGATTCTGGCCATTACGGGTTCTAACGGCAAGACCACGACTACCGCGCTGGTGGGCGAGATTCTTGAGAAAGCCGGGATTCCAACGCTTGTGGGGGGCAACATCGGCGTGCCGGTTGTCTCGCTGATTGAGCAGAGCACTGACGAAACCTGGTCAGTGCTGGAAGTTTCGAGTTTCCAGCTTGAGAGCACATTCCAGTTTCACCCGCGCATCGCGGTGATTCTGAACATCACGCCCGACCATCTCGATCGCCATGGCACGTTTGAGAATTACGCATTGGCGAAAGAGCGCATCTTCGCCGCGCAGGATGAAAACGACTGCGTGGTGCTGAACGCCGACAATGCGCGCGCCGCACAGGCCGCCACTCGCTCGAAGGCTTCAGTTCATTGGTTTTCCATCGAGCATCCGGTGGCGCAGGGGGCGTGGCTGGCGGATGGATTCGTAGTGTACCGGGACCGGCAAGACGCGCCCATCGAAAAAATTGTGCCCCTCGCTGGAATTCCGCTGAAGGGTACGCACAACGTGGAGAATGTGCTTGCGGCGGTGTGCGCGGCGCGCAAAGCCGGCGCCCCGGCTCAGGCGATTCGCAGCGCCATTGAAGGCTTCCAGGCCGTAGAGCACCGCCTGGAGTATGTGGACACCGTGAATGGTGTGGAGTATTACAACGATTCCAAGGCGACCAACGTGGACGCTACTCTCAAGGCCATAGCGGCATTCCAGTCGGGGATTCATTTGATTCTTGGCGGCAAAGACAAAGGCTCCGACTACAGCTTATTGTCTCAACTGCTGCAGTCTCGCGTCCGCGCCGTCTATACGATCGGCTCAGCGGCTGCAAAAATCGAGTCGCAACTGCGCGGGGTGGTCCCAATTCTGTCCTGTGAGACGCTCGAGAGGGCGGTCAGCGCGGCGGCTGCGGCAGCGCACCCAGGTGAAGTTGTGCTGTTGGCTCCCGCTTGCTCCAGCTTCGACCAGTTCGAAAACTATGAGCATCGCGGCCACGTGTTCAAGGAACTGGTCAGCGACCGGCGAGGTTGGAAGGTATGGCAAAACTCGTAGGAGTGGATAAGTGGATGTTCTTCACCACACTGCTCCTCGTGGTGGCCGGATTGGTCATGGTCTTTTCCGCCTCGGCCGTTGTTGCGCAGGAACGCTTCAACTCCCCTTACACCTTTGTCGGCAAGCAAGCTCTGTGGGCGCTGGCGGGAGTGCTGGCGATGCTGATTCTGATGCACGTAGACTACGCGGCCTATAACTCGCCGCGGTTTATCTATCCTGCCGTCTGCATTACGACACTGCTTCTGGTGCTGGTCTTCTTCTTCCCCACGTCGCACAACACGCATCGCTGGATTAGGTTTGGCGGGTTCTTCACGTTGCAGCCGTCTGAAATAGCCAAGCCGGTGCTGATCCTGTTTCTCGCGTGGTTTCTTCACACCCGGCTCGACTTGATGCGGGATTGGAAGAACACCCTGCTTCGGGCCGCGATCATGCCGGTTGTCTTCATTTTGCTCATCGTAAAACAGCCCGATCTTGGAACGGCGCTTGTGCTGCTGGGCGTAACCGCGATGATGCTGTTGCTGGCCGGAATGGAATGGAAGTACCTGGCCTTCGGCGGACTTGCCGCGCTGCCCGGACTTGCCGCTTTGCTTTTCATGGTTTCGTGGCGACGCCAGCGCATGCTGGTTTTCCTCAACCCCGAGTCCGATCCTCAGGGCGCGGGCTTCCACATCAATCAGTCGCTGATCGCCGTGGGAACCGGTGGCTTGACGGGCCGCGGCTACATGGAAGGTGTGCAGAAACTCTTCTACCTGCCCGAAGCGCATACTGACTTCATTTTTGCGAATATTGCGGAGGAGTTGGGGCTTATTGGATCGCTGGTGATCATTTTGCTTTTTGTGGTGCTTGGCGTCCGCGGCCTCCGCGCAACATTCCGCTGTCAGGACCCTTTCGCGCGGCTCACCGCGTTCGGCATCACCACCGCCATTCTTCTGCAAGCCTTTTTTAATATCAGCGTTGTGCTCTCGCTGGTGCCGACTAAGGGAATTCCGCTGCCTCTGATCTCATTCGGCGGAACGTCGGTTTTCTGTACACTCGCGAGCATCGGGATTCTGCTCAACATCACGAAGAAGGCGGACTGATCGGCCGCTTGAGAGAAGTCGCCGGGCTGCAATCCATGGTAACCTGAAGATAGATTACTTCAGACTGGCGGCGCAGTTACAGCCCGGCCTGATTCCACGACGCTCCCTTGCAGGTTAACGACGGAAAGGCAAAAGATTTTGTCGGAACTCCGTGTCCTCATCGCTGGCGGCGGCACTGGTGGTCACATCATACCCGCGCTTGCAGTGGCTCACGAACTGGTCACACGGTACGCCGCCGCGGTGCTTTTTGTAGGCACCCAGCGCGGGATGGAGATTCGGCTTGTGCCCGAGGCCGGCTTCAATCTGCGACTCGTCGACGTAGGCCCTCTGAAGAATGTATCCCTGATTACGCGGATGCGCACGCTGATCGACCTGCCGCGCAGCATCTTCGAATGCCGCCGCCTGATTCGCGAGTTCAGACCAAGCGTGGTTTTTGGCGTGGGCGGGTACGCGTCAGGGCCGGCGATGGCAGCTGCCCTGCAACTGAAGATACCCACGATGGCTTTCGAACCGAATGCCATGCCGGGTCTTGCCAATCGCCTGATCGGAAAAAAGGTTCAGGCGGCAGCTGTGAACTTTCCTTCCGCCTGCGCGTGGTTTCATCATTGCGAAGTCACGGGCATCCCCGTGCGTCCGGAGTTTTTCACGCTCGCTCCGCCTACCAGTCCTAATCCGCACCTACTTGTTTTCGGCGGGTCGCAGGGGGCGCGCATCTTTAATGAACATGTGCCGCGAGTGGTTCCTGAACTGCTTAAGGCGATCCCCGGACTCAATGTGCTGCATCAGAGCGGAGTGAGCCATGCCACGAAGACATTCGAGGCATACGTTGCCAGCGGAGCGGATCCCGACCGGTGGCAGGTGAGACCATTCCTTGACGACATGCCTGTCTGCTTTGCTCAGGCGAAGCTGGTGATGGCGCGCAGCGGGGCATCGACGGTGGCGGAACTGGCCGCGGCCGGCAAGCCTGCCTTACTGGTTCCTTTTGCATCCGCCGCTGACGAGCACCAGAAGCGCAATGCCGAGGCAATGGTGGACGCAGGCGCGGCCATCATGCTGCAGGAGTCCGACCTGGATATTCCCGGCAAACTGTTCTCCGCGCTGAGCGAGCTGCTCACCTCCGGCGAGCGGCTTGCGGCCATGGCTGCCGCCGCCCGAACCCAGGCTCATCCGGGAGCTGCCGAGCGTATCGCCAGTCGCCTTGCTTCGCTGGCTGAGGAGAGAGCGACAGGTTCTTCAGCCGCGTAGCGCGGCTTCCTGTTTTTCAGAACGTATTGAGTCCACGAAATGCGGGTGGATTGAACCCTGGAATCAAACAAAAATGCCCGCCTGCTGAAGCAGACGGGCATTTTAATTGCATTCAATAGCTGCGAGGTTCACCGGTGTCCGCCACCGCCACCACCGTGTCCGCCGCCGCCAAATCCACCGCGGGCCGCGCCGCCGCTAAACCCACCGCGTGCTGCCGGGGCTGCACCGCGAGCTCCACCCGCGTAACCGCCGCGAGCTACCGGAGCGCCACCGCGTACTCCACCGGCATATCCACCACGCCCATATCCGTAGCCGCCGCGATATCCGTAGCCGCCGCGACCCCAGCCATGACCCCAACCCCAACCGTACCAGGGCCCGACGCCGAGGAAGATGCCGCCGCTAAACCACGCCGGCCCGTAGTAGCCGTAAGGCGCGCAAGCATACGGATAGTAAGAGTAGTATCCCCACTCACAAGCCGGGGGACCATAGACGACAGGAGCGGCAACGACCGCGGGGCCGATTCCAACCCCGACCACAACCCCTGCATGAGCAGCCGGCAGCGCCACGAAGGGCAATGCCAGAATCAACGTAAACAGAACTAGGCGCATGTACTTCATAAAGTCCTCCCCGTGCTGCCCTGTCCTGCCTATCCGGACTTGGGATGCGGAGACATCCTCCGACCTCAGCACCTACCGGTTTCGGACCTTTTCCGGTCCGTCCGGCTTCTGGTGATTAGAACAATAATTCCACTATAAAGTTGCGGTGTTTCTGAAAGAATCGTTCAACCCCAAGGAAAGAGCAAGGTATTTTTCAATCTCGTTGCGGCAAGGTGTCCGATCTCAGAAACAGGACGTCGAGAACTGTCCGGTGAAAATGCCGTATTTCCAACAAAAAGCGGCCTCTCCGGTTGGGAGAGGCCGCGTTGAACAGGTAATCAGGCAGAGGGATTACCTGCGAAAATGTTCGGGCCGCGGAGCGAAGCGCCGGTCGACGACCGGGCCACGCGCATAGCCGCAACCGTGGTCAAAACGGGCTACCGGGCCAACGCCGCGGACGCCGACAAAGTTCCAACGCCCCGCGACCCAATATCCATTGGCGTAATAGCCATCCACCCAGACATATCCCGCTCCAGGGCAAGGAGGAACGTAGGCCACCGGTGCGCCCACATAGACTCCAATCCGGGCTGCCTGGGCAGTGGTTGCTCCCAGGCCCAGCGTGCCAGCCAACATTGCCGCACCCAACATCAGATTCCGCATGCTCTTCATAACCCCTCCATTCAACCAGCCTTTTCAGAGATCAGAGATCAGAGATCAGGGATCAAGGCCGGCCCGGCGTCTCTCGGTTTGAGGTTTCCTTCCTGATGCCTCAACGGTGTGCCGGTTATGTTCTGTGCAAACACCGCTCTATCAAAAGGTTGCGGTCTGAACCCGAAAATAATTCTCCGCAACTTTCGTCAAGAATGGGGTTGATGGCGCGCCCGGAACTGGGCTCGGGAAGTGCGCGCCGAGTGTTAGAGTTGAGTTTTGTCCCTAATGTTCACGACCTCTCAGCACGCACACTTCATTGGCATTGGCGGCATCGGCATGAGCGGGATTGCCGAAATTCTGCTCAACATGGGAATGAAGGTCTCCGGCTCGGACCTGCGCCGCAGCCTGGTGACCGACCGACTGTCGCAACTCGGCGCCAGCGTTTATGAGGGCCATAAGGCCGAAAATGTTGCCGGAGCGACAGTGGTGGTGACGAGTTCCGCGGTTTCGGCCAGCAACCCCGAAGTGGTTGAGGCTCATGCGCGCAAGATTCCGGTGATTCAGCGGGCGGAAATGCTTGCCGAGCTCATGCGACTCAAATACTCCATTGCCGTGGCGGGGATGCATGGCAAGACCACGACTACGTCGATGGTCGCCTCGGTGATGACCGCCGGCGGTCTGGACCCGACTGTGGTGGTTGGCGGCCGGGTGGACGCGCTGGGCTCGAACGCGCGGCTGGGAAGCACTCAATATCTGGTGGCGGAGGCCGACGAAAGCGATCGCTCTTTTCTGAAGCTTTCGCCCATTCTCGCCGTGATTACCAACCTGGACCGGGAGCACATGGACCACTACCGGGACATGGCCGATGTTGAACACGCGTTTCTTGAATTTATGGACAAGGTTCCGTTTTACGGAGCGGTTACGGCTTGCCTGGACAATCCGCAACTGGCCTCAATACTGCCACGGGCGCGGTGGCGCCTCTTCACCTATGGAGTTGCCGCCGATGCGGACTTTCGCCTCGAAGTTCTAGCGGCAAGCCTCGCTTCGCCGGGCGAGGTCCGTTTCGCACGCTTTCAGGTCCACACTGCTACCGGCGCGCTTGGTCCATTCGAACTCCATGTGCCTGGACGGCACAATGTACTGAATGCCACTGCCGCCGTCGCGGTGGCTCGCCAGCTAGAGATTCCCGAGGAAAAGATTGCTGAGGGGCTCAGCCATTTTCGCGGCGTCGATCGCCGTTTCCAGCGGCGGGGGCAGGTCCGCGGGGTCACGGTTGTGGATGACTACGGCCATCACCCCACGGAGATTCGCGCCACACTGGCAGCGGCACGCGAGTGCGGCCACAAACGCATTCATGTCATTTTCCAGCCGCACCGGTATACGCGCACCAAAGACCTGATGGACGAATTCGGGAGAGCATTTGTTGACGCGGACACGGTTGTCGTTCTGCCTATCTACGCGGCCAGCGAGGAGCCCATACCGGGAATTACAGCGGAGCAATTGACTGAGAAGATTCAGGGGCCGAGTGTTCAATTCGCGCCGGACTTTGCTGCGGCAGTTGACGCGGTCATCTCCCGGGCAGGCGAGGGCGACCTGATTCTCACGCTTGGCGCGGGCAACGTGAGCCAGCTTGCGCCACAGATACTTGCGGCGCTGGAAGCGGCTTCGGGATCGTGACGCAATGACGTTATCGGTTCAAGAACAATTCGGGCAGATCGATATCTACATCTTCGATCAAATTCTGCGCGGCAACATCGCGACCGGCATGCGCGTGCTCGACGCAGGATGCGGATATGGACGCAACCTTGTGCACTTGTTGCGCGAGGGTTGTGAAGTGTTCGCAATCGACGAAGATCCAGAGGGCGTAGAGCACGTCCGTCAACTGTCTGCATCGCTTCAGGCGAAATTGCCTGCTGAGAACTTCCGGGTTGGATCGATCGAGCGCATGCCTTTTCCCGATAAGTTTGCCGATGTGGTGATCTGCAATGCGGTGCTTCACTTTGCGCGAGACGATAAGCACTTTCTGTCGATGTTGGAAGAATTGTGGCGGGTATTGAAGCCAGGCGGCATGCTTTTCTGCCGATTGGGCTCACGGATTGGCATGGACTTCAAGAGAATCCAGGGCAACGTGTTTCTGATTCCAGACGGCTCGAAGTGGTTCCTGGTGGATGAAGAGATGCTCCTGAGTTTGACGAGGGAGATGAACGCCGTGCTTGCGGACCCGCTGAAGACAACCATTGTTCAGGATTACCGTTGCATGACTACCTGGGTGTTAAGAAAACGGAGAGGATAGTGTTAACCAGCCGTGTTCAGGCCGAGGAGCTTCGACCTTAAGTCCACTTACCCCTCCCTGCGCTGTTATTATTCGGCTTGCCAAAAAATCGGTAATCGCAAGGAGCCGTATTGTGCAACGTTCACGCAGGACCTTTTTAAAGAAAGCTTCCGCAACCGCGGCCGCACTGGCTGTTTCCGGCCGCATACCTGCCTGGGCAGCAGGTAAAGCATCCGGACAGGGTTCTGGGGTCCGCGTCTGGTCGAGCTTTCGGGAAAAGCGGCACGCATCGTCCGAGCCGCTGGCCTGGGAGACGGGCAAGGAAGTTGACGGCGACGCCATCGTTCTGGATCCCAACTCGACCCGCCAGGAGATTCTCGGTTTTGGCGGCGCATTCACGGATGCCTCGTGCTATCTGCTGAGTCTGCTTACTGAGACAGAGCGCGGCGCACTGATGCACGACCTGTTTTCTCCGGATGAAATGGCCCTGAATGTCTGCCGAACCTGCATCGGCTCCAGCGATTATTCGCGCAACGTTTATACGTTCGACGAGAGCGATCAACCCGATCCCGACTTGAAGAAGTTCAGTATCGATCACGACCGGGCCTACATTCTCCCCGTCTTGCGCGAAGCGCGGAAAGTCAATCCGGAACTGTTTCTTTTCTCGTCGCCCTGGAGTCCGCCGGGCTGGATGAAGTCCTCTAACACCCCTCTTGGCGGCGCCATGCGCAGTGGCAGCTTCCCGTACTATGCGCAGTATTTTCTGAAGTTCCTCGAGGGGTACAAGGCGGATGGTGTCCCGATTGATGCAGTAACCGTTCAGAATGAAGTGGACGCGGAGCAAGGCGGGCGTATGCCCGCCTGCCTATGGGCGCAGGAAGAGGAGATTGAATTTGTGAAGAGCCATCTTGGCCCGGCATTGCGCAAGGCCAAAAGCTCGACCAAAATCTGGGTGCTGGATCATAACTATAACCTGTGGGGACGAGCGATCGGCGAGTTGAGCGATCCCGCGGCGTACGAATACATCGACGGCATTGCCTGGCACGGCTATGTGGGCGAACCTTCCGCAATGTCGCGCGTCCACGATGCATTCCCGCAGAAGAACGCATACTGGACGGAAGGAGGCCCCGACGTGACGGCCCCCGATTATCAGACTGACTTTACGAAATGGGCAGATACCTACAATGGCATCATGCGCAACTGGGCACGTTCTATCACCGCGTGGAATCTTGTACTGGACGAAAAGGGCAATCCGAATCTTGGCCCTTTCCCATGCGGCGGGGTTGTGACAGTGGAGAATGCATCGCACAAAGTCACGCGGAGCGGTCAGTATTGGGGCTTCGCGCACTTCTCGAAGCATATTCGGCGCGGAGCGAGGCTGTTCTCCTCCAACGGAGTTGGTAGTTTCGCGCGGATGGGAAGGGACGCTATCTCACATACCGCATTTCGCAATCCCGACGGCGGTTTTGTGGTTGTTCTGGTTAACCCTGGGCCTGAAACGCAGGTGCAACTGGTGCTTGGCGCAAATTCACTCCGGATGGATCTTGCGGCGAATTCAGTCCATACCATTGAATGGTCGTGAAGGTAAAAAAGCTTCGCCGCTGAATTCTGGTATTCCGAGCGCACTTGAAGCCATGGAGCGGATGCGGGAAGACGTGATGCTGCTGGACGTGGCCCACGCGGCCAACCCATACCTTGTTGTCACCGTTTCGATATGCTGCGCGACGGTGGTTCCTTTTGAAGGAACGGATGTGACTGAGTTCATTGCATCGGCGGATGCCGCGCTCTACGCCGCGAAGAACGCAGGCCGCAATCGGGTAAATGTGGCGCGGTAGAAGCGCGGTTACTGCCCCGTAACGGGGTGGGTTCCCCCTTTCCAGCCGAGGAAAAAAGCCAGTGAGCCGCGGGCTATATTGGAATCTGGCGATTCTCACGACCTTGCTCAGGCGTGACCAAGCAAAGTACCAACTCAACCCGGCCCCTGGCATGGGAGGACGAAGCGATCGAGGAACCTCGTTTCCGGCGTGTACAGCAGGCTGTGCCTCCTTCGGGACGCACATTGCCTGGTATGCCGCTTGAAATGGTGGATCCCGACGGCGACGACGTCTACCCGTCGGCGGGGTCGCGCCGTCCAAAACCGCGCAACCCGTGGTGGCGCCCCGCGTCTACGGCGGGACGTGTATTCCTGGGACTGGGCGCGCTGATGGTGCTAGGTGGGTTGGCTACCTCGGTCTTTCTTCTGAAGGGCTATCTTGGGCGCGACAGCCGCTTTCGCATAACGGGCGCGGGCAACATTGAGTCGACCGGGCTTACCGAAGTGAGCCGGACGGAGATGCTTCCTGTTTTTGGCGAGGACATCGGCCGCAATGTGTTTTTTGTTCCTCTTTCCCAACGGCGGAAGCAGTTGGAAGAGATTCCCTGGATTGAGCGGGCCACGGTGATGCGCCTGCTTCCTGACCGGATTCGCGTTTCCGTGGTGGAGCGCCAGCCGGTGGCCTTTGTCCGCGAGGGGCAGCAGATTGGGCTGGTGGATGCAAGCGGCGTCCTGCTGACGATGCCTGCCGCGATGATGGCCCAGCACCACTATTCATTTCCGGTGGTGACGGGCATCGATCCGCGCGACCCGCCTGCCGGCCGCAAGGCTCGCATGGCGACTTATGAACGATTGTTGACCGAGTTGGATGCCGGGGGACAGCATCTCTCTGAGCAGATTTCCGAGATCGACCTGACGGACCAGGAAGATGCGCGGGTGCTGATGCCGGAGCAGGGCGCCGATATTCTGGCGCACTTTGGCGAGGATCATTTCCTGGAGCGCTACGAGCGTTACAAGGAGCACATCGCCGAGTGGCGTCAGCAGTATCCGAATCTTGCCGCAGTGGATCTGCGCTACACCCAGCAAGTGGTGCTGGAGATGACGCACGGCAGCAGCACTGTGCAGGCCACGCAGAGCAATCAGGCCGGGCAGAGCGACCAGGCCGGGCAGAACAACCAGGCTTCGCCGGGTGAATCGGCCAATTCAGCCGGTAGTCAGGCCGCCGGCAAGCCGCCCGCAGGAGAATCGGCCCATGTGGAGGGTCAATCCAAGCCGAAGCCGGCCTCGCAATCCGTTGCAGACAGCGTGAAACGAGCGCCGGCCAGCCCGGCATCGCAGTTAAAGAAGGATGGCGGAGCAGGTGCGAATGTTGCAAGAGGCTCTTCCAAGCAAAAAACGGCTCAAGAGAAGGCCGCCACTATCAGAGCTCTTACGGCCAAAGACAAGGCAGCCAAAGAGAAGGCGTCGAAAGAGAAAAAGAAGCGCGCGGAGGCCGCGGAGCGGCGGGCTGGCGCACTGAACACGAGCAAGCATAAGCCTGCCCCAACCCACCCGGCCGCAGTTACGGCGCAGGGTCAGTGAACGTCATGAGCCAGAAGCAGGACAACCTCATCGTAGTGCTCGACATCGGCAGCGCGTGGACCCGCGTGCTGGCAGCCGACCTGAACGAAGGCGCGCTGCGCTATCGCGGCCACGGCGT
>Ga0181531_10002891_pt1 | contig 10606 bp, 6 predicted proteins | sample PEATcosm2014_Bin_38_FD_119743 | JGI IMG/M metagenome (GOLD analysis project Ga0181531, IMG submission 119743) | Peatland microbial communities from MTU Mesocosm Facility, Houghton, MI, USA - PEATcosm2014_Bin11_10_metaG | ecosystem: Environmental > Terrestrial > Soil > Wetlands > Peat | place... | reverse complement strand
CGGAGAATTTGATCATGTCCACCTCGATGCGGTCGCGCGTGAGATCGTCCATGAGTCGGCCGATCAAGGTCTCCGGCTCATGATGATGATAGAACGCGCCGTGGATCAAATTGACACCGATGATGCCCAGCGCGTCCTGCTCGCGGACATTATCCCGGTCGAGCATCCGCACGTGGATGATGATTTCCGAGGCCGTATCGTGCGGCTGGGTCTGAAATTTGATGCCCAGCCAGCCCTGGCCGTCGGTCTGATGCGAGAAACTGTGTGTTGCCACCGTGTCGGCGAAAACAAAAAAGGCGCTCTTGTCGCCGCGCGTCTTGTTGAGTCGCTGCAACAGCAGGTCGAACTCGTAATTGAGCATCGCCTGCAGGCGCTTGCGACTCACATAACGATCCGATGGACCGTAGATCGCGTCGCTCACCGCCATGTCGTAGGCGGACATGGTCTTGGCCACCGTGCCCGCGGCGCCGCCCACGTGGAAAAACCAGCGCGCCACCTCCTGCCCCGCGCCGATTTCGGCAAACGCGCCGTACTTGGTGGCGTCCAGATTGATTTGCAATGCCTTTTGCGCAGTGCTCAACTTCGATTCGTTCATAGCAATGGGCTTCGACCCCTTCGCGGCCCAAAATACACAAAAATTGCTCCGTGTCCAACAACAGTTGCTTTCAGCTTCCCGCACCGCAAAAACGTGCTATACTCGTTCGCATGTATCGGACCCAGGACCTGCACGTCAAAGAGATCGTCCGGCTGCTGACGCCCCGCGAATTGAAGGCGCAGTTGCCGACGACCGACGCCGCGAACGCCACCGTGGCCCGCAGCCGCGAGCGGATCATCCGCATTTTACGGCAGGAAGACCCGCGCCTGCTGGTCGTCGTCGGACCCTGCTCAATCCATGACGAAAAAGGCGCGCTGGAATACGCGACGCGCCTCAACGCGCTCCGCCAGGAATTTGCCGGCCGTTTGGAAATCGTCATGCGCGTCTATTTTGAGAAACCCCGCACCACCATCGGCTGGAAGGGATTGATCAACGACCCGCACCTGGACGGGTCGCAGGACATCGAGACCGGCCTGAAGATCGCGCGCCGACTGCTGCTGGACATCACCGGCCTGGGGCTGCCGACGGCGACGGAATTTCTCGACCCGATTGTGCCGCAATACACGGCGGACCTGGTGACCTGGGCGGCGATTGGGGCGCGCACCACGGAATCACAGACGCACCGCGAAATGGCCAGCGGCCTGTCCATGCCCGTCGGCCTGAAAAACAGCACCGACGGGAGCCTGCAAACGGCGATTGACGCGATGGGCGCCACGCGGCATCCGCACAGTTTTCTGGGCATTGACCAGGACGGTGTCACCAGCATCGTGCGCACGTCGGGCAATCCGCACGTGCACATCGTGTTGCGCGGCGGCCGCGCCAAGACCAATTACGACGCCGAGAGCATCCGCGCAGCCGAGGAAAAATTGAAGGCGGAAAAGCTGCCGCCGGTGCTGATGGTGGATTGCAGCCACGCGAACTCCAGCAAACAATTCGCGAAACAGGAGGACGTGTGGCGCAGCGTCATCCAGCAGCGCGTCGAAGGTTCGCGCCCGCTTATTGGCCTCATGGTCGAAAGCAACCTGCATGAAGGCAACCAGCCCATTCCGACAAATCTGAAGGACCTGCGTTACGGCGTGTCGCTTACGGACTCGTGCATCGGCTGGGAAACCACTGAACGGATGCTGCGTTGGGGCTACGAAACCCTAGGGAAATTGCAGGAGAATGCAGAAGTCAGAAGTCAGAAGTCAGAATGATTTTTGTTTCTTCATTCATCATTCAATCCCGGAATTATGGCCAGGTCCAGGCAAACGGAAAATTCAGCCGATAAAACCATAACGGCCCGGAAATGGGGACAAACACCGATTGCGCGGAGTTGGTGCTGTTGAAATTCGTCACTGCTGTCCAGTTCGTCAGCGCCAGATTCGTGCTGCCCAGCAAAACGCCATTCAGACCAACCGGCACATTGGCCAGGTTCAACTGGTTGGTGCCGTTCTGCGATGTGATTTGGCCGATTTGCGGCGGCGCGATGAGCTGTTCGACCACATCAACCATAATTGCCTCGGCCTTCGCGGAAGGGTCCAAATAATCCCAAAAGATGTAATTTGCACCCGGACCATTCAGGGACTTGTTTGCCAGCGAGCCATCATCCAGTGCGTCGACGGTATGTCCGCCGGATAGCGCGTTGGTCAACCCGTAGGCGGCGGCGTTCGTCAGTATGTTGTCGAGCAGGGAGAAAAAATCCGGCTCATAAATTTTCAGGCCCGGGCACGAAACCATTGCGTTGCTTAATGTAGCAGTGAAAGCGGTATTGAAATCAATGACCCTTTGGCGAACGAAACTTTTGTTGGCCGAAGATAAACCGGAAAAGTATGGAACCTCGGTGAGATCCACGGCATTTGGCATGACCAATGTGCGGACTCCCTTGGCATAAAGATTGGTGATGGCCGTGAAATGATTGGAAATAGATTGATTGATGGAGTTGGTCCAAATCGCAATATTATTTGAAGTGTAAGGACTATAACTGGAATTTTCCAAGTAACCCACAAAATCGGCGTCATTGACCCAAACGATGAACAAGGCGTTGCTCGCATCGGACGGCGCTGTGAAGTTGTTTACATGCGCCACCAAATTGCTGCTGGCATCACCGAAGTACGACCAGTTGTTGCTGGAGTAGGACCAATTGGTGGTGGCAGCAGTCAGGTTGGCGTAAGACACCTGATTCGAGCTGTTGGTGGAGTACCAATAATTGTTTGTCAGGTTCAGTTGCTGCGCCAGCAATTCAACCCAAACCCGGCCGTTGCAAAAGCGGTAACCGTAATAATCTGCGGCCAGCGCGCCAGTTTGTACGTTGTTGGTCGTGGTGGAAACACCGTCTCCAAAAACATAGAGCGACGTAAATGCGGCTCGTGCAGGAAAGACGGCAAGTCCGAACAACAAAAGACACCCTGTGAATCGAATGAGCCTTCTCACATTTTCCCAATTTTACTTCATATCAGGCCAAAGTAAAGACGGGTCAGTTGTCAGTGAGACAGGTTCAGGGACCCGCACAGCCCGTCCTTCCGGAAATTTGCTGGCGTGACACCAAGCGGCAGGTAACCTGCTGGCCGAGGCGCATCACCCATGCGTTCCGACGGTGCCCGTTCAGTTGGCAAACCAAGAAACCGGCAAACATGAACCGACGCAATCCATCCAGGCTGCTGGCGCTGATTTTCTGCAGCGTTGCGGTCTTGAATGTATCGGCGAATGGTTTCCGGCTGGCGAGCCAGGATGGTTTTGCCACCGCGCGGGGCGAAGCCTTTGCCGCCACGGCGGATAATGCGTCGGCCATCTACTACAATCCCGCCGGCATCACGCAGATCACCGGCAACGATTTGCGCTCGGGACTTTACAGCATTTATGTGGATCCGACCTTCCAGCCGCCGGACACGCAGCCGAACGCCGGCCAAACCTACGACGTCGGCAAGCATTACAATTTTATCCCACAGGTTTTTCTCACGCACACGTTTGAAAACTCCCCGGTCAGCGTCGGATTGGGAGTTTATGCGCCCTACGGTGGAAACGTGGACTGGCCCCAGAACACCGGCTTTCGCTCGGTCGCAACGGAAGGTTCACTCAAATACATTCGAGCCAATCCCGTGATCGCATTCAAGCTGGCACCCAACCTTTCCATCGGTGGCGGGGTGATGGTGGATTATGGGAAGATTGACCTGGAACAAGGGCTGCTCGCCAACGCACAGCCCTTTGTCAATTTTTTCCGTTTTCAAGGCGATGGCTGGACGGTGGGTTACAATCTGGGCGTACTCTGGCAGCCGGTGGAACAAGTCTCCCTTGGCGCAACCTTTCGCAGCGCGACGACGATTACCATGAACGGCCACACCGAATTTGAGCAGCAACCCGTCATCCCGAATACCAGCGAATCGGCGCAGGCAGATTTTACGTTTCCCATAACGGCGGTCGTTGGTCTCTCCTACCGGCCCACGCCGAAATGGAATCTGGAATTTGACGCCGATTACACGGACTGGAGCAGTTTCGGGATTGTGACCATTTCCCAACAAGCGACCCCGCCATTTCCCATACAACAAAACATTCCCGTGACACTCAACTGGCAGCCGAGCTGGATGTATGAACTTGGTGTGACACGGTATTTTGACAATGGCTGGCATATTAGCGCCGGCTATGTTTACAACGAGACCTCGGTGCCGGATGCCTATTATACTCCATTGGCGGCGGACCTGGACCGGCATTTCTTCAGCGCCGGCACCGGATTCAACGGCAAACGATTTGATTTCGACGTCACCTATCAATTTGGCTATGGCCCGGCGCACACGGTGACCGGCAGCACGCCTTCATCAACACCCGGACAGTTCGCGGGACAAACCGCCGATGGCACCTATAATTTCGTCAGCCACGCGGTGCTGGTGACGGTGGGGATGCATTTCTAAACTAAATTCCGCCAAAAAACGCTTTGTTTTGGCCCGAAAAATGGTCTATTCACGCCGCCATGAGCCAGCAAGGCGTTGACACCATCAACCTGTGGTTTTTAGCCGCGGAGGAACTGGGCGAATATATCGGCATTCGCTTCGGCCAGATTCCGTCCGGGGCGACTGAACCGCAATGGACCTTCCTGCGCCACACCGACTTCGACGGTATCGGCGGCCTGGCGCATATTCTGAGGCAAAAAGGGGCCACCCTCGGCCGTCTGCCGCAAATCCGATACCCGGCGGCGCCGTCGGTGCTTTCCGTCTTAAGGCTGGCGCCGAGATTTTTGGGGCCCCGGCAGCGCGTCAAATGGCTTTCCCTGGATGCCGTCGCCAAACTCAGCCCGCAACCTCCGCCGGCGGTGGCCTGGCATGTTTTTGACGAGCTGGCGACGCTGCAGATGCGGCGCGTCTGCCGCATGGCCGGCATCACGATCAATTCCTTTTTGCTGAAACATCTGACCAAGGCCATCCGGCCCTTTTTGGAGGATCAATCGTCCGTGGTGCCCTGGATGATCCCGGTGAATCTGCGCGGCAAACTGGTCCGGGACCGGGACACGGCCAACTTTTCAAGCTACGTCGGCGTCAAGGTCAGGTCCTACGAAACACCGCACGACATTCACCGGAACGTTTACGCGGCGCTGCGGCGGCGCGAGCACTGGGCCAATTGGTATGCCTCCTATACCAGCCGGCTGATGACGCAGGGGATGCGGAAATTTTTAATCTCCCGGGAACGGGCCACGTCGCAATGGAACCTGGGCAGTTTTTCGAACCTGGGCGACTGGGACGCCGAAAAGGAAATCACCCGGCCGGAGTGCCGGGGCGGCTGGCTTTTTTGTCCGCCGGTTTTACGCTGCCAGATGGTGGGCGCCGGTTGTGTCACCTTCCAAAACCGGTTAAGCCTGACGATTCAGGCGCACCCGGAACTGACCGCCAATCCCGTGGTGGCCCGGGCCTGGGTGCAGAATTGGGTGAAGGAAATTGAAATGGACCTGGCAAGCGGGCTGGCCGATCCTGCCACGTCCTTCTGGCGGAAAATGCCGGTCTAAAATTTGAAGGTCGCGGCCAGGTCGAAGGCATTGTTGAACGTCTTGTACGTCCCGTTCGCCAAAGGGTTGGCGTCACCCGAGACGGTGCGTCCGCCGTTGTAGCCGAAGTGATACGCAATCGCCCAGTCCCAGCGTTTGCCATGACGGCCAAACCCGACGCTGCCCAGTTGCAGGGTGGCATCCGGAATCAGGGGGGTGAAATTTGCGTCCGGGCTGGAATTCTCGTTGTAAATATATCCGACGCTGGCGAAGTAGCCCTTGCCCAACTGGCGGGTGGCGCCAAATTCATACATGAAGCTGGACTGGAAATTCAGGGTCAGGGGAATGGTGCCAAACGGGGTGTTCTCGAAATCGATTTGCCTGACGCTGCTCCAATCCGCCCAATCCAGGTCAAATTCAAAATTCCAGTTGGTGGTCGGGCGGAAGGAGATGCCGCCCACGACAAATTGCGGGAATTTAACCGAGGCACTGGTCTGGGTCGAAGCCGGGAAAGGCGGGCCGAAGGTTTGGGAGGCGGTGCCACTATAATGGATGTCCGTGGCCGAACGATAATTGACCCCGAACGACCACATCGGGTGCGGCTGCCACAAAATGCCGGCATTGAATCCATAATCGAAACCGTGGCCATCAAACTTTAACTGGGTTGCCCCGGAAGGATCGAGCGCCTGTTCGACCGTGGCCTGGGAATAATTGATGGTGGGGCCGATCCCAACGGAAAGCGTGCGACAAATCTTCCAGGCGATGACAGGATTGAACGACAGATATAAGAGACTGCCCTTTTCAGCGACGGTGTTGAAAGGGGTGTTGTCTCCCCAGTCCAGCGACAGGCCGTACGGACAATACATCCCCAGGCCGACGGAAATCGGCATATTGGTGAAGGTATTCACGAGGTACACCTGGGGGACGGGTTGCAGGTCTGACTTGGCCGTGGCCGTGACCCCGGAGGGAGACGTGTATTTTTCACCGGGGGAAATCATGTAAAGCCCGACCCGGACATTCTGCCCCTCCAATTGCGTGATGCCGGCGGGATTGTAATAAATGGCGGACGGATTGTCGGCGGTGGCCGCCTCGGCATCACCGCGCGCAATCGCTTCCGGATCCTGATTGGGCAGGCGGAACGCGCCGGCCGGCGAGTTTATCGGGGTCAAAAAACCGAGGCCCAATCCCAGCAAAAATGTCCATTGGATGGGCGGGCAGCCCCGGCCGGATTTAATCCACTGGCTCAGTTTATTTTTCATAGTGTAATGTTGTGTTGCGTTGTGTTGCGACGTCCCATACGACTCCTGTCCTGTAACAAGACAAGCACCCGTTTTACCTGTTCCGATCCGATGAGTCTGGCCGGACATTCCCCATGCAAGCGGCGTGGACTGGACATAGCAATGGTGGTGCCAGTTACGACCTGCGAGAATCGCTTTGTTTTGGCTCAAAAAATGTTCCATCCTAGCGGTGAAATGAGAAAGGTTCCTCAAGGCAACGGAAATGGGCATGGGGCCGGTGGATTGTTGCAGCCATCCGAAAAACGGACCACACCGCCTCCGCCCGCCAGCGCGCCGGCATCCGAGCTCAAGGAAAGCCGGGTGATGTTTCAAACGCATGATGGCCTGGAATTGCAAGGCGTGCCCGTACGGGTGACGCGTCACCACGTTGTCTTTGAACTGTACAACCCCGGCATGGCTCCACGGCTTTCCGAAGCGATTAATGAATTCGTCATCATTCTCCAGACCCGAACGGTTTATTCGGGCCGCGCCGTTGTCCGCAACGTGGTGGATGCCGGGTCTAAAATGGTGTGCGACGCCAGCCTGGACGAAGCACGGTGGCTCGACCTGAGCGCAGATTTGGTCGTGAAATGCGACGACCAGCTCGTGGAGGAATTCAACAAGTTTGTCAAGGAATGGCAGAAACTCTACCGGGTGCTTCCGGAATTCAAGGAAGCCGTAACGGACATAGAGATGTTCCTGACCGACCTGCGGATTTGGCTGGAGCAGGTCGAATTGGGCGTTCATTCCCAGCCGGAATACAGGCGGGCGCCATTGGAACAGGCGGTCATCAAAAAAATAAGCCCGAATATAATCCCCTTGATTAACGGGTTGTTCGAAAGGTTCGAACTGATCGCCAAAAAGCTGAACGAAGACACGTATCCGGCCCATCGCAATTACATTCAAAGGCACCTGCATCCCATCGTGTTGTGCGCTCCCTTCGCCCATCGCGCCTATCAAAAACCCCTGGGCTACGCCGGCGATTATGAGATGGTCAATATGATGACCCGAAATGCGCAGGAAGGCGCCTCCCTCTTCGCCAAGATTTTCAACGTCTGGCTGGTGCAACAAGGTTCGGCGGCGGCGCATCGCAACCGGCTGACGTATCTCACCAAATGCATTGAGATGGAGACGCTGCGGGTCGGGCGCGAAAAGAGAAAGGCCCGCATCTTCAACTTCGCCTGCGGCCCGGCGGTTGAGGTGCAGCAATTTCTCGATTACTCCCCCTTGAGCGACCAGGTCGAATTCACGCTGGTGGATTTTGACAGTGAAACCCTGGCTCACACCCAAAAGGCGATCAACAGCATCAAGGAACGCTTCGGATGGCGCACCTCCGTCCAGTTCCTGAAGAAGAGCGTTTTGCAATTGATCAAAGAGGGGCACCGGCCGATGGCGACCGGCGATAAAACGGAAAATGAGTTCGATTTCATTTATTGCGCCGGGCTGTTCGATTATTTGACCGATCACGCCTGCAAACAAATGGTAAGAATCTTTTACCAATGGCTGGCGCCCGGCGGATTGCTGGTCGTTACCAATGTGACCCCGCTCACTTCCAACCGGGGCAGTCTGGAACTGATCCTGGACTGGCACCTGATCTATCGCGACGCGGCGCAACTGAAGCAGGTGTGCTCCGGCATAATTCCCGAGGACGAAGTTCGCATCAAGAGCGACAAAACCGGGATAAACATATTCATGGAAGCCAGGAAATCGAACCATGGCCAATAACGACAACTCGAAAGAACCTGAATTCTGGGAGGCATTTTTAGCCAACGAACGGGAGGTTCGCATCAGCACCGGCCGGCTGGCCTGTGCCCTGGTGTTTGTATTGATGCCGCTCGGGATCGTGCTCGATTATTTCGTTTATCCCGGACACGTGGTCGAGTTCCTGGAACTGCGACTCTTATGTTCGCTGTTGGTGATGGGTATTTGGTTCCTGCACTCAACCGCCATCGCCCGCAAACATTATCCGGTGGTGGGATTGCCGATTGTGATTCTCCCCGCGTTTTTCATCACGTGGATGGTTTATGAGACCGGTTCGGCTTCCCCCTACTATGCCGGTTTGAACCTCATCCTGCTGGCCGTGAGCGCCGTGGGCCACTGGAGCATGTTGGAGACTTTTCTCGCGGTGGGCAGTGTCATTGTCATGTACCTGGCATCCTGTGTCTTCAAAGGACTGGGCACGGAAAGATTTGGGGCCATTTTTAACAACCTGTATTTCCTCGTGCTGACGGGAATCATCGTGATTTGCGGAAATCGTCTTTTTAACCAGTTGCGCTTTCGTGAATTCACCCTGCGTTACGAGTTAAACAAAAACCGGCAGGAACTTGAGGAAACCAACCGGAAACTGGTGGAACTGGACCGCCTCAAGAGCCGGTTTTTCGCCAACATCAGCCATGAATTGCGCACGCCCCTCACGTTGCTGCTCTCACCCCTGGAAACCCTGCTCCAGCGCTTCGCCGGCAAGATGGACATCAGTGTCCACGACCTGCTCCTGACCATGCATTCCAACGGCATGCGGCTGTTGAAGTTGATCAATGACCTGCTCGACCTCATCCGCCTCGAAGCCGGCCGGATGGAAATCAAAAGTGAACCGATGGAGGTTGCCGACTTTATCAAGGGCCTGGCCAGCGCGGCCCGGCAGGTGGCGGAGGACAAACACATCAAGCTGGAAACCTATACCGACCTGCGGCTGGGTGTGGTGGCCGCCGACTCCGATAAACTGGAAAAAGTCGTGCTCAATCTTTTGTTCAACGCCCTGAAGTTCACGCCGGCCGACGGGCGCGTGGAGTTGCGGGCGGAAAAGCGGGGCGAAGAACTCGTTTTTATCGTCAGCGACACCGGCATCGGCATTGCCGAAAAAAACCTGGCGTTTGTGTTCGACCGCTTCTGGCAGGCGGACAGTTCGGCTCAACGCAAATATCAGGGCGTCGGCATCGGGCTCGCGCTGGTCAAGGAATTGACCGAGATGATGCATGGCAGCGTGGTCGTGGAAAGCCAGGAAGGCAAGGGTACGACCTTTACCGTGCGGCTGCCGTATCAAAAGGCGGAGTTGCCGCCCAAAACCCAACCGGGCGCATCCGCCGAAACCGGTGTGGTCGCCTCGGAGGAATGGTTGATCAATTTGTACCGCCGCGCGGAGCTGTTCCCGGCCATGGTGTCCCTGCGTGGCGCGGCCAAACCCGTGGAATTGGGCAAACGCGGCCGGCGGCCGGTGGCACTGGTGGCCGACGACGAGCCGGATATGCGGCGCTTTTTGCGGTCACAACTCGATCAGGATTATGACGTGCTGGAGGCGGCGGACGGCCTCCAGGCCATGGAAAAGGCGACGCAATTTCTGCCGGACATCATTTTGCTGGACATGATGATGCCGGAGATGGATGGTCTGGCTGTGTGCCGGGAGTTGCGCAAACGCGAGGATACCGCCGCCGTTCCCATTATTTTACTGACGGCGCGCGCGGACGAGGAAACCAAGTTCAACGCGCTGGAATTGGGGGCCAATGATTTTCTGGCCAAGCCTTTTTCCTCCACGGAACTGCACGCGCGCATCAAAAACCTCGTTGAATCCTACGATTCCCGGCGCAAACTCTCCAAGCAAAACCAGGCCTTGTCCACCACCATCGACCAACTCAAGGAAACGGAACTGCAACTGGTGCAGTCGGAGAAGCTCGCCTCGCTCGGCCGCATGAGCGCGGGCATCATCCACGAAATCAACAATCCGTTGAATTTCGCCACGACGGGCCTCTTTGCCCTGCGCAACAAGTGCAAACACCTCACGCCGGAGGATCG
>Ga0181531_10002890_pt1 | contig 10606 bp, 13 predicted proteins | sample PEATcosm2014_Bin_38_FD_119743 | JGI IMG/M metagenome (GOLD analysis project Ga0181531, IMG submission 119743) | Peatland microbial communities from MTU Mesocosm Facility, Houghton, MI, USA - PEATcosm2014_Bin11_10_metaG | ecosystem: Environmental > Terrestrial > Soil > Wetlands > Peat | place... | reverse complement strand
CTGCCGCAGCACACCTTCAAACTCGACGTCGCGCTGGTGCGAAAGTTCTTGCTCTGAAGTGATGCGGCGCGCTCGCGTGGCGGCGCGTGCGCATCGGCGGCGGCATGCGCTGGGGGCGCGGCAGCGCGAAAAACTCCGGCGGTTGCGGTGTCGTGACCCGACTGAAGAACTGGTGCACCGGCCGCCACTCGGGGCCTAAGTTGCGGTGGTCGCCGAACGCGCCGTCGTACAGGTAGACGTTGCCGCTCTCGGTGATGGCGCTGACCAGCGTCCCACCGCCGCCGATGGTCGCCGTGGCATCGCCGTCGCTGTGCTGCTGCATCGGCGTCGGCCCCTCGAACTGGGCATAGACCTTGCCGCCCTGGGTGTGCGCGACCACTTGCGCGTTGTCGTCGACGCCCAGCGCGATCGAACCGTGCTGCGACTCGAAGCGCGCCAAGCCCGGCTCGAAACTGCCGTCGTCGTAGACGATCGGTCCGCTGACGGTCGTCGCTTCGATCTGCGTCGTCCGGCAATGGTCGAAGAAGAGCCGGGCGGCGTTGTCGCGCACGCGAACGCGCGCGAAGGCGTCGTTGGTGAGGTCGATGGTCCCGTTCTGTTGCTGCAAGTACGCCGTCGTCGCCGAGCTGCGGACGTGGACCTGTCCCTGCTGCTGCAGCACGAACAGGTTGGCGCCGTGGTAGCCGTCGATCTCGATGCGACCGCCCTTGGCGCTGACCTCGAGGATCCCGGTCCCGGCCGGCACGACGACGGTCAGGTGTGCACCGCCCGCGGCCACGATGCGGACTGCGTCGTGGAGGCCGGGGCGGAAGCCGGCCAGCGGAAAGTCTTCCGGCGGCAAGAGGCCGTTCCCGACCACCTCTCCGCCCTGGCGTTCGAAATACGGAAAGGGGCCGAGCCGCAGGGTCAGCGGGTGGGCGGCGCCGCCCCAGTTCGATGCGCCGCGGCTGACGTTGGCGGTGCCGTCCGGGTCGTCGACCTGCACGAACGGGCGATCCCACGACCGGACGGTCAGGACGTTGTTGCTCCCGGTCAACTGGATCACGATCACCGGTTGATCGGCCAGGACGAGCGCGGACGACTCCGCCGCCCCGGGGGCGGCGCACGCCAGGCCGACGAGCAGCGCCCCGAGCCCCGCGGTAATCCACCGCGCGGCTCGGGTCCGGAGGACATCCACCCAACTATGGTACCGGTCACACCACGGGGGCGTCATGAACCGGCAATGAGGGATTCCGGCTCGGCCGGCAAGCTGATGCGGAAGACCGACCCGCCTTCGGGCCGATTGCTCGCGGTGACCGTGCCACCGTGGACGCGCGCGATCGAGCGCACGATGGCCAGACCCAGCCCGGTCCCCTCCACGCTCCGCGCGCGGGCCGGGTCGCCGCGGAAGAAGCGGTCGAACAACCGGTCGGCGAGCGACTGATCGATCCCCGGGCCGCTGTCGCTGACCTCGACGACCCCCCGGGCGCCCTCGTAGCGAATCCGGACCGTCACCCCGCCGCGGTCGGTGAACTTGATCGCGTTGTCGACCAGGTTCCCGATCAGCTGGCGCAAGAGGCCGGGGTCGCCGACGACGATCGTGCGTGCGTCCGGCTCGGCGTCGAGCGCGAGCGTCAACCCCTTGGCGGCGGCCCGCTCGCGGGCATGGCCGATCAGGTCCTCGGCGACCCGCTCGAGGACGACCGGCTCCTTGGGGATGGCGTCGCCCGACTCGGCCTTGGCCAGCGTCAGCATCCCCGACACCATCGCGGCGAGCCGTCCGCTTTCCTCGACGATCGCCTGGAGCGAGCCCTGTAGGACCTCGGGGTCGCGACCACCCCAGCGCTGCAGCATCTGCGCGTTGGCGTTGATGACGGTCAGCGGCGTGCGCAGCTCGTGCGAGGCGTCGCTGATGAACTGCCGCTCGCGCGCGAACGCCGCTTGCAGGCGGTCGAGCATCGCGTCGAACGCCGCTGCCAGCCGGCCGACTTCGTCGCGTCGCCGCCAGCGCAGCCGGCGGTCGAGCCGTTCCGAACCGATGATCGCGACCTCGGAGGTCAGGCGTTCGATCGGGACGACCGCCGAGGAGGCGACGAAGTAGGCGACCAGCGCGACGATGATGATCGCGTCCCAAGCCGTCGCAAACAAGACGATGCGCACGCGCGCGGTCAGCTGGTCGACGATGTCGAGCCGTTGGCCGATCTCGGCATGGACGATGGGGCGATTGGCGGCATCGGTGATGACGCGGTCGAGCACGAGCATCGTGCCGGGACGGTTGCCGGTCAGCCGGACCTCGACGAACGCGCGATCGCCGCTCTCGCCGAACGCCGGCAGCGTGACGCCGCCCAGGTCCGAACTCTTTCCCAGCGTTTGGCCGTCGGGCGTGTCGATTTGGATGAATTGGGTCGAGGACGCCCAGCGGTCGAGCGCGACCCGGTTCGAGAGATACAGCGCGATCGGGCCCTCGTCGACGAAGCCGTAGCTGGCTTCTTGGCGCGCGGTCTGCTCGATCTCATCGGCCGTCTCGCTCAATTGCGAGCGCGCCTGGTCGATCAAGACCTGGCGCAGTGCGACATCGATCGTGATCGCGCCGATGGCGATGACGACGACGATCAGCGCGGCGAACAGCGCCGCGATGCGCGTGCGGAGACTGTTCAGGAGTCTTTCAGCGCGTAGCCGACGCCGCGCACCGTCTGGATCAGTTTGTCCGCGAACGGGTCGTCGATCTTGCCGCGCAGGTAGCGGATGTAGACGTCGATGAGGTTGGAGTCACCCAGGAAATCGCTGCCCCACACCCCGTTGAAGAGCTCGTCGCGGGTGTGCACCTTGTTGCGGTGCAACAGCAGGTACTCGAGCAGCGCGTACTCTTTGGCGGTGAGATGGATCGGCTGGCCGCCGCGTACCACTTCGTGGCGGTCGCGGTCCATCACCAGGTCGCGCGCGGCCAGCAGGTTCTCGTGCGGCGCTTTGTCGCGCAAGCGAGCGCGGATGCGCGCCAGCAACTCTTCGATCGAGAACGGCTTGACGACGTAGTCGTCGGCGCCGCGGTCCAAACCCGCCACCCGGTCGGGGATGCGATCCTTGGCGGTGAGCATGATGATCGGCACGCGCGACTTGGCGCGCAAACGGGTCGCGACTTCGAGCCCGTCGAGCTTGGGCAGCATCAGGTCGAGCACGACCAAGTCAGGCTCCTTGAGCGCCTTCTCGAGGCCCGAGAGGCCGTCGGTCGCGGTGTCGACTTCGTAGCCTTCGTGCTCGAGTTCGAGCTTGAGGACGCGCAGAATCTGCGCGTCGTCTTCGACCAGCAGGATCTTGTAGGTGCGCCCCTCGTCGGTTACGGCGGGGTGTGCTGCACTCACTGCGCCTCGATCGAGGGCGGACGGCGGGTGGGCAGCGTCAGTTGAACCAGCCACCACGCCGCCGAGACGCCGGCGGCCAGCCACAGGAGGGTGTTCATCGAGCTCAGACCGGAGTTGGCGATCAGGTGCGTGCTGGCCGAGGCGATGCGGTCGGCGGCGTGCGGGGCGCTGGCGACGAGCCAGCACAACCACGACGCGAGGCCCGCCAGCAGAGCGATGGCCCAGATCTCCCAGGTGCGAAACACGGTTCGCGGGGCATACACCGTCCGGGCCATGATCCGCTGGTGCAGACCGGCCGGAGGTTCGTCGAGGGGGAGTGCCGCGAGGGCGCGGTCGAGGGCGTCGTCATCCATCATGTGCTTAGGGCCTTCCGGAGCTGTTCTTTCGCCCGAAACAGGTGCGTTTTCACTGTTCCCAGCGGAAGGTTTAATACGGTTGCAATCTCCTCGTACTGCTTCCCTTGCAAGTGGTAGAGGGTGATGACCGTACGGTACTTCTCGGGCAGGGCGTCGATTGCCGCCCGTAACCGGAGCGCCTCGTCGTTGCGCTCCGCCAGGAGCTCGGGACCGGCACCCGGGTCTGCCCGGTCGGGCAGCTCGTCGCCGGAGATCCGTTTGCGCTTCGCGATCCGGTCGCAGCAGAGCCGGTAGCAGATCGTGAAGATCCAGGTCGAGAATTTGGCACCCGGCCGAAAGCTGTGGAGCGCCCGGTAGGCCTTGAAGAAGGCTTCCTGGGTCGCGTCCTCGGCTTCCGCCGCGTCGTGCAGCGTCCGTGCCGCCAAGTGATAGACGGCTCGCTGGTAGCGTCCGACCAGCTCGCCGAACGCATCGCCGTGGCCGGCCAGGGCAGCGACGATGAGCGCCTGGTCATCGACCGGCGCCTCCGTCGCTACCGGGGGCGGTTCCACCGCGAGTGCGAGCATGCTGCCCGCATGTACGCGCCAGGGACGGGGCGGTTTCGCGTGGGGCGAAACTCACCGGGGCTCGGGTCGTACATGGGACATGATTTCCCGCTCGACCCTCATCGGCGCCTTGGTCGTCGTCGAGCTCGCCATCGTCGGCATGGCTGCCCGGGCCTTCGGGGCCGGGGTACCGGCCGGCCCGATGGTGGCCGGGACCAGCTGGGGCGGCCACGCGGTCTCTCAGACCGACCAATCCCTCCCGACCGGCCCCGCACCGGCCGTGACCATCGACGTGCACGACGCCGACGTCGCCATCCAAGCCGCGCCGAGCCTCTCGGTGCGCGTGACGGAGGCGGTGCATCGGTGGGGCTGGGGCAGCCGCAACGCCTCGCCGATCATCAAGCTGAACCGCACCCCGGACGGCGTGCGCATCAGCGCGGCCGACGCGGACGACGGCCACGTCCATTTCATCATGGGCGGCTTCAACCGCGAAGTGACGGTGTTCGTGCCGCCGACGGCGCAGGTGACGGTCGTGAGCGCCGGCAAGATCGCCGCGACCGGGATGCGCGCGCCATTCGTCGCGCACGTCGACGATGCCGACATCACCCTCGCCGATCAGCGCAGCGACGTCAACGTGAGCACCAACGACGGCGATGTCGAGCTGACCGACGTTGCGGGCGGAACCGTTGCCGCGACCACCAACGACGGCCACCTGGTGCTGAGCCGGGTTTCCGCCGACACGCTGCGCGCGCACAGCGACGACGGCCACGTCACCGCGACCGATTTGCGAGCCGTGGACGGCACGGTCACGACCGACGACGGTCACGTGACGATCGGGTTTGCCGCCGGCAGCGATGCGGTCGTGAACCTGCACACCGACGACGGCGGTATCTCCATCGACGACAAGACGGCGCGCGACGACGAGGTCGGAAACTCGTCGCACACGATTCGTATCGGGTCGGGCCGCGGCCACTTCGACGTCTCGAGCGGCAACGGCGACATCACCATCACTCAGGGAGCTTCGGTCTAACCATGCACGACGACTTCGTCGCGGCTATCGCGGTCATGTTGATCTTCGGCGCGCCGGTGGCCGCCTGGATCGTCTCGCGCGTGCTGCATCACCAGGAGCGCATGGAATACCTGCGCCGCGGAATGGTGCCGCCGCCGCACATGGGTGGGCGCGCGTACCGCCGCTGGCATCGCGACATGAGCCAGACCGGCGCGTTCAGCCAACAGCCGGGTGCGTTCACCCAGCCGCCGCCGGTGTGGCAGACCCCGCCGCCGATGCCCGGACGCGCCCATCACGACGACGACCCGCAGCACGCGCTGCGCAAGGGGATCCAGACGGCGCTGATCGGTCTGGCGATCTTGATCGGGCTCTCGTTCATCGGCGGAACGCCGGGGACGGACGGCTTTCGCGGCGGCCCCTGGCTGCTGGGCGGCTTGATCCCGATGTTCGTCGGCATCGCGATGATCATCAGTGCCGTGCTCGCCGGTGCCCAGTTCCCCGGCGGCGTCCAGGCGACGTTCATTCCGCCGCCGCCTCCGCCCGGCCCCGGCCCCCAGCCGGGGGACATCCCCTGGCATCCGGGCAGCGCCTGGCAGCAACCCGGCCGGCCGCACTTCGAGGAGCTCGGCAAGCCGGTCCCGCCGCCCGACAAGCGCTGACCGACCCCTCGCACGACGAGAAAGGGGCGCACCGCCTAGGCAGTGCGCCCCTTTTCTCATCGCAACGTCGTGTTGTCGTCGCTACGTTGGTACCTGGCACGTCACGATCGCCATCGCCCATCCGTTGGCGGTCCGCATGCGTACGAGATAGCCGTCGGCCGTCCGGTCGTAGACGGTATAGCCCGCTCGGAGCGCGTCGGCCAACGTCTTGAAGACCTGAATCCCTGGCATCTCGTCCTCCTTCCCTCGCTCCGCCGACCGAGCGGCGGTGAGCTCGTTCCTACCTGGGTAACGAAATGAACTTGCCGTCGGTTCTCGCGAAACAGGTTCTCATGCCGACTTCACGATTGGTCGTCGCTCTCGACGTCCCCGACCCCGCACGTGCCGAGAAGCTCGTCGAGCTCCTCGTTCCGCTCGGGGTTATCTTCAAGATCGGCTATGAGGCCTATTATGCGTACGGTCCGAGTATAAAAAATGCGTTTGAACGGCTGGGCGCCGAGTACGTCCTCGACCTCAAGCTCCACGATATCCCGCGCACCGTCGCCGCAGGCGTGCGCGCGGTGGTCGCTCCGGGAGTGCGACTTTTGACGGTTCACGCGCTCGGCGGTCCGGCGATGCTCGAGGCCGCCGTCGCCGCCGCCGAGGACCGCGCCGCCGAACTGGGGATTCCGGTGCCCGCGATCTACGCCGTGACGATCCTCACCAGTATCGGCGCGGCGGACCTCGGCGAACTCGGTCTGACCGGCGGTCCCGGTGAGAACGCGATTCGTCTGGCGGCGCTGGCACGTGACGCGCGCTGCGGCGGGATCGTGTGCAGCGTGCGCGAGGCGACCGACATCCGCGCGTTCTTCGGCGCGCACTTCGGCTTGCTCACGCCGGGGATTCGACCGGCCGGCAGCGCGCACGGCGACCAGAACCGCGTCGCAACACCGCGGGAAGCGCGCGAGGCGGGCGTCGACTACGTCGTCGTCGGCCGGCCGATCGTCGAAGATCACGATCCGGTCAACGCCACCCGCGCGATCCTCGCGGAGCTGGCGGCATGAGCGCCACCGCCGCCGACGATCTGCTGCATGAGCTCGAGGCGCGCGGCGCGATCCTGAGCGGGCACTTCCGGCTCTCGTCGGGTCGCCACTCGAACCTGTTCGTCCAGAAATTCCGCATCCTCGAAGATCCGCGCCTGGTCGAGCGCGTCGCCGCCGCCCTCGCCGAGCACGCGCGCGCGCTCGCGCCGACCGTCGTCGTGAGCGCCGCCGTCGGCGGCATCGTCCTCGGGTACGAGATGGCGCGCGCCCTCGGAACGCTCGGGATCTTCGTCGAAAAAGAAGCCGGCGTGCCGGCGCTGCGGCGGGGCTTCGCGCTCGGGCCGGGCGATCGTGCCTTCGTCGTCGAGGACGTCGTCACGACCGGTGGCTCGGTCCGCGAGGTCCTCGAGGTCGTGCGCGCACGCGGGGCCGACCCGGTCGGCGTCGGCGTGATCGTGCGCCGCGCGCCGGCCGACTTCGGCCTCCCGACCGCCGCACTGCTCGACCTCCCCATCGAATCCCACGACCCCGAATCATGCCCGCAATGCGCCGCCGGCGAACCCTTGGTGGAACCCGGCTCCCGATTCTTGTCCCATGGCGCTGCGCCCTAGGCTCCGCGCCCCCCGCCGCTTCGCGGCGGGGCCCCCACATCCGACCTCACAACAGCAATTCTGCTGCAACGAACATTCCTCTGCGCTCGGTCAATCACCGTAGGATCATGGATTACACGAAGCTCGTGCGACCGCAGGTTGCTGCGCTCAAGCCGTACACGCCGGGGACCACCGTCTCGCAGGCGCGTTTGCGGTATGGGCGTGAGACCTTCATCAAGCTGTCCTCGAACGAGAATCCGCTCGGAACCTCGCCGCTGGCAGCCGCGGCGCTCGCCACGATGGGCGATCTCCAGATCTACGTCGACGACGACCATCCGGTGCTGCGGCGGCGGCTGGCCGAACCCTACGGGCTGGGCGTCGAGAACGTGCTCGTCGGCCACGGTTCGAACGACGTCGTGCGCACGCTCTTCACCGCCTTCCTCGCGCCCGGCGACGAGGTCGTCATGGCGACGCCGACCTTCTCGCTCTTCCCGAAAGACGCCGTGCTCTTCGACGCCCGGCCGGTCGAGGTGCCGCTGCGCGAGGGCGTGCACGACCTCGAGGCGATGCTCGCGGCGGTCACGCCGCGAACGAAGATGGTGGTCGTCGTCGACCCCAACAACCCGACCTCGACGCGGGTCGAGCCGGCCGACTTCGAGCGCTTCGCCCGCGCCTTGCCCGAGCAGGTGATCTTGCTCGTCGATCAGGCGTATCGCGAATACATGCCGCCGGGTTCGCTCGAGGCGGTCGACTATGTTGCGCGACGCCCGGCGACGATCGTGTTGCGTACCGCCTCGAAGCTCTACGGGCTGGCCTCGCTGCGCTTCGGCTACGCACTCGGCGATGCGACGCTGCTCGGCTACGCCGAGCGCATTCGCCTACCGTTCAACGTCTCGCGGCCGGCCGCCGTCGCCGTTCTGGCCGCGCTCGACGACGAGACGTTCGTGCGCCACACGATCGCGATGAACGAAGCGGGCAAAGCCTTCTACGCCGAGCAACTGCCGCGGGTGGGGCTGCACGCGTATCCGACCGCAGCGAACTTCATCGCCGTCGCGGTGCCGGGAAGCGCGAGCGAGGCCTACGAGGCCTTGCTGCGCGCCGGGATCGTCACCCGCAGCGGCGACGCGCTCGGGATGCCGGGCAGGTTGCGGATCACGATCGGCACGCCGGAGCAGAACGCGGCGGTGCTCGAGGCGTTGACCTCGCTGGTGGCCGCTCCGGCATGAACGCCGCGGTCGCCGTCCGGCGCGGGCAGCGCGGCGACCGCGACTTCGTGCGCGACCTCGGGCGGCGGAGCGCGCTCGCGAGCGTCTCGGCGGTGCGCGAAGCGCGCGTGGACGACGTCGTCACGGCGTTCGAACGGCTGCTCGACTTCGTCGAAGGCCGTCGGCACGAACTGCTGATCGCCGAGGAGAGCGGGGCGCGGGTCGGCTTTCTGCTCTTGCTCTACGACATCCCCGACGAGGTGACGCTGACGGAGCAGGCCTTCGTCGCCTACACCGCCGTCGAACCGGCAGCCCGCGGGCGGGGCATCGGCCGGGCGCTGCTCGACCTCGCCGAAGAGCACGCGCGGGCGCACGGCCTGGCCTACGTCAGCCTGATGGTGACCGAAGACAACGCGTCCGCGCGCCGGCTCTACGACGGCGCCGGCTACGGCACCGAGCGGCGCATGATGACCAAACGCCTATGACCTCGACGCTCGTTCGCCGCACCGTCGTCGTACTGGTCGTTGCCGTCATCCTGGTCGCGGCGGCGATGTTCGCCGCGCACATCCCGCGCACGATCGCGATCTTCTTGATCGCCGCCTTCATCGCGTTCGGCGCGCATCCGCTGGTGAAGCGGCTGGAGCGGTGGATGCCGCGACCGGCGGCGATCGCGATCGTGTACGTCGCGCTGCTGGGCGTGATGCTGCTGCTCGCGCTCGTCATCGTGCCGATCGGGTACGGCCAAATTCTCGTCCTGGTCGGCCACGCGCCGCAGTACGTGCTCGCGGCGCAAGGGATCGTCATCGACACCGAACACACGCTGCGCGAGGTGCTCGGCAACCGGATCGCGCTCCCGTCGTACGCGCAAATCGAGGCCCAAGTCGGCGATCAGGTGACCGGACTGCTGGGCGGGACGCTGGCCCAGATCGGGACGATCGTCGTCGGCGCGGTCGGTGCGCTGGTCGTCGGGACCTCGGCGCTGATCCTCTCGGTGTTCTTTCTCTTGCAGGCGCGCGAGGTGCGCGACGGCATCCTCGCCTTCATCCCGCCGGGGCGGCGGCACGGCGTCGCCTCGCTCTTGCACGAACTGGCCGAAGTCTTCGGCCATTACGTCGCCGGCCAGGCGCTGCTCTGCACGATCGTCGGCGTCGCCGTCTGGTTGCTGCTCGCGCCGGCGCACTTTCCGTTCGCGTTGCTGGTCGCGTTGATCTGCGCGATCGGCTACGCGGTCCCGTTCGTCGGGATGCTGGTCGCGCAGATCGTCGCCGCGCTGCTCGCCATCCCGCAGGGGACCGGGATGGTGCTGTGGGTGACGATCGTGATCTTCGTCGTCGGCCGTATCGGCGACAACCTGCTGGTGCCGAAGGTCATGGCCGAGTCGCTCGGCGTCTCGCCGATCACGGTCATGTTCGCCGTCTTCGCGGGCGGCGAGCTATTCGGCGTGCCCGGGTTGCTGCTGGGGATCCCCGCCGCGGCGCTGCTGCGCGTGCTGTTCGGCTACTTCGTGCAGCCGTACGTGGTGCGGATGCAGACGCAGTCGCACGCCACCCACGTCGATACCGCCGACGGCGTCCACGTCGACGTGCGGGTCGACGGCGACCACGATGCGACCGCCCCCGAGACGGTCGTCGTCACGGTCGCGTCGCCCGTCGGCGAGGGCTGAGCGCCGCTCAGCTCGCCGCCGCGGGGCGCGGGACCGTGCTGCGCCCGCGCGCGACGAACAGCGCCAGCACCGCCGCGCACAGGCACAGCGCTCCGGCGACGGCGAACGCGGGGTCGTACGCGCCCAGCAGGGTGCGCGTGACCCCGGCGCCGTACGCCGCCGCGCTCGCGCCGATCTGGTGGGCGGCGAGGATCCAGGCGAACATGACCGCCCCGCGCT
>Ga0181531_10002889_pt1 | contig 10609 bp, 10 predicted proteins | sample PEATcosm2014_Bin_38_FD_119743 | JGI IMG/M metagenome (GOLD analysis project Ga0181531, IMG submission 119743) | Peatland microbial communities from MTU Mesocosm Facility, Houghton, MI, USA - PEATcosm2014_Bin11_10_metaG | ecosystem: Environmental > Terrestrial > Soil > Wetlands > Peat | place... | reverse complement strand
TGTCGTTATTCATGAGGAGCTCGGCCAGTCTCAAGATCTGGAGCTTCAAGAATTCAACATCTTGTTGCATCTGGTTAAATTGTTCAAGCAATGTCAATGCTTTTGGTGTTTCTTTAGAATCTGTCATTTGTATCTCCTGTATCTACGTTTTCTGTACCTAGTTCTACCATAGAGCCACCTTGCGGTAGCAAATTATTCATAACTTGCTGCATAAGATTTCCAGAGCCCGCTGCACCATCACCACTAACTGACATGGCGGGTTTACCGCCGATAACGCCGGCTTGCATCAAAGCCATACCATTCATAGTCGTGGGCTTAATCTTTCCACTAGAAGGCTTAGCTTGGCCTCCAGGAAGTTTTCCTTTGCCGTTTTGGCGTTTCTTTGGGGCTGTTTTTGAGACTTGAGGAGCTTGAGGTTGAGCCTTTACACTGGATTGCAATCTTTTTAATTGTGGACCAGCAACTTCTGTTATATCTGCAGTGGGAGCGGCAAGACCACGTTTGATCGTTGGAACTGGCGGTTCATTTTGAGGAGCTACGTCCTTTTTAAGGATCTTAGCAAGAAGAACTTTAAGGGCCTGGATCTCTTCTTTATCAAACGGCAAAGCTTGAATTTGTACTGATTGCTCTGTTTTTTCCTGTCTGATACCTACTAGGATCTCAAGATTCTGCGTTGCAAATTGTTTGATTCTTCGATTTGCTGATTGAAGGATCTCATGGCGAGCGGAACCTGTCTCAAAAACATCTTGCGAAATCAAGAGTTTCCAAAGATTAGCCTCTTCGATACGCTTGATTGCTTCAGTTAAGACTTCGTCGGCTCGCTGCTGATCTTCAACGATCTGAGCCTCCTGTTGTTCAATTTCGGCCAGAACTTCTTCTGCTCCCGAATCAAATTCGTTTGTGTCGAAAATACTCATACTGGCTCCTTAATTTTCTTTACCTTTTTAGGCTTTTTAGGTTCCTTGTGCTTGGGCTCGATGAGTTTATTTGCAACCAAGTAGCAAAGAACGTGCAAAATTGCATCAAGTTCATCATATCCATCATCAGTATCTTTACTGGCTTTATCAAAAAGCTCCTGCATGCGCCTTTTAGAGGAAATGTTCCAATCGTATTGGAGGAGCCATTCAGCAGTAACTCGCTTTTTTGCACCGCCATAACCGTCACCTAAAACTGCTCTACGGGCTTCGCTGACTCCCTGCCAAATAATCGTGTCCCAGTAAGAACTTTTTATGGATCCTATCAATTCCTTGAATGCCTGCGTTGACCATCCTCCGCCTCCCCATGGGGCTTCTGATATAACCATGTCAGGTTTATCTAGACTAATGAGAGCTGCCGTCATATGACTCATATATTGATTTCTTTGAGTCGTAACAAAATGCTCCGGAGCCTTTATCAGATAATCCATGTAAAGATCGAGACGGCCTTCATTTACTTCAATGCCGCACACGCCAAACACACGGGTAGCCGGATCAAGTCCTAGATATCGACTCAATTATTCCCTGCTTTCTACGCCATTTTCCTTCATGATGGCCAAAACGTATTGCAATTTGGTGGCAGGAAGTTTACGGGCGTCACGATAGCCACCAGCTAGATCCTTAACCTGTTCCTTAAGAGCATTGAGAGTATCATCTTCTGCTTTAGCGGTATCGATAGTTTGAACTTCTTGAGAAAGGGCAACAACCAAGTTTTTGGCCTGATCAGCGCTCATCTGCTGTACAGATACTTTGAAATCTGTATCTAGGTTCTTTTCCAGTTTTTCCATTTTCTTTTCGTACGGTGTCATTTTTTTATCCCTCTTTTTTAGTTAAATTCTGATGTCCAGATAGTCTCTATCTCTATAAGCGTACCCTTAGAATCAGCCGCATAGAGGCGAGCCATTATTGTCTTAGTTCTATCATTATCAAACAAAGTAGTCAAGTTTTCTTCTAATTTAGCAAATGTAGTATGTAAAAGTTTCAAAGAGTCTTTCTTTGCTAGGCAATATATCTTTGCATCTTCTTCATCAGCAAAACATTTAACTAGTTTGACATCCCCTAGCTTCTCCGCATAAAAGCTGCGCACTCTGGCATTTGAACTTTTAAGTATGGGAATAAAAACAGACCGTTCGGCTTCAGTTATATCCCAGATTTCTAGTGCCACATCTTGTTTATTGGTGTCCAATATCACTGTGTTATGCTCGCTATCTTATTTTGTTTGATAATGGTTATTCGATTCTCAAGACCTGCATTCAATTCAGAAGCATGGTCAACTATGAAATAGGTCCTATCTTGTGACTTTTGGCGATAAAAGTCTAGTACTAATTCTTTATTTTGGGAGTCAATCCAGGCGAATTGCTCATCTAGAAACTTCCAGCCAATTTGGATCCCCAGTCTAGAACTCAATACATCCGCAATGGCCTCTTCTACAGAACCTATTACGATAAGCTTTTCAGCGCCAGACAAAGTTCCGAAAGCTATCTCTTTGCCTTCATCTGTTAGTAAATAAGTAATAGTTTTAGAAACGTTACCGGTGGTTTTTGCAATCTTGTCAGAATTGAAGTGTAGCTGGAAGCAGGAAGTCAGTGGCACTAATTGTAGGTTCCTGTTGATCTGATTATTAAGTTCATCTAGAATACCATCAAATATATGACCAACAAACCCATTCTTAGAAAGGGCCATGTGGACATAATTAAGAACTTCTTGCTTACGATCCGATTCCTTCTGTTCTTTTGATAAAGCATCTAAAATTGCTCCCTTAGAAGCAATTTCCTTTTCAGAATCTTCTAGGCTCTTTTTCAATTGTTCCAGAGCTTTTTCTTCGGATTCCAGGAATCTTACGATTTCAAGTCTTTCAGCTGTCAAGCGATCAATCTCTGCCTTGATTTTTGATTGTTTAGTAGAAAGCGTTAATTTTAAGGCCGATTCTCGGATCTCTACGTCTTTTTTAGCACCTGTCAATTTAAGTTTGATGGACTGAAGTTGCGTGTGTATGAACGTGAGCCGATCCTGGAGAACGGTTTTAGAATTGGCCGTCTTGAATTCTTGTATTTTGGCAGAATTCTCTTCTTGTTCTCTCTCATTTTCCAGTTGCTGTCTCTCAAGGTCCGAAACTTCAAGTTCCACTATTTTTTGATCGATATCGGCAATAAAAGCATTAGTTTTGTCAATTTTTAGATTAACTTGATCCAAATGCTCCTTAATTCTTTCTTGGGTTAGAACTTGACCGCAAGATTCGCAAGCAGCATTGATCGTGGACGCATGTGACGTCTTGTGTTTCAGTAGTTCCTTCTCAAGGTTGGCTTTTTCTAAGTTGAGTCTATAATGTGCATCTACCTTAGATTGTATCCATTTTGACTCAGTCTTGATCTGGTCTCGTCGGGTTAATAATTCTTGAGGTACTGGGACTTCACCGCTAATCTGATTGGTCAAAATAGAAGATTCTTCTAGAAGAGGTTTGGCTTCTATTATGGATTGGACCTCTAGGGCACTATAAAGTTCTTGAGCATGGGTTAGGTCTTTCCTGGTCATTATCACTTCTAGATCTTGCTCCAGGCTATCAATTTGATTCTTCAGGTTTTCAATGCTTGAACCGAGGAATTCTAATTTGCCGGTCACTTTTAGCCTAGTGTCATCAAAAGTTCTGACTTTAGATGCTAAAGCGTTGGCAATGGAATCTTTGTATTCCACTTCAGTCCTTATAACTGCTTCTTGAGATTCTATCTTGCCTTTTCTAACCAAGGATTCATTTTCTAATGATTTCAAGTCTTTAGCGACTTTGTCGTATGAATTTTCCAGTTTTTCTAAATTCATGAAAGAGGCCAAGTAGTCTTTCTTCTCGGAATCCTTCATAAGAAGAAAGCCACCATAGCTTCCTTGTTGCTTCAACGTTAAAGAGAATAGCTGCTTTGGAGTAAGACGTAGTTCCTGATTGATCAGAGCTTGCACATCATCGGTTTTGCCGGTGATCCAATCGCCAGTTTCTTTTTTGATTAAAAGCTTGCCACCGATAGTTCTATCGATTGTGAAAATTTTACCATCGATTATGAGCTCTACTATGATTCTAGGAGGGACATCGAGATGGCGATTCTTTAGGTCTTTGTTGTTGTTATCTAGAACGGAGGGTCCAAAAATGCCGGCTGCGATAGCAGTGATAAAAGAAGTCTTGCCCGCTCCATTGGAGCAATTAGAATCTAAATTCTCACCAAAAATACCGTACAAGGATCTTGGAGCAAATTCTGCTCTCTGATCTATCCCGATATCCATGAAGCCAGTTATGCTTACGGACGAAAGTTCGATTCTCAATCTTTTTGGTCTTTCTTGATTACGCTATCGCGTTCGTTCATGGTCTTTATGTATATATCGCCTTTTTCCTTAGCTTTTGCAATAGCATCTTTACGAAGTTCTACTTTTTTAGGCATAGTACCTGTATCAATCACTTCAAAGGAGCTTACGCCAAAATCGGGAAATTGCTTTTCCATGATCCCACCACAAGCACAATTAAGATAGGGAAGTGTGCTGGCTTGATTTTGGAAAAACTTCTGTATTGAATTCTCACACAATACGCATTTATATTTCATCAACATGCTGTGACTCCGTTGTAAAAATTATCGCTCTGGCTGTTCCCAGGATTCCCATTGATCTTTGGTCTCAGCGTGGACCATGGCATTCTGTTCTGCGTAATAATCATTAGCAGTCTCAAGGTCGAGCGCGATGTCACGCTTGAATACGACTATACCAGATAAGCCCATTAACATCTTAGAGACCGATAGACTGTTTTTGATGGCCATTTGCACAGCAGCTGCTGAATCTAGGACTCCTAGCTCAATAGCGTTGCCGAAGACATGATTGAGGGCGTCATAGGTTCTAAATAGTGGAGCTAAGCTTCTAGATCCCTCAAACATAATCTGCGATTTTATAATCTGAATCTCTTCAAAAGAGAGGCCGCCATTTTCCAAAATCCTATAAAATGGAGCTTTAAAGGCCTTACCCATGATTTCTTTAACTGGCTCAGAAATTTGTGGATCAGTTTCTATCCTGTAACTCAAAGCCAAAAGAGTCTTAGCGCATCCAGGAAGAACCCCGTACTGCATTGCACTTTTTACAGAGGCAACAGCATCTTCCACACGGTGACGCTTTTCCTTGAGTTCGGCTTCAGAACTACCATAAACTCTGATACGGGCGATTCCGCCTGTTAGGATACCCATTCGTTCACGGGTTAATTCAGCGTCTAACGTACTCTCTGCTTGTTTTGCTTGAAGTTCTAGCTCCTGAGCACGGGCAACTACAAGAAGTTCCTCTGGCTGGCCGATTAAGAGGCTTTTATAGCGATTGTACTCAAAGGATCGCATCGATGGGAGGCCTAAATCTTTAAAATGACCGTACTCTAAAGGCATCGTAAGTGGGTCAAAAATCTTAGCACCGGTAAAAGCTGCCAAATCAACCAAGAAGTGATACGGGCTATTGGCCTGCTGCGTTATAGGAGTTCTAAGGGGAATGATTTTTGTGGTACTGGCATCAAGTTTAAAATTGTGAGCTAGAGCAGCCAGTACGGATTCAGAGAATTGGTGAGCCACAAGGACTACGTTTTTAATACGGTCTCGATTTTCTTCACCCAACTGAACTTGATCGCCGCTTTCCATGTGGATACGTTCGATCAAAGGCAGGATCGGAGCTATGTCGTTAAGCTTTCCGTTGTAAAGTATGAATTTAGGATTCTCTAACACTGTTCGATAGTTGCCCTTATCGTTGATGAATTCTTCAATAAAACGTCCACAGCTATCTTCAAATCCACGAGCTATATGAAATCCTTCAATCTTATCAACCGAAAAACCACTTACTCCGGAAGTTTCCAATATTGTAAAATTTCCACCATGACCTACTATGTCAAACCCTTCTATAACTGAACTAGCCATCTCCTCGTCGTTGTTGGTAGCAACTACAGCTACTTTTTTTAAGAGATCCTCATTGTTGTCTATTTTAATTTTAAGGGAATTTTCTTTTATGAATGGAATTACAAAATTATTATAACAAGCTTCTAGTTCACGAACGACCTTTTGAACGCTAAGTCTTGGATTTTTATCTAAATATTCAAAACCTAAACGAATTAATGACTCTGACAAAACAGCACAAGTAGTAGTAGAATCACCCGCCTCTGCATTTGTTTTGGCGCTACCATCTCTAACAGTTTCTAGAACAACTTGATATGTAGGATCTTGGAAAGCCAAAGAATTAAAAACAGTAATGCCATCTTTAGTGGCAAAAGGAGGTAACTGCTCCCCGCGCTCCAACAGAATCACGCGTCCCGAAGGTCCCAAAGTAGAGCCAACTACTCGACTCGAAATACGCAAAGTATCTAGGATTACTTTTTTAAGCTTATCTTGTTCATACGTAATATCTTTTGCTGCAGTCTTAGCTTTTGCCAATTCTCTCATCTATGTAACTCCTACAATGTGCATTTTTTACAAACAAATCAAACAGATAATATTTGCCATATAGAGATAATATGGCCACTTTAAACAACTTGTCAAATAAAAAAGCAATTATTTTTAAAAAAGAACTTGCATGAATACAAATACTTACTGTAAAACCTTAATAGTAAAGATAAGCAGAATGCATAATCCTCACTGATATGGCAAATAATGGTACTTACTAGATTAAATTTAGAAGATAAGATAAATAACCTACACAAGCAAATCTTTGGCTTTAGAGTAGGTGATGTAACAAGGTTTAACCCTAAACGTGAACCTTTGATTGATTATGAGATTAGAGTCTTTGAAAGATTCTATAACGGTTTAGTACATGCAATTCTTACAAAGAAACCTACAAGTATCTGGTTTGACAAGAAAAATAGATGGAATCTAATATATCCTTTGGCTGGTGAGCTCTATAGAGACTCTAATGAAAGAGGAGATTGCAGAACTTACACGTGCATGTTTGATAACGGTGAGTTTAATCCAAGAAGTCACATCCTTTATTGTTTTGCATGTTTGATAGTTCAAGAAGTTTCAAAAGCAGTATCAATTAAAGGTGAAGGATTCCCAAAATATTTGATAGAACCTAGTCAGAGTAAATTTTACTCTAAGATGGTAGGTAAGCTTAAAAGCTTAGAAGAGCCTGAGCTTTTAAAGAAGCTGTTAAGGCCCAGGAAGAAATCAAAGTTCTACGTCAGGAATCAAAGAGATGCCATAAGGCTGTCTAAAGAGCTGACAGATGAGGAAGTTTATTCATTGGTTAGGGAGAAAAATATAGGAGAATTCTTAAGTGTTTTTAAGGATATAGAGAGTTTCAAAAAAGCAGGAAGTAAGCTATTTGAAGAGTGTAAAAAAGTTGTACGATTTAACAATGTGACTAAGTTTAGACTACCTGATGATCAGATCATTCCTGCTTTAAAGAGGAAACGGGTAGTTTTGAAGACTTGTAAGACTTACATAAGATACTTAGCTTTGATGTCTGTCATTCAGTTCAGGGTACAAAGGCCAATCGAGATAACTTCTTCTGTAGAAAATACAGGGTTTGGACTAGGCTATAAAGTCATGTCTGATGCTGCTAATAATCTGAAATGGAAAATTTTACATGATCCTACATTCTGTAAAGGTATAAGGAGCAGGTCCTATGTTGTCAGGGTTTGTTTTGACAAAGCAATAAAATTTAATAAAAACTTGACTTTAAACAATTTAGAGTCTAAATTCATGGTATTGGAAAAAGAAGCGCAAGCTTTGGCCTTGATGGAGATTGGCATAGCTGGACTGTGTATTTTAGAGCGGATAGAAGTCTTTGAGCTGCAGAGAACAAAGAAGAGACTTTCTCAGGAAAATACAAGTGCCATGTTTAAGCATAGAATAGGGATGCCGGTATCTTGGTATGATTTCAACATGAGGAAAGACACCAAAAGACGAATAGATATGAAGACAGAACAATTTTTTACTAAGTATGGTGACAAGAAGAATTTTAGAGGTAATTTTGAAGTGCCGTTTGCTAGGGGTAATCAAGAGTACCGAGTTTCAGGTTGGAGTTGAAAATTGCATCTAATTCTTGAAACTCCGACAACTTTGAGAATTCATTTCTCCTCACCAGAGGAAGAGGAGAAGGTTCGTTCGGCTCTAGAGTATAGAGATAAAGACGTTGAACGACAGATTGCCAACTTGAAAAAGAATTGGTATCTTTCTCAGCGTTACGGTCAAGAATGGGTTAATCAAAAACTTGCCGATCTCAAAAAAGAATCAGTCAAAAGTTTGTTGTTCTCAGATGATTCAGGACATTTTACGATGGCCGGGATGAAAAAACGTCTTGCCGGACTATTTCCTGGAACTACTTTTGAGAATAGAGTTGAATATCCCGAATTTAAACTCATTCCATGGGCTAAAGTTCCTAAAGATGAGATGCGGTACTATCAAACTGCTGCCGTTGCAAGGATGCTTGAGAGTCCTCATAGTCACATTAGTGTGGCCACAGGTGGCGGCAAGAGTGCCATCATATTGAATCTTATTAAAAAAACTGGTTTACGATCTGTAGTTGTCGCTCCATCGAAATCTATTGCTATGCAGCTTTATAAAGATTTTGTAGATCACTTGGGTAAGAAATATGTTGGCTTTTATGGAGCAGGCAAAAAACAATATGATAAACAAATTGTTATTGGAATTGCCCAATCTTTTACTCGTATAGAACCAGAATCGGATGATTTTATTGCATTTCAAGATACTCAAGTTTTGATCTACGATGAATCCCAGACTAGTCCTGCGGTGACTTTTGAAAAAGTTTGTAATTGTGTTTTTAAAAATGCTCAATATAGATGGTTCACTTCGGCCACTCAAGAACGTAATGATGGCAGGGATCTTATCCTAGAAGGAATCATTGGTCCAGAAGTATACAGAAAAGACATCAAGGATCTTCAAGAAGAAGGATTTTTAGCTAAACTTTCTACTCTGATTTTTGATGTGGAATCCCAATCCTCCAAAACTTACGACAACGTAGTCAAGATGAATCAGGAACATCTCTATAGAAATCAACACATTGCTCAAACTGTTGCTAATCTAGTCAATCAAGCAGTTGAGAATAATATGCCAACACTTGTCCTAGTTGATGAACACTCTCAGGAAGAGATGCTCAAAAATTACCTAAAAGTAGAGTACGCTTATGCCAGAGCAGGATCTGATGTATCGGGTATTGTTAAGAATTTCAATGAAGGTAAACTAATGTGCGTTGTCGGTACTTCAGCCGTTTCAACTGGTACTAATTTCCTGCCTTTAAAGCTCACGATCTGTTGGCAAGGCAATCGAGCCGGAACTAAAGTTAAACAAGGTGCTATAGGCAGAAGTACCAGGATTCATAAAGAGACTGGCAAAACAGAAGCCAAAATTGTAGATTTTAGAATAACCAACGTTCCGATGCTTTATCGTCACGCTAATGATAGGATCAAGCATTATCAGGCAGTAGGTCCTGTTTCTTTTGTAAAGGCATAAATGTTAGAAGTCAAAGACATCATAAAAACTTATCTGGCTGAGTTAAAAGAGGAATCTTTTCCAGTCGCTGCCATAGAAGAAGGTAATAGGCTTTTTGAAGATCTTCTAGTTCTAGAGAAGACCTTTGCCAAGATGCTTAGGTCCTTCCCTGAAGGCAGAATTGTGTATGAGCAGTTTACGAGGATGATCAACGTAGAAAAAGCCCATGCTGCCAAATCTAGGCTTTATTTTAGGATGAGGGAATCAGAAGGTAAAAGAGTAAATAAACTCATAGGAAAGCCCCAACTTAGGCAGTTGCATAAATTACCGATCAATCAAAGATTTGCTAGTTTTGCCATAACATCCATAAAAGATTGTAAAAGTGACAAAGCTACAAAACTCAGAAATATTTATGCAGATATTCTTACCCTTAGAACCTCCATCATAAATCAGTACCTGCCACTTGCTTTTAATAGGGCTAAAGTATTCAGCATGAAAAACAAGACTACAGCCATGCAATTTGAAGACATGGTTCAGGTAGCAAATGAAGCTTTGCTTTTGGCAGTTGATAAGTATGTTCCAGAGGGTAAAATTTACAAATTCCATCATGTTGTAAAAATTACAGTATTAGGTCATCTACTTATACATCAAGGTGCCCATGATTCGTCGGCAACTCTTGGCAATCAAGGCCAGAAGAAGCTATATCGCATCAGGCGAGCTTTGGAGCTAAATCCTGACGCTAATACCAAAGAGCTTGCTGTTATCTTGAAAATGAAAGAGAATGAGATAATCGATGTAGTCTCTGCTGTCAAGTATTTATCACTTGACCAAACGGTTTTTGAAGAGGAAGATGAACGTTTAGGAGACCGTGAAAATTTCATACAAAACGAACACAATCAAGAAGATTTTATCGAGGATTACGAATTGAAGGTTAAAGTTAGAGAAGCTGCTGGCCTTCTTTCTGTTTTAGAGAAAAAGGTCCTAGCTCTGAAGGGAGTTCCTGTATATGAAGACGCAGAATGATTTGGTGGCAGTAAAAGCCATGAAATTTGAATCTGGCCAGGAAGCTAAGATCAAAAGTGGTGTGGCTTTTACAGATAAGTCATTGAATAGATTAGTTGAAACTGAAGCCGTTATGGATGGTCCTCAAGATATCAAAGCAGGGGATAAAATCTACTTTCAAAGTAATATCCA
>Ga0181531_10002888_pt1 | contig 10610 bp, 12 predicted proteins | sample PEATcosm2014_Bin_38_FD_119743 | JGI IMG/M metagenome (GOLD analysis project Ga0181531, IMG submission 119743) | Peatland microbial communities from MTU Mesocosm Facility, Houghton, MI, USA - PEATcosm2014_Bin11_10_metaG | ecosystem: Environmental > Terrestrial > Soil > Wetlands > Peat | place... | reverse complement strand
TATCAGAAAAATATCGCGTCCTACGAACAAGCCACCTTTGCCCGGATTTTCGTTCCCCGCACCAAACAGATCGTCAATGCCGTAGCGAAGCCCGGAGCGGGCGCCGCTGCCAAGCCCGCCGCGGCGCAGCCACCCACAGAGGCCCAGAAAAAGGCGGGCGAGGAGGCGATGAAGAAGCTGGCCGCTACTCTGCGAGAGCGAGCCGCCGCCGGGGAAGATCCTGACAAACTGCAAAAAGAAGCTTACGCGGCAGCGGGATTGCCGGGGAACGCACCCAGCACAAAAATGGAGCGCGTGCGTCGCACCACTCTGCCAGCAGATCATCATTCGGTGATGGATCTGAAACCGGGCGAAGTGTCGCAAGTGATTGCCGACAGCAACAGCGGCTATTACATCTACAAGATGGTCAGCAAAGAAACGCTGACTGTCGATTCTGTGAAGCCCGAGATTAAGAACACGATCTCGAGCCAGCGCTACCGCGACAGCATGCAGGGTTTTCAGGGCAATGTCGACTTGAATGACGCGTACTTTGGTCCGGCACGCATTCCTGCTGTTCCGGGAGCGCGCGGAGGAAAGCCGCCGGCCGGGCAGCAGGATGATGACGATCACGACTAAATGGACTCGGCTAAACCAACCATCATCGTCACGGGTGTTTCCGGCAATCTTGGGCAGCGTCTGGTGCAGCAGCTTGCGGACTATACCGTCATCGGCATCGACGTGGCGCCTGCGCTGCATTCCAAGGTCGATCGCTTTGTAACATTGGACCTGGGAAAAGAAGAATCGACGCGCGAGTTGCTTCTCTTGTTGCGCGAAACGCAGCCCGTGTCGGTTGTCCATCTCGCTTTTGTCATCGATCCGCAACGCTCCGGGGTTCTGGATATCGATCAGATGTGGCGCATCAACGTGGCCGGCACGGCGCGCGTGATGGAAGCCATTGCCGAAGCAAACCGCAATGCCAACCCAACCATTCGGCAGTTCATTTTTCCCAGCAGCGTTTCAGCGTACGGTTCCGATTTACCCGGGCCTGTGCTCGAAGACTCGCCGCTCGGTGCGCACACTCTGCCGTACGCCATCCACAAACAGGAGAGCGATCTCGTAGTACAGCAGCGGGCGCCTTCGCTCCGTGGTTGCGGTGTCTTTCTATTGCGCCCTCATATTTTCGCCGGGGCGTCGGTCGAAAACTACCTGATGGGCGCGTTCCGGGGAACTCCGAATGGTAAGGGAGCGCGTGCCGCTCGCATGCGCTCCGCGTCGAAACGTCTCCCGTGCATGTTGCCCTATGGCCAGAAGTATCTTGATAACAAGATCCAGTTTGTCCATGTCGACGACATGTCGCGGCTGATCGCCTGGATCTTACGCCGCGAGCCCGAGGCGCAACGTTTGAGCATTCTGAATGTTGCCGGTCGCGGCGAACCGCTCACGTTCGCGCAATGTATCGAAATTGCGCAGGCAAAATTGCTTCGCGTTCCGGGGCGATGGGCGATGCGCCAGGTATTGCAGGTATTGTGGAACTGGAAGATCTCAGCGATTCCACCGGATGCCGTTCCTTACATGACGGGCCAGTACATCATGAATACCGACCGGCTACAGAAGTTTCTGGGCAGCGACTATGAACTGGTCATTTCGAAGACAAATCGCGATGCGTTCGCCGATTCATTCCCGAAAAATTAGGCGCGCATGGAACCAATGCCGTGGTTGGGAGCTAAGTTGCTTTAACGCCGCGGTAGAGACCTGCAACGCCAAACGTGTAGGGAGTCCAGGAAGCTTCGGTAAAACCTGCCTGCCGCATACGTCCCAGCATTTCTGCCGGAGCTGGGAACCGTTCGACGGAAGCCGGGAGGTAGGCATAGGGACCGCGGACGCCAGAGATCAAGGTTCCGATCGCCGGTAGCACCTTTTTGAAATAGACGCGATAGCCTTTCCCAATCAAGCCGCCCGGCTCGCCGAAATCGAGGATGCCGCATTCACCACCGGGAGCCAGCACGCGTGCGATTTCCCGCAGGCCCGCATCGTAATCCGCAAGGTTGCGGAAACCGAAGGCAGAGGTGACCAGGTGAAAGTGAGCATCGGGAAACGGTAATCGCAACGCATCGGCTTCAATCCAACGGAGGGGCGTATTTTTCCCTTTCGCCGCAGCCCGTTCGAGCATGGCGTGGGAAAAATCTGCCCCGACAATCTGCGGCCTGCTTGCATTGGCACGACGCTGCAACGCAAACGTCATATCGCCGGTGCCGCAGCAGAGATCAAGCACGCGGGCGCCGGGACGCTGGATGATCGCGTCAAAACGGCGTGCGGTTTGCCACCACCACAACCGGTCGATGTTCATCGACAGAACGTGATTCAGCAGATCGTAACGCGGCGCGATTGCGGTAAACATTTCGCGGACGGCTGTGGCGGCAGATTCGCGGTCGCGCGCGCCGGCCGGCGCCGCGCCCACAATTCGTTCATGTGTTTCCGGATTCATTGCGGTGTGATCACAACCTAGTTTCGAGCCAGCTTTCGGATTTCATCAACCGCTGAGCGCACAGCGAGCTCCGGCACGTCGCTGGTGATTTCAACCTTGCCGATCTCGCGCGGCAGAATGAAATGCACCATGCCCTGCCGTGTTTTTTTGTCTGATTTCAGACGCTTGACGATGTTGGCTGTCTGCCATTGCATGCGGGGCAAATCGCCCAGGCTGAAGATGGCATTCGAGATCCGACCTGCAGTTACGCTATCGAGTTTGCCGGTGGAAAGCGCAATGTGAGTCGCTGCCAGCATTCCCCATGCGACCGCTTCGCCGTGGAGCAGGTGTTTATACCCGGTCTCGGCTTCGATGGCATGACCGATAGTATGGCCGAGATTGAGCACCTGGCGCTGGCCGCCTTCGCGCTCGTCGGCGCTCACAACCGCAGCCTTCAGACGCACCGAGTCCGCGATAACCTTTTCTACGATGGCCGGATCGCGCTCAAGAATCTCTCGATGGCGATCTTCAAACAGCTTGAACAGCGCGGTGTCTCCGATGATGCCCGACTTCAGAGCTTCGTAGAGGCCGGCGCGATATTCCCGAGGCGGCAGTGTCTCGAGCACGGCGGGATCAATCAGGACCGCACGAGGCTGATGAAATGTACCGATCAGATTCTTACCGGAGACGAGATTCACGGCCGTCTTGCCGCCGATCGCAGCATCAACCTGGGCCAGCACGGTTGTCGGCATCTGGATGACCTCGACACCGCGCATATAGACGGAAGCGAGAAAACCGGTCACGTCACACACGACTCCGCCACCGAGGGCAATGAGCGTAATTCCGCGATCCGCGCCGAGTTTGACGAGTTTCTCAGCCAGCTTTTCGAGAGTGGCCAGGCGCTTGGAGCGCTCGCCATCGGGCATTTCGAGAATCTCGCCCCGAATGCCTGACTGCGTGAGCGATTTCGTCAGCACCTTCGCCCACCGCCGCCGGACTGGCGGCACGGTCACGATGAAGGTGCGCCGCTCGGCCAGCATGGCTCCGACGCTCTCGCCGGCACGAGCGAGAAGTCCGCTTCCAATCAGCACCTCATAGGAACGCGACGGCGTGGCCACCGGAATGCTAATCATGAACATTCATCATAGCGTATGCAATGGAATGCTTTGCGACGGCAGCGATGCCTCGTGACGCGAGTCGGCCTTCTCACGCAACATCTTTTGGGCGCGGGCGAATGAGCGAGGCAAGAACCGAAGCGCCCAGCAACAGCACCACGATCGCAAGCGCCCATTCCGTCGGAAGCGTCACGTAATGAGACCCCAGCATTTTCAATCCGATAAAGATCAGCACCAGCGATAAACCGTAATGAAGGTAGTGAAACAGGTCGATCATGCCAGCCAGAGCAAAGTACATCGAGCGCAACCCCAGGATGGCGAACACGTTCGATGTATAGACGATAAACGCGTTTCTCGTGATCGCCAGAACCGCGGGGATCGAATCGACCGCAAAGAGAATATCGGTAGTTTCGACCACGAGGAGCACCACTAGAAGAGGAGTTGCGTACAAACGATCGCGCCGAGTGAAAAAGCTTCCGTCGCTATATTCGTCAGTCACGGGAACAAATCTTCGAAACAAGCGGAGCACCGGATTATTCTCGGGTCGGACCTCGGCGCCGTGCTGGCGAAGCAGCCTGATGCCGGAATAGACGAGCAGCAGGCCAAAGACATAGGTGATCCAGGCGAACTTCCGGATCAGGCCTACGCCCGCGACAATGAAAGCCCCGCGCATCACGAGCGCGCCCACGATTCCCCAGAGCAATACTTTGGGCTGATAGCGTTCGGGCACCTTGAAGTAGCGGAAGATCACTAAAAAGACAAAAAGATTGTCGACGCTGAGCGAGAGTTCGATGACGTACCCGGTGACAAAGCGGAGAGCCTGAGTGCGCCCGTGAAAATACCAGAGGAGTGCGGCGAAGGCCGCGGCCAAAGTGATCCAAAGCACCGACCAGGCCATCGCCGCGCGGAAGGTGAGGCGACGCTCCCGGCGGCTCAGCACGCCGAGATCAAGCGCCAGCATGGCAACCACAAATAGATTAAATAGAATCCAGAAGACGAGCACAGAGAATCTTACGACATAGAACGCCTTGCTGGAGCAAGCGGTCTATGCCGGAGACAACCCGTAGCGGTCTTGCAGTCGTCGCTCGATGGTGCGGAAGATCAGGCCGTCGACCAGATAGCCAAGAATAATGATCAGGATCATGACTGCCAGCACCTGGCTCATATCGCTCAGATCGCGTCCCATCATGAGCAACTGGCCGAGGCCGAGGCTAAGGAAAATCATTTCGGCTTGTATTAAGGAGCGCCAGGCAAACGCCCACCCCTGTTTCATTCCATTCACGATGAAGGGCAGGCTTGCCGGCAGCAGCACCGACCAGAAGAGGCGAAATCCACTCGCCCCGAGGTTACGGCCCGCCATGGCATAGATCTTGGGCATCTGCTTGCGTCCGTCTTCCATGGCAATGGTTACAGAAAGCAGCGAGCCCATCAGGACAACGAACAGAATCGCCTTCTCCGTCAGACCGAACCAGAGCACGGCCAGCGGGATCCAGCAGATGCTGGGCAGCGATTGCAGGCTGACAAGCAGACCGCCCAGAGTCTCCTCCAGGAATCGGCTGCTTGATACTGCCAGTCCCAGAAGCATTCCCAATACAACCGATAGGCTATAGCCGATGAGCATGCGCTTCATGGTCACGGCGATTCCGATCCAAAAACTGTGGTCCGCGAAGCCATCGCGCAAGGCCCGGCCAACTCCCCACGGCGGGGGAAACAGATACGGCGGCCAGATGCGTAATTTTGCCAGCAACGCCCAGATGGCCAGAAGCGCGGAATAGAAAACGACTTGTCTAGCCAACTTTTTCATCGGCGTACTCCGCTTCCAGGGACTTGTTGATCTCCGAACGCAGGCAGTCAAGGATATTTCGGGCCGTGCGCGCGACGTCAGTGTCTTCCATGTGGCGCGGCCGCGGCAGGCTTACCGAGAACTCCTGTTTCACCTTGCCCGGTCGAAACGTGAGCAACGCTACGCGATCTCCGAGGCGGACCGCTTCTCGCACGTTGTGGGTCACAAAAATGATCGTGCGACCGGTTTCGGCCCACAGGCGCTCGAGTTCGTCGTGCAGCAAATCGCGAGTTTGCGCGTCAAGTGCGGCGAACGGTTCATCCATCAAAAGCACATCGGGCTCGGTAGCGAGAGCTCGCGCCAGGGCGACACGCTGCCGCATGCCACCAGAAAGCTGATGGATGTAGCTGTCTTTGAACTTCGAGAGGTGCACCAGCCGCAGGTAGTATTGCGTCTTCTCTTCGCGTTCAGCCCGAGGGACATTCTTCATCTTCATGCCGAACTCAACGTTGCCCCCGACTGTAAGCCAGGGAAACAAGCCGAGATCCTGAAATATCAGAATGCGATCGGTGCCGGGGCCGGTCACCGGGGCACCGTCAATCAGAACCTTGCCGGAAGTCGGTTGATGGAGCCCGGCAATCAGGTGCAGGAGAGTCGACTTGCCGCATCCCGAGGGGCCGACGATACAGAGAAATTCTCCCGGCTTCACTTCGAGATTGATATTGTCGAGCGCCAGCAGCCGCTCGCCTGAAGTGGTCCTGTAGCTCAGCGAAATTGAATCCAATGTAACTTTCGGAACTACAACCTCCGGCTCCCGACGCAGAGGAAGCGCGGTTACGGCAGCGGGCGGTTTCCCGTGGAATACACTGGCGCGCACCCCAGGGCGCGGCACAGCAGGAACGGGTGTGGGATACGCATTTTGTGGGCTTGTGCTCATTGGATCGTCGCCTTCCCTTTTTCTGCGAGGACCTGGTTAAGGAGCGAAAGATCGTAGAGGCTGGATAAATCGGGCATTTCCCGGCCGAGGAACCCGGCCTCGAATGCGGACTTGGCGGCATTGATCAGCGAGCCGCGCAGCGGATCGTAGGTCGCGGTCATGCGCGCGAACGACTCGTCCAGCACCGCTTCCGGCAGCGCCTTGCCAGTCTCTTTGGCAATTTGCCGGTTCATGCTCGTCTTGGCTTCGGACAGATGCGCGTTGATCCAGTCCGTTAACTCGACGTGAGCGCGGATCCAGTTCTTGACCAGATCGGGATGTTCTTTCAGAAACTGCGTGCGGACGATTAATTGCGCAGTAATGAACTGTCCGTTGGGCCAGAGGGTTCGCTCGTCGAGAAACAGCCGCCCGTTTCCTTCCTTAATCAGCCGTGTTGCCCACGGTTCGGGAGCCCAGGCGGCATCCAGTTCTTTCTTCAGGAAAAGGGTCAACTGATCGGGATTGGCCAGCGGAATCACCTGGACGTCTCCACCCTTGTCGGTTGATTTCATGCCATGCTCTTTCAACCAAGCGCGCAGCGCGACATCCTGCGTATTGCCCATCTGGGGAGAGGCGACCTTCTTGCCGTGGAAGTCTTCGGGTTTCTGAATTCCGGAGTCGTTGCGGACGACCAGCGCAGCACCCCCGCTGGTGGCGCCGGCGACAATCCGGAGGGCTTCACCGTTCGAGCGCAGGTAGCCGGAGATCGTGGGATTCGGCCCGATATAGGTCATGTCGATGGCACCGGCAAAAATTGCTTCGATGGCCGAAGGCCCGGCGTTGAAACTCTTCCATTCGATTTTCACTTGCGGGCCCATCGCCTTATCGAACCACCCGGTGTTCTTGCCCACCATGGCCTGAGGATGGGTAATATTTGGAAAGGCGCCAACCCGAACTACGGTCTCGCCTTCGGCGGCAGCAAGAAAGAGGACCAGAACACAGAGCAGGCCGAGGAAATCTGCTTTCCTCATGCACCCTCGCTTCCCGCGGTGATCGGCAGGATTTTAGTTCCATGGTCCTTTGTTGCCTTGCGTACTCCGGATCGTCTCGCGTTCTGTTTCTTTTCACTCGCTCTCGTGGAGGATCTTCCGGAAGGTCCGCGGGTCAATAAATCTGCGAGCGTTGTGTTGTCGAGAATCTTGGCGGCGGCATCGCGAACGTCCAGAAACACCTGGTAAAGCGCACGATGATCTGCGTCGCGATCGATGAGGACGCGCAATTGTTCGGCGTCGCCAAACGGCGCCAGCGGCCCGTCAACGAGCCGGATGATTTCACTGAGGCGGATTTCGGACGGGTCACGACGCAACCGGTAGCCGCCCTTTGCGCCGCGCACGCTTTCCACGATGCGGGCGTTCTTGAGTTCAAGCAGAATCAGCTCGAGAAATTTCTCAGGCAAGTTCTCTTCGTAAGCGATATCGCGGATCCGGATGGCACCCTGGTTATGCCGCCGGGTCAACATCATGAGCGCTTGCAATGCATACAACCCTTTTTGAGAGACTTTCATGACTGGCTTGCTCCACTATCCCTATCTCAGTGATAGGCATTATAGAAAATGCAAGCGAGGGGCCAAAGCATTTATTTTGGGGAGTTCGCCAGCCACCTAGTTTCAGCAGTTTAGCGGCGATGAAACCACTGGCCCGAGGGTAGGTATGCAAGGATTTGCGCTTCAGGCAGCAGTTTTGACGGTCTGGGGTGGGGCGACGAAGAACCGCGTTTCAGCGGATGCGAAGAATTTCAAGGGTGATGTTGTCAGGACCACCGCGCTCCCGAGCTAATTCGATGAGTTCGCGACCGGCTTGTTCGACGGTGTTGTTTTCCACGGCGTAGAGGATTTCGTGATCACGCACCTGTCCCCACAATCCGTCGGTACAAATCAGAAGAACGTCTTCCGGCCGCAGCGGCTCGGGCGTGCCTGGCGAGTCAATCACGAGTTCAGGATTCGTCCCGAGGGCGGCCGTCAGAATATTTCTCTGCGGATGGGTTTCCGCTTCTTCCGGGCTGATCATGCCAGCCTCGACAAGGCGTCCGACATAGGAATGATCGCGGGTGACGCGCATGATCTGAGCGTCACGAATCAGGTACAGTCGCGTGTCGCCGACGTGGACGTAGTAGAGGGCGTCCTGCACAATGGCCGCCGCAGTGCAGGTCGTTCCCATGCCGCGCAATTCAGGATGGGCATCACTATAGCGGCGAATCTGATCGTGAGCGGTCTGGATGGCCTCGATCAGAGCTCCCTGGGGATCTTTGTCGTTCGAGTCGCGATACACGGCCACAAGCGTTTCGACGGCCAAGCGACTGGCTTCCTGGCCGCCCTCATAACCGCCCATCCCGTCGGCGACGACCGCCAACCGGCCCTTCCTTAGAAACTCCTGGTCATTGTCGGGTTCCCAATAACCGAAGGAATCCTCGTTGTTCTTGCGTAAACAACCGATGTCGGATTGGCTGGATACTTCGATGCCGGTACGAACCTTCATCCGAGCACGACGTCTGATCCAGAAGTGACAACCATAGGCAAAATGTGCCATCAGGCACAAACTTAAGAGTATAAGGTGTAAATGCAAGACGCTCAACCGAGAGTCTCGTCTGGTTTGAGCGGCTATGACGTATGAGAGAAGTCAGAACCGTGGAAAGATACAGGAAGTGGGTGCCGAAAGAAGAAGTGCAAAAGGAGACGAGGACAGCAGCACGGCTGCCGTCCTCGTGGATGAAACGTTCAAACGCTAAGAATCACTGTGCTGTCGACGGTCCGCATTCTCCAGTCGGGTTGGTTTTGGGATCGTAAACTCCCGGCGCGGATGCCATGGCCACGAACACCGGTGGGCTCGTGAAAGATCCATAGGTGGCAGTGACAGAGTACGAGCCGACTACCGACCATGCGGGTGAGGTCGCTGGCGAGACAGCGCTATTAAACCAACTGCACGCGGACGGTTCCACGGCGGTCAGCAGACCAGTTGTGCTCAACTGGATCGTATCTGGCGGGGCGGCAAGTAGATAGAACGTACCGTCGCCGGGATTCACGCCATAGGGATTATCGGGGTCAACAACAATCTGGTAAGCGAGGCCGCTGCCGCCCAGAAGGACCGACTTTCCGTTACTGTAGTTGCCCCAGGTGTAGAGTTGGATGGGACCCTGGACCGGACCGTTGATCCCGACGCTGATCGTACCCGTGACCAGCTCTGCAGTGTTCGAGCTCGAAATCTGAATGGACTGCAATTTGTTCGAAGTTCCGCAGCCCAGCATGCTGAATACCAGCAGCGCGCAAGCTAATGCGGCAAAGAGAGTTTTACGTTTCACCGCCGAGTACCTCCAAAAGGAAATCTTCAGCATCGTCGCAGCATCCGTCACACTCGACAAGGTAACCAAAGTCACTGCACCACAATGGCGTAGATCCCTGTCCAGTCGCGCATTTTCAGGCGCTCCAACACTGGGTTGCGGGAGCATTTCGGCGATCGTCTACAATCATGGCTAGCCATGCCAGATACAGTTCCTGACCCGACCCCCGGCCAACCGGATCCAGCGCCTGCTTCAGAGACAGCATCTGCCCCCGCAGGTCCCGCCGAGCCGAAGATTGACTTTCATATCGGCGATGAATTCGGAACTGCGAAGCGCAATCTTCCGCCGGCCCGCATCGTACTTCTGTGCCTGATTGCCGTGGCTGTGGTGATTGCGCTGTTCGCATTCAGAGGACGGCCAAAGCCGCAGGGGGCGGGCGCCATTGATTTTGTCTCTGTCGCGGAAGTGCCTGGACAGAACCTGGTTTTGGCTGCGATTACGGTGACGCTACGAAATACGGCGAAGACTCCGCTGTGGATTCACAGTTTGAACGCGAATCTCACAACCGCCGATGGCAAGACGTTTGACGATGAGGCGGCGTCCGCCGTCGACATTGACCGCTATTTCCAGGCGTTTCCGGCGTTGAAGGAAAGCGCCGAACCGCCGCTTCCGCCAGAAACCAAGCTGGCGCCCGGAGCCGAGCAGAAAGGGACCATTGTGGTGAGCTTCCGGGTCACGAAAGACGCGTTCGATCAGCGCAAGGGACTAACTGTCACGATCCAACCGTATGATCAGCCGCTGCCTGTAATACTCCGGTGAGTATCAAGGCGCGAAACCTGTAAGACACTCTCGTCATCCGGGCTCGAAGCAAGAGATCGTGCGGGCCTACTCGTTTTCGAGTTGCTGGCGTGCTTCCGCTAACGACGCGCGCTCGGCACCGCTGACCTTCGGATAATGAAGATTCATCGCTTTCAACGCGTCGGCCACCGCCTCCGCCACGACGAGCCGCGTAAACCACTT
>Ga0181531_10002887_pt1 | contig 10611 bp, 12 predicted proteins | sample PEATcosm2014_Bin_38_FD_119743 | JGI IMG/M metagenome (GOLD analysis project Ga0181531, IMG submission 119743) | Peatland microbial communities from MTU Mesocosm Facility, Houghton, MI, USA - PEATcosm2014_Bin11_10_metaG | ecosystem: Environmental > Terrestrial > Soil > Wetlands > Peat | place... | reverse complement strand
CGCATCCGGGCATCGCACAATGTTCGCCTCCACCGCTTCGATGTTCACCAGGCCCGGATCAATCTCCGCCCAAAGATCGCGAATGCTCTTTACATAGGCCACGATCTCCAGCCCCGGCGCCACGCGCTCCAGCACCTTCCGCGCAATCGCCCCAGCCGCCACGCGGCCAATCGTCTCCCGCGCCGAAGCCCTGCCGCCGCCCCGGTGATCCCGGATCCCGTACTTCGCGTCATAAGTAAAATCCGCATGCGATGGCCGGTACGCCGTCACCATCTCTGAGTACGCCTCCGGCCGCGCATCCTTATTCCAGACGAGAATGGCAATCGGCGTCCCCGTAGTCTTCCCCTCAAACACCCCCGACAATATCTGGCACCGGTCCTCCTCGTTGCGCGGCGTCACGATCTCGCTCTGCCCCGGCCGCCGCCGGTCCAGCTCCCGCTGGATATCCGCCTCCTCCAGCGGAATCAACGGCGGACACCCGTCAACGACAACACCCACCGCCGCCCCGTGGGATTCCCCCCACGTTGCAACACGAAAAAGCTGGCCAAACTGGCTGGACATAAGAAACCACTAATTAAATGCGGCGTCCACCCCCGCTGCAAGCCCTTGCCCCGTATTTCAATACGCGCCTCGCTTCCGAATTTATTCACTTCACTGCCGCCGAAGGCGCCGCATTCTTCAAATCAGCAATCTGACAACAGCAATCATCAATCCATGAACATCACCTACCTGAGCCACTCCTGCTTCCTGATCGAAACCTCCAGCCACACCCTCATCATCGACCCCTACCTCAACGGCAACCCCCTCGCACAGGTAAAACCGGCCGACATCAAGTGCGATTTCGTCCTCATCACCCACGGCCATTTCGACCACGTCGGCGACGCCCTCCAGATCGCCGAGCAAAACGACGCCACCATCATCAGCTCCTACGAGGTCGCCGATTGGCTCGGGCGCCAGGGCGCTAAAAAAGCCCACCCCATGGGCCTCGGCGGCGGCTACAATTTTCCCTTCGGCCGCGTAAAACTGACCGTCGCATTCCACTCCGCCGGCTATCCGCCCGAGGATGGCTCAATGGCAGCCTTCTCCTACCTTGGCGTAGCCGCCGGCATGCTCATTTACGCTGATGGAAAAACCATCTATCACGCCGGCGACACCGCCCTCACGCTCGAGATGCAACTCATCGGCCAGCGCAACGAAATCGACCTCGCCATGCTCCCCATCGGCGATAACTTCACCATGGGCCCCGAAGACGCCGTCACCGCCGCCGAGTTCCTCCGCGCAAAAACGGTTATCCCCATGCATTACAACACCTTCCCCCCCATCCATCAGGACCCCAAAGCCTACGCCGGCCTCCTGGAAGCCAAAGGCATCAAAGGCGCGCCGATAGGCATTGGGGAGTCGCTCACTCTCTGAAGGGCTGTAAGCCCGTCCTGTAACAGCCCGGGCTGAAGCGAGCACCGCGAGCGGAGGCCCGGGTATCCAACCCAATATAGGACGAGCGCTGTAAGCGCGCTCCTCATGTAAACTTATAATGCATCTGGTTTGCAATCCAGCCGTGAAATATTTTAACCGGGAGCTTTCTCAAGCCTAGTAAATGAGATAGCCATAAGTACGGCGAATATAATCAACAGCGAGATGAACTTCTCCGCGTAGGGCAAACCATCCCAATAATTGTAGTAGCCGTCGAGCGCGCAAAAGACGCCGCCAAACATCAAGCCGGCGCCCGCCGCCTGCTTCGATAGCAAGGCGCCGCTAACGATGGCGATCAATCCGCAAGGGACGGCAACATAGAAAAGCGCTCGCTCGAATTGCTTTTCTTTTTCTTGCCAGCCGGGATTGCTTTCCCCAGATAGGGGTGGCGCCGAGATTGTTCTTACGGCGTGGTCAATCATTGTCGGAAAGACAAGCGCAAGGGCGACTGCAAGGGCAAATTTTTTGGCGAGCATAAGTACGGATTTGATTGTGCATTGGTTATGGCAGGCGCTCGCGAGGGGACCCTCGGGTGAAAGCGCGTCGCCGTTTTCTTGCCTGAGATTATATCCACCGTGTTTCGTTGCCGTTAATTGATATTTTATGGCCCTACCATCGAAATAATCGATATTGAGACAACCTTCTCGCTCCTCGCCACTGCTGAATTTTCGTCTTCTTTTAGCAGCCCTACCCCCCCCGCTTAGGCAATTTCTTATACCTCGCAATCAACTTAAAAAACCGAACCGTATCCCTCACCGGATGAATCTTACTCTTCTCCTCCCCATACACGGTGCTCACCGGGACCGCCGCCACCTTGAACCCCTCGCGTGACGCTATTAACAGCATCTCCGTCTCGTACTCATAATTGTTAGTATCGCAATACAGGTGCGCGATCACATCCCGGTGGATCAACCGGAACCCGCATTGCGAATCCGGCACCGGCTGCCCGCATAGCCGGCTTATCTGCGCGGACATAAACTGGTTCGTCAGCTTCCGCACAAATGGCATCGTCCGCGTATCCGCCATTCGGTTCCCAACCACAAATGCCGCCCCCGTCTCGTTCGCCACTTTCAGAAACCCCGGAATCTCCTCCGGCAGATGCTGCCCATCCCCGTCCAGGATCAGCACATACGGAAACCCGCGCCCCGTCAGCTCCCGCATTCCCGTCTTGATCGCCGCCCCCTTCCCCTGGTTCTTCTCGTGCCGCAGCACCTCAGCCCCCGATTTCCTCGCCTCCTCCGCCGTCCGGTCTGTTGATCCGTCATCCAGCACCAGCACGTGATCCAGTTGCGCAAGCGTCCGCCGGGCCACGTCCTGGATATGCGCCTCCTCGTAATACGCCGGGATCAGCGCCGCGACGTTGGTCCTGTCAGCCTGCGTCATTACGTCGCCGCCGCCGGATGATAATCCCCCGCGTGATAAGAACTCCGCACCAGCGGCCCGGAGGACACATGCTCGAACCCCTTGGCGTAAGCAATCTCCCGGTAAGCCGCAAACGTGTCCGGATGGATATAACTGACCACCGGCAGATGAGCCGGCGTCGGCCGCAAGTATTGCCCCATCGTCAGCACCCGCACCCCCGCCCCGCGCAAATCATCCAGCGCCTGAAAAATCTCCGGCTCCCTCTCCCCGAGCCCCAGCATGATGCCGCTCTTCGTCACCGTCCGCGGCTCCATCCGGCCCGCACGCTCCAGCACATCCAGCGATAGCCGGTACTTCGCTCGCGACCGCACCAGCGGCGTCAGCCTTTCGACGGTCTCGATGTTGTGGTTGAAAACCGCCGGCCGCTCATCCAGCACCGCCCGCAGCGATTCCTCGCGCCCATTGAAATCCGGCACCAGCACCTCGATCACCACCGCCGGGTCCATCGCCCGGATCGCCCGGATCGTCCGAGCAAAATGTTCCGCCCCGCCGTCCTGCAGATCGTCCCGCGCCACCGCCGTCACCACCACATGCTTCAGCTTCATCCGCCGCACCGCCTCCGCCACCCGTTCCGGCTCATCAGGCTCCAGCGCAAACGGCTTCGCCGTCGTCACCGCGCAAAAGCCACACGCCCGCGTGCACCGCTCCCCCGCGATCATAAAGGTCGCCGTCCCCTGGCTCCAGCACTCCCACCGGTTCGGGCACTGCGCCTCTTCGCACACCGTATGCAGCCGCAAATCCGCCACCACCTCCTTCGTCGACCAAAACACCGGATTCGAAGGCAGCCGCACCTTGATCCACTCAGGCTTGCGGGCCTGATGGAGCGAAGGATCGATTTTGATGCAGGACATGGAAGGAGAGAGCCTAGGGGAAAATTCGAAATCAGAAACTCGAATGGGAAAGACGCTCCCGCTTTGCTTCGCATCGAAACAGCGGAGCGAATTTCGATGCCGATACTCCTGCCGATCTGGAATGGCGGCTTTTTTGGGAAAGGATGCGTGTATTAAATTTGATCACTTTTGGGGAGCGGATGGCTTCCGATCGAAAAAAAGTGGCTTGATTTACCTTGATATGGCTTGATTTACCTTGATTTAGCTTGATTGCGGGAAGTCGCAGATTTGGTGGGTGTTCGAGGATTTGGATGAGTCGTTTGCATCGATATGCGAGTCCCTGATTCCAAGCCTAGCAGATCGGACCGTGCGTCTCCTAAGGAAATTTTTAGGACGGATTTCGGATTTCGGATTTCGGATTTTTGCGTCATTCTCCCCCATGCCCACGGATCCCGCCTCGCCCGCCGTTTTCTCGAACTACTTCCTCGTCCGCCACCAGGACCTCAACCACGCCGGCACCCTCTTCGGCGGCCGGATGATGGCGTGGGCAGACGAACTCGCTTTCATCGCCGCCTCCCTCTCCTACCCCGGCTGCACCTTCGTCACCAAAGTCTTCGAAAAATTCGATTTCATCCACGGCCCCGGCGAAGGCGCAATCGTCCGCATCGATGCCCGCGTCCTCACCCGCGGCACCTCCTCCGTCCGCGTGCAGGTCAGCGGCATCTGGGCCGTAGACGGCCAGCCCATCTTTACGACCGAGGCCGTCATGGTAAACGCCCACGGCGGCCACTCCGTCCCGATCCCCGGGAGTTAATTCCCCTGCGCCGCGGATTTCAGGAACCTGCCCACATCGTCCCGCATCGCCTTGATGGCAATCTGATCCGTATAAATCATGTGCCCGCTATTGTACTTCGAGATCGTCAGGTTCTGCCGGATCGCCGGCACCAGGCGCATGTGGTCCACGGTGTATTCCGTCGAAAAATACGGCACTGCCAGATCGTAATACCCGCATGTGATCCACACCTTCAGCCGCGGATTCGCACTCATGCACCGCGCCAAATCCGCCGATACATCCAGGTACTTGTTCTCGCTGCTGAAATTCCACGGATCGACATTCGCCAGCAGCTCATACGGCAGGTCCGATTCAAACTTCAGCTCCGTCCGCAGATACGAATTGATCGTCGCCGTAAACGCCCCGCGAATCGCGTCGAAACTCGCATCCCCCGGATCCCCATCCGGATCATACACAATCCCGCTGTACCGGCTGTCATACCGGCCCGGCTCCAGCCCGTCCGGCTTCAGCACCTCATCGCGAAAACCCCCATCGCTCACCCGCAGCCGATGCCGCAGGATATAATCAACGGGCACGCCGATGTATTTCGAAATCCGCTCGGCCATCTGCTGCTTGTCCGCATCGGAGAGCTGGTCCCCTTTTGCCAGCGCCAGCATGTAATCGTTCATCGCGAATTGCTCGACCTCCTGCGTGACCTGGGTCACATCCTTCTGCTGATACTCCGGCGCATCCTTTTTGTAATACCACGCGGTGCTGGCAAACGACGGCAGAGCCAGGCAAAACGCGAGATCGTTATTCGGGCTGAAATCGATGAACTGCCAGTTCATCAAGCCCGACACGACAATCACTCCATCGAGGTAAATCCCCGCCTCATTCTGCAAATAATAGCAAAGCCCAGCCGCCCGCGTCCCCCCATAGCTCTCCCCCACAATGAACTTTGGCGAAAGCCAGCGGTTATTCTCGGTCGTGTAAAGCCGGATGAATTCCCCCACCGATTTCACATCCTCCTGGTACCCGTGGAATTGCCCCGCCGCCTCCCCCTGCACCGGCCGGCTGAAGCCGGTTGATACTGGGTCGATGAAAACCAGGTCCGTATCCGTGAGCCAGGTCTGATCGTTATCGATCAACGAGTACGGCGGCCCGGAGTTCGGCTTCAATTGCTCCAGCTTCACCCGCCGCGGCCCCAGCTCCCCGAGGTGCAGCCATACCGACGCCGCCCCCGGCCCACCATTGAACGCGAATGTCACCGGGCGTGTGTTCGTATCCGTACCCTCCAACGTGTACGCCACAAAAAATATCCGCGCCTTTGGCTTCCCCGCCTCCGGCACCGGGCTGGCCCCCGGCTTCGCATTATCGTCCGGTTTCTCATCCCCCTTCTCGTCGCTAAGGGTCAAATACCCGGCCACCGCCTTGTACTTCAGCGTCTGCCCATTGACCGTGATAGTGTGCTCGGTAACGGACGGCTTTGGGGACGCATCGGGTTTGGCCGCATCCGGCTTCGTCTCCGCCGGCGAAGGGGACGGGGATGGGTCCGCCGCATAGACCGGCCACGAAAGCAGCATCGCCGCAACAAAAGGGAGAATTTTCATAAGCGTCTCAAAGCACGCGCCATGCGCGAGCCCGTCACCCTACCCACTCTCCCCGCCCGCCGCAATCTCCGCCGTTCCTCCTTCATAAATCGTGATTCATAATTCATGATTGCGGCCCCATGCGCGTCCTCGCCATCGACCCCTCCCTCCGCAGCACCGGCTTCGCCATGCTCGAGAAGGTCAACGGCAAAGTCCGCTCCCTGGAGTACGGCATCATCCGCAACCGGCCCGAGATACCCGCCTCCTCGTGCCTCGTCGCCATCCGGGACCGTCTCGCCGAGCTCATCCAGCGCCACGAGCCTGACTCCGCCGCCATCGAGTCCACGATCTTCGTCCAGAGCTATAAGACGGCCATCGTTCTCGGTTCCGTCCGCGGCGCCGCCATCGTTGCCATGGCCGAGCGCGGCGTACCGATCTACGAATACGCCCCGCGCCGCGTGAAACAGGCCGTTGTCGGCAAGGGCGGCGCCGCCAAGCAGCAGGTCGGTTTCATGATCCGCGCGATGCTCGGACTTACCGAGAATCCCCCGCCCGACGCCGCCGACGCACTCGCCATCGGCCTGGCCCATTTCCAGGCCCACGAATCCGCCAGCCGCGGCGTCACCGTGCTCACTCGCGTATGAACGCCACCCCTTTGACGGCCTCCGCCGGTCTCACCATCCAATGGCTCGGCCGCGTCGATTATCAGCAGGCCCTCGCCCTGCAGGATCGCCTCGCCGCCGAGCGGCGCGCCGGCGCAATCCCCGATCACCTCCTCCTCCTCGAGCACGAGCCCGTGTACACCATCGGCCGCACCCGGGACCAAACCAGCCTCCGCGGCGCATCCCACCTTCCCCATCCCGTCATCGAGACCAACCGCGGCGGCCAGGCCACCTACCACGGCCCCGGCCAGCTCATTGGCTACCCCATCCTCGATCTCCGCCAGCACGGCCAGGACCTCCACAAATATCTGCGCGCCCTGGAGGAACTCCTTGTCCGCGTCTGCGCCGAGTTCGGCGTCGCGGCCCGCCGCCGCGAGGGCCTCACCGGCACATGGGTCGTGGACCGCAAAATCGCCTCCATCGGCGTCGGCGTGCGCCACTGGATATCGATGCACGGCTTCGCCCTCAACGTCTGCGGCGATCTCCAGCCCTTCGAGCAAATTACTCCCTGCGGCATCGCCGGCGTCTCGATGACCAGCATGGAAAAAGAAACCGGCCATGAAATCACCGTCCACCGCGCGGCCATCGCCGTCAGCCATCTCTTCGCCGAATGCCTGCCGGAACAGCATCCAGCTACTCCAACCCATGAACAGTGATCGACCCGCGAAACGCCGAATGGAGGTATTCCGTATTGTACTCGACACGAATACTTATCAAAGTTTCTTACCAGTAAACGATGCGATCTGGAAGGAAAAGAGACTCAGGATGGATTGTACAGCGAAGGCAGCCGATTGGGACGCTCCAGAGGTCTATATTCATAACCCAATATTGAAACGGGGAAACTTCTTTCGCCTTTGTTCTGGGGCGTTCGCAGTGGACCAGATCGCGTTTGAAAAGTTGGAAGGAGTGCTGGAGTGGGCAGGTGAATTATTACCCTTTACTCACTTGGGAGTACCTTTTTGGTTAGTGAACGTATTGGAATGCGTAAATTGCTTGAATGACTCCGAGACAGAATGGATTATAGGAAAAACCACCGGGGCACGGATTGGAATACGTAAGTACGCATTTTATAAACAGCGCTTTTCTGAATCTACCTTATTCAAAATCCCTGAGAGAGCAGCGGGGGAAGTTCTGACTTTATCTGGAATTAAGGACGCGGAAGACGAATTTAAGACGATCGTCGAAAACGAGGGACTAAAAGGGATAATGTTTCAAAATATTTGGTCTGACCCGCCGCTGTAATTGTTCCTCGGCGTCGCTCTTCTCCCGGTGCTGTTTGGATGGCCACATGGAAAAGGAAAATACCACATCGCGGGAGTCCTCGTTACATCTCCAAAAAGTTCTTCAGTAACTGCTTCCCCTCCGGCGTCAAAATCGACTCCGGATGAAACTGCACCCCATGCACGGGATAACTCCTGTGCCTGAGCCCCATGATCTCGTGCTCCGCCGTCTCCGCCGTGATCTCAAGCGTCTCCGGCACTGAATCCCGCCGGACGATCAGCGAATGATACCGAGTCGCCTCAAACGGTGACGGCAAGCCCGCGAAAACCCCCTTCCCATCATGCAAAATCGGCGAAGTCTTCCCATGCATCAGCCTCTCCGCCCGCACCACCTCCGCGCCAAACACATCCCCGATACACTGGTGCCCCAGGCAGACACCGAGAACCGGCATGGTCGGCCCAAAGGTGCGGATAACATCATTCGATATCCCCGCCTCCCGCGGCGTGCATGGTCCCGGCGAGATACAAATCCGGTCCGGCTTCATCGCCGCGATCTCCTCGACAGTGATCTCATCATTCCTCTTCACCACCAATTCCGCGCCAAGCTCCCCAAAGTATTGCACAAGGTTGTAAGTAAACGAATCGTAATTATCCAGGACCAGTAGCATAAGTAGTAAGTGGATTAAGTGGTACTTATCGAGAGCTATCCTTCGCCCGTTCAATCGCCCGCATCATCCCCATCGCCTTGTTTGCCGTTTCCTGGTATTCCCCCTCCGGCGTCGAATCCGCAACAATCCCAGCCCCGGCCTGCACATAAGCCTTGCCATCCTTCAGCGCAATGGTCCGCAGCGCTATGCACGAGTCCGAATTCCCATCGAACCCAAAGTACCCCACCGCCCCCGCATAAGTCCCCCGCTTATTCTTCTCGAGTTGATTGATGATCTGCATCGCCCGCACCTTCGGCGACCCGCTCACGGTTCCCGCCGGGAAAGTCGCACGCATCACGTCATAGGCATTCTTGTCCGGATGCAACTGCCCCACCACGTTCGAGACAATATGCATCACGTGACTGTACCGCTCGATGGTCATGAAATCGGTCACCCGCACCGTTCCGAAATTCGCGATCCGCCCCACATCATTCCGCGCAAGGTCCACGAGCATCAGGTGCTCCGCCCGTTCCTTCGGATCCGCCAGCAGGTCCCGCGCATTCGCTTCGTCATGTTCCGGTGAGTTTCCCCGCCGCCGCGTCCCCGCGATCGGCCGTATCTCCACCTTCCCGTTCATCGCCCGCACGTGCACTTCCGGCGACGATCCCACCAACGCGAACTCCCCTCCAAACTTCAGGCAAAACAAATACGGCGACGGATTCACAAACCGCAGGCACCGATACAGCGTCAACGGATCGCCGCTGTAGACCGTCTCGAAGCGCTGCGAAAGCACCACCTGGAAAATATCCCCTGCGTGGATAAACTCATGCGCCTGGCGCACCATCCGGTGAAATTCCTCCTCCGTGGTATTCGACGCCGGATACACCGGCTGCGGCTGCCCGTGCACATTGAGCGCCGGCAATCGCACCGGCTTGTCCAATTGGCGCATCACCTTCTGGATCGCCTCCACCGCCGCGTCGTAAGCCCCATCCGCGTCGTCATTCTCCACCAGCGCATTCGAGAGCACGCGCAAGCGCCTCAACTGATGATCAAAAATCAGCAGGGTCTCCGCGATCATGAACAGCGATTCCGGCAGCCCCAGGTCATCCCCCGGCGGCTCCCCCACTGTCGGCTCGAAGAACCGCACCATGTCATACCCCAGGTATCCCACCGCCCCGCCTGCGAATCGCGGCAGATGCGCCAGCGGCACAGGGATGTACCGCGCCATCAGCTTCTGCAACTCCTCGAGCGGATCCCCCGCCGTCTCGAACTCCCGCGTGCCCCCCCCCTCGGTGACCGTGATCGTCCGCCCGCGACTCTTGAACACCACTCGCGGATTGCTCCCCATAAACGAGTACCGTCCCCCATGATCGATATGCTCCGCGCTCTCCAGCAAAAAGGAGCACCCTCCCTCATCGATCTTCGAGAACACCGAGACCGGCGTCTCGGCATCGGCAACGAGCTCGGTATACACCGGGATCAGGTTCCCGTACCGGGCCAGCTTTTGGAATTCATCCCGCCCGGGTTTTACTTCAGTAGTCCTCATTCAATTATAAATCTGCGCCGGATCGAAAACTTTTTGCTCCTCGATTTCCCCGGGCGATCCGTCCCGGTTCAGAAGCTGGAAAAAACAACTGTGATAGCCGGTATGGCACGCCCCTCCGGTCTGTTCGACCTCGAAGAGCAGCGTATCCCGGTCGCAATCCGCATACCATCGCACCACGCGCTGCACGTGCCCGCTCGTCTCCCCCTTCAGCCACGACTTCTGCCGCGACCGGCTCCAGTAATTCATCAACCCAGTCTCCAGCGTGCGCTCAATCGCCGCCCGGTTCATCCAGGCCATCATGAGCACGCGATTGCTGCCAGTCTCCTGGACGATGGCCGGGATCAGCCCGTCGGCATTGTATTTGAAGTCGAGATTCATCGAGTCGATTTTTGGGGTTCGGTTGGGTCTTGGGAAACAAAAAGCCCGACGATTCGCGAGTGCTGGAATCATCGG
>Ga0181531_10002886_pt1 | contig 10612 bp, 6 predicted proteins | sample PEATcosm2014_Bin_38_FD_119743 | JGI IMG/M metagenome (GOLD analysis project Ga0181531, IMG submission 119743) | Peatland microbial communities from MTU Mesocosm Facility, Houghton, MI, USA - PEATcosm2014_Bin11_10_metaG | ecosystem: Environmental > Terrestrial > Soil > Wetlands > Peat | place... | reverse complement strand
ATTTTGCTCTCATTCACACTCCTGTAACAACTGCTGCCTAAGATTCCCTGTTAACGCGAAGCCAACTCCACATACAAGGTTAGGAGATCCCAACATGAGCGCGACAACCACCCCGGCCCCTTCGGTCCACGCCAAGATGAGCAAGAGTCCCGGTGCGATCGGGATGATCGGCTTCGGCATCATTCTGCTGATCGGCGTGGTTTATTCCGCCTATCATTTGCTCACCGATCTATCGACCGTACACGCCGGGTCGGTTCTGCCGTACGTTTTGTTGGGCATCGCGCTGCTGGTGGCGCTGGGCTTCGAGTTCGTCAACGGATTCCACGACACGGCCAACGCGGTCGCGACCGTGATCTATACGCACTCATTAGAGCCGCACATTGCCGTGGTGTGGTCGGGTTTCTGGAATTTCATTGGCGTGCTCACTTCGAGCGGACTCGTCGCCTTCGCCATTGTCTCCCTGCTGCCCGTCGAACTCATTCTGCAAGTCGGCAGTAAAGCCGGCTTCGCCATGGTTTTCGCGCTGCTGGTCGCCGCGATTATCTGGAACCTCGGCACTTGGTACTTCGGCCTGCCCGCATCTAGTTCGCACACACTTATCGGATCGGTCATCGGCGTCGGCATCGCCAACCAGCTTATGCAGGCGCGCTCTGGAACCAGCGGCGTCGATTGGGCGCAAGCCGCAAACATAGGCAAGTCGCTGATTATTTCTCCCATCGTCGGTTTCGTTTGCGCGGGGCTGTTACTTTGGGCCATGAAGCTGTTCATCAAGAACCGCGCACTTTACGAAGCGCCAGTCGGAACCGAGCCCCCTCCATTTTGGATTCGCGCTCTTCTGGTGTTGACATGCACGGGCGTGAGTTTTGCCCACGGCTCCAACGACGGTCAAAAAGGTATGGGACTGATCATGCTGATCCTGATCGGAACCGTGCCTACGGCCTATGCACTGAATCACGCGGTCACCCGGCAGGACTCGGACGACTTTATCGCGGTGTCGCAACAGGCGGCGCGCACGCTCGACAGCTACATCAGTCCCAATGCAGTCGTTGGCGACGCGCACGACGACGTCACCGACTACATTCGCACCAAGGACTTCACTCCCAACACCATGCTTGCGTTGCGCACCATGGTCAGCGATATCGGCAACGAAACCGTGCTTTACGGCGAATTGTCCAAGGTTCCCAACGACAAGGTGCGCAACTTCCGGAACGATATGTATCTGGTGAGCGAAGCGTTGCGCCTCATGCAGAAGAACAAGCAGGGCGGAATTTCGGCCAATGATTGGACCGTCCTGGCGAATTACAAAAAGCACATCGACCACTCCACGCGCTTCATCCCCACGTGGGTGAAGGTCGCGGTCGCGATGGCCCTCGGCTTAGGAACGATGGTCGGATGGAAGCGTATCGTGGTCACCGTCGGCGAAAAAATCGGCAAAGACCATCTCACTTATGGACAAGGCGCCGCCGCTGAAATCACGGCGATGTTCACCATTGGGGCAGCGGATTGGTTCGGCTTACCGGTGAGTACGACGCACGTCCTGTCATCCGGAATTGCGGGAACGATGTACGCCAATCACTCCGGATTGCAGTGGGCTACGGTGCGCAATATGGCGATGGCGTGGGTGCTCACGCTGCCAGTTGCGATGTGCCTATCGGGACTGTTGTTCTGGGCATTCCGCAACATGTTCTAGCTTCATGTGATTACTTATTTAGCTCGGCCGGGAAGTTTGTCACCACCGTGACGGACTGATTTACCTGCTGCGGTATCCTGGGCAGAAGAATTCTCTTGCCGTCTGGCGCGATATCGTAAAAAACCTGTGGAGCGGAATTGTTGACGAGGAGCTGCGCCGTTCCGAATTGCAGCGCGCCGCCTGCACTCGTGACCGGCACCTGGTAAAGGCTATAGAGGGAGTCCTCGTAGTAAAGGAGTTTACCGTCGGCACTCCACTGCGGTTGCGCACCTCCGTTGGCGGAGACCTGCCACTTGCCTTGTCCACCATTGAAGGCGACGACGTAGACTTGAAAATTCCCCGACTCCGTCGACTGGTAGGCCAGCCAGTGGCCGTCCGGCGAAACATGCGCAAAGCTGCCCTGGTGAACGACCAGAAACGGTTTGCGTTCTCCGGTCAGCGGCAATGCCCAGACTTGATAGAAAGCGTTGCCTGGTACGGGCCGGGAATAAATCAGATATTTGCCGTCGCGCGACCAATCCGTGGCCAGAATTCGCTGATCGTCAGTGTACAGAAGTTCTTCCGCGCCGCTACCATCCGAGGGCTTGCGGCAGAGTTCGAAATGCCCATTGCGGTCGGCCACGTAGACGATCCACTTGCCATCGGGCGACCATACCGGAGCAAAATTGGAAATCGGCCCAAACGTGAGCCGGGTGCGCACGCCGCGAGCCAAATCGAGCGTCCAGATATCGCTGATGCCGGAGTCGATCTGCAAAGCCACGCGATCTCCTTGCGGCGAGATGCTCGCAAATTGCAGATTGGAGAGCTTATCGGCCACCAAGGTCATCTGGCTGCTAGTGCGCTCCAACCAGACCAACTGCAAGTCGCCGGTGCCCCCGCTGCCGAACACGAGAAGTCCGTCGTTGGCTGCGGAGGCGTCCATATGCCAGGTGGTGAAATCGTTCATCACTCCCTTGACCAAAGTGTGCGGTTCTTCGCTCAACTTGCCCGAGCCGGGATCGAAGGCCTGCGCCGTCAATTGGTCGCCGCGTGCAAACAAGATAAATCCATCGGCATACACTGCGTTGGATTGAGCGTGCAACACGACCCGATCTTCCCGGCCGTCGAGCGAGGCGTAGTAAATCGTGTCGTTCGCCGATTTGGAGGCGTCGTGATTGAGTGCTAGATATAGAAAATGCTTGCCGTCGGGCAGGAAAAACGGCCAGCGGTGCGAAGTGTGTTGGGCGCCGTCGACCTTGGTGATCGGGGTTGGAGTTCCGCCCGTGGCGCTGACCTGCATCAACGGCCCCTGCACCACGGGAGAGAACACGATGACTCCATTTTTCCCCCAGGAACCACCGCGGCCCAGCGACGCGTCGCAGATGATTTGCGCCGAGCCGCCCGTGAGATCGACGGTCTTCAGCTTGCTGTCGGCGAAGAATCCGAGCGAACGGCCGTCGGGGGACCAGAAAGGAAAAATCGCGCCGTCAGTGTCGGCGACCGGATGAGCGTCCAGCGAGTTCATGGGACGAATCCAGAGCGAAGTCTTGCCATCCGCGCCGGTAGCCGTAAACGCAAGGAGAGAACCGTCGGGCGATAGCACAGGCGGCCCAGCAGCATCGCCCGTCAGACCGAGTCTCGTCTTGTCGGGAGGCTCGATGATCGTGCGAATCGAGCGCGAGGGTCTTGTGGGATGGAAAAGAAAGACTCCCGCGACCGCGCCGAGAACAATTGCGGCGGCCAGCGCTGAAACCAAAAGAATGCGGTCACTTCCCCGCCTGGTTGGCAGCGGCGCGGTTAAATTAGGAGCGGATTTATCCGCTGCAATCCATTGCAATTCAAGCTTGATATCCTGCGCCGTCTGAAAGCGCTCTTCCGGATTTTTCTGGAGGCAAGCCGTCACCACATGTTCGAGAACAGGCGGAGTAGAAGGCTTGAGGCGGCTGAGCGGCTCAGGATCTTTTTCCAGAATCGACGACGCCAGTGAGATCTGACTCTTTCCTTCAAAAGGCCGTTTCCCTGTCACCATTTCATAGAGCACCGCGCCGAAGGCAAAGATATCGCTGCGCGCGTCGGCTTCTTTGCCTTCAATCTGCTCGGGCGACATGTACTGAATCGTGCCCACGATACTGCCCGCCGAAGTTAACGGGCTTAGAGGACTCGCTCCGCTCATCGTGGCTGCAGCCGTAAATGATGGCGGAGAGCCCGACCCCGAGCCAGGATTCGCCAGCCCCAGCGGCTTAGCCAATCCGAAATCCATGAGCTTCGCACCACCCTGGGTCAGCATGATGTTGCCCGGCTTCAGGTCGCGGTGGACGATTCCCTGGCGATGGGCAACCGCGAGCGCATCGGCAATCGCGATCCCGACTTTGTAAACTTCCGCAAGCGGCATCGCACCTTTGCGCAGCCGTTCCGCTAGAGTTTCGCCTTCCAGAAACTCCATGACGAGATAGTCGGTGCCGTCCTGCGAGCCAATGTCGTAAAGCTGGCAAATGTGAGGATGGTTCAGCGAGGAAATGGCGCGGGCTTCGCGCTCCATGCGCTGTTTTAGCTCCGGCGAAGAGGAAAGATGCGAGGCCAGAATCTTGACGGCCACGGTGCGATCGAGCCGGGTGTCGAGGGCACGGTAGACTTCGCCCATGCCGCCAGCGCCGAGCGCGGACTGGATTTCGTAAGGTCCTAATTTCGTGCCAGAGGTAAGCGCCATCCGTGGCAGCGATTATAGCCGAACGGTTTGGTCGCAGGCGCAGTCCCGAGCCTCGCCGAAGCGCCAGAACAGTAGCGCGCATCAAAGTTGATTGGGACGTGTTTATATCCCTGAGGAAGGAAATTCTATGAAACAACGCTACATACTTTTTGGTTCACTTTTTGTGATGGCCGCTTTGATGTTCGTCTCCGTCGCGCCGCGGATCGCGGCACAGGATACCCCGCCGCCCGGTCTGCCGGTTCATCTCTTGGTGACGGTCGAGGCACGCCACGGTTCCGTTGTGCCGGACGTTCCGCGTGAGGACGTGCTCGTGTTTCAAGGACGCGACCGGCGCAAAACGACCGAATGGATCCCATTGCAAGGAGATCGCGCGGGATTGCAGCTCTTTATTCTGATCGACGACGCTGCCAACGATAGCCTGGGTTCGCAGTTGCCCGAGATCGCGAAGTTTATCCAGGCCCAGCCGGCATCTACGAAAATCGGCGTTGCCTATATGTCGAATGGCACCGCTCAGGTCCGGCAGGAGCTAACCTCCGACCACGATCTCGCAGCGAAATCTCTGCGTCTGCCAGTGGGAAATCTGGGCGCGAGCGCCAGCCCTTATTTCGCGATCGGTGACCTGATTAAGAAATGGCCCGCCGCCAATGAGCGCCGCGAAGTCGTAGTCATCTCCGACGGCATCGACCGTTACTGGGGCGCAGGACCGGGCGATCCCTATGTCGATACAGCAATTCAGCAGGCCCAGACTGCGGGCGTCGTTGTGTTCGGCATGTACACACCCGGCGAAGGTCACTTCGGCCACAGCCCGTGGCGCATGAACTGGGGCCAGAATTACCTTTCGCAAATCGCTGATGAAACTGGCGGCGAAGCGTATTACTTGGGCAACGGCGCTCCGGTTTCATTCGGGCCGTATTTTGAGGACCTGTCGAAACGGTTAACTCGTCAATACCTGCTCACTTTCTCGGTCACGCCTAAGAAAAAGGCCGGGATGCAGCAAGTGAAGGTTGAGACTGAAGTACCGAACGCGGAGCTGGTTAGCGCAGACAAAGTTTTCGTTCCGGCGGCTCAGTAAGGTTTCTGGCGAGCACTGGCGTTGCAGGTCAGAGTAATGCGCTGCAACGATCCGGTGCTCCAGCCGGTCCCATTCTCCAGCAGACGCGTGAAATAAATGTAGTAGCTGTCTCCCAGAATTTGCGGATCGCTTCCCAGTCCGACCTCACTGGGATACGCGGCGATTCTCTCGTCGTTGCCCAGGTTGCCGAGCACGATTGGAACGGTCCAGTCCAGGCCATCGGGCGATTCCGCGTACGCGAAGGTCGTGTCGTTGGAGATGATCATCACGTAGCGGGAGATGGCGCTATCCCACGCTACGGCTAAATACCCAGAGTACGGCGTGGTCGGGTTAAGGTCGCTCGAATACCCGCCGATGGCTGGCTGCAACGCCCAGCTCTTGTGGAAGTACTTATCGAAGACTGGAACGCGCGACGGTTTATTTCCCCCGAAAGCGCCTTGCAGTACAGCGCTGATCTCCGCTCTCGCCACGGACACTCGCGTGGTGGTCGTGGCGTGAAACGTTCCATTGGCAATCCAATCGGGAAAGTAAAGATAGAAATATTTGCCATCCTGCGTGGGCACGAGTCGGCCATCGCCGATCTCAAAACCATCCAGTCCCGGCTCGTACGCTTGGTTCAAACGAACGATCTCTCCCAGGTCAGTCCAGGTAAGACCTCCGTCCGTAGAAGATGCCAGGCCCAGCACCGCGTAGAGGGCGTCGTCGGGGAGCTCGGCGTGATAGACGATGAGCAAATTGCCCGCCCCCAACATTCCCTGCGGCACCTGATAAACCGAGCCTCCGCCCATATAGGTATAGCTGGGATAGTGCGGGTTGACCGACGGATCAGGATTGGGCGAAATGCTCACGTCCTCCGGATCGCCCGATCCGAGCGGGTTGTCGAGCGGGCCAACAGTGGTGACGACTGACCCGTATTTATTATTTCCGACGTACTTTCCATTCCATAACTGTCGACTATGCAAGCCTCCGTCGCTGGCGAAGAACCTATAAGAATTGCCATCCTTGAGCGCGGTTAAGGGCGTATCGGGCCAAGCGAAACCGTTGCTCGTGTCGGTGATCGGCGGCTGGGCGCGATTACCCGCTGCTAACCTTTGCTGCGGCGAAGCGACTTCGACCGGCGCCGTGATGGTTGGATTGCACACGTTCTGCGCCGGTGCGAAGGAGAGCAGTAAACCGAAGTAAGCCGCAGTTGTAAGGACGAGGGTTCGTCGGGAAAGAATCATGATCCACCTCAGAGAGATTCAACGCCCATCAAGAGCAGCACGTTAGATGCCGCAGCCCTGAACTTAAACCTCTCTGAGGGCGAAAAGTTGCTGGAAAGAGCCCTCACAATGCTGTGGCAGGCCGTTTCAGTGAGGACTCCATCCTACCTCCGGCAGAGCCTTGACTCAGCAGAACCAGGCTCCGCAGGACGAATTGCGCCCCCTCAGTTCAAGTCGTCCAGGATAATGGCCGTTAGCGGCGTTCCGCCGCCGGGGGCATCCAGCGCCACCACCGTGCGGATCTGCCCAGCTGCCAGCGCCACCGCTCCGGAGTCGATAGCCACGGTTTTAGTACCTGTCGGCGTTACCCGAATTTCATAACTCCCAGCCGGGACCGTCAGATAGGCAGACACCGCTTCGAACGGCACATTGGTCAGCGTCGGAGTCGTCGTCGCCAAGTCAGCGCCGGGGGCGGTCACGTAGACGTCCACCGGCCCTGCCGAAGGCGAGCCATGCACGATGCGAACTTCTACCTGCCCCGATGGCGGCGGAGTGTTGTCGTCCTGCGTCACCAGCAGGCTGATGCTCGAAACCGGACCGATGGCAAAAGCCGTGTAATACTGGCTTGCCACCAGAGTCTCATTGGAGTTGATGACCGCAGTCGTCGTGCCGGTGGGATCGACCTGAACGTTGGCGCTGCCCGGGGTCTCTGGCAGATAGGCGGAAGCCGTCTCATACGGGACATCCGTCAGAATCTTATTGTTGTTGAGATAAACGTCCACGTTAGGAGCGTCAGGCGAGGCATGGACAACTCGCAGCTCGGCCGTTCCCTTACTGCTGTCGCCGCAGCCCAAAGCTAGAGCTAACAAAACCGCCAGAAGAGCAATTCCGGTAATTCTTTGAAAGTGCCGCATGATTCCACCTCAGATTGAGTTTGAAGATCGCTACCCTACCTAACGTGGCTGTCATCCAGCTTGGATCTATCGGCTGGAAATTCAGAAAAGCAGCAACGGAAAAACGCGCGGCACATTATGCAAACTCTTTCATCTTGATCTTCACGCCGGAGTCATAGCAAAATCGAGGTGCTTGATTCAGGCGTCTGGTCGCGCCTTTCAGGCTCTATCAGTCCCCAGCCCCTGGGACGAATCGTTTTTTAGTCTCAAATTCGAGTCCTGGAGAAATCCAGGCGTGCGAGGTTTATTTCATGCCGTCTCTTCGTCGGGACCTGTGTATCGCCGGCTTCACCTCACTGGCATCCCTCCTATTTCTTGCGACTCCAGCGCTGGCCGGACAGCTCGCAAAGCCAAACGCCGGATCGCCCATGGACGTTCTCACTTACCACGCGGACACTCTTCGCACCGGCTGGTTCTCGTCCGAGACGCAGCTCACCGTCGCCAACGTCAATCCGCAATCATTTGGATTGCTGCAAACCGTCGTCCTCGACGGACGGGTGGACGCAGAGCCCCTTTACGTCTCGCAACTTAAGATTCCTGGAAAAGGCGTTCACGATGTCCTTTTTGTCGTCACCGAAAACGATAGCCTTTACGGCATCGATGCCGACACGGGTGTGATCTTGGGGCATCGCAGCTTCGGTACGCCGGTCCCTTATCAATATAAGAACTACGACGACAACGTCTACCCCGTGATGGGCATTTTGAGTACTCCGGTCATTGATCGCACGGCTGGCATCATTTATCTGGTCGCCGACACCTATAACGGCACAGTGGACTACTTTCGCCTCCATGCGATCTCCATTACCACCGGAAAAGATGTTGTTCCCCCTGTGGTTATCAGTCTCAGTGCCAAGCTCTCCAACGGCGCCGATTGGAAGTTAAATCCCAAATATCACTTGCAGCGGCCCGCGTTGCTGGAAGCTAACGGCAGCATCTACGTGGCCTTCGGAAGCAACGGAGACACTCAGCCGGATCAATCCCGCGGCAGCATCGCTCGCTACGACGCCACCACTCTCGCCTTCCTGGGCAGCGACGTCACCAACACGCTGCACCAGAAGACAAATCCTTTTTACTTGTCCTCGATCTGGCAATCAGGCTATGGCCCCGCAGTGGATTCGAACGGCGACATTTATTTTTCCACCGGCAACAGCAGCCCTTACACCCCCAGTTATTCTGCGGCGTTCAATCGGCCGGACAGTATCATGCACTTGTCTTCCGACCTGAGTTCGCTCATCGACAGCTTCACTCCCAGCGACTATTTTCAGCTGGACGAAGGCGACACAGACGTGGGTTCAGGCGGCACGATCCTTCTGCCTGATCAGCCGGGTTCTACGCCACATATCGCGATCGCCGGCGGCAAAGATGGCCGCACGTTTCTGATGAATCGCGACAATCTCGGAGGCTACACCCAGAATGGGCCGGATAACGTGCTGCAAGAAGTGAACCAAGGTGGCTGCTGGTGCGGCCCCGCCTACTTTGTTGGCGCGGATGGCAATCCTTATGTTGTGACCGGCGGCGGCAATGGCGTCACCAGTTGGCAACTGCAACTCACACCCACAGTGCAACTGGTACAGGAAACCTCAACCCCATATTATGTCGCCGACGGGCTGCCCGATTACGGCGGAACCATCCCCGTAATCTCTTCAAACGGAACCGCGGCAGGAACGGCCATCGCATGGTTTATTCAGCGGCCGCAATCCTCCTCAGATCAAGATCCCGGTACACCGATCACGCTGTATGCATACGATGCATCGAATTTGCAAAATCAGCTGATCTCCATTCAAGCCGGAACTTGGACCCACGCGGTAAACAGCAACGCGGACTTAGTCCCAACGGTTGCCAACGGCAAGGTTTATGTCGCGAGCAACCAGCAATTGCAGATCTTCGGACTGTTCTCAGAGAAAGATAAAGCTCAGCACGCCATCGTTCCTGCGTCGCTCAAACCCTCCGCGCCCGATGTGGTTTCCTGCACTCCGAACGAGTCTGCACTGGCCGCAATTCCGAGCACAAAGATTCCCGTTCACCAGTTCAGCGGAACTGTTTGCAAACTCGACGGCGACCATCTGGAACTAGCATTGCGCGACGGCCACAACATTGCCGTCGACGTCAGCGCGGCATTCGCCAAGCATCGCAAGGTCGTGCTGAGTCCGGGCAGAGAGATTCACGTGCGGGCAACCATCGATGAAAAAGGAACCGCGCACGCGGAGAAGATTTCACCTTCGCACACGCTTTCACCCGAAACTCCGGCGGATCGCTAGAAGGTAGGTAGGAGTCCGGCGCACTACACTTGTTGCCGCGCTTCGCCTAGCGTGACGCTGACATCAAGCTTTTTCTTGCCGCGGTAGATCGTGACCTTCACCACGTCGCCCGCGCGATGGCTGTTCATGAGATGGCTGAGGTCTTGCTCATCCTGGACATCCTGTCCGTCGATGGCGACGATCAAATCTCCGCCGACCATAATCGGAGTATTGCCGAGATACGCGCGCTCGGTGCCGCCTTTTAGTCCTGCTCGATCCGCCGCGGCTCCCGGTGTCACTTGCACGATCAGCAGTCCGTAATCGGCCGCTAGGCCCATCTGATCCGCCAGTTCAGGCGAAATCGGAATCGTGCTCACACCCAGCGCGGGACGCCGCACCCGGCCCAGCGTCAGCAAATCATTTAGCACCGCCTTCGCCGTATTGATCGGAATCGCGAAGCCGATGCCGGCGCTTTGTCCGACACTCGACGCGATCATCGTGTTGATTCCGATCACATCGCCGTGCCAGTTGAGCAGCGGCCCGCCCGAGTTGCCAGGATTGATCGCGGCATCGGTCTGAATGGCTTCGTCGATCATCATGCCGTCCGGTTCTTGCACGGAGCGGATCGAACTCACAATGCCGCGCGTCAGCGTTCCCGTAAGTCCGAACGGATTGCCAATGGCATACACTTTTTGTCCCACTTGCAAATTCTTCGAATCGCCCAACGTCATTGGAACCAGGTCCGGCGCTTTGATTTGAATCACTGCCAGGT
>Ga0181531_10002884_pt1 | contig 10615 bp, 8 predicted proteins | sample PEATcosm2014_Bin_38_FD_119743 | JGI IMG/M metagenome (GOLD analysis project Ga0181531, IMG submission 119743) | Peatland microbial communities from MTU Mesocosm Facility, Houghton, MI, USA - PEATcosm2014_Bin11_10_metaG | ecosystem: Environmental > Terrestrial > Soil > Wetlands > Peat | place... | reverse complement strand
TATTGCGCCAATGGCGCCTACGGCGTGTGCAATTGGCTGGTTCCGGCCGCGCTGCCAGATGCCTATTGCGCAGCGTGCCGGCACAACCGGCTCATCCCCGATCTATCCTTGCTGGAAAACCTGAACAGGTGGCGTGCGCTCGAAGTCGCCAAGCACCGCCTGTTCTACACGCTGTTTCAGCTTCGGCTGCCGCTTGAGACCCAAACCGAAAATGCTGAGGGCTTGGCGTTTGAATTTATTGCCGACGCGCCGTCCGGTTCAAAGGCCCTGACCGGCCATGCCGACGGCCTCATTACCATCAATCTCGCCGAGGCAGACGACTCGGAGCGAGAACGCCGCCGTCATCAAATGGGCGAGCCGTACCGCACCCTGCTCGGCCATTTCCGGCACGAGATTGGCCATTACTATTGGGACCGGCTGATCGCCAACTCGCCGCATCTCGACGAATTCCGCCGTATCTTCGGCGACGAAAGGCGCGACTATGCCGCGGCCCTGCAGACCTACTACGCGCAGGGTGCGCCGGCCGACTGGCCGGAGCATTTCATCTCCGCCTATGCGAGCGCGCATCCCTGGGAGGATTTCGCGGAGACGTGGGCCCACTACTTTCACATGCTCGACACGCTCGAAACCGCGCACTTCGCCGGCCTGGCGGTCAACCCGAAGCTGCCGCAAAGTCCAGGCGCCGTGTTCGACTTCCATCCGCGCGATACCAGCATGGACCGTCTCGTCGAGGCGTGGCTGGCACTCAGCTTCGCGGTCAATTCGATCAATCGCAGCATGGGCCTGCACGATCTCTATCCTTTCGTGCTCGGCCCCCTCGCGGTGGCGAAACTGACCTTCGTGCAACAGCGGATCCGCGAGTTGTCGCCGCGAAAGCCGGAGAGCCCAGGCGGCCGCGGAGGTGCCAAGCAGAGCGTCCTCGCCGACTTGCATTCGCAGACGACCTGACCCGTCGGGCGTGCGACCGCTGGACGCCAAACGCGCCGACGGACGGGATTTTTCGCCGCAATTGCGCCACGCGCGCAAGGGTTCCCACCCCACGCCTTTTGGGCGGCGCGGCAACCAAATTGCTCCTTGAATTTTAACGGGTTGCACCCTGTAATGCGGCGGTGCGGGCGAGGACACCTCATCCATGACTAATTCGGCTTCGGGCGGCCCATCCGCCGGCACGGTGTCGTGGATTACCGCCACGGCGATCGTGGTCGCGGACATGGTCGGGGTCGGCGTTTTTACCAGCCTCGGCTTCCAGGTCACCGACATAACGTCGGGCTTCTCACTTCTGCTGCTTTGGATCGTCGGCGGAATCGTCGCTGCATGCGGAGCGTTTTGCTATGCGGAACTCGCCGCCATGCTTCCGCGCTCGAGCGGGGAGTACAATTTTCTGCGCCGGATCTATCATCCGGCCTTCGGTTTTGTCGCCGGCTGGCTGTCGGCCACCGTCGGCTTTGCCGCGCCGATCGCGCTCGCCGCCATGGCTTTCGGCATCTATTTCAAATCGATCATACCGGGTGTGCCACCGCTTCTTCTCGGCTTCGGCATAACCTGGCTCGCCGCGCTCGTGCATCTGTGCGGCGTCAAACTCGGCGGCGCCTACCACAACACCTGGACGGCGCTCAAGCTTGTGCTCATCGTGGTGTTCATCGTCGCTGGCTTTGCGTTCGGCGATTCGCAGTCGATCTCGTTTTTGCCGAGCACCTCCGACCTCGCTTTCATCGGCGGAGCACCGTTCGCCATCAGCTTGGTATTCGTGATGTATTCCTACTCGGGCTGGAACGCGGCCACTTATATCGTCGGCGAATTGCGCGAGCCGGAACGCACTCTGCCCCGCGCGTTGTTCGTCGGAACGGGGATCGTGATCGTTCTCTACGTGGCGCTGAACGCCGTTTTCCTTGCCACCACGCCGATGCGCGAATTGGCCGGCCAGATCGACGTCGGCATCGTCGCCGGCAAGCACGTATTCGGTGCGCTGGGGGGACGCATTGTCGGCGCCGTGATCTCGCTCGGCCTCATTTCCTCGATCAGCGCCATGACCTGGATCGGCCCCCGCGTCACCATGACAATGGGCGAAGACATGCCGCTGTTGCGGATCTTCTCGCGCAAGTCGAAGCGCGGCGTGCCGGCCGTCGCCATCGTCTTTCAGCTTTTGGTTTCGAACCTCCTGCTGCTGACGCAAAGCTTCGAAGCGGTGCTGGATTTCATCCAGTTCAGCCTCGCCTTCTGCTCATTTTTCACGGTGTTGGGCGTTATCAAGATGCGCATCACCCACCCGAACTTGGCGCGGCCCTATCGGGCATGGGGCTATCCGGTGACACCGCTGATTTTTCTCAGCTTGACGCTGTTTATGATGTATTATCTCGTCGTCAACCGGCCGCTACAATCCCTCGCCGGCTTCGCCATGATGTCCGCCGGACTATTCATCTATTATACCTCCCGTCAGCTTTCGAATGTTCCCTCCCCGGATGCTTCCCACAAGGTGGCCTAAAAAAATGCCCGTGACCAAAATGATGGCCGCCGGTCTGGCGGCGATACTGGTTGTAACCGCCGCGCCCGCGCGCAGTGCCGAGACGGCGACTGCCAACGATACCGCCCGATTCCTCGCCGGATTGCTCCCGTCAGCCGATTCTCCTCTCGCGCCGCTGACCAAGGATCCGGCTTGGCAGCAGCATGCGCGTTATTTCGACTCCATCTTCGGGCGCGAGGACAAGGCAACGCTTTCCAAGGTTCGTGCATTTTCCCAAGAGCGACTGACCGATAAGCATGACACGATGCTGTATATGTTCAGCGGTCCGGATTTTCTTTACGCGACTTCATTTTTTCCGAGAGCTTCGACGTATGTCTTGAGCGGTCTCGAGCCGGCCGGCGACATTCCGCCGCTGACGAGCCTGCCGCATGCGACGGTCGACGGCACGCTGCGTAATCTTGAGACCGCGCTTGGTTCGCTGCTCAGCTACAGTTTCTTCATCACCCACAATATGAAAACGCAATTGCACGAAGGGCCGGTCTACGGAACGTTGCCAGTCCTTTACGTATTTCTGGCGCGCACCGGTAAAACCATTCACGACGCGAGCTTCGTGAGCCTCGACAGTCAAGGTAATTTCCAGGCGCCGGACGAACCAGTGGGCGAGAACGGCAAAAAGAACGCCAGGCACACTGCGCCCAGCGCCGCTCCTGGCGTGAAGATCGTCTTTTCCGACGGCGACGGCCCGCGGCAGACGCTTTATTATTTCAACACCAATCTTGCCGATGGCTCGGTCGAGCGGAGTGGTTTTTTGGACTTCTGCGCCAAGCTCAGCGCCGCCGATAGTTTTATCAAGAGCGCCTCCTACCTGCTGCACACGGGGGGCTTCGACAAAGTGCGCGCATTTTTGCTCGATCACAGTGCGACCATCCTTCAAGACGACAGCGGCATTCCGCTCGCCTATTTCAACCCGAAGCAATGGCGCTTGCAGCCATTCGGCCGCTATGTCGGCCCGCTCTCCATCTTCGGGCGGACCTACCAGGAACGGATGAGCGAATTGTTCAGCAAAGGTAACGCGATCCCGCTCAACTTCGGGATCGGCTATCGCTGGCGCAATAACGAATCAAATCTGCTCCTGGCCCAAAAAGTCGCGGCGGCGACCAGCGACAACGAATTAGCGCCGCCTTTACCACCCAGTCGCTACCTTCGGGGCACGGTCACCCAACCGCCGAAAAAAGGACGATCGGCTGTGAGAGCGCCGCAAACGCGCCGAAAGGGCACGGACACCGACACGACGGGCTCGCTGGGCTGTCGAATAGCCGCGATTTTCCCGTTTTGTTCGGACCCGCCACCGAAGCCGGCCCGGTAGCGCGCCAAATTGGGGACATAGTCGTCGTCGACATTGGGTATGTCGGGCGGGGGGATAGTTGCCACATACGGTCCGAGGACCAACGCCACAGGCGTTTCGCAGGCCGGCCGCGCGCGCGACCGCGGTTCCGCGCGCGCGGCATTTTCACGTCGACGCCCAGCTACGTCGGCGATTTGAGCCCGCGGGCGCGAGCAAGGCATCGCCACCCAACCACGTCGCGACCGGCCGTATTCGTTTGGAGACCGTCCGCAAACCGGCGCGCCGCGCCGGCACGCTGCGCGAAAAGGTCGAGCGCAACCTGCTGCAAATCTCGGTTGCTCTCTTCTTCGTCGGTTCGGTCGGCTGGTGCTGGCTGATCTTCAACGAGTTCCGCTCCACCGTCTTCGCCGCGCCGGCGCAAGGGGCCTACGCGGCAAACGGTAAAGCCGACGCCATCGTGGGCAAGTCGAATGCATTCAGCACCTCGACCTACGAGCGCATGGATCACCCGCAGGCGCTGAACCTAGCGGACGCGGGCATCGCCAATACCGAATCTCCCGCGAATGTCGTGGCCCGCGAATGGAGCCGCTTGGAACCGACGCGGATCGTCGAACGCACCCGCGCTGCGGCAAAACTGGCGGCGAAAGCGCCCGTTCTGAAGCTACCGGTTCGCGTGGCCTCGCTTGAGAACGCCGCGCCGCAACCCGCGCCCGACAACGCGCCGGCACACATGACGTCCAGGATCGGGGGCGTGACAAGTCTCGTGGACTTCGAAACTGCGCCCTTCCCCTACCACGGCATGATCCCCGGATTGAACCGGCCCTTCCTCAACGTGAAGGGAGATGGACGGCTCGGGCACGCCAATTTCCGCGGCCACGTTCTCTGGGAGTCGGAGACATTCAGCGACGATCGCGTTCTGTTGCACATCCCTCCGGGATTTGACCCCAAGCGTCCTGCGGTCATGGTCGTGTTCTTTCACGGTCATGGCGCCGATCTTGCCCGCGATGTGCGCGATCGGCAGCAGGTGCCGGCGCAAATCACGGCAGCGGGCGTCAACGCCGTGTTGGTGGCCCCGCAATTCGCATTCGATGCCGCCGACTCCAGTGCCGGCAAATTCTGGGAGCCAAACGGCTTCAAGCGCTTTCTCGACGAAGCGGCCGGCAAGCTCGCGACCCTCTACGGCGACCCCCGCTCCGCGTTTACTTTCGCGCGTATGCCAATCGTGATCGTCGCTTATAGCGGCGGCTTCGGCCCGACCTTGTCCGTGCTCGATCGTGGCGGCGTCAGATCGCGCGTGCGCGGCGTTGTTCTTCTCGACGCGTTGTATGCTGGGATCGATAAATTCGCGGATTGGATCGCCGACAACCGATCCACATTTTTCGTGAGCTCTTACACGCCGCACACGGCGCATCACAACGCCGATCTCGAGCGCCTGCTCAATGAACGGTCGGTGGCCTACGGCGGGGAACTCCGCCGTGACCATCTGCAGGGCATGGTCGCATTCCTGCCCGCAGGCGACATCTCGCATCGCAATTTTGTCACCCACGCCTGGACCGACAGCCCGATTTTGGACATCTTGGCGAGGATCGAAGATGTCGATCCGAAGGTACAAACCGCCGGCGCGGCTTCGCCGGCATATACCGGCTCCGTTTCCGCCCTGCACAACTAAAGCGCCGTTGCGCGGCGCAGTCTTGCCAGCGCGGCGAGCGCCGCATATCACAAACCGACCGGCCTAAACTTGCTGTCGCAGGGCGCACGATGCTTTCGCATATTTTTGACGACGCGCCGGAGCAGACGCGCGGCAAAATGATCGGCATGTATGCCATCCTGGCCGCGGCCAATATCGGGGCCTGGCTTTGGGCTCTGATTGCATTCCGCGACAATCCGCTTCTTCTCGGCACCGCCTTCCTCGCTTACAGCTTTGGGCTACGGCACGCCTTCGACGCCGACCATATTGCGGCGATCGACAACATCACCCGCAAGCTGATGCAGGAAGGCCGCCGTCCGATCGCCGTAGGCTTCTTTTTTTCACTCGGTCATTCAACGATCGTGGTGATCATGGTGTTGGCGCTCGCGCTCACCACCGCGGCGCTGCAAGGCCGTTTCGCCGCGTTCACCGATATCGGCGCGGCGATCGGCACCGCGCTTTCGGCGCTGTTTCTGTTCACGATCGCGGCTGCCAACATCCTGGTGCTGATCCAAGTATACCGTGCATTGCAGGCGGCAAAAATTGGCGGCCAGCTGGCCGCGGAGGACGTCGATCACATTCTCGCCAATAGCGGCGTGCTCGGCCGGTGGCTGCGGCCGGCCTTTACGCTGATCGAGCGCAGCTGGCACGTCTATCCGCTCGGCATGTTGTTCGGGTTCGGCTTCGACACCGCGACCGAAATTGGTCTGCTCGGTATCTCGGGAGCGCAAGCGGCCCACGGCCTGTCGATTTATTCGATCCTGATATTTCCAGCGCTTTTCACCGCCGGCATGTCGCTGATGGATACGACGGACTCGGCGGTGATGGTCGGCACCTACGGCTGGGCATTCGTCAGGCCGGTACGCAAGCTGTACTACAACATGACCATCACCTTCGCTTCCGTCGTCGCCGCGCTAGTGATCGGCGGCATCGAGGCGCTGGGACTGATCGGCGATCAGCTCGGCCTTGAAGGTCCGTTCTGGCGATTTGTGACCGCGCTCGGCGAGCACTTCGGCCTGGTCGGCTATTCGATTGTTGGCTTCTTCATCGTCTGCTGGATCGTGTCTTATCTGCTCTACAAAGCCAAAGGCTATGACAAGCTCGACGCCATAGTGGCAGCCGGGGATTCGGCTGGGGCCGCGAATACTGGGAGCTACGGCCAGCGGAGCGGCTAAAGTGGACCGTTAGATTTGGTAGCGGAGGACGGATTTGAACCGCCGACACGCGGATTATGATTCCGCTGCTCTAACCAACTGAGCTACTCCGCCAAACCATCAATGTCGGGCCGACCGGGCAGAGATTTAGGGTAGTTCACGAATCTTTCCAAGAGGCAAATTGCGCGTGGGCGCAGGCGAGCCCGCGATATGAGCGGCGCTGCGGCGCCAGCACCGGTTTATCGCGGGCGCACAAGCTTCGTGGTGCCCCGCGCGGAACCCTGCACGACGGTGATGGAGTCTTCAACGTCGATGTGGTCTGCAATCAGCGACCATGCAGCGCGTGTGCGGCCGCAATCATACATCGACACGATCATGCGGCCCGAGGACGTGAGAAACCCGGCATAGCGCCGGATCGCGCCAACCGGGTCCGGCATATAATACAGAGACTGGTTGAATACGATGACGTCAAACGGCGTTTGTGCGACGAAGGTCAATGCGTTCGAAACGCTAAAGCGCGTTCTCGCATCACCCCGAAGCTTGACGGCCTTGGCGACGGCTTCCGACGATATGTCGATGCCGAGGTATTTCTCGTAGTCTAACGCCGTCAGTTTTTTCGCAAGCAGCCCCTCGCCGCAGCCGACGTCGAGGACGGAATTGGGTGATAGGTATTGGCAATAGCCAAAGACGGTCAGCAGACCGCCGATATTGTCGAGCGTGTCAAGGTAGTCCCAACGACCGGCGCGATATTCGCTGTCCCACGTCTCGACCGATACCGTTTGCGGCCGATAGCCCAACAGCTTGAAAAATGGAAGCGCAAGTACTTCCCTGAGCGCCGCGGCGTTCATGATTTTTCCCGGTTCGGCAGACCGAAGCTTTCGCCGTTCGGCCCCGGCCAAGCCAATGTACCAAATGCGCCGAATTCGTTGCGGCCAACGCGGGATTTAGGTTACCGCATGCTGCCCGCTGCAAGATAAAACGCCCGCGAGCCCGGCGAACGTAGCCGCGTAACGTTAAGAAGGCGGGAAACGCCTCAACCGGGGGCGCTGGCAGCCGCTAAAGGCTTCAAGCGGCCGAGCCGGGCGAAACGAATCAGCGAGAAATGCCCGAGCGGCGTCACCGGACGCCGCTCGACGACGCGCACGCCGCCGTGCTGCGCGGCCCATTGCGCGAGCCGCTCCCAGCGGAATTCCGGCCGCCAGCCAAGCCGGCGCGCCAGCGGGGCAAACCACTGCTCAAAAGCCGCCCGCCAGCCGGTTTCGGCGCCGAGATGGTTGACCAGGATAATCTCACCGCCAGGTTTGAGCACGCGCGCGAACTCATCAAGCGTTGCCTCGGGTTCGGGCACCGCGGTGATGACGTATTGCGCCACCACGACGTCGAACACGCCGTCCTGGAAGCCGAGATGCTGTGCGTCCATCACGGCAAGACCGTCGACATTGGTCAGGCTGTGCTGCGCGGCACGCGCCTTCGCCTTGCGCAGCATCGGCGCGGAAAGATCGATGCCGGTAAGGCGGTTGGTCCAGGAATAATCGGGCAGCGAAAGCCCGGTGCCGACCCCGACTTCGAGAATGTGGCCGCCAATGCGCTCGGCCGCGGCGATCGAGGCCTTGCGTCCGCGATCGAACACCGCGCCGAATACCAGATCGTAGATCGGTGCCCAGCGGGCGTAGGCTCTTGCGACCGTGTCCTTGTCGAGTTCTGTCGCCATCACGCCTAACTGTCGCGTCCGCGCCGTTGGCGCGATCAATGCGCCGCCGCCAGATCACCGCTGAACGCTTGCATGCCGATGGGTGCCGCGATCGTCGAGGCGATGATGCCGCCGCCGAGCACGCGCGCCTGTCCACCGGACGCGTCGTAGAAGGCACACGCCTGACCGGGCGACACGCCGTCCTCGCTGGCGATCAGTTCGACGTCAACACCGAAACCGACGCCACGGCGCAGCCAGGCCGGCTGTGGCGGCCGCGTTGAGCGAACCTTGACGTAAATTTCAGGGTGGCCTTCCAACGCATCTTCCACCGTGCCGTCGCCGAGCCAGTTCACGTCGCGCAGACGGATGCTGCTGGTGCGCAGGGCCTCGCGCGGCCCTACCACGACCCGGCGCGAAGCGGCATCGAGCCGCACCACGTAAAGCGGCGCCCCGGTCGCGATGCCGAGCCCGCGCCGCTGGCCAACGGTGAAATGGATGATGCCCTCATGACGGCCGAGCACACGCTCGTCGAGGTCGACGATCTCGCCCGGCGCCGCGGCTCCCGGCCGCAGACGTTCGATCATATCGGCGTAGTGCCCGCTCGGCACAAAACAGATGTCCTGACTGTCCTGCTTGTCGGCGACCGAAAGACCGAAGCGCCGCGCCAGTTCGCGGGTCTCCGCCTTGGTGCGATCGCCGAGCGGGAAGCGCAGCTGATCGAGCTGCGCCGGCGTGGTGGAAAACAAAAAGTAGCTCTGGTCACGCTCAGCCTCGCGCGCACGATAAAGCGCGCGGCCGCCGCCGGGCAACGCCCGCGACGCGACATAATGGCCGGTGGCGAGCACCTTGGCGCCGAGATCGCGCGCGGTCTCCAGCAGGTCGCGGAATTTGATCGACTGGTTGCACTCGAGGCATGGCACGGGCGTCTCGCCTGCCACGTAGCTTTCCGCAAAGCGATCAATCACCGCTTCCTTGAAGCGGCTCTCATAATCGAGCACGTAATGGGGAATGCCGATGCGCTCGGCGACCGCACGGGCATCATCAATGTCGCGGCCGGCGCAACAAGCGCCCTTGCGGTGAAGCGCGGCGCCGTGGTCGTAAAGCTGCAGCGTAATACCAAGCACATCATAGCCGGCATCGGCTAACAGCGCCGCCGTCACCGACGAATCGACCCCGCCCGACATGGCGACGACGACGCGCGTATCGGACGGCTTTCCCTGGATATCGAGACTGTTCGGCATGGCGTTGCGGCTACGGTCCCTTTCAGCGGCCAATCGCGCAGTTGCCCACTCGCGATCGGATCGCCTCGACCCATTCTTACTATAGGCGTTGGGCGCTACCGGCGCCACCGGGGCGGACAGGCCGCCGCGCTCAAGGCGGATCGGTCGACCGCCGGTTATCCGCCTACCGCAGCGGCGGGCGCCGAAGCCCCCGAGCGGGGATCCAGCACACCGGCATCGGGCCAAGCGGCCACCCTGCACGGCTGTCCGAGCAAAATCCTCTAATCGACCTTTGGGCTTAGGCAAATTTTAAGCCGCGCTGAGTAAGGTTCTGCCTGGTTTGTGGAGTCTTTGTTGAGAGTGTTGCTATGACCGAGCCTCATCGCCCGAGGGTCAAGTATGTCATCGGGCCGGACGGTTCGCCCCTGACGATCGCCGATTTGCCGGCACCGGGCACGAAACGTTGGGTCATTCGCCGTAAGGCGGAAGTCGTCGCTGCGGTTCGCGGCGGACTGCTTTCGCTGGAAGAGGCGTGCAACCGCTACACGCTTACAGTCGAAGAGTTTCTCTCCTGGCAATATTCGATCGACCAGCACGGCCTCGCCGGCCTGCGCACCACGCGCATCCAGCAGTATCGCCAGTAACGCGCGGTTAAGCGACCTTACCAATCCGTCAACGCCGGCTGCACGAGCCGGGCGTAGTCGTCTTCGGCAGCGACCCATCGGCTTTCACGTTGCCATGGTTTGCCCCGCAGATTTTTTGTGCGCTGGCGCTTGGTCTCTATTAACCCTGCGCTAACCGAAGTCACTTTGCCGCCTCGACGATGACGATTTCGACTTCGCCCGCGCCATTGCGGCGGAAGGCGGCAGCCTTTTGGTACTCTTCCGATTTGAAGCAGGCGCGGCCCTGCTCGAGGGTCGGAAATTCGGTGACCACGAAACGTTCAAACTTCTGCGGCCCTTCCATGATCTGAAAGGGTCCGCCGCGTGCCAAGAACTTGCCGCCGAATTTGGCGGTAATCGCCGGCACCAGATCGGCGTATTTCTTGTACTCGACCG
>Ga0181531_10002881_pt1 | contig 10630 bp, 8 predicted proteins | sample PEATcosm2014_Bin_38_FD_119743 | JGI IMG/M metagenome (GOLD analysis project Ga0181531, IMG submission 119743) | Peatland microbial communities from MTU Mesocosm Facility, Houghton, MI, USA - PEATcosm2014_Bin11_10_metaG | ecosystem: Environmental > Terrestrial > Soil > Wetlands > Peat | place... | reverse complement strand
GGCGTGATCGAACCGGGCTTGGCCAATACCATGCCGCGTTCCACATCTTCCTTTTTAGTGCCGCGCAGAAGCACCCCGACGTTGTCGCCTGCCGTCGCCTTGTCGAGCAACTTGCGGAACATTTCGATGTCGGTGGCCACGGTCTTGGCCGTGTCCCGCAGGCCGACGATTTCAACTTCGGACATACGATCGAGAACACCGCGCTCCACACGGCCGGTCACCACCGTGCCACGGCCTTCAATGTTGAACACGTCTTCGATGCACATCAGGAACGGCTTGTCCACTTCGCGCGCCGGGAGCGGAATGAACGCGTCAATCGCTTCCAGCAATTCCTGAATGGATTTCGCGCCTTCCGGATCATGCGCCAGCGCCTTTTTCGCGCTGCCGCGAATGACGGGCGTCTTGTCTCCCGGAAATTCATACTTGGTCAACAGGTCGCGGACTTCCATTTCGACGAGGTCGAGCAGTTCCTTGTCGTCCACGAGATCAACCTTGTTCAGGAAAACCACAATGGCGGGCACTCCGACCTGGCGGGCCAGGAGCACGTGTTCCTTGGTTTGCGGCATCGGGCCTTCCGAGGCATCCACCACGAGAATGGCCCCATCCATCTGCGCCGCGCCAGTAATCATGTTCTTGATGAAGTCGGCATGGCCGGGGCAGTCAATGTGGGCATAATGCCGCTTGTCGCTCTGATACTCGACGTGCGAAACCGCAATCGTCACCGTTTTGGTTTCGTCGCGCACCGTGCCGCCCTTGGTGATGTCGGCGTAGGAAATGGGCGTCGCCAGACCTTTCTTCGACTGAACCTCGACAAGCGCGGCGGTTAAAGTGGATTTGCCGTGGTCAATGTGTCCGATGGTTCCGACATTGACGTGCGGTTTCGTTCGTTGAAATTGCTCTTTAGCCATTTTATTTCTCCTGCGTTGGTTTCGTTATTTTTTATCAACAAATTTGTCTGGAGCCCATGATCAGGATCGAACTGATGACCTCATCCTTACCAAGGATGTGCTCTACCAACTGAGCTACATGGGCACATTGAAATCATTGGTCCGACCAGATACGTCAAAAGACAAAAAACCGCTTCCCCTCACTTCTTTTCTTTCGAAAATCCGAGGGGCAACCGGCTCTTTAACTTTTTACGGTCCTGACGCCCTGTAAACTAGCAATTCCACCCGCCCTGTCAACAGGTTTTTTAATTAAATTTTACTTGCTGATTCCCCGCTCGCTGGACCGCACAAATTGAACCAAATGGCCGATTTCTTCCATCCCCGGCAGCTTCTTCTCCACCTTCACCACTGCATTGCGAAGGGTCAGGCCTTCACGAAACAAAATCTTGTAGGCCTGGCGCAACGCACCCTGGGCCTTTTCGGATACCCCGTTCCGTTCCATGCCGATTTTATTGATGGTGCGCGTCTCCGCCGGATTGCCGTCGGCCATCATGAACGGTGGCACGTCCTGCACCACCTTCGAGCAACCACCAATCATCGCCATTTTGCCAATCCGGCAAAACTGATGGATGGCCGCCAGCCCGCCAATCACCGCGTAATCCTCCACCGTCACGTGTCCCGCCAGCGTGGCCACGTTGGACATGATGACATGGTCACCGAGCAGACAATTGTGCGCGATGTGGCAGTAGGCCAGAATGTGATTGTGCGAACCGATGCGCGTGACCTCGCCGTCGCCCGTCGCGCTGTGGATCGTGACGTATTCACGGAAGGTGTTGTGACTGCCGATTTCCACGCGTGTCACCCCGCCCTTCCATTTCAAATCCTGCGTCTTCAACCCGATGCTCGCAAACGGAAAAATTTCATTCTCCCGGCCCACCTGGGTGTGACCATCAATGACCACATGGGAATGGAGTCTGCATTTGTCACCCAGCGTGACGTGTTCGCCGATGACGCAATACGGACCGATGTCACAGCCGGCGCCGATCCGCGCCTTGGGATGGATGATGGCAGTCGGATGAACCATTGAGATTTACGATATACGATTCACGATTTACGTGCCGCGCGAAGTGCGCGTGGTTCTTTTTTTCGAGCCTTCATTTCTTCGCGATTCATAAGGGTTCAGGGTTTTCATTTGTTTGAGCGTGCGTAAATCGTATATCGCAAATCGTAAATCATTAGGCATCGCGCAACATGAAGGTGACTTCCGCTTCGCTCACCACTTCATCGCCCACCTTGCAGACACCCTTGGCCTTGCCGATTTTTCCGCGCGACCGGACCAGGTCGACCTCGATGGTCAGCACATCCCCCGGCAGGACCGGTTTGCGCCATTTCACTTCCTCGGCGGACATGAAGTAGGCGATCTGCCCCGCGTTTTCCGCCTGCCGCAACATGAGAATGCCCGCGACCTGCGCCATGGCTTCCAACTGCAACACGCCAGGCATGATGGGGTGTCCGGGAAAATGTCCCTGAAAATACGGCTCGTTGTTCGTGATGTTTTTAATCGCCGTGATTTTGTTGCCGTCGATTTTCACAACGCGATCCACCATCAAAAATGGGTAACGATGCGGAATGATTTGCATCACCTGCATCGCGTCCAATCCGGTTCCGGCATTTATCAGTTCGGTCAGGGTGGCGGTTCTCTCGCCGTCCGCCTTGGCGGGAACGGGCGGTGGGCCAAACGCCTGGGCCGCGCGCAATGGCCGGTTCATCTGCGCGGAAATCAGGCGGACCATCTCGCAATTCGCGGCGTGGCTTGGCCGGACGGCAATCAAATGCCCGCGCACCGGGCGTCCCAGCAACGACAGATCGCCCACGATATCGAGCATCTTGTGCCGCACAAATTCCTCGGGATACCGCAGCGGCTCGGTCGTCAGCACCGCGTCGTCGCGGATGACGACCGCGTTTTCCAGGCTGCCGCCCTTGATCAAATTGTTTTTGATGAGATGCTCGATCTCCTCGTAAAAGCAAAACGTCCGCGCGTGCGACAGTTCCCGTTCCCAGGTTTTGGGCGTGACTTCCGTGCTGTAAAACTGCGTGAACCGGCCGCTCTTGTCCGCGCTCGTGCAGGTGATCTTGAAACCGTCATCGGGAAACAACGTCATCACCGTCTCGCCGGATTCCAGTTCGATCGGCTCGGTCGGCAAATACGTCTCGCGCTTTTCCGCCTGCGGCACGATGCCGGCGGCCTGGATGATTTTGCAGAACTCGCGCGAACTGCCGTCGGCAATCGGCGGCTCGTTGGAATCCAGTTCAATGATGGCGTTGTCAATGCCGTAGCCGGCAAGTGCCGCCAGGACGTGTTCGACGGTGTGGATTTTCACGTTGCCCCGGGCCAGCGTGGTCGAGCGGGTGGTCTCGCCCACGTTTTCCACGCGGGCCTCAATTTCCGGTTTGCCTTCCAGGTCCACGCGGCGGAATCGCACGCCGCTGTTCGCCGGCGCGGGCAGAATGGTCATGTTCACCCGGTTGCCGCTGTGCAGGCCGATGCCGGAAAAACTGGCGGGACGGTTGAGCGTCTGCTGATTGAGCACGGACGGATTAGACAAAACACCAACGCGCTTGGCAAGATTGCATTGAGAAACAAGGGCAGACTCTCTTCCCCGCTTCTTTTGCTTCACGGTTGACATCCAGGCTCAGCCCAGTTCAGCTTTTATTGTCAGGCCGCACTACACATTATGCCGAAAATTGCTGACAAGATTTCCGTAAGGCTGGCGACCGCAAACGACATCCCTCAGCTTTGCGAGCTATTGGCCATTCTGTTCACGCAGGAGGTTGACTTCAAACCTAGTGCCCGGAAACAGGCGCGCGGGCTTCGGCTCCTTCTCGAACAACCGGAGGTGGGGCGCGTTTATTGTGCGACCGAGGGAAACAAGGTGATCGGCATGGTAAGCATTCTTTTCACCGTGAGCACGGCCGCGGGCGGTCGCGCCGCATGGCTGGAAGACATGATTGTCCATCCAACCCGGCGCGGCCAACAGGTTGGCCGGCGGCTGTTGCGGGAGGCCATCCGGGGAGCACGAGTCGCCGGATGCCGCCGCATCACATTGTTGACCGACGCCACTAATAAGCCGGCCATGCGTTTTTACGAACGGTCTGGTTTTGCCCGTTCCCGGATGGTTCCCTTTCGCCTGGATTTATGAGCTGAGAGCTTGAAAACAGGCGAGCCTGATGCCGCGCTGGAATTGCCGCTTGCACCGTTCGTTTCCACGTTTAACCTGTCATCGTGGCTTGGTTCACTGACCGTCATTTCTTTCTGCTCGCCGTTGCCGTTTATGGTTTAAGCACGGTGTATTCGGTTTTCCTGTGGCGAAAAGGTTTTCGCAAGGATGACCACGTGAATTACCTTTTGCTGCTCACGGCATTTGTGCTGCATACGGTGGCAATGGTCCGGCGCGGCTTCTCCATCAATCATTGCCCGGTCAACAATCTGTTTGAAGCGACTGTGTTCATTGCCTGGAGCGCCGCCGCCGCCTATCTTGTCATCGGCCTGCTGCCCAAGCTGCGGTTCCTCGGCGCATTCGCATCACCGGTGTTGTTTGCCATCGGCGTGTTTGCGTTGATGCCGGAACTGGATCCGCCGCACGGCCCGACCCCGCAATTTACCGGTGCGCTGACCAGTCTGCACGCGGCGACCATTCTGCTGGCGTACGGCGCGTTCGGCCTGGGCGCGGCGGCCGCGGGCATGTTCCTGACCGAACAACACGATTTAAAATTCCATAAACTTCGCGCCGTGCTGTCCTTGCTGCCGCCGATTCAACGGCTCGAAATCGTCACCAGCCGTCTCGTGCTGGCCGGCTTCGTTCTTTTCACCATCGGCCTCGAAGCCGGGCGTTACCTGCCCCGCGCCGCGGAGGCGGGTTACTGGTCGGACCCGAAAGTGATCTGGTCCGCCTTCATGTGGCTGGTGTATCTGGCGCTGCTGGTGTCGCGCCTGGTTTTTGCCCAATCCAGCCGCCTATTCGCCTACGGCGTCATCGCTGCGTTTGTTTTCCTGCTCCTGACCTTTTGGGGCACGAACCTCCTCTCACCCTTGCATCATCCATGAGAACGAAGTGCAAAACACGAACTCATGCGTTTGATCAAAAGGAGCGCACGGTTTTGCGCGTAGGACAGGCGTCGCGCCTGTCTCCATCTTTTTTCAATTATTTCCAGGCTGGCGTGAACCATCATCCATCGGGACGTCCGGGTGAAAGAGAACTTAATCATATTAGAGACAGGCGCGACGCCTGTCCTACATCAAAGTGAACGTCGTCGTCATCGGTTTGAGCCATCATTCGTCGCCCGTGGAACTGCGGGAACGGTTCGCCTTTGCCGAAACGAAAATTCCCGCTGCGCTCAAATCGCTGCGCCACCTGGGTTTTGCGGAAGCCGTCATCCTTTCCACGTGCAATCGCGTGGAAATCTACGCCGCCACTGCTCAGGAACCGGTGGCGACGTTTGCGGAACTGAAAAAGTTTCTCATTCAATCGAGCGGGTTTGGCGTTGGGCGCGACAGCGTCTTGGACTGCGGCAGCCCTCTGCCGCTTGGCAACGCGACGCCCGAATCAAAAGCGCCAGAAGACTGGCGCAATCCAAAACCTGGCGGCAGTTCGCGGGTTCATGGACAAGAAGTTTCATTCTCCGGTGATGCACTGTACGCGCTGGCCGAGCCGCAGAGCCTGCAGCACCTGTTCGAGGTGGCGTGCGGACTGGATTCAATGGTGCTCGGTGAAACGGAAATCCTGGGCCAGCTCAAAGAGGCCTATGCGCTCGCGCAACAGCACGGCCACACCGGCGCGCGGTTGAACAAGGCGTTCCAACGCGCTTTTCACGTGGCCAAACACGTCCGCACCCATACCAGCATCCAGCGCGGCAGCGTTTCCGTGGCGTCCGCCGCGGTCGAACTCGCGGAGAAAATTTTCAGCTCGCTCAACAACCGCGACGTGCTGGTGATCGGCGCCGGCGAGATGAGCGAGAAAACCGCCCGCGCCCTGCTCTCACGCGGTGTGCGTAGCATCATCATTGCCGGCCGTTCGTTCGAGCGCGCGCAAGTTCTGGCCGGGGAATTCGGCGGGCGCGCCGTGCCCTTTGACGATTGGGCAACGGAGTTTGAGAAGGTCGACATCGTCATCAGCAGCACCTCGGCGCCGCACCATATTCTGGACCGCGCGAAACTCGAACCGCTGATGAAGGCGCGCAAGCAACGCCCCTTGTTGCTCATTGATATCGCCGTGCCGCGCGACATCGACCCGGCGGTGAATTTTCTGGAGAACGTCTATCTTTATAACATCGATGATTTGCAGGCCATCGCCGACGATTACCTGAAACAACGCCGGGACGAAATCGCGCGGTGCGAGGCCATCATTGCCGAGAAAGTAAAGGCGCTGCTCGATATAAAACACTTTCAACCACGGATCCCGCAATGCGGGACGGATGGACACGGATATAAAACGCAAGCCGACCCGGTATGAGAACCTACGGCCAAGTTTTCTTTTCATCTGTGCATATCTGTGTTCATCTGTGGCGTAAAAATGGCCGCTGAACGCCCCATCATCATTGCCACACGCGGCAGCGCGCTGGCGCTCGCGCAGGCCAACCTGATGGCCGCGCAATGCCGTGAAACGTTTCCCAAACTGCGCTTTGAGCTGAAAATCATCAAGACCACCGGCGACAAAATGCAGAGCGCCTCGATGGCGAAAAAGGGTGAAACCCTTCCCAAAGGGTTGTTTACGAAGGAACTCGAAGTTGCGCTCGTCAAGGGCCAGGCCGACCTTGCCGTGCACAGCCTGAAGGATTTGCCGACCGATCTGCCCGCCGGCCTCGTGCTGGCCGCCACCCCTAAACGCGCCGACGTGCGCGACGTGTTGATCTATCGCGATGCCGAATTTATCAAAACCCGCGCCGCGGACACGGCCTCGGCCGACTGGGCGCCTGGCCAGGACGCATTGCGTGGCTACAAACCGCATCTAAAATTGAAGGATTTCCCGGCCAAGGCGACCATCGCCACGAGCAGCACGCGGCGCAAGGAACAGTTGCTCGCCGCCCGGCCGGATTTAAACGTCGTGGAAATTCGCGGCAACGTTTCCACCCGGATGCAAAAGGTCGCCGAACGCGGCGAATTGGACGCGACCGTGCTCGCGCTGGCGGGCATCACGCGGTTGAACTTTGAAATCAAACCGGACGGACGGCTCATCGGCGACGCGGTGCCGGATGGTTTGCTGGCGACGGTCCTGGACGTGGACGTGATGCTGCCGTGCGTCGGACAAGGTGCGATTGGCATTGAGATTCGAGCGGACGACGAACGCATCGCCAAAATTTGCGAGCGGCTGAATCATTTTAACACGTTTCATTGCGTGACGGCGGAACGCGCGTTTTTGCGCGCGATGGGCGGCGGCTGCCAAAGTCCGGTGGCCGCCTACGCCGAAATCAACGGCAGCCGGGTGGAAATGCGCGCTGTATCCTTCCATCACGGGCCGGCGAAACGCAGTGAAGGGAAACGCCCCATCGCCGAAGCGGTGGCGTTGGGTGAAGAATTGGCGGCGCAGTTGAAATAGGTTTTTCTAGCCACAGATGAAACACAGATTGAGCACAGCTTTCTCGATAGAAGAGAAAGCCAGAAATGAAACGGTCTTGTGACAAATCGAACCTATTTCTCCAGAGCAGCAAGAATTGAATCCAGTTGCTTGCGTTCGATGTCGGTGGCCGTTCCGGCGACGATGTGTCCGGCGATGCTTCGTAAAACGTGCGCCTTGTCCGCCGCAAGTTTCGGCGACAATTCCGTGATGAAATCGCGCGCGATGGCAGCAAAGGTGTTCCCGTTATAAAAGCAGAAGGGCGCGAGCCGATGGCATTGCAGGCAGATTTCAAGCGCCTCGGTCAGGGTTAGTTCCTTGGATTGATTTTTCTCCCACAGAGTTTTGGCCGGCAAATGTCCGTCGGAAGTAGGTTTATGGAGAGCGTTCTTCTGCTTGCAAAGACCACGATTGATTTCAGTGACAATTTCGCCAGTCGAAAGCGGCGAGCCAGGGTTTGACAAGGCGCGACATAAGAAATCGGCTGCTTCAGTGAACTGCGGATTTCCTTAAGCCAGCTTTGATCCGTTGCAGTGTCGTAACGCCTTCACTTCTGAGGTATCCTTTTCCCGTCCGCGCCAGAACAGGTTCCGCAGCAAAACGGTCTTGAATCCGGAGCGCATCTTTCATGATCCGTTTCAGTCGTTTCTGCTGAACTTCTGTCATATTTCCAAGATACCCAATGAATCCCATAATCGCAAATCCATTCTGAGCGAAATAAAAAACGGCGCGAACTTTCATTCGCGCCATTGCTCCCCGGTTCCTCCGGAATACAATTTACACGTCGTAATAAAGGAAGAATTCGTACGGATGCGGGCGCAGCCGGATGGCGTCGTGTTCCTTGCGCTTGCTGCTGATCCACATATCAATGAAGTCCTCGGTGAAAACGTCGCCCTTGAGCAGGAACGCGTGGTCCTTCTCCAGGCAATCCAGCGCTTCGCTGAGGCTGCCGGCCACGTTCGGAACCTTCTTCAATTCCTCCGGCGGCAGTTCGTAGATGTTTTTGTCCAGCGGCGCGCCGGGTTTGATTTTATTCTGGATGCCGTCCAGGCCGGCCATGAGCAGCGCGGCGAAACAGAGGTACGGATTCGCCGCCGGGTCCGGCGGACGATATTCGAGGCGTTTGGCCTTGGGATTTTCGCTGTAAGTCGGGATGCGGACGGCGGCGCTGCGGTTGCGCGCGCTGTAAGCGAGGTTGACCGGCGCTTCGTAACCGGGTACGAGGCGCTTGTAGCTGTTCGTGGTCGGGTTACAGATGGCGCACAGGGCCTTGGCGTGCTTCAGCAAACCACCGGCATAATAGAGGGCCATTTCACTCAAGCCACCATATTCCTTGCCGGCGAAGAGCGGCTTGCCCTTTTTCCACAATGACTGATGGGTGTGCATGCCGGAGCCATTGTCGCCAAAGAGCGGCTTGGGCATGAAACAGGCGGTCTTGCCGTGTTTGCGGGCGATGTTTTTGACGACATATTTATAAATCATCATCCAGTCGGCGGCGGTCACCAGCGTGCTGAAGCGGTAATCAATCTCCGCCTGGCCGGCGGTGGCGACTTCGTGGTGCTGGCGTTCGATTTTGACGCCCAGTTCCTCCATCACCAGGCACATTTCGGTGCGAATGTCCTGCTGCGTGTCGGCGGGCGCGACCGGGAAATAACCTTCCTTGTGGCGGATTTTGTAGCCGAGGTTGGGCATTTCATCGCGGCCGGTGTTCCAAACGGCTTCTTCGGAATCAACGGAATAGAACGTGCCGTTGCTCTTGGAGTCGAACTGGACGTTGTCAAAGATGAAAAATTCGGCTTCCGGGCCAAAGAACGCCTGGTCGGCCAGGCCGGTGGAGATGAGATGTTTTTCCGCTTTTTGCGCGATGCCGCGCGGGTCGCGGCTGTAAGGCTCCAACGTGCCGGTCTCGGAAATGGTGCAGGTAAGGCTCAAGGTCGGGACCGCACAAAAAGGATCAATGAACGCGGTCTCGGGATCGGGCATGGCCAGCATGTCGGAGGCTTCAATGCTTTTCCAGCCGCGAATGGAGGAACCGTCAAAGCCAAGGCCTTCGGTGAAAATGTCCTCGGTCAGTTCGCTGACGGGACAGCTGAAATGTTGCCAGGTGCCGAAAGTGTCGACGAACTTGATGTCCATCATCTTCGCACCCGCCTTTTTTGCGAGTTCAATTACGCTCTTGGGAGTTGCCATAGTTTAATGTGTAGATTTTTATTTCCGGTTGTTTGGCGCCAACGAAATTGACCGCTGCGTCGTTGTCGGATTCTGCCACCAATCAGTGCAGCGTCCACATTTTTTTGGCCCGATTTATTCACAATTTCAACCACCCCGCCCGTGGGTTGCATTCTCGTAAACAAAAAACGGCACGGGCCTTTGCCCGCGCCTTTTCCCCAGTTCCTCCCGGCTGGTGGTCTCGAAAATTACTTCTTCGCGGCTTTCTTGGTTGGCACCGTGGCAATGGTCTGGAGGATGCGACCGGCGATTTTGTAGGGGTCGCCCTGGGAGTTCGGACGGCGGTCTTCCAGATAACCGCGGTATCCGCTGGGAATAAAGGTTTGCGGCAGGCGGACGGAGGCGCCGCGATTGCCCACGCCGTAATTGAACTTGTCAATGGACTGCGTCTCGTGCAGGCCGGTCAGGCGCAGATGGTTGTCCGGACCATAGACGGCGATGTGCTCGTTCTTGTATTTGTCGAACGCCGCCATGAGTTTCTCGAAGTATTCCTTGCCGCCCACTTCGCGCATGTATTCGGTGGAAAAGTTCGTGTGCATGCCCGAACCGTTCCAGTCCACGTCCTTGCCCAACGGCTTGCAATGCCAATTCACGTCCACGCCGTATTTTTCGCAGAGGCGCATGAGCAGGTAGCGGGCGACCCACATCTGGTCGGCGGCGTTCCGGGAGCCTTTGCCAAAGATCTGGAATTCCCACTGGCCTTTGGCGACTTCGGAATTGATGCCTTCATGGTTGATGCCGGCGTCGAGGCAGAGGTCGAGGTGCGTGTCCACAATTTCGCGCGCAATGCAGCCGACGTTCCGGTAGCCGACGGCGGTGGAATATTCACCTTGCGGCGGGGGAAAGCCGCCACCGGGTGGGAAACCGAGCGGAGCGCCGTCCTTGTAGAGAAAATATTCCTGC
>Ga0181531_10002879_pt1 | contig 10637 bp, 7 predicted proteins | sample PEATcosm2014_Bin_38_FD_119743 | JGI IMG/M metagenome (GOLD analysis project Ga0181531, IMG submission 119743) | Peatland microbial communities from MTU Mesocosm Facility, Houghton, MI, USA - PEATcosm2014_Bin11_10_metaG | ecosystem: Environmental > Terrestrial > Soil > Wetlands > Peat | place... | reverse complement strand
GTCGCGCAGGGTCAGCGAGCGCGGCCAGTTGCGCGCGCAGTCGCGCCACGAGTCGTGCATCCGCACCGTGGCGTCGCCTTCGTAGAAGCCGACCCGGCCGCCGCGGGCGGCCAACACGCGCGCAACGGTGACGTCTTCGCAACGCGACGCGCGCGCGCGCCCGAACGCGTCGCTCGCGAGCAACGCCTCGCGGCGCGCGACGAATACCTGGCCGTTGGCCTGGACGGCGCGCGGATCGTCGGTCGCGGTGTTCGGAACCCCTGCCGTGTACACCAGCGTCGTCAGCAGCGCCGGGTGGAGCAGGCCGGCGCCGAGATCGGCGAGTTCTTGGCGGGTCGCCACGCTCAGCGCGACGAGCCGTGCGTCGTCGAGTCGTGCCAGCGCGGACGCGAACAGCTCCGGACCGACTCGCACGTCGGCGTCGACCGTCGCCACGTACGATGCGCCGGCGTAGCGCAGTCCGGTGGCGAGGTTCCAGGCCTTGCCGTTCCAGCCGTCGGGCGGCGGCCCCGCGTCGAGCAGACGGATGCGCGCGTCGGTGGTGGCCGCGCGAGTGACCAGCGCGCGGGTGCCGTCGCGCGAGCCGCCGTCGACGACGAAGATCGTGCCGACGCTCGCGCCGCAGGCCGACAGCGCCGCCAAGGCCGGCGCCAGCCGCTGCTCTTCGTCGAGCACCGGGACGATGACGTCGAGACTGCCGCTCGGCGGCGGTGGGGCGGCGCCGAGCGGAGCGCCACCCGCCGTCGTGATGAGGCGGACGGCGACCCGCAGCCCGGCGAGGACCGCCGCGATCGTGACCAGCGCGAGAACCATCCCGCTCTATTCCAGCATCCAGGGCTCCGGGACCGGCCGGCGCCGGCCGCCGACGTAGAGGTAGCGGCCGGGTCGGGTGCGCCGCGGCGGCCCGGTGAAGAGCGCGGCGTCGCGGGCCAGCTCGAAGACGGCGTGGGCGTCGCGCCGGAAGCGCAGCCGCCGGCCCTGCTCGTCGTCGACGACCTCGCGAGCGGTGGCGTGCTCGAGTTCGAGCGGCGTCATCCGGCTGGCCGCAAACCCACCGTGCTGCTGGGGCGGGACGAGCGCCCAGCCGTGGATCGAGGCCAGGCTGAAATAGGGCCGCAAAATGCCGGCGATCACCAGGCGGCTGTCGGCAGCCGGGATCGTGATCGTGAGGACGCACGGTCGCTCGGCCCACACGCCGAGCTGCTGGACGAACAGACCGAGTCGCAACGCACCCTCCGCGGCGACAGGTAAATCGGTACAGGCGTACTGGTGTACGGTCACCAGTGCCCGGCATTCCTGGTTGCCATGCCGACCGGGGGCCCTCGTCGGCTGGTCGGCTCGTCGCAGACGGCGAAGGCGATGATTCTCATGGACGTCCAGACGGCGGAGCTGCGCGAGGCCCTCGAGCGCTGGTTCGGGTTCTCCACGTTCCGGCCGTCACAAGAAGCGATCGTGCGCGACGTGCTTGCCGGCCGGGACGTGTTCGCGCTGCTGCCGACCGGCGGCGGCAAGTCGCTGTGCTTTCAGCTACCCGCCGTGCTCACCGACGGACTGACCGTTGTCGTCTCGCCGCTCATTGCGTTGATGAAAGACCAAGTCGACGCGCTGGAGACGACCGGCGTTCCGGCCACCGCTCTCAACTCCTCACTGGAGTGGTCCGAGCTGCGCCGACGCGTCGAAGGTCTCGATCACGGCCGCTACAAGCTGCTCTACGTCGCGCCGGAACGGCTGTCGGTGCCGGGTTTTGCCGACGACCTCGAGCGCTGGGGAATCGCGCGGCTGATCGTCGACGAGGCGCATTGCATCAGCGAGTGGGGCCACGACTTCCGGCCCGAGTACCGCCGCATCGCCGACTTGCGCGCGCGCTTTCCCGACTTGCCGTGCTGCGCCTTCACCGCGACCGCGACCGCGCGGGTGCGCGACGACGTCGTCGCGCAGCTCGACCTGCGCCGGCCGGCGGTGCACGTCGCCTCGTTCGATCGTCCCAACCTCACCTACCGCGTGGTGCACGCGCCGCGCAGCACCGAGGGACTGGTGCGCTGGCTGCGTGCGCGCCCTGACGACGAAGCGGGGATCGTCTACGCGGGCAGCCGCGCCAACACCGAGAAACTCGCCGACGCGCTGGCAGCGGCCGGCATCCCGGCGGTCGCGTATCACGCCGGACTCGACGCGCAGACGCGCTCGCGGCGGCAAGAGGCGTTCATCCGGGACGACGTGCGGGTGGTGTGTGCGACGATCGCGTTCGGGATGGGGATCGACAAGTCAAACGTGCGGTTCGTCGTGCACTGGGACGTGCCGCGCAGTCTCGAGGGCTACTACCAGGAGACCGGCCGCGCCGGACGCGACGGCCTGCCGGCCGAGTGCGCCTGGTTCTTCGCTTATGGCGACGTCGCACGCGTGGAGCGGTTCGTCGCCGAGAAGCCGGCCGGCGAGCAGCCCGCCGCACGCGAACAGCTCGACCGCATCGTGCGCTTCGCGTACTCGAACGAGTGCCGCCGCCGCGCGTTGCTGGCGTATTTCGGCGAGACCTATCCGCACGAGCACTGCGCCGGCTGCGACAACTGTCTCGAACCGCGGCAGTCGTACGACGCGACCACCGACGCCCAGAAGTTGCTCTCGTGCGTCTACCGCGTGCGCGAAGCGCACGGCTACGGGGTGGGGATCGCGCACGTCATCGACGTCTTGGTCGGAGCGCGCACCGAGAAGATCGAGCGCTGGTTCCACGATCGCCGCTCGACCTACGGCATCGGTAAAGATCGCGACCGCACGGCCTGGCGCCATCTGGCCGACGAGCTGCTGCGCCTGGGCCTGATCGCGCAGGACGCGGCCCGCCACAACGTCGTCGGACTGACCGACGCCGGCCGGCGCGCCCTGGTGCAGCGCACGCCGATCCTGGTGCGCGAGCCGGTCCGTCAGCTCCCCGGGCGCAAGGGCCGCGCGCCGGCGCGCGCCGCCGACGACGCCGAGTACGACCAGGATCTGTTCGCGCGGCTGCGCACGCTGCGGCGCGAGATCGCCGCCGAGCGCGACGTCCCGCCCTACATCGTCTTCAGCGACGCGGTGTTGCGGGCGATGGCCCGCGAGCTCCCGCGGACGGCGGCACAACTGCGCGCGATCAGCGGCGTCGGCGAGAAGAAACTCGCCGACTTCGGCGCCCGCTTCCTGGACGCGATCGAGAGTGCGCTTTCATGAAGGTCGGCTGAGAACAGACAGCCGACGCTCGCCGTCTCAGAAACAACCCAGAGGCGGATGCCAGGATTTCGCACGATGACTCCCCGGACGGCGAGCCGTTGTCTTGCCACCTTGCTTTCGTTCGTGGTGCTGTTCGGTACCGCCGGCCGCGCGCTTGCGCAATCCGACTCCGAGGACGGTATCGTGCGCATCGTCGTCGAGGACGACGCCAAGAAGCCGCTGGGCAACGCGCGCGTGTTCCTGCTCGGCCCCAACCAGGCCAGCGCACTCACCAACCAGACCGGCGTGGTGAAGTATACCGACGTGCCGGTCGGCATTTACCGCATCCGGGTCTCGCGGCCCGGCTATGGGCCGGTGACCTCGCGCTCGTTCGAAGTGCTCGGCAACAAGCAGGTCGACGTGACGGTCGATCTCGGTATCCCGAACAACCCGACGGCCGCCGCGTCGGCCGGGAGCGGTCAGAGCGGCGGTAGCTCCGGCCTCAAGGTCATCGGCACCGTGCGCGCCCGCGCGGTCGTCGCGACCAGCGACGTCGACGACTCGAGTCCGGTACGCCGTATCTCCGACTCGCTGGCCGACGCGCTCAACACGCTCGCCGGCGTCGACGTGACGACCGCCTCGAACGATCCCGACGCCGCGCAGACGATCTCGCTGCACGGGCACGACGAGTCGCAGACCGCGGTGACGCTCGACGGCATTCCGCTGGGGGCGCCGGGGACGGCGACCAACCTGCGCGGTCTCAACCTCGACCTCTTCACCGGCGCCAGCGCCAGCTTCGGCGCCAAGGCCGGTGCGCTCGGCGGCAGCGTCAACTTCACCACCCTGCAGCCCACGCAGAGCTGGCAGGAGCGCGTCACCGCCGCCGACGGTTCGTTCGACAAGTACAACTGGTCGATCGGCGAGACCGGCTCGATCGGCAAGCTCGGCATCGCGGTGATGACGACCAAACGCGGCGGCAACAACCAGCTCACGTTCCGCGACTTCGAGGACGAGAGCGGGCTGACGTATCCGCACGGCGGCGAGTCGACCAGCGCCGGCGACATGATCAAGCTGCGCTACGAGCTGACCGACACCACCAACATCATCTACACCGCCATCGAGAACAACACCGACGTCGCCTCCCTGTGCACCCAGTTCACCGGGCCGTTGCCGTGCGGCATCGGACCGAACAACGAATCGTTCGGGAAGTACGGATTCAACTACCTGACGATCCAGCAGCTGAGCGGTCAGGTCGCGCTGCAGGTGACCGGCTTCGCCTCCTCGTCGTACACGCTGAGCAACGATCTCAACCGCTACATCGAGGACGTGCCCTCGCCGTATTCGACCCAGTCGAACACGCTGGCGCGCGGAATCGCCGGCCAAGCGACGGTCGCGAAGGACAACCACACGATCACGCTCAACGCCGCGCTGTTCGATGCGAACACGACCTTCACACCGCTGGTCGAGAGCGGCACCAGCCTCTTCCAAACCGGTTCGACCAACGGAGTCGCCTCGTCGACCTATCAGTTGACCGACTCGATCAAACTCAGCGACAAGTTCACCATCGGGCCGCAGTTCTCGCTGGCCGATACGACGGGCTCGGGCACCTCGATTCTGGGCGGCTTCGCCGGTTCGTACCGTCCCGAGGAGCACGACACGTTCGGCTTGCAGGCCTCGATCGGCAGCTCGCAGCCGGCGCCGGCGATTCAGCGCAGCTACAGCGACCCGAACTCGGCGCGCACCAACTGCTACGCCGGAACCGCGCAGGTCAGCGGGCCGGGCGACGAACCGACCAAGCAGTCGGCGATCGACTACGAGGCGACCTGGTCGCACCAGTGGTCGACCGGTGCGGTGCTCAACGTGGACGCGTATCGGCAATCGCAGGCCGGCCAGCTCGTCAACGCCGCGGTGACGGCGGCGGCCGCCGGCCTCTCGCCGACGAGCCCGTACTATCAGGCCGTCTACGGCTACTACTCGAGCGTGTGCCCCGTCGGCGCGTATCCGTTCGACAACGTCTACGTCAGCGAACCGGTCAACGACACGACCCGCATCTACCAGGGCTACGACATCACCGGGCGCTTCGGCTTGGGCCGCGATTTCACCGTGATGCCGTCGTACTCGACCAACGCGTCGTTCTACTCGGCGGCCGATCCGCGCTTCACCGGCACCGGCAGCACGCTGATCCTTTTCGAGCAGCTCTACGGACGGCCGCTGCACAAGGCCAACCTCACGCTGGACGCCTATCATCCGCCCAGCGGAATCGAGTTTCTCGCCAACGCGCAGTACGTCGGGATCAACAACAGCCAGCATCTCGCGCCGTACGTGCAAGTGAGCTTCGGGATCTCGCACCCGTTCGGAGCGGGGCAGCTCACGTTGTTCGAGACCAACGCCTTCAACACCGAAACGGCGCTGTTCTCGACGCTGCTCTACTCGCAGGGCGAGCCGGTCGTCGGCGGCCCGCCGCTGCCGGTGGCGGCCAATCCGCTGCAGCCGCGCACGATCCAACTCTCGTACATGCTCAACACCGGCGCGCGTTCGGGTGCCGGCGGCGCACGCATCCCGGGGATGCGCGGCGCGCGCCAACTCGCGCAAGCCTCGCCGGCGCCATCGCCGGGGCCGGGTGGGCGCGGCGTGCTCGGGTTCGGCCAGTTGCATTTCGTGGCACCCCCGCAGGGGACCGATCCGCTCGCGGTTGCGACCAGCCGGCCGGAGTGCACCGCCGATTTGCTGCCGATCGCGCAGAAGGCGCTCGCGCAGCTCGGCGCCGCGGCGAAGGCGTACGCGGCCGGCGCGACGACGTTGCCGGCGGTCGACGGCATCACGGTGACCCCACACGGTCTCGCCGGCGCTGCGTGGTGGTTCGGCCTGGGGCCGAATATCCCGCAGGGCTTGCTGCGGCGTCCCGCGGGTGCAAACGGTCAGGGCGGCGGCGCACGTCGCGGCGGGTTCGGCGGACCTGGCGGTGGTCCAGGTGGACCGGGTGGTCCGGGCGGCGAGGGTCCGCCGGGCGGATTCCAGCCGAACGTCGACGTCGGTCCCAACCCGGAGACCTCGCCGCGCCCGCAATTCTCGCCCAGCCCCGAGCTCATGGCCGCGATCGTGCCCTTCCGTGCGCTCGTGTCGTGCTCGTACGGGACCGTCTTGACGCCGGCCGAGGCGAGCGCAAAGGGCCTGGACGTGGGCACCGGCGGACCCGAACCGCCCCCGGCGCCGGGAGCAAGCCCGGGACCGGCCGAAGGGCGCGGCCGTGGGGGACGCGGCGGACGCGGATTCTTGCAGTACGCTCCGAACGTCGGCATCTTCGTGGTGCGGGCGCCTGAGCTCGGCACCGGTGGAGGGAGCGTCAAGCAGTAGATGGCGAGCGCGGCACGGGTCCTGGTGATCGATGACGAGCGGCATCTGCGCGAGCTCCTCGAGCTCGGTTTGGCCGAAGACGGCTTCGAGGTCAAGAGCGCGCCCGACGGCCGGGCCGGTTTGCAGATCGTGCGCGATTGGCGACCCGACGCGATCGTGCTCGACGTGATGCTGCCGTTCGTCGACGGGCTGGAGCTGTTGCCGATGCTGCGGCGCGTGACCGAGGCGCCGATCCTCATGCTCAGCGCCAAGGCCGACACGGACGACAAGATCACCGGCCTGCGCCGCGGCGCCGACGACTACATCCCGAAGCCCTTCGAGATGACCGAGCTGGTCGCACGCCTGCAATCGGCGCTGCGCCGCCCACGGTTGGAACAGCCCTCGATCGTCGCCTACGCCGACCTCTCGATCGATCTCGACCGCCGCGACGTCAAGCGCGGTGACCGCCACATCGATCTCTCGGCGCGCGAGTACGCGCTGCTCTTGACGTTCGTGCGCAACCCCGAACGCGTCTTCACCCGCGACCAACTGCTCGATCTCGTCTGGGGTACCGATCGCGACGTCGGTCCCGGCGCCGTCGAAACGTATGTCTCGTACCTGCGGGCCAAGATCGACGCCGGCTTCGAGCCCAAGCTGATCCGCACCATCCGCGGTGCCGGCTACGCACTGCGAGCGCACTAGCCCGTGTTCACCACCTTCGCGCGCAGGTTGACGTCCTGGTACGTGGCGGCGGGCGTGGTGTTGGTCGTCGTCGTGCTCGGTGCGCTGGCGGTGGTCGCGCTCTACTTCTACGTCCAGCTCGTCAACGACACCGCCGATACCGACACGCGCGAAGCGGTCGCGTTCAGCGAGCGCGCGCTGCTGCGGCACGAGCCCTTCATCGAGGCGGCCAAGGAGTTCGAGGGGCGCCTCTCGCGCAACGGGATCCGCATCCTCGCCTACGAGTTCCCGCCACCGCACGGCGCGCCGCCGCATCGACCGGGGCGTCTCCCGGCGGCGACGATCGTGATGGGCGGCCAGATCACTCAGGGCGACGTGCGCGAGAAGCGCCTGCAGGGCAGTCGCTTGGGCCTGGCCTTGCAAACCGCGTTCTCCGGTCGGCGACAGACGGTCGAGTTCGTCGGGGGGTGGCTGGACGTGCTCCCGGATCCCGACGCGACCCAGCGGGTCGCGAGTTGGCTGCTGGTCGCGATGGTCGTCCTGGGCGCGTTCGCCGGCGGGCTCGCGTGGCTGACCGGCCGTTTCATCACCTCGCAGGTGCTGCAACCGCTGGTCGAGGTCACCCAGGCGCTGCAACGCTTTGCCGCGCGCGACTTTCGCCCGCAGGCGATCGCGGTGGCCGGCAAGAGCGAGTTCGACGCGATCGCGCTGGCGTACAACGCCGCGGCGGCGCAAGTGGCTGCCGCCTTCGCCGAGCGCGCGCAGGCCGAACAGCAGATGCGCCAGTTCGTCGCCGACGCGGGGCACGAGCTGCGCACGCCGCTCACGATCGTGCTCGGGTATATCGATTTGCTGCGCCGGCGTGCCGACGAGGGCGACGAGCGCTCGCGACGGATCTTCACCTCGATCGCGCTCGAAGGCGCGCGTATGCGCACGCTGATCGACAACCTGGTGCTGCTGGCGCGCATGGAAGGCGACGACCGCCGCGAGGTGGAGCCGTTTGCCCTGCGCGACCTGCTCGAGCAGATCGTCGACGGGCGTCGGTTGATCGCCCCCGGCCGCACGATCGACCTCGATGCCGGCGTCGACGCGACGATCATCGGCAACCGCGACGAGATCCACGAAGCGATCGCAAACGTGGTCGACAACGCGCTCAAGTACGCGCCCGATTCGCCGATCGTCGTACGTGCGCGCGCGGCCGACGGCGGCGTCGAAGTACGGATCAGCGACCGTGGACCGGGCATCGCGGCCGAGGACCGCGAGGCGATCTTCGACCGCTTCTATCGCGGTCGCGAGCGCGGCGAGGTCGAAGGGTCGGGGCTGGGGCTGGCGATTGCCAAGCGCGCGCTCGAACGGGCCGGCGGCTCGCTCGCGCTGGCCGAAACCTCGCCGGCCGGCACGACGTTCGCGATCCGGTTGCGCGCCGACAAAACGACACCCCGCGAGCGCATTGTACGCGTGTAGCGCCGTCACGCGCTGGGCACGTTGCCTCCCATGAACGATGCACGTGCCCAGACGATCCGTTACGATGGAAACGAGACGAAGACCGAGGGTGAGGACCACGAGCTGCATTCTCTCCAGGCCTACGTCAGCGATCTGCTGGCCCTCGAACGCCACCTCGAGCGGCCGATCGAGACGCAGCGGACCGCGGATGCGCTGGCCCGCTATCCGGCCGCCAAGACGCTGATCGACCAAATCGCCGCGCAGAATCGCGCGCACATCGAGGCGCTCGAAGCGACGTTGAAGCTGCTCGGCGGTCACGGCGCGGCGCCGCTCAAGAGCGCGTGGGCAAGCCTGCTGGGCGGCGCGGCGGCGGCGATCGGGGCGAGCCGCAAGACGAAGGTCACCAAGTGGCTGCGCGACGACGACACCGCGCTCAACCTGGCCGCGTTCAGCTATGGCCTCTTGCACGCGACCGCGCTCGGCCTGGACGACGAAGGCGTCGCGCGCTTGGGGCGGGCCGGTATGGCCGACTACGCGCGCTCGGTCATGGAGATCAACCAGCTCGTACCGGAGATCGTCCTGGACGAGTTGGCCGAGGAAGGCAACGTGGTCGCGACCGGTGCCGCCGAGCGCGTTCGCGAGGAGACGAACGAGATCTGGCGCCGCCAAGCCGGCGCCGTGCGCACCTAGCCGCTCGACTGTTTGGCGAGCGTGACCATCTCGCGCATGCGCGGGTGGTCACGCTCTTGTTCTTTCATCCACTCGTCCAGATCGGGAACCACGCCGCCGGTGCGGAACATCCAATAGTAGGTGTTGAGGTCGCCGAGGTACGCGAAGCGCTTGCGCGTATCGCGCCGGAGCGCGTCGTAGGACGCGAACGAACGCTGGTACGCGGTCACCGAGCCGAACTCGCGCTCGAGGTCGAGCAGCGCGCGCGCGTTGCGGATCGTCCCGGCGATCTTCGGTCGCGAATGGACGATCCCGCCGGCCCGCATCAAGCGTTCGACGTCGTCGTCCGCGTACGCGGCAACTTTTTCGACGGCGAAATCGTCGAAGGCGCGCATGTAGTCGTCCCAGTGCGCGTCGACCATGGCCCACGAGAGGCCGGCCTGAAAGACGGCGCGGCTGATCACGGCCAGGTGATCCTGCAGCGTGGGCTGGGAAATCACGCGGGGGATGCGGTCGATAGGGGTCGGCCGCTTCGGGATCCGGATCGGAGGAGCCACCTTCGGCGGGTCCCCGCCTCGCCTCGCTCGTGCCACGGGTACCGCCTCCTTCGCCGCCGGCGGCCTGCTCGCTCCTCTTCCCGCGGAGGGAGACCAACGTGTGACCCGAGAGGGGCGCGCGACCCGGACGGCACTATGGGCACGGAGTGCGCTCGAGCTGGGTCCTGATCGCGGCGATCCTTGGTTCGGCGATGAGCTTCGTCGACGGCAGCGCCGTCAACGTGGCCCTACCGATCGTGCAACGCGAACTGGGAGCGTCGAGCGCCTCGATGCAATGGGTCATCGAAGCCTACGCGCTGTTCATGGCCGCGCTGCTGTTGCTCGGCGGCGCGCTCGGCGATCTGTATGGACGCCGCAAGCTGTTCGTCATCGGCATCGCGATTTTCGCCGCGGCGTCGGCGTCGTGCGCGTTCGCGCCGAACGTCGCGGTGTTGATCGTGGCGCGCTGCGTGCAAGGTGTCGGCGCGGCGCTCTCGGTGCCGGAGTCGCTCGCGCTGCTCAGCGCGTCGTACCAAGGCGCCGCGCGCGGCCGTGCGATCGGAACCTGGTCGGCGTTCGCGTCGCTGACCGGAGCGCTCGGGCCGGTGATCGGGGGCTGGCTCGCCGAGCACGTCACCTGGCGCGCCGTCTTCGTGATCAACGTGCCGCTGGCGATGCTGGTGATCGCGATCTCGGTGCTGCGCGTCCCCGAGTCGCGCGACGACGACGAACCGCGCACGCTCGACTTCGCCGGTGCGGCGCTCGCGACGATCGGTTTGGGCGCATTGACTGCCGGCCTGATCG
>Ga0181531_10002878_pt1 | contig 10641 bp, 10 predicted proteins | sample PEATcosm2014_Bin_38_FD_119743 | JGI IMG/M metagenome (GOLD analysis project Ga0181531, IMG submission 119743) | Peatland microbial communities from MTU Mesocosm Facility, Houghton, MI, USA - PEATcosm2014_Bin11_10_metaG | ecosystem: Environmental > Terrestrial > Soil > Wetlands > Peat | place... | reverse complement strand
GTATCGTGTCTATTTCTGGCGTGTGATGGATGGCCTCTTCCGGCAAGCGGACGAGCGTGGCGGTACATGCCCACCCTTCATCACTATCCCGGAACCTGCTGACAAATACCAACGCGAGCAGATCACGCAGACTATTGCATGGTGGGCACGTCAAGCATTCAACCTGCCTGCGATCGAGATTCGCATCGAGCACGGTCAGGGGCGCGCTGACCCATGACCGATCGACTCCCGACATCAATCGTGCCTGCCGGCCGGCTTCTGACCGCGGCCGAGTTCCACAGGCATCGTTGCCGCCGCCCTTTCACCACATCCGGCAGGCAAAGAGCCGCTCCTCGGTTCCGACAGCATCAAGATAGATGGCCGTTGTCGTGGGGGAGGCATGGCCCATCCATCGCTGGATTAAGTTCGTCGGGATATTGTGGCTTGCTGCGCGTATGCCGAAGCCGTGGCGCAACCCCTTGGGGCAGCACATCGGGCCGGTGATGCCGGCGCTTTGCATGGTCGCCTTCACGACCCGCCAAGCGGTGACTCGATGGCTGCGCCAGAAGCGCCCCTGGGCGTCGGTGCGTAGGTCCTGAAGAACGTCGACAATCACCTGCGGCACCGGAACAGCACGGAACACCGTGCGACGGCGTTTTAGGGTGCGGAAGATCAGAGTGCGGCGCTCGACGTCGACATGCTCTCCCGTGAGCGCAAGCGCTTCGGATACTCGGCAACCAGCGAAGGCGAGCACAAGACAGAAGGCGCGCATCGATGGCGGGAGACGATCGGCGGCCTGTAGAAAACGTACGCCTTCGTCAGCGCTGAGGTATTTGCGGCGGCCTGTGGCGTCGTGGACCTGCCAATTACCCAGTTCAGCGAGGGTTATCATTGTTGGCTCCTTTCGGATGCAACAAAACTGTCAATAGGGTTGCACCCGTTCGCAGCTGTTTAGGGAGAGACAAGTAGCGACCAAGTATACCGCGACGAGTCGCGAACTATAAACCAAAGATGTACGAGAACAATCAAGGTAACTGCTGCAACAAAATTGACAGTACTGTTGCCTCGATGCAGGTTCTTCAACTCAAGGCTATCGAGGGATCAATGGCCCGAAGCTGCCGCGCGTCCAACCCTGCCGGACAAAGCGGGGGCCCAATGCGAGACTGTCAGGCACGGCAGGCCAGGCCAGTGGATGTGGAGCGCGCACCTCGGGCAGCGCCGTCTGCTTCGATCGCTGCTTGCAATGGCGCCGCCAAACAAGCTACACAGGACGCGACGGGCGGCCGATGCCGCACGCATGGGGGCCGCCAAATGCCGGCGCTTTCGTCTCGCCTTACCTGCCATGCACGCTTCCTGAAGTGGTCCTTGGGTGCACTGGTTGGCTTGTCGATAGGGACACTCGGCCGCCAGACCCATGCGCAAAGTGTTGCCGTCTCTTATTCAGGTGTGCTTGAGACGGGTCAAATTGATACGCTTGGGCTATTTGGTCCAGTTCGCGGAAAAATTGGCAATCAGCCATTTTCAATGAGCCTAACGCTTATTCCAGGCGATTTCGGGGTAAACAGCAATTGTTTTGGCCCAGAGACGTCAACACTGTATGGAGCGGCAACGACAAGTATAACGATTAATGGCAAAACCTTCTCAAGCACCAGCACCCCTTGGCCTGAACCTGGTGAATGCACCGCGCAGTTAGACTTTGGCAACGACGCAACCAACTTGTGGAGCTATGGACCCATTTTAACAGTACTCTATTATGACACGAATGTTCCGAATAACGGAGTTCCCACATTAACCAACCCAGGAGTGCCCGCCACCAATTCGCCCGTGCAGTTCAGTATTTTTGAAGTATCGGTCACTGGCGAGCCTAACGAAATTCTATTGGGCACTGCCAATGGACTAACGCTGGTCAGTCCCTTTCTTCTCGGCGCAAAAGATCTAGGCAATCTTGACTTACCGCAGCTTCTCCCAAAACTGACTACCCCGGACAGCGCGACCGCTCTTGCAGCGGACGGAACGTCGGCGGCGATTGTGCTATTTCAGGTCCCCACAATTGACCCCGTGACTTTTACAACAAACAATGGCACAACTCTGATCGACTACAAAGATAACCACGACTTTCTAGCGAAGCCTCCGGCACAAGGAAAAACGACACTTGAGGTAACCCCAATTTCAATTGGTTCTTTAATATACGCCGTAGCACTGCTGCAGGCGCCGCCCGCAGGTGTCGCACCGACATACTCAGTGCCAATTGTGATCACCGCGCAGCAGGCTGGCGGCCAGATGCAGCAGGCGTATTTGCCACTGGTGCCACCGCCTGTTGTATTGGTTCATGGGATTTGGGGAGATCATAAGAGCCTGAAATACTACTTCGGGCAGCTAACTGCCGCGGGCAGCATTTATGGCAACCAAGCAGTTCCGTATGTTTTGCCGATTGATTACACGAATGACGTTGCGTTCAACGACCCGGGACTGCGTAGCGGGCCGTCAACGCTAAGTCGCTACACTGATGGTTTTCTCAAGAGTGCGAACCTAGCGGGTATCGTTGCGGGCCGCGTGGACGTTGTGGCACATAGCATGGGCGGGTTGGTCGCTCGGGCTTATTCCGGCATGTCGCAATATACCGATTTTCACGATCGCGAGCAGGGCGCCATTCATCAAATTATCACGCTTGACACACCCGAGCAAGGATCAGCGCTTGCGAGCTTCTTGTTGCAGCCGTCGATATTGAACTCAACCTACCAGAATCAGGATTTGGGCGAGGAGCCGTGGGTGTGGATCGGAGCATGCGGTATTTATGACGTCTCGGTCGAAACCTGCTTTGCGGGCATGAAGCCTACACCTCTAAATATCACGGAAGGAGCCGTTGCGTCTTTGGTGCCAGGAAACCAGGATTTGAATGAAGTCCCCGGCCCAGCAATTCCTAACGCAATATGGAACGCCATTAGCGCTACAGTGCCACAGACCGATGGCAAAGGGGAAAATGCACTCGAAATTGAACTGCAAGACCTAATCGCAGGAACCTATATCCACACGAGCCAAGCGCCGACGATAGCTGACATTTTGGCGGACAATGGCCAGGATGATGCCGTCGTCCCTGCATCAAGTCAAACAAACGGCGGCCCCGCACAGAGCGTGACGGTGCCTGGTTTGGCTCATATTTCGGCGCCGAGTGTTTCTGCCTTAAGGGCGATCCATCTCTATTTTCACAAAATTCTTGCCGATGATGGAAATGTTGAAAACTCAGCGCAGGTTTACTCTGTGCTTCAGTGCTGGTTGCTCACTGCCGGATCATCCAGTTGTAACTCGCTCGCAAGCGCGAACGAAGCCGCCGTGCGCTCTGACAATGCACATCTGATGCAAGTAGCAGATCGCGAGGACGACGTCGGTGGTGCTAAGCTTGGCGTTTACTTCCCAAGTGAGCTTCGGCTTGCGACTCCCTTCAAGCTGCCAATTTCGACGATCGAAGGTGCGCTAGCGACATCGATCATTGTCTATCAGACAGATGAACTGCGCCATAATGCCGAGCCCCAAGAACTACCGGTCCAACACGATTGGCATGGCAGAAGCTATGTGACCGTGACGCCGACGCTGCTCGGTTCAGTGACCTTTACAGTTGAAGCGGCCTTCTTGGGTGGACAATGGCTTCGAAAGGACGTCGTCACGCATGTTGGGATGCCCGTAAATCCGCCCGTGAGCTTCAAGGGAGATAGGAATTTTCGGCAGATTGTGCTTCGCGAGAATGGCTATGGCGGTGACGTCGATCCGGTTGCCTTCTACAGCATCCCTGGCCAGGACAAGCCGGTCGAAATTGATCTTCGGGGGCGCGTAGAGTGCCGACAAGGTTCGGATGATGCTGATGTAATTCAGCTCCATTCCGATTGCACCTTTTACCCTGTGCACGCCGGTAAAACGACCGTTGAGGTCGCCTTTGGATCGCTAGTCGATACCGTGGAGGTTTTTGTAATGGGTAAAAACGAATGGTAGATGGTCCACAATTCGTGAGGTTCGGGGTAATATTAGTGCGTTAAGGAGAATGCTTGCACGACCCCCGTTGGCCGGCGTGACGGCAAATGGCGCAATGTGGCCGAAAGCTGCCTCTCCAATTCGGGCGAGCCGCGGAGGAAAGAGGACGCTCGCGCCAGACTTCTGCACCAGCCAACGCGTTGTCCGGTCCGCCCCAATGGCGCGATGCGAAACTAGTGACTTGCGCGCCGCTGCACGGACTTTGGCCGAATGTGCCAGCGAATTCTGAGATGCCGAGGATCAATTCGGAACGTTCGCGCCGCTTTCCTGCCGCTCGCAGCTCAAGGTGTGGTTTCGTGCAAATCGTGTGGAGACCCCACGTAGGGAGGATCGAGCGCGAGAGTTCCTTCGACACCGTGCAACTGCTGCCAATGGAGCCGACCGTCTGGGAAGACCCCGTCCACCGCTATGTCAACGGGCATGCTATAGTAACCCATCGCGAGATGCGTAGCGGTGCCGTATCGCACGGACCGGAGGGCCCACGTGTCCCAAAAGCCGTCCACCCGCACGGCATAGTTGATCGCACCCTGCTGACGGCGGCTCGGGTACGCAATGGCACCAACCGCTGGGAGTTTGGTGAAGATACTATGGGCCACGTGCGAAGAGACGTCGTAGTCGTCGTGGCCGACCAGGCAGTGGAGCAGGAAGGCGTCGGTGATGAGCAACGAACGCGCCTCGGCCGGAGGGCAGGCGTTCAGACAATCCGAGATCGTTTTTGATGCGTCTCCGGAGAGGAATCCACGGCCGGTGCGGATGATCTGCGTCATCTCGCCGATAGGGACGACGCGGATGATCTGCGTCATCTCGCCGATAGGGACGACGCGGACGCTCTTCCCGGGCTGGATGCAGAACTCCGCAACCGATGCCACGGCGTGTGTGACGTGGGTCTCTACAAGCGCAGTGTCGCGCCGGTCCGCAACGTAGAGCACCTGGTAGCCCGCCGGGTTCGCCCTGCCCAACTTAGCTGACACGTCCTTCCGCCAGATCACGTCATCGACGTGCAACGGCATCTCGCCGTCAGCGTAGGTTCGACAGCGGCGGAACGCCCAGCCCGGTCCCTGCTTCACGTTCAGTGTCGGATGGACGGCCACCAAACGTTCAATGACGCCCATCCTATCCTATCGGCCAAAGGCATCGTGGGAAAGGCCTGCACGATGGCGACCACCTCCTTCAGCGCCAGAGGTGGATGCGCAGCTGTGATGGTCGGTGGCATCGCATGCACTTAGGTCATTCGTGCTGCACTTCCCAGCCTACCATCCCACGCCGCTCCCGACGCCCGGGATTGACGGGGATGAGCGCGAAGCCGCCGGGCGCAGGGTGGCTGGTCTTGGCCCAAAGCGGCCTGTCCGTTTTCGGGCGCTTGGCCCAAGAAGCAGACATGCGTGCCGCCGCCCGCCAAAGCGAACGAAGGCGATCCGGGACGGTCCGGTAACTTCCAACCCAATTCGGCCGCGGCGCTGCCCGGTTTGGTGGTTCCAAGAGCGGTCATTTGCGGCCCCCCCCGCCGCGGCTTTGCACTCACCGTTGCCCTCCGTCCACCCTTGCGTCTAGGCTGAAACTTGGCACTTTCCTTCTGGCCTCTTTCGGCAGGGATGCGCGATGTTTGGAAATGGATGCTGCCGCAAATTGAGCCGCCAGTAGTCGACCGGCGACCACCCGTCGCCAATTGCGGGTCGAGGTTCATCGGAGCTGGGCGGCCCACTACCGGCAGTGTGAGGTCAGACACCGGGAGGGGATACTATTGGTGAAGCCACTCGAGTTGCTGGAAACATTCTCTTGCTGTTCTCGGGAGAGCACAAATGCTGTATGAGACCAAACGGCAACAAATTGCTGCGTCGGTTCTTCCAGAGATCGCATTCTTTTATCCAGGCATCTGGCAGAACGATGATTGGATAAAAAATGCATTACTGTTTTTTGACGGCATCGCCATTCTCGTGCCCGATCCGAAGCGAATGCCACGGAAATTCAAGAAACCAAAAATTGCGGATGCACTCGAAGAATTGGGCTTGCTGCATTACATCATAGCCGATGAGCAAATAGACAAGGGAATCACATTTGAATTATCCGAGTGTATAGAAAACCTATTGTCATCTGGCGTATGGAATGATCTAGAGACGAGGGACCCTAATTTCGTAAGTCTTTCGATATCACGCCTTGGACGTTATGGTGATTTTAAGGAGTACAATCGGATATTCCAAGCTTTGTCCAGCCGTGGCCTTGTCGTCAAGGCAGAGAGCGATAGGGGGACAATCAGACTGCATCCATTGGTGAGAGGGTTTGTCTTAGCGGTATTGGCGCACGCACTACGGAAGAAGGGTCCAGCACTCGGATTGGAACTCTGCCCAATAACGGAATATAGAGCCCATTTTACGGCGCTTGAGGAAGTGCTGAACGCGCCGGAACAAGAGTCGGCGGGAAGCGTAGTTGAGATTGACAAGGAGATTGTGGCGCCAGATCTGTCACGCGCGTCGTTACAGGACATATTAGAATATAGAAGGGATCACTTTGACGACCATCGAAAATATATGCGCCTTGTACGGCAATTTGCACGAGAGATCAGTTACTTGCCTCACAAAGAGCGCGAAAGGGCCAGGTTCGATCGCCAAACCGAGATATTGGACCTTGCGAACGATTTGAGCAGAAAAGGACGGCTTGCGTGGAGGGCGCGGTCGTCCTTTATGCTGGGGATTGCGGCGGGGTTTTGGACATACCACACAGGCGATCCAATTGGCGCCCTTTTGGCGACGGGCTCAGTCCTGAGTGGAGCAACAGGAAAACCGAAGCCTGAAGCGGGTGCGTATACTTACTTATTCCGAACAAGAATTGATTTCCGTTGACGCTTACGTATCTACCCGGGACCTCGCAGCGTGCAGGGTTCGAGCGCTGATTGCGCTTTCATCAAAATCATTGGGCCTATTCGTCGTGCAAGATGTTTCCGTTCCTCCCACTCTGACCGCTTTGGAGACCGTAGCCGACCCGGCTGAGCGACCGCCATGGGCGCAAAGCGGACAATGCGAGTGCAGATACTGCTTACCTCGATGTCAAAGAATGCAATAGCCTCCGTGGCACAAACCTGGCACAAAACGCAAAGCGAAGTGTTGTAAACATTCACTTTTTTCGTTGATAATGAGACCCTCATAACCTGAAGGTCATAGGTTCAAATCCTATCCCCGCAACCAGATAAACTGATGAATTCAAGGCGTCTGACGAAAGTCAGGCGCCTTTTTTCGATTCCAGAACCACCAAACGGACCTAGCGCACTCTTAACACATTATTGACTTTGGGCAGGAACCTGATAGGCTAAGGGGCAATAGTCATTTCAATAAGCGTGGTTCGTATGGCCACTCATGAAATCCTAGCGGGGGAAGTTCAGCTCTATCAGCGGCCCAATGGCCGCTCTTGGCAGTGCTCGGCGTCCATCGGGGGGGAAGCAACGCCGCCAGAGCACCAAGACGGAGAGCCTGTCGATTGCGAAGGATTTCGCTGAGGACTGCTAGACAGCCCTGCGCGGGAACGATCGCGCCGGTCTACTGAAAACCGAGAAGACGTTCAAACAGTCTGCCGAACAGTTCACCAAGGAATACGGTATCATCACCGAGGGCCAGCGCAGCCCGCTTTGGTTTGAAGGGCACAACATCCGCTTGCGCCTTCACCTGCTGCCTTTCTTTGGCGACATAGGTGTCTGCGAGATCACGCCGGGTACAGAGCCCGGGCTCCGGGCGGCTTTCCTTTGCGCGAGCACCAGCGTGATGCCAGGCGCGCGGCTGGATCATCGCGTCCCCACTGCGCCATCGCAAATCCTGCTCAATATGAACAAAGCCGTTCGGCTTCACGGCCGCCGCATGCCGGACGCGTGCAATATTCTTGCACAACGTCCGCACAACACCTGACGGTTCTCAAATTTTCAAACTATATCAATAGCTTATATATTCCGCATCCGGGTCCTGCGGTGCAACTCTCGGAAGGCATGTCCAAAGAAAGCAACGGCGCCCGGGTAGTGTCTCAGTTTGAATTTCTCAGTTTATAGACGCGAGGGCGAGCTGGGGCTTCGGCATTAGCGTCGATCAGCGCAACCACATCCTCCATGCTCCACAGCTTGCCGGTGATGCCAGCGGCCATTGCCGGGCTGCATTTCACCGTCTTGTGCTGGCGCACGAAATTGTAAAACACGGTGTAGAGCGCAACCATGTGAATATGGTTCGCGGCCTTCTTGCTGAAAGCGTTCGTCAGCCGCGTGAAGCGGCGCATGGACATGCGCATCGTAAGGTTCTGGCGCTCCACGTAGGACGTGCTGACGTGCTTCGGGTCGGGGTTGCCTTCGATCCGTTCCTTGCGGGCGCCAGTGCATTCTGCGGGGCTGTAGCGGCCCGGCGGGTGCGCGGTCTCGCCATACATCTTCACAAGCTGAGCATAATCCACATCGGCGCCAAATGCGCCTTCGATCGCTTCTAGGTAGGCTTTCAGGCCATCGGTCGTCAGTTGCACCCGGTTTGCCAGACGGCTCGCCACGTCCTGCATGAACTCGTGCGCGTAACCGGCATCGCGGCCACCCACCAACCAAGAGACGATCAGCTTGGAGTCCGCATCGATCGCCGTCCACGTCCACAGATCGCCCGCTTCTTCCGGGGCAGCCTTGGCGGTCTCAACGTTCTTCTGCTTGGCGTAGCAGAACGCCCAAATCTCATCGCACTGCACCCGCTTGGCCTTCACGCCGCGCACCGTCTCGTCGTGGAAAGCAAGGCAGGCTTCCCCAGCCGCTTGCAGCAGACCCGATACGGTGTTGATGGACACGTCCGCGATACGGCTGATGGACCGCATGGACGACCCCTCGCAGAGCATCGAGAGGATTTGGGCGCGCTTTGCGACGGGGAGCTTGTTCATGCCCTCTTTGTAGTGAACTTTTTGCTTACCGTCAAGCATTTATTCAGGCCCAATACATAAAAAAGCCCGCTCAGATGAACTCCGAGCGGGCTTCGATCTGACCTAGTGAGGACTAGGCGGCTTTGGGCTGATCTTCAGGCTCCCATTCGCCAGTTTCAGTGTCGAACAAGTCCGGCTCAGGTGCCGTCTTTCGATGCACTAGCCGCAAAACCAAGCTGACATTTGGGTCCCAGGTTGTCTCGATCTTCATGTCAACCAGCGTTGTGATACTCATGTGCTTCTTGACGGCAACAAAGTCGATGGCTTTTTTCCTTAGCCTATCTGTGGCCTTCACGATGATGAACAGGCGAAACCACCTCTCAGCCAACGGCCCAAGAGGCTTCACATCGTTTTCACACCGCGAAAGGTGTTCAGGTGCAAGATCGAGTTTTGCCGCCACCTCCTTGGCTTTACAGCCAACCGAGGTTCTTAGAAACTTGATCTCTTTCCCGCTTAACTTCCGCGGCATCATGGCCCGACACATAGCCACCGAACGCACCAAATCGTCGAGATCAGGGATGATTGTAGCAACCTTGCTCTCGCACTTTTCGCAGACCTCCGCCCAAACCGAGTTTTCGAGCACGACAGAGAACGGCGCGCCCAGTAGGTCTGCATCGTAGGAAGGAATCAGTAGCTTCTTGATGCTTCCCCCTCCGCAGTTCCCACATTTAGTCATCTGTCCTCTCCGACAACCTCCAGACATTTAAGATGGTCACCCGGTAGTGGTTGCAATACACGTCCAGGCGCAGGCAAAGCGAAATGTCCTCAACCGTTTTGCCTTCAACCGTCCACCGAGCCCCTTCCGCGTCTTCCTTCTCGCTATCGACAACGACGCAGGATTGCAGAGCTTGGTGAACGCCGACCAAAGAAACGCCCGCAAGGCGCATGTCTCGCTCGGCGTCCGGCGTGAAAGCGGTTTCCGTGAAGTACGATTTCGCAAATTCACGAAGAAACCGCGTCTCAGTTCTTAGACGAGCCGCAGCCATGGCCTCTCTCGCACGTTTCGCCGGCTGGTATGAAGCGTTCTTACCCTAAGATCAAGCCTAAATTGATCTTAGATCACTTTTTTGTGGACGCTCCGCCCCAACGAGCGGTTGCGGCCGTACGGGCAATCTCCGCTCGCTGCTCCTTGGTCAGGTTCCGCGCCCTGGCTTGCCCCCCAAGCTTCCCCAGGGCGGCGCCAGGGCTGATCGGCGCCAGTTCCTCGGTCTCCTGGCCGGTGGCGATGCGCATGACCTTCACGGCGGCGCCGATCACGTCGGCGGGGCGCTTCTCGCCTCGGGGTCCTTTAGGCATGGATGTCGTCCCCTGACTGGCGGGGACAATAGACCCCATTAGCGTCGAGATCGATTTCGCTCACTTCCTGCTCTGTGCCCGGGGCGATCTCTGTGCCGGCCTTGGCGATCCAGGCTGCCGTTGCTTTGGCTAGCGACGAGACAACAATACGTTTCTGATGATTGTAGGTGCGGTAGCTGTAGACCTTCACCATTACAACCTCCTGCTTGCCGCTAAGCATAGCATGAGCTGGACCAGATCGCCAGTGACTCCTGGCCGGGCGCGGGGCTAGGGTGGTGGGCGAGGACTCCGCGTGAAGAACCCATACAAGTTCGAAGCCGTGCTGATGCTGCTCTGGCCAGCGTTCCTAGTGGCGTTGATGTGCGTTGGGGCCGTTGTCCATCGCCTGTCTCATTCTTGATATTTTCAAACTGAGACACTACC
>Ga0181531_10002877_pt1 | contig 10642 bp, 9 predicted proteins | sample PEATcosm2014_Bin_38_FD_119743 | JGI IMG/M metagenome (GOLD analysis project Ga0181531, IMG submission 119743) | Peatland microbial communities from MTU Mesocosm Facility, Houghton, MI, USA - PEATcosm2014_Bin11_10_metaG | ecosystem: Environmental > Terrestrial > Soil > Wetlands > Peat | place... | reverse complement strand
CGCGTGGTACTGCTGGGTCACGCCAATGCGTCTTGGCGCGCAGGCACCGTCGAATCCTTCGCCCTCGAAAGCTCCGTCGTCGCCCAGCGGCGCGGCGCCGACAGCCAACAATCCGAAGCCGACGAGCTCGCAGGGAGTCAACCCTTTCCCTGAGGACACAAACACTGTGCCGGTGTTGCCTTCGGCCAATTCACCGGGCACGCCCGTACCGGATGCGGCGGACTACGGTGCCACCGTTCCGTTGCCTGGAGCCGACAACGATCCTGTGCGCAGCCCAGACGACCCCGCCGCTTCGACGGGGGAGTCGGGCTCGAGCTCCAGTTCGGAGGGCATGGACAATCTGCTCAAGCCGCCGCCCGACGAAGAGCAGGGAAGTAAGCATCGCAAGCTGACCGTGCCGGAACAGACGCACCAGGAGGGGGCGAAGGAAGACGAGAGCGTGGGCAGCTATTATCTCGACCAGAAGAACTGGAAGGCTGCGCTGTCGCGTTTTGAGTCCGCGCTGGTGCTTGATCCGGAAAACCCCGATGTTTATTGGGGATTAGGCGAGGCTGAACGGCATCTTGGAAATTACACCGCGGCGAAGGCGCACTACCTCAAGCTGCTCGACTACGACCCCGACAGCAAGCACGGCAAAGAAGCAAAGAGGATTCTCAAGGAGCCTGAGGTGGCTAATGCCAAGGCGGTCTCGGCGAATGCTCCGGCGGCACAAGCGCATCCATGATTGTCAGGAAAGTCCGGACCAACGCAGGTATGCCGCGAGGATTGGCTGGCCCCAGAGCGCGCTGACGATTCCGCCGGTGCAGAGGAATGTACCGAGAGGAAGCTTGGTGAGTGCCCAGGAGCTTTCGGATCGGCGGAGCTTTGGTGTCGCCAGAAGGATGAGGCCGACTATCGCCCCGAGCACTACGCCGATTGCAAAGGCCAGTAGCGCTCCCGGAAGGCCGAGCCACGCAGCGAGCATGGCCATTAGGTTGGCGTCGCCGAGGCCGATGCCTTCACGGCGGCGAATTAGCCAATAAATCCAGCGGATGAGGAGAACGAGGCCGCCGGAGATCAGAATTGAAAGCGCAAGCCTGAGAAGTTGATTGAGCACGGACAGCGATAAATAGGTGGTCGCGACGAGTGGATATCCCCGAAGCACACTCACAACGACGCCCAGGATAATGCCGGGAAGCGTCACGATGTTCGGGAGCCAGAGATGCTCCGCGTCGAGCGCTGCCAGTCCGACGAGAAGCCATGTCAGCAGCATCTTTCCGCCAATGGTCACCGCCGTTTGAAGAAGGAAGAGGGGACTGTAAGAGATCGGAATATCGGCCGCGGGAGTACCGGAAAAGCGGTCAACAAATTGCAAAACGATCATCGCCCATAACCCGCCAACGGCCAACTCCACCAGTGGATACCGCCCGCCAATCCATGTCCCGCACATCCGACAATTCCCGCGCAGCGCCAACCAGCTGAGCAGCGGCACATTCTCCCACCAGGCCAGCGTGCGCTTGCAAGTGCGGCAGTGCGAGCGCGGCTTGACCACGCTCTCGCCCGCCGGCCAGCGGCTGAGGCACACGTTGAGAAAGCTGCCGAAGGCCAGCCCAACCAGTCCAGCGAACACAGTGCCCAGGATGCCAATCATGTGCGGGTTTGAGTATACGAGGCTTCAGACGCAGAGATGCCAGTCAACGCTTGGCGGGAAGAATGAGCCCGGAACGGCGAAGCGAATTCGGCGGAGGTTGAAGACAGGATCGGGCGCCCGGAAAGAGGAGGCTTAACTGGAAAAACGCATAATTGCGGAGATGATCTGCGGTCCCCACAGACAACTGACGATGCCGCCGGTGCAGACAAATGTGCCGAGAGGAAACTCCGGCATCTGCAAGCCTTCAGGATTCCGCCTCGCTGAGTGCACAGTCAGGTAGGCCAAAGTCATCGTGGTGCCGAGGAGCACACCGATTCCGAATGCCAGCAGCGCTCCGGGCAGCCCCAGCCAGGCCGCGAGCATCGCCATCAAGTTGGCTTCGCCGAGACCGAGAATGTGCTGTCGGCGGATGAGCCAATAGATCCACCGGATCAGCATGACCAGCCCGCCCGCTGCGACCACCGCGAATAGGCGTTTGCCGATTTCCTGGATCGGAGTGGATTCCGAGACAAAAGACCAGACCATCTGTTCCGAAGTGAGAAGGTAGAACACAACGCCGATGGCTACACCTGGCAAGGTCACAAGATCGGAGAGGTTGAAATGCCTGGCGTCCAAGGTCGCAATTCCCACGAGGGTCCAACAAAAGACCATGATGCCGGCGGTGTATTCCAAATTCAGGTAGGGAAGTGTGAATCCAAATTGCGTGTTGATGAGCATGTCGGTCAGTCGCCAGGCGAGCAAACCCCAGATGGCGCCAACTGACAATTCCACCAAAGGGTAGCGCCAGCTTGTTCGTGAGTGGCAATGCTGACAGCGCCCGCGCAGCGCAAGCCAACTCACCAACGGTAGATTCTCCCACCATACCGATGTCGATTCACAATTACGGCAACGCGATCGTGGATTGACCATCGTCCGGCTCGTAAGCCAGCGGCTGAGACAGACGTTCATAAAGCTGCCGAAGGCAAGACCGGCTAGCACGGAAAAAACGGTTCCTAAAATTCGAATCATGGGGGAGTCAGTTGCTCATCGATCCTGTAACTATTAGATGCGTAGATGCAACGCTGAGTTCAGCTTGTTTCATAAGGCGCATCAACCACGGCACTCTACAGGACTTGCGTCCATGAGCCATTGCACCATGCGAACCTTCCGTTCAAGCAGCAGGTTTAGACTAGTCAAGATGGACGTTGCAAGAGACGCAGACAGTCCACAGCCTTCCGACCCTCCTCCCGCCGTCGCAGGTTCAAGCGATCCGGCGCGGGCTGCGGCCCTTTTTGAGCAATCGGTGGCCATCATGTCGAAGCTGCGTGCACCCGGCGGCTGCCCCTGGGATCGCGAACAAACCTTCGATACTATTCGCAAATACACCTTGGAAGAGACATATGAGGTTTTCGATGCCATTGAGCGGCGCGACTTTTCCCATCTTGCGGAAGAACTCGGGGACCTGCTGCTTCAGGTTCTCTTCTACGCAGAAATGGCTGCCAACGAGGGCCACTTCACCATCGCCGATGTGCTCGACCATCTGAACGGCAAGCTGATTCGCCGCCACCCTCACGTGTTTGGAGAAGAAGCTTCGCGGGCCGCAGGGAATCAAGCCAATGTCGATGTCTCCGCAGCGGAATCGGCTGTTGGCGTGTTGCGCAATTGGGACGAGATCAAAGCTGCAGAGGCATTGCATGCAGCGGATTCTCCTGTAGCTTCCCGACTCGATTCGGTGCAGCGTGCGATGCCCGCGCTGGCCGAGGCCGCAAAGCTGGGAGCAAAGGCTGCGAAAGCCAAATTTGACTGGCCGCAATGGCGCGATCTTCTTCCCAAGCTTGCCGAAGAAACAGCGGAACTGGAAGCCGAAGCCGCGCGGACCGAGCAAGACCCTGACGACCCATTGCATCGCGAAGCTGTCGAAGCCGAATTGGGCGATCTGCTGTTCACCGCCGTTAATCTTGGCCGGCATCTCGGCGTCGATGCTGAGATGGCTTTGCGCGGCTGCAATCTGCGCTTTCGCCAGCGCTTCCGCGAAATGGAGCTAGCGTCGTCGCGTCCCCTCGAAGAGCTGAGTCCCAATGAGCTTGAAGCGCTATGGGATGAAGCCAAACGCAAACTTGCCGCGTTGCCGAAAGGGGTCTCGTTCCCTACGAAGACGCCGGGTTTCGAGCCATGATCGTGATGCGCAACTGCTCCGGTTTCGACGAGCTTGAGGCCTGCGTCCAGCTCCAGATCGAGACCTGGGGTTATGACGACAGCGATGTGATTCCGCGCAAGGCGTTCCTTGTGGGCCAGAAGATCGGCGGTCAGGTGATCGGCGCTTTTGACACCGATCTGCCCGGCGCCGCCCCGGACGGAAGCCCGGAATCGCTGGTTGGATTCTCCATGTCTTTGCCGGGTGTCAAGACGGAAAGTGGAAAACCGCGCGCTTATTTGCATTCGCACATGCTGGCTGTGCGCGATTCATACCGCAATCGTGGGATTGGCGCACAACTCAAGCTGCAGCAAAGACTTGAGGCGCTTTCCCGCAGCATCAACTTGATGGAATGGACCTTCGATCCTCTGGAGATCAAGAATGCCCATTTAAATATCCACAAGCTGGGAGCCGTGGTTCGTTGCTACCACGTGAATTTCTATGGTGTATCCTCTAGTCGGTTGCAAGGAGGCCTGCCCACAGACCGTTTGGTGGGAGAATGGCATCTCGATTCACCTCGAGTGGTTGCAACTCTTGAAGGTAGACCAAGGGCTCCATTCACAATTCAGGAACGTATCCAGGTTCCGGCATCCATCTACCAGTGGAAGGCATCCGAGCTACACCGGGAGCGCGCCATGGAAGTACAGCTGGAGAATCGCCGCAAGTTTCAAGAAGCATTTGGCCGCGGATTGGCCGTGCTGGGATTCGTTCGCGACGCGGAAGGGAATGGAATCTTCGAACTGGGTTCCCCGACTCAGACGGAGATGGATTGAAGAGGAATCATAAGAGCTCAGGCGTTGAACTTGAATGAAACAACTTCCAATTCATTGTTGATGTCCCAAGGAACTCACACACTATGAGAATCGATGGAATCATTCTTCGCGAGTTACATCTTCCCCTCGTGCGTCCTTTCGAAACCAGTTTCGGTGTCACATCCGATCGCAGAATTCTCTTGGCAGAAGTTCGCTCGGAGGGCCTGATTGGCTGGGGCGAATGCACGGCGGGAGAGCGTCCGTTTTTTTCCGGCGAAACCACGGATACCGCCTGGCAGGTGTTGGTCAACGAACTCGGACCCATGCTGGCCACGGAAACACCTGAGCATGGTGGCGATTGCCCGCGCATTTTCAAGCGTGTTCGCGGCAATCCAATGGCCAAGGCCGCACTAGAGAATGCCATCTGGGATCTGGAAGCGCAGCGGGAGGGCCTGTCTATTTCAACATTGCTGGGCGGCGTCCGCGAATCGATTCCATGTGGTGTGTCCCTGGGCATTCAGTCTTCGATCCCGGAGTTGCTGGCGATCATCGAAAGGGAATTGGCAGCCGGCTATCAGCGCATCAAGCTCAAATGCAAACCGGGCTGGGATGTTGAGGTCTTCGAACGCGTGCGCAGCCGCTGGCCGGAAATTACGTTGAGCTGCGATGCCAACTCGGCCTACAAACTGCGCGATGCAGATCACATAGCCACCTTTGATGCTTTTGATCTGCTTATGATCGAGCAGCCGCTCTGGCACGACGATTTTTATTACCACTCCATGCTGCAAAAGCGTTTGAACACGCCGATCTGCCTCGACGAATCGATTCGCAACCGGCGCGATTCGTTGGCCGCCATTGAGATGGAGTCCTGCAGGATTATCAACATCAAACTCGGCCGGGTGGGCGGGTTCTCCGAAGCCATCGCGGTGCACAACGCAGCGCAGGAACGCGGCATTCCTGTCTGGTGCGGGGGCATGCTGGAGTCGGGAATTGGCCGGTCGCATAACATCGCGCTGTCCACGCTCGAGAATTTCACGCTGCCCGGCGATGTCTCCGCCTCGGCGCGCTACTGGAAGGAAGACATCATCGAACCCGAAGTCACGGTCTCGGCGCAGGGCGAAATCTCCATTCCCGATACGCCGGGCCGCGGGTACGAGGTCCGCTACGATCTGATCGAGCGGCTGACGGTGCGGAAGGAAGCTGTGCGGGCGTTCGAGCTGGTGAGCTAGTCGAATCCTTCAAGATTCCTTCAAAGGGAACCGCGCTTCGGCTTCCCTCGTACTGTCACCTCGGCGGTGCAACTTCGGGGGCGTGATCGCGTCTCATCCTGAGAGGCGACATGGCCTCGTAATTTGATTGCCGCCGGAGGTGATTGCATTGACTCCCCAGGAAGAACAGCTCCTTGACTCGCTCGTCGAGCGCATCAACCAAACCCAACTCCAGGAAAAAGATCCGGACGCCGAGGCGTTACTGAATCGCTCGCTCGGGCCGAACCCCGACGCGCTCTATATCCTTGCTCAGACCGTGCTCGTGCAGGACATCGCCCTTGAGCAGGCCAAAGCCCAGGTGGCGCAACTGCAGCAACAGGCCCAGCAGACACCTCAGCCGGCGCACGCCACCAGCTTTCTCGGCAGCCTGTTGGGTCGCCACGACTCCGACTCGCAACCGGCCTACCAGCCGGTCAATCCTCAGTACACACAGCCCCAATATTCGCAGCCCGCACAGTACGCGCAACCACAGTATCAGCAGCCGCGGTACATTGCATCCGGGCCGCCGAGTTTTCTGCGCGGCGCCATGCAAACCGCTGCCGGAGTAGCCGCCGGCGCGCTGGCCTTCGAAGGCGTTGAGTCAGTTCTGCACGGGCTTGGCGGGTATCCAGGTTTTGGATGGGGCGGAGGCGGCTTCGGCATGGGACCGGCAATGGGCGGAGGTCTGATGGGTGGCGGATTCGACCGACCCATCGGGGAGACCATCATCAACAATTATTACGACGACCCGAACGCGCAGGCCGGGGAACATCGCGGCCTGGATCACGGCGGCTTCGATCAGGCTGGCGAGCGCCATTTCCACGAGTCGGCCGACCGGTCCGGCGCACAACTCACTGACGCCGGCTACAACGCGCAGGGCGACGACCACAACGAAATCGACGCTAACAACGCGGATATTTCGAGAGCGGACGATGCTGGTAACTTCGGCAACTCGGGCTTCGATATCTCGAGCGTAGACGAGGGGTCGGGATTCGACGACTCCAGCAACTTCGACGGTGGAGGCGGCGACCTGCTTTAGTTGTCTTTGAAGGAAAACATGATGCGCTATTACAGCGTATTCCGTTTTTCGGAGTCGTGATTCAGGCTCATCTCCAATGCAGTTGGCGGCGGAGATTACCATTCGTTGCCGGTGATATACTCACTGGGGCGGAGCGCCTGCGACGCCTGCATTTACGAACACTGAGGTTCCCATGTCCGGCCACTCGAAATGGGCCACAATCAAGCATAAGAAGGGCGCGCTCGATGCCAAGCGCGGAAAGATCTTCACTCGCCTGATCAAGGAAATCACCATTGCCGCGAAGGGCGGCGGTGGAGACCCTGACGGCAACCCGCGCCTGCGCACCGCCGTACTGGCCGCCAAGGCCGAAAACATGCCTGCGGAAAACATCAAGCGTGCCATTCAGCGCGGCACCGGCGAGCTAGAGGGCGTGAACTACGAGGAAATCACCTTCGAGGGGTACGGCCCTGGCGGCGTCGCCATCATCGTCGAAGTAACGACTGACAATCGCAACCGCACGGTCAGCGAGATCCGCCACACCTTTTCGAAGAACGGGGGCAACCTGGGCTCGACGGGTTCGGTGTTGCACATGTTCTCGAAGAAGGGCGTCATCGAAGTTGAAAAGTCTGCAGCAAGCGAAGAGAAGCTGATGGACATCGTGCTCGAACACGGCGGCGAAGACCTGAACGACCAAGGCGATACATGGGAGATCATCACCGACCCGGCCTCCTATGAAGCCGTGCTCAAGGCGATCAAGGGCGCCGGCATTCCCGCCGTGACGAATGAAGTCACCATGGTCGCCTCGACCTACACTAAGTTGGAAGGTCCAGCAGTGGGCCAGATGGTCCGCCTGCTCGAGGCGCTGGAGGACTTCGACGATACGCAGAACGTCTACTCGAACTTCGACATGACAGCCGAGCAGATGGAACAGGTCGCCGGCTGAGGCTCTTTCACAAAGGAAGAAATCGAGGCCGACCGGTTGGGGTCGGCCTTTTCTGTGAGAATTGCAGAAACACCGACCGTAAGAGAAGGGAAGAAGTTGAATTTTAGAACGAAGTTCCTTTCGTCCGTTTTGATGACGGCCGCCCTCTTGCCTTGCATCGCAGCCTTCGCCGAATCCGAAGACAGCGCGGCTGTGCCTGCGTCTCCGGCTCCTGTGAATCCGGTCGCTGAAGTGCGCAACGCGCGAAGCTGGGAGTACGGCCCGTTCGTCAATTGGGGCAAAGGCGTGGGCGACCGCTCCGATTTCGACTTTCTTTGGGGCGGCGCACAACTGGGCAAGATACTGACGCCGGTAGTCCACGCAGGCATCTTCAGCGGCCAATTTGAATACGGCGGCAACATCATGCCGCTCTGGCTGGCTTTTACGCCGGCTGCGCACCAACAGACATTCATTTACCAGGGCCAGGCTTATACGCAGCCGATCGGTGGTGGCACATACGTCGGCCTAAGCCTTACGCCGGTAATCTTTCGCTGGAATTTCCTGACCCGATCGCGGCGTCTTCAGCCATGGTTTCAGGCGGCGGGAGGGCTGGTCTACACGACGCACAAATTTCCGCCTGATGTACTTGTTCCTCGTGGCACGCCTGGAGGAACGTCCGTCTGGAATTTCTCACCGCAGGGCGGTGTCGGCGTGCACTACCTTCTTCGTTCACGGCGCTCGATCGATCTTGGTGTGAATGCCGTGCACATTTCGTCGGCTTCGCTGGGCGACCGTAACCCGGGAGTAAACGCCAGCCTCCAAGTACAGGTAGGGTATACGTTCTGGAAATGACCACGAAAGAGCCAGTCGTTGAATGCGTGCCCAATTTCTCCGAAGGCAGAGATGCCAAGCGCGTTGAGGTCATTGTGGCGGCGATGCGGGTGGCTGGCGTGCATTTGCTCGACTGCTCATTGGATGCCGATCACAATCGCTCCGTTGTTACCATCGCCGGCCAGCCCGCGGCTGTTGTGGAATCGGCGGTGCGGGGAGCAGGGAAGGCGGCGGAGCTCATCGACCTGACTCGCCAGGAAGGCGCACACCCGCGGATTGGCGCTGCGGACGTAATTCCGTTCGTCCCCATCTCCGGGATCAAGTTGGAACAATGCGTGATGCTGGCCCGTCAGGCCGGCCTGGAAATTTGGCAGCGCTTGGGTGTTCCGGTCTACTTTTACGAGGCTGCCGCAGCGCGGCCCGATCGTGCCAATCTTGACGAGGTGCGGCGCGGCCAGTTCGAAGGTCTGCGCGATATCGTGCGCAAGGAAGCGGTCCGGCGGCCCGATCTTGGCGGGCCCGGCCTGCACCCCACAGCAGGCGCCTGCGCCGTGGGGGCGCGAAAATTCCTTATCGATTACAACGTCTACTTCGACTCGGCCGATGTGACTGTGGTGCGGGCAATCGCCCGTGAAATTCGAGCTGCTTCGGGCGGGCTGAGGGGCGTAAAGGCGATGGGCTTGCTGGCGCACGGGCGAGCGCAGTTGTCGATGAACATCACAGACTTCGAATCTACGCCCGTATCGCAGGTCTTTCGCGCGCTGTCCCGAATTGCCCTTCGCCACAAGGCAGTGCCAGTCGAGGGAGAGATCATCGGGCTTGTGCCGGAGGCGGCCTGCGAGCGCGAAAGCGAATGGATGCGTCAGTTGGTAGGGTTCGATCCGCTCACCAAGATTTTAGAGAGACGGCTCGAGGCTCCGCTCAGCTGGCCTAGAGAAAAGTAACCTCGCGGGCAGTTCACAAAGCGCTCCGGCAATTTCCCGGAGAGTAAAATGACAATGAAGGAATGCGAATGCTTTCGCCGGTCAGGCGGAGCAGGCAGGCTGCATCGGGCATTCGAGAACCGCTCACGATTCCGATTTTCCTCGCTTCTGACCTTTGACTCGTGTTTGGCATTGGGAATGGATGCGGCAGGTCTGAACGATTTCGGATCGTTGTCGGTCAAAACTCCCAATCGATTAGCCCAGCTTTCTGGAGGATGCTCGTGTTTAGATTTCTTTTTGGACTTTCGATTGCGTCTACGACGTTAGCCTTCACCTTGCCGGCGACTGCGGCCCAGTTGTCCGGGGACGCCCGCGCTGCAATTCCGCACGACCTGCAACAGCTGGTAATGGTCGACTACCGGGCCATGCAGAACTCTGATTCTGCCATGCAGCTGAAAGAGCGCGTAATGCCGCCCGACCTCAAGCAGTTCGATGAGGCCCTGCAGAAGTCCGGCGTGAACGACAACCACGACGTCGATAGTCTTGCCTTTGCGCTATATCGCCTGCCCGGTGCCGGAGACCAACTGGAGACCGTCGGCATCGCGCAGGGCCAGTTTTCCGTCGAGGACATGGTTGCCAATTTCCGCAAGCAGAAGGTGCGCCCCACTCTGATTCGCACGAACCGCGTCTATCCGCTGGGAAAGACCGGTATGGTGCTTTGCTTCATCGATCCCACCACGATGGTCTTTGGCAGCTCGGAGGCCGTCAAGCAGGCTCTGGATGTACGGGACGGCCTGACGCCTAGCATGTTAACCAACAGCCCGATCATGGACGCGATGCACTCCGTCGAGTCCGAGCCGCTGTGGAGCATCCTTGACCAGAAGGGTACGGAGACCATGATGCGGCAGGTCCTGGGTGAAGCGGGTTCGGTCACGGACTACGATTCCGTGCGCAAGCGGCTGGTGGGCTCGTGGTACACGATGAATTTCCAGCATGGGGTTCGATTCGATCTGACCATTTCTACCGGCGACAACTTTGCGGCCGCGACCGTTTCCTCGCTTTTGAATGCGGCAGTCCTCTATCGCAAGATGAGTGCGTCCGATTCGGAAAAGTCCGCACTTGCCGCCACCGACATCTCCTCGAATT
>Ga0181531_10002874_pt1 | contig 10649 bp, 7 predicted proteins | sample PEATcosm2014_Bin_38_FD_119743 | JGI IMG/M metagenome (GOLD analysis project Ga0181531, IMG submission 119743) | Peatland microbial communities from MTU Mesocosm Facility, Houghton, MI, USA - PEATcosm2014_Bin11_10_metaG | ecosystem: Environmental > Terrestrial > Soil > Wetlands > Peat | place... | reverse complement strand
GTGGAGTTTGTTTTTGAAGAAGGCCGCACCACCATTCGGCCGGTGCGCGCACACGAGAATCCCTTTGCGAAATATGTTGGGGCGCTGGCGACGTTTTCCGATATACGCGAGGTGAAGGCTTGGGTGAGGGACTTGCGTGACGCAGACGATCAGAAAGAATGAGCGCGACGGAGCCGCGTTCTGGGTGGACTTCTTGCTTATCCAATCAGCCGTCTACAAGCGGGTTCGTACCACAGTTTTCGGCCTTTAACGGTGGGAGTTTTTGTCTTCGGGATTTGGATTCGCAGCGTCGCCGCGTTCAGCGGCTCCGACTTCTGTAAACGCCGCGCCATTCCATTTATACCGTTCGCGGATGAAGCCATCGCTGCAACAGTCCGCCGTTCGCCGAGCAGGGTCAGCGAATTTTAGGATGAGAAGTTGGTGGTCGATTTTTACTTCGATAAGCCCGCCGTCCGCGCGGCTGCCGCTTCGCAAAATGCCGAGCAATCTCGGCGCCTTGGAAAGCTCGTAGACGTAGAGATAGCTCCAGTTGGCTGTTCCGCCGGTGCCATAGCTAAGCGTTATCGCCGCGGCTTTGGGGGCGTCCTGGCCGAGATTTCCGGTCGTTACTTCTTTGAAATAAAGCGATGCCGGCCAAGGGTAGCCTTCCGAGGGGAATTCAAACCTGCCGTTCGCGAGCCGCACGACGGTGGATATGGGCAAGGGAAGCCATTTCCACGTGCTAGGAACAAAGTCTGCCTCGTCGGCCCACGGATAGGCGAAGTTTCGGAAATCTGGCACCCGTTCGGTTGCAACGGTCGGTAGGGTGAGGCTCAAGAATATTAACGCGACGACGCAACGCCTAGTGCACATAGTGTCAGGGCTTCCGCAGTAGATTGCTAATGCTTCGGCGTTTTGATTGGGTCTGGCGGACGCGACGGCAGCACCTTGGGATTGGCTTGCAGCGCTTTCATAATTTCGGCGATGCCGCGATCGAGTTGCGTGTCTTTGCCGGCGATGACGCTGACGGGATCGTTCTCTACCTCGATGTCGGGGTCGACGCCGTGGCCTTCGATGACGTATTGGCCGGCGGCGCTGGCGGTGGCGAATTCGGGAACGAAGACTTCGCCGCCGTCGAGCAGGGGGCCGTGTCCGCTGATGCCGACGACACCGCCCCAGGTGCGCTTGCCGATCAGCGGGCCGAGGCCGGCTTCACGGAACATGTAGGGGAAAATGTCGCCGTCGGAGGCGGAGGTTTCGTTGATCAAGCAAACTTTCGGGCCGTAGAAGGTGGCGCCGGGATAGGTTTCGGTGAACTGATCGTTGCGGGCAAAGTCCGTGCCGAGCAGTTGGCGGCGCAGGCGTTCGATGAGCATTTGTGAAACGTTTCCGCCACCGTTGCCGCGGACGTCGACGATCATGGCTTCCTTGCGGATCTGCGGATAGTAGTACTTGATGAACTCGCGGATGCCCTCGGCGCCCATGTTGGGGACGTGGATGTAGCCGACGCGGCCGCCGGTGGCTTTGTCCACGTATTCGCGGTTGTGCGTGACCCAATCGAGGTAGACGAGGTTCGTTTCGCTGGCGATGGGGCGATAGGTGATGTTGTGGGCGCCGTCCGTGGTGGGTTTGGAGTTTACGGTCCACTGCACGGTGCGATTGCCCTTATTGCGGAGCAGATCGTAGGGATTCTTTTTGGCGGTGAGATCTTCGCCGTCGATGGCCAGGACGTAGTCGCCTTCCTTGACGTCCACGCCGACTTCCGTGAGGGGCGAGCGGTAGAGTTCTTCCTCGTTTTGTCCGCGATAGATTTTCGCGATGCGGTAACGGCCGGCGGCGGCGTCGAGTTCGAGGCGTGCGCCGGGGAGGGCGTCTTGCGGGCGCTTGGGAACTTCAAAATCGCCGCCGGAAATGTAAGAGTGGCCGGTGCTTAGTTCGGCGACCATTTCGCCGAGGACGTAGTTGAGGTCGGAGCGATTTGCTACGTAGTCGACGAGCGGGCGATATTGCACGCGCAGCGCGTCCCAATCGTAGCCGTGCATGTTTTTCACGTAGAAGAAGTCGCGATAGCGGCGCCAGACTTCGTTGAAGATTTCTACCCACTCCTGCTGCGGGACGCGGTCAACCATCAGTTGGTCGGTGGCCACCGGCTTGCCGGTGGTTTTGCCGTCGGGCTTCAAATCGTAGAGCTTGTAGCTCTTTTCCTGGCGGATGAGAAGTTTTTTGCCGTCTTCGGAAACGTCGTAGCCGTTGATGTTTTCGAGAAAGGTGGTTTCTTTGCGGTCCTTCTTGCTGAAGAGGACCAAATTTGTGGGCGGATAGGAATCGCGTCCGTAAAACGGGGCGCCGACGCGTTCGTAGACCAGGTATTCCTTGGTGGCGACGAGGCCGCCGAGATTGTCTGGGTCGACGGGCACGCGGGTGACGCGCGAGGCGAGGCCATCGAAATCGATGTGCATGTAGCCTTTGGGCGTTTCGTCTTTCTTATCCTTTTCGTCTTTTTTATTCTTCTCGTCTTTCTTGTCTTTGTCGGCTTTGGCTTTGTCGCCCGCGTCGTCGCTGAGCTTTCCGATGGTTACTTCGTCGCTTTCGGGAGGAAAGGGGTTCTTGCCATCTTTGCGCAGCGTGAGCGCGAGCAAAGCGTCGCCGCGATCCGTAGAAAAATTGAATTCGATCCGGCTGAGCGCCGGCGCGTATTGGCGCACGCTTACGAAATACAAGTAGTCGCCGCTGGGATCCCACGCGGGATCGCCGGAACTGTAAAGTTCGTCGGTGACGAGATGGGACTGGCCATCTGTGGCGTCCCAGATGTACACGGCGGTGAATCCCGCGGCGTTGCTCAACGCGTAGGCCAGATAGCCGCCGTCGGCGGACCATGGATACCACGCAACGTGTCCATGCTTGTCTTGCGCGATCTGCACGACTTTTTTATCGTCCAGCGTAAGCACGTAGAGCTTGCCGTCTTTATCGCTGAAGGCGATACGCTTGCCATCCGGCGCCCAGGTGAGGTGATTGAGCATGGCGTGGAAACCGTGCGTGAGCTGCTCGGGCTTGCCGGAGCCGTCTTGGTTGATTTCGTACAGCTCATCTTCGCCGTCCATGTCGGAGATGAAAGCGATCTTCGCGCCGTCCGGCGACCATTCGGCGAATTTGTCGTGAGCGTTCGAGGAGTCCGTCAAGTTGCGCACGGCGCCCTTTTCGATGGGCGCGGTGAAGACGTCGCCGCGAGCGACGAAGAGCGCGCGTTCGCCCTTGGGGCTGAGGCTGGTCCATTCAATTTGAGCTGCGGCGGAGACGCGCGAGGGGCGCATGGCGAGCGCGTCGGTAGGCACCTCGATGGAAAGTTTGGTGGAGTTGCCGCTGGCGATGTCGTAGATGTTCAGCGCGCCGTCGAGTTCATAAACGATGCGGCCCTGGTGATCGGTGCTGGGCCAGCGCACGTCCCACTGTTTGCTGTGCGTGAGTTGCGTGGTGGTTTTGCTGGCGGGGTCGTAGGAATACAAATTGTTGGTGTCATCCTTGTCGGAAGAAAAATAAATTTTGCCGCCGACCCACATGGGATCGCGATGGGCGCGGGGATCGCTGGTGATTTTTTCCGCGGCGTGAGTTTTCAGGTCGAAAATATAGAGCTGCTGCGCCCAGCCGCCGGAGTAACGCTTCCAGGTGCGGAAATCGCGGAAAAGCGGGGAGTAGACCACTTTGTTGCCGTCGGGGGAAAGGTCTCCGGCGCCGGATTTGGGCATGGGCAGCGCTTGCGGCAGGCCGCCATCGAGGGAGACGGTGTAGAGGCGGCTGTCGCCGAGGTCGAAATACTCGCGCAGGGAACGGAAGACGACCGCTTTGCCGTCGGGAGTCCAGCCGTAGACCTGATTGTCATATCCCCAGCGGGCGGGCAGTGGACCGCGCGCGGGATAAAAGGTGAGTTGCTTGGGAATACCGCCGGTGGCGGGGATGACGTACACCTGTTCGTCGCCATCGTACTGGCCGGTGAAGGCGATCCATTTGCCGTCCGGCGAGAATTTGGCGAACAGCTCGACGCCGGGATGTGCGGTGAGGCGCGTGGCGGTGCCGCCGGAGGTGGACGCGGTCCACAGATCGCCCGCGTAGCTGAAGACCACTTTGTCGCCGTGGATGTCGGGGAAGCGGAGGAGCTTGGTCTCGGCGGGGGCGGAAACGGCGAGGAGCAGGGCGACCAGAACGCCAAACACAAACATTTTCAGCGATGGAATCCGCATAACATCCTTTCGCCTAGAGCTGGAAATCACGAAAAGCACGTGTACAAGAACACAGCTCAACGGCATACTTTCCCTTGATATAGACGAGCGTGCCGCCCGATAGTCTACTCGCAATTTGGATTTCCTCCAGCATGAGGATTGGTTCCGGCGTGCGAGGGCAGGAATGTCGAGCCTTTGGTGGATAAAAGCGCACAGACTGAAGCCGAAGGTTGAGCATGCGGTCACACTGAGATGGGCCAGATTGCAACGAGACTAAAGGAACGGCCATGAAACTCAATTTGGTGACGCTGGCGGTGGTAATCATCGGCTTATCGCTCTATGTCATGCATGCCCCGCTTCTACCATGGACGGCATGGCGCATTGCGGGAATTGCGATTGCAGCGCCGGCCTTTCTTTTGTTTGTAGCGGCGCGCATGGAACTGGGACGCGCCTTCAGCTTGCAGGCTAAGGCGACGACGCTGGTAACGACGGGCGTCTACTCGCGCATCCGCAATCCGATTTACGTCTTTGGAGCGATATTCATCCTGGGCATCATCATCTGGATGGGACGGCCGTGGCTGCTGCTGATTTTTGCGGTCCTGATTCCAATTCAGGTGGTGCGCAGCCGGAAAGAGGAGCAGGTGCTGACAGAGAAGTTCGGCGCCACGTATCTCGATTACAAGCAAAAGACTTGGTTCTAATGCGGGTTGTTCAGTGGTTAGTGGGTTTGCTGGAACCCTTCCATCAGGGTTGGAACTTTACGGTACGACTGAAGGTGCCGTTGCGAAACCGATTCTGACTGACCCAGTACGTACCGCCCTGCTATTGTGCTTTTTTCGCAGTACGGGAGTATGATTCTCCCTCGCTGTCCCGCTCAGCTAAGCCCGGAGGGCCGGCTATGGCTCACCGTTTTACCATCGGCGTCGAAGAAGAGTTCCAGATTATTGACCCTGTGACGTGCGAATTGCGTTCGCACGTGATGCACCTGGTGTCCGCGGCTTCGCCGGGCATTGCCGACCAGGTGAAACTGGAGATGCACCAGTCCATCGTGGAGACGGGCACGAATATCTGCGAAAACGTACAGGAGTTGCTGCACGAGATGCACCGCACGCGCGGGGAACTGGTGGCTGCGGCGGATCGCGCCGGGTTGCACGTGGCGGCGGCGGGGACGCATCCTTTTTCAAGCTGGATCGACCAGGTGATCTCTCCCGGCGAACGCTACGAGCACATCGTGGAAGAGCTGCAGCAACTGGCGCGCTCGTTGCTGATTTTCGGCATGCACGTGCACGTGGCCATGCCGGACAAGCAGACGACCATCGACATGATGAACATGGTGCGCTATTTCCTGCCGCACCTGCTGGCGCTGTCAACGAGTTCGCCCTTCTGGATGGGGAGGAACACGGGGCTGAAATCGTTTCGCACCACGGTGTTCCGGCGCTTTCCGCGGACGGGCGTGCCGGAACAGTTTGAATCGTGGAGCGCGTACGAAAATTTCGTGAATTTGCTGATCCGGCTGAACTGCATCGACAACGGGAAGAAGATCTGGTGGGACGTGCGGCCGCATCCGACGTTTGGCACGCTGGAATTTCGCATGTGCGACGTGACCACCAAGGTGGAGGAAGCAGTGGCCATCGCGGCGCTGACGCAGGCCATCGTGGTGAAGCTGCACCGCTTGTATAAAGGAAATATGAGCTTCCGGCTGTACCGCCGAGCGCTTATCGAGGAAAATAAGTGGCGCGCCGCGCGCTACGGAATCGAAGGCAAGCTGATCGATTTTGGCAAGGAAGCGGAAGTCGGCATGCGGGAACTGATCCCCGAGCTGCTCGAATTTGTCGACGATGTGGTGGACGATCTGGGCAGCCGCAGCGCGGTGGAGTATGTGAACACCATCATGCGCGAAGGCACCAGCGCGGAGCGGCAGTTGCGGGTGTTCAAAGAGACCGGCGACTTGAAAGCCGTGGTGCGAAATATCGTTGCGGAGACGCGCGGGCACGGGCAGGCGTCGTCGGCGCACGGCGTAAGTTAGCCGTTTATTCATCGTGGCGCGACGTTTCATTGAGCCGCGCGCTGCAAGACTAGCAAAGCTCTCCGGGGGGCAAACATGAAAATCGTTGGCTTACTTTGCGGCCGTGAGTATAGCTTTCCGCCGGCGTTTATCTCGCGCGTGAATGAGCTGGGCGCCAAGGATGGCGTCTCGGCGGAATTTGTGAAGCTGGGCGGGACGCGCATGGGCGAAGCAGCGCGTTACAGCGTGATCGTCGACCGCATCTCGCACGAGGTGGAATACTACCGCGGCTATTTGAAGCATGCCGCGCTGCAGGGGACGTACGTCATCAACAATCCATTCTGGTGGACGGCGGACGACAAATTTTTTAATTATGCGGTGGCCAGCAAACTGGGCATCGCGATCCCGAAGACCGTGCTGCTGCCGCAAAAGGGTTATCCGGCGGACCTGGATCTGACGGCGGAATCGCTGCACAACCTGGAATATCCGGTGGATTGGGATGGTCTGCTGGACTATGTAGGGCGCCCGGCGATTTTGAAGCCCTACTCCGGCGGCGGCTGGAAGCACGTCTATAAGGTGAACAACCGTGAGGAATTGCTGGCGGCGTACGACAAAACTTCGCCGTACCCGATGACTTTGCAGGAATTCATCGATTTCAATGAGTACGTACGCTGCTTTACGTTTGGCAAGAGCGATATTACGCCCGTGCGCTACGATCCCAAAGAGCGGAAGTATCACGTGGACCACGCGTATTTATCGGCGGAACTCGGCGCGCGCGTGGTGCAGGATGCGCAGACCATCAACCAGGCGCTGGGCTACGAGATGAACACCATCGAGTTCGCGGTGAAAGACGGCATTCCTTACGCCATCGATTTTCTGAATCCGGCGCCAGACTTCGAGCGGGACCGCATCACGGAATTCTATTTTGCGCACGTGGTGGAGAAGATGGCGCGCCTGGTGATTGACCGCGCGCTGCACGGCGCGGCTTCCGGTCCTTGGCCGCGCTGGGAAGAGATGCTGAAGATCGGCATGAGCAGCGGGTTTACCGGTGCGCCGGGCCACGCTGTGGCGGCCGCCGCAGCTTCCGCGTCGCCCGCCGGACCTTCGTTGGGAACGACACAGTCCACGGAAATGCAGCAGGCATGACGGCTTCCACGAAACCCGCTACGCGCACTGCGGACCCCGCAGCCGCGTGGAACGACTTGCTGCGAAATTTCCTCGCCAAGTCGCCGGACTTTCCCCACAAGTTTCTCGAGGAACTGCGCGCCGCCAAGATGACCTTTGGCGATCGCGTGCACTGCCCCTTCCTGCGGCCGTTTTTTCTTTCGCCCGTGGATGAGCAGCGGGTTCGCGAAGTCTCCGAGACCATTGCTGAGCTGGGCGAACGCGTGGTGACCGCCGCGCTGGCGGATAAAACGCTGTTCGCGCAATTTCATTTGCGCCCGGAAGAGGAACGCCTGGCACGCCTTTCCGGCGGGTACGGCCGCGCCAGCACGGCTTCGCGCCTCGACGCGTTTCTGCTGCCCGATTCGTTGAAATTTGCCGAATACAACGCCGAATCTCCCGCGGGCGCCGGCTATTCCGAAACGCTGGCCGAATTATTCCGCAGCTTGCCGGTGATGGAAAAGTTCGCCACGAAGTTCGACGTGCATAGTTACCCGCTGAGCGCCAAATTGCTGGATGCGCTGGTAATGAGTTACGTCGACTGGGGCGGGACCAGCAAGCGGCCGCAGATCGCCATCGTGGACTGGAAAGAAGTGCCCACCTGGAGCGAGTTTGAGATTCTGCAGGAACGTTTCAAGGATCTCGGCGTGCCCACCATTCTCGCCGACCCGCGCGACCTGGTCTTCGACGGCAAGCACCTCACGGCGCACGGCGTCAAAATCGACTTGGTGTACCGGCGCGTGCTGATCAACGACATCGTGGCGCGCCCGGCGGAGTGCGACGCGCTGGTGAAGGCCTACACCGCCAACGTGGTGTGCGTCTCCAACACGCTACGCTGCAAGATTCCGCACGTAAAATCATTTTTCGCCGTGCTTACGGACGAGCGCAACTCCGGACTTTTCTCCATCGACGAGCGCGCCATCATCCGCGACCACATCCCGTGGACGCGCGTGGTGGCGGACGTAAAGACCGGGCACTATGGCGAACCGATCGAACTGCTGCCGTTCATTCGCGCGCAGCGCAGTAATTTGGTGTTGAAACCGGCCGACGAATACGGCGGAACCGGCGTGACCCTGGGTTGGGAAACGCAGGAGGCCGCCTGGGACGCGGTGCTCGAGCGCGCACTGTCCCGGAAGCACGGCGCCTGGATCGTGCAGGAGCGCATCCCCATTCGCCGCGAATCCTTTCCGCACATCGCCAACAACGGCGCGGTGGAAGAGAAGGATGTCCTGGTGGATTTCGCTCCCTACCTGTATAGAGGCAAGCTGAGCGGGTTCCTGACCCGCCTTAGCGCCACCGGCCTGGCTAACGTGACCAGTGGCGGCGGGCAGGTCCCCGCTTTCCGTGTCAATGCACGTAGTTCTAGAACATTTTCAACGAAACGCGCCTTATAACCTTGCTATCTAGCGCGCAACCATCTATTGTCAATCATCATGACTCACTATACGTATCCAATTTCCATCGAAAAGCAAGATGCCCAGTATTATGCCTACAGCGAAGACCTCCCGGGTGTCTATGGCTACGGTGAGTCCCTCGAAGAAGCGAAGCGCAGTATGTTCACCGGCATTCGCGGGTACATCGAGGATTGCGTGAAGGACGGCAGGCCCGTGGCCATTGCGCGTATCATCTATTCCGAAACCGTTTCCCTCGCCTTCGATTAACCGGGCGCCCACACCCCACAGGCACGTAACCCTAGCCATGTTCGTTGCCGCCACTACAGCCACGCCCCAACTCCCTCACTATCTGCGACGGTAATCGGCTTTGTTACTATATCTTGTTTTTATCGTTCTGCTAAAGATATCCTAATCTAGTTCCAAGTCTGCCATCCCGCTCTTCGCGAGGAGGGAAAATGTTCCATGCGCTTTTCCTGTTCGTCCTCTTCCTTACCCACGGCACGACTTCCGCCCCCAACAACCCGCCTCCAAAGGCTGATGCCGCTAAACCCACGCAACCCTGCTCCGACGCAAAATCCCCCGCCGCCGCGAGCGACTGCTTCGCCAAGCTCTACCTCGACGCGGACGCCCAACTGAATGTCGCTTACAACCAAATCGTCACCGTCATGAAAACCCTTCTCACCGACGCCCAGCGTGCCAACAACCCCGCCCAAATCGCCCACCACCAAGCCGCCATGGACCGTCTTCTCGCCGCCCAGCGCGCGTGGCTCAATTATCGCGACCTGCACTGCGACTCCGTAAAGTTTCAGTACGAAGGTGGAACCATGAGTTCCGCAATGTGGTCGCAGTGCATGACCGAAACGACGCAGCAGCGCATCGCCGCACTGCGCACGTCCTACGATCTCGCCAACTGATCCGCTCGCGCCACTACAGCCGTCGCAGCATCATTTTTCGCGCTGCCTAATTTTTTTTGCGGTGCCACCTCTACAAAATTTCTTAATTTCTCGTTAAACTACTATAGATATGTCCTTCGGCCCAGCACCCACGGAACTGATGCCCGGCGCAAAAAACGCCGTGGAAACGTGTCTCGCGGTCCGCCCCGGCGAAAAAGTGACGCTCATCGCCGATGCGATCTCGAAAGCTGTCGCCGCCAGCCTGGTGGAAGCGCTGCACAACCGCCATGCCTGCGCCGAGGCCTTCTTGCTGGAGGATTTTGGCCCGCGGCCCATCCGCGAAGCCCCCGCGAAAGTTTTGGAAGCCCTCGAATCTGCCGATGTGGGCATCCTGTGCATGACCCCGCAGCCCGGCGAACTGGGCGCGCGCATGGCCATCGTGCAAATCGTCGAGCGCCGCCAGATCCGCTATGCGCACATGGTTGGGGTGACGCCGGAAATCATGCAGCAGGGCATGCGCGCCGATTACCTGAAAGTAGATGAATTGAGCGACAAGCTCCGCGAGCGCATGCTGCGCGCGGAAACGCTTACCGTAAAAACCGACGCCGGCACCCACATTGCGGCGCATTTTGATCGTGGGCTCGATTGGGTGAAAACCAGCGGCCTCATCAGCCCGCGCTATTGGTCGAACCTTCCGGCCGGCGAAGTTTTCACCACGCCCGCCACGGTCGACGGCACGTTCGTCTGCGATGCCAGCGCCGGCGACCATTTCAATGGCAAGTATGGCGATCTGCAAGGCACGCCGCTGGTGCTGACCATCGAAGGCGCGCGCCTGGTAAAAGCCGAATGCGCGCGAAAAGATTTGCAGCAGGAATTTTGGGAGTATTGCCACACCGACGAAAACAGCGACCGCGTGGGGGAACTGGCTTTTGGAACGAATCTTGGGCTGAGCCGGATGATCGGTGTGCTCTTGCAGGATGAAAAATTTCCCGGCGTGCAC
>Ga0181531_10002873_pt1 | contig 10650 bp, 8 predicted proteins | sample PEATcosm2014_Bin_38_FD_119743 | JGI IMG/M metagenome (GOLD analysis project Ga0181531, IMG submission 119743) | Peatland microbial communities from MTU Mesocosm Facility, Houghton, MI, USA - PEATcosm2014_Bin11_10_metaG | ecosystem: Environmental > Terrestrial > Soil > Wetlands > Peat | place... | reverse complement strand
CGACTCTTCCACGGCCGCACCAGCTGGTTGTACGCAATATTGGGGTCCTCGACCCCGCCGAGCGCGGTTGCGAGATCCGCAAAGACGATCGATGCGATATCCGTGATGCCGGGCCGCGCCTCGAGCAACCCCCGTTCCTCCGCCGTGTACAACGCCACCTCACGCGGCACGTTAGGGCGCGGGCCGACCATGCTCATGCGGCCGCTCAGCACATGCAGGAGCTGTGGCAACTCATCGAGCTTGAGTACACGAATATATCGACCAATCGCGGTGATGCGTGGATCACCCGCCACCGTGGTATCGATCGCGCTGGCATGTGCGCGGGGTACCATGGTACGAATCTTCAGGAAGCGCAAGGGTGCACCGTCTCGGCCGATGCGCTCGGACAGATAGAGCGGGTTGTGGCGATCCGCGAGCCATACCGCCGCGAGCGCAGCGAGCATGAACGGCAGGGTCAACAGCAGCGCGACGGTCGCGGCCAGCACATCGAAAGCCCGCTTGCCCGCATAGCTGCCGCGCTCGGAACGCTGCTCGGTATTCACGGCAGTGGTGCAAGCGAAGCATCAGCCGAGACCCGATCGAGCGCCGCTTTGACGCACTGTGGAATCTCCAGCGTAAGCGCACCGAGCGCGTCACGCAGCTGATCCACGCGTTTGATGCCCACCAGCGCAACGCTCCCTGGCATCGATTTGAGTACCCAGGCAATGGCGAGCTGCGAAGGAGGCGCGCCGAGCTGCTCCGCCTGCTCGCGTACGACATCCAGAAGACGCAAATTGCGCTCGAGTCGTGCTCCGTGGAAGTTGTGGTAACGCGGATGCGCACGCCGGTCGTCATCGCCGAAGCGCGCCTGTGCACCATATGCACCGGACAGGATGCCCTGGCCGAGAGTCCCGTAGGCGAGGAACGTCAACCCCGCCGCGGCGAGCGAGCGGGCCTTCCACTCGTGCGAACGATCGACCAGACTGTACTCGAACGATGCGCTCACCAGCCCGGGAAACGCGGCGGTGAGCGCTGCGTCCGGCGCATAATTGCTGATTCCGTACCAGCGAATCTTGTGCTCCTCGCGCAGACGCTCGAGCGCCTCAAACAACTGCGTGAGCGGCGTCACCCCATCCCAGTAGTGCACCTGCAGAAGATCGACGACGTCGGTATCCAGTCGGCGCCGGGACTCCTCGAGTGCGGCTCTCGCCCACTGCGGGCTGCTGTCGTACCAGACACCACCCGCATCGTTGAAACGCACGCCGAATTTGGTCGCGATGAGCACCCGCGCCCGATGCGGGGCGAGTGCCTGGCCGAGCCGACGCTCCGATTCACCGTGCCCGTAACAGTCGGCGGTGTCGAACAGCGTCACACCCGCATGGACCGCCTCCTCGATGGCAGCAATGATATCCGCCGGTTCGATGGCGCCCCAGGCGTGGCCACCGAGCTGCTCGCAACCGAACGCCAGCCTTCCGACGAGTTGCGCCGAACGCCCGAGTGGGGCCATCGTGCTCTCCATCACGCTGCCGGTTTGTTCGACAGCAACTCGAATGTGAACATCCAGGACATCAACTGCAGCCCCGGAATCCGCGTCAGCACGCGATCGAATCCGTTCAGGAGAGGCAGCAGCCCCGGCAGCCATACGCCTGCGATGCTCATCATATGAAAGTAACGGATTTCGCCGAGATCGAAGTATCGACTCGCGAGCCGCACTTCTTTGAGGCTGAGGATATGCGCCTTCTCCCATTCCGTGCGCTGATGGGCGTTGCGATTGCGGTACAGCCGGATCAGGGGATTATAGTTGAGGGCCTCGAAGGCGATGACGCGCCCCCCCGGGGCGAGAATGCGGCGGATCTCCGGGAAGGTCCGCTGCACGTCCAGATGATGCAGCACGCCGGCGCAGATCACCACGTCCACCGAGTCCGCGGGCAGACCGGTGTTCTCGCAATCCGCGCGCAGAAAGAAGGTGCGATCGCCGAGGCCGCCCTTGGCGGCCGCGCGCTGCGCGTTCTGCACCGATACACCGCTGATATCGATACCGATTACGAGCCGCGCACCCGCTTCGGCAGCCCGCAGCGCGACCTCTCCATCACCGCAAGCGAAATCGAGCACCGTCTTGCCGACGGATTGGCGCGTGACCCAATCGTAGAAGTACGCGCGGGAAAGAACCGCTGTTCGGTAAAAGCGGTGATTGGAGAAAAACTCCTCGTACTGGTCCTTGCCAACCGCCTCGATACGCGCCGCATCGCGCATGCGGTCGTGAAATTCGCTTTCCTTTTGTTTGCGTGACTCGAGGTTCGCGTACCACTCGTCACCGTTGTCGCGGGAGAGACGCAGCAACTTCTCGCGCAGCACATCGGGCGCCATCATGGTGGTACTCCGACGGAGGCCGCCACGCGGCTCACGATGGTGTTCACGTCAGGATAATAGCTCGCTTCGAGCACGGCCGACGTGGGCGCGGGAGCATCCGGCAGCGTGATGCGCAGGGGCGATGCACGCCAGACGCGCGAAGACAACGACTCAGCCGCGCGCGCGCATATCTCCCCTGCCAGTCCGCAGGTTCGCCAGCCTCCGTCGATGACGCACAACCGTCCGGTACGTTTCACGGATGAAAGAATGTCGTCGACCTCGAGCGGATTAAGCACTCGCAGATCCCACACATCGCAAGAGATCCCGCGGGTCGCCAGGCTCTCAGCGGCCCGCAGCGCAAGGTGTGTGGACCAGCTCGAACCCACCAGGGTCACATCGCTCCCTTCGCGGCGCCGCTCGGGGCGCTCGGTGCGCAGATCCAGCACGCGCGGCGGACCGGTCGGCTCGTGCTCATCGTAGAGCCAGCGGTCATCGATATAGAGCACCGGATCGTCGCACAGGACACTCGCAATCAGCAGATCACGCGCATCGCCAGGGCTGGCGGGCATCACCACCCGCAGGCCCGGTATATGTGCGAACCACGCGTGCAGCGACTGGGAGTGTTGGGCGCCTTGCTCGCCCCCGCGATTGACGATACCGCGGATGGTCAGTCGCGGCCCCGATTCGCCCCCGAGCATGTGGCGCCACTTCGCCGCCTGATTGACGATTTGATCGACGGCAAGCAGCATGAAATCCATGCGCGGATGCACCACTATGGGTCGATAGCCGCACAGTGCCGCGCCCAGCGCGGCACCCGTGCAGGCGGCTTCCGACACCGGCGTATCGAGCACTCGCTCTCGTCCGAATTGTTTGTCGAGATCGGTCATGGAGTTTCCGACGTACCAGGGACTCCACAACCCCTGCCCGATGACGAATACCTCCGGGTGGCGCGACATGAGCCATGAGAAGCCCTCGCGGATGGCCTCACCATAACTTAAGGCCGTTGCAGGCAAGGTCTCAGCGTGCATACACGAAATCCAGCAACGTTTGCTCGGCCGGCCACGGGGCGTCGAGCGCGCGCTCCGCAGCCGCCTCGACCTGCGAGTGAACCTGCTCCTCGAGCGTGCGCAGCTGCCCCATCGAGGCGAGCTGCGCCTCGAGGAGCGCTCGCTCCAGGCGCTGCACCGGATCGCGGCGCTTCCAGGCGGCCAGATGCTGCATGCTGCGACGGACCCCGACGTCGAGATCCTCCTTCGGTCCCACGTGACCGCGCCAGCGGTAGGTGATGGCCTCGAGAAACGCTGGTGCGCTTTCGCGCCGCATATCCGTCACCAGTTCGGCGGCCGCATGCACAACCGCGCTGACATCGTTGCCATCGACGACCTGCGCGCGCACCCGATGCGCCTCGGCGTAGCGTGAGAGCCGATCGCTCGGCTGACGAAGTGCGATGTCGAGGTGGCTCGAGTACTGGTTGTTTTCGCACACGAACAGCACCGGTAGCTCATAGACCGCCGCGAGATTGAGCGATTCGTGCAGCACCCCTTCCTCGCAGGCACCGTCGCCGAAGAAGGCGACTGCGACATCCCTCCGGCCATCCATCTTGGCGGCGAGACCTGCGCCCACGGCGATCGGAATGGTGCCGGCGACGATCGGAACCGAGCCGTAAAAGCCGCACGACAGACTCTGCAGGTGCATCGAGCCGCCCATGCCGCGCGAACATCCGTCGGCGCGCCCCAGGACCTCGGCCAACAACGCGTAGACATCACCGCCGGCGGCCAGGTAATGGGCGTGGGAGCGGTGGTTGCCGAACAAGCGATCGCTCGGGCGCAATGCGGTCGCGACACCGGTGGCCACCGCCTCCTGCCCGATTCCCAGGTGGCAGGGACAGCGTGCCCGGCCGGACTCGATCCACTTCGCAATTTGTTCCTCGCATTTGCGTATCAAATGCATGATGCGCAGGAGCTCGAGCAGCTCCGTCGCAGAACTCCCGGCAATTGCGCAAGGTGCGAGATAGGTCGCCGCGGCAGGGTCGACGAGATCACCGAGCTCCGAAATGTGATTTTTGTTCATGTTCGCACGCTTATCCTGTCAGCTTCACTCTGGGACTGCTCCTCCGCAGCCCGCGTCATCGCCTCCAGCCGCTCGACGAGCCGGCCGTAGACCGACGCCGCGGCGAGCTCGCCCAGATAAACCTGGCGTGCATGGGCACTGAGCTCCAGACGGCGCGGCTCATCAGCGCGCAGCTCGCGCAGCCGTGCTGCCAGGCTCTCGGGATCGTGCGCCCCAAACGACACACCACAGTCCCCTCTCGCCAGCAAGCGCGCGAGCGTCCCCTGAAGGCACGTTGCCACCGGCACACCCGCCGCGAGGTATTCGCCGACCTTGTTCGGCACCGACATGACGAGGTCGGGTGTGTTGCGGTAGGGCACCAGTCCCACGTGGCTGCGCGCCAGCAGCTCCCGAATCCGCGCCGCGCTCAGCCATCCCGGGAAGATCACATTGCCACAATCCTGGGCGAGCATGCGATAGTGATTCAGATCCCCGCCGTCGCCGGCCAGAACGAACTTAATCCCGGCGCCCTCCTTCTGCAACAGTCGCGCAGCCGCGACCACCGTGGGCATCTCGAAGCGGCGCCGGGTCATCGATCCGACCAGCGCGACGTTGAAGCTGCCGCGCGCCTTGATGCCTGCGCGGTCCCAGTACTCACCTGCCTCGAGTTCCGCACTGCCGTTTCCCGAACCCTCATCGAACTCCGGATAGGCCAACATGAACGCGCCGTCCCAGCGGCGCCGCTCGCGGCCGGCGAGACGCAGACCCCAGGCCAGAAACTCCTCGGTGATCGCAAACAATGCCGTCGCCTCCTGCAGCGCCGCGCGCGCGCGCATGTGCCACGGCCATAGCAGCCAGCGCGCCAAAGGCCGCACCGGTGCGGGCACGTACTCGCTGAAGATGTCGGGCCACATGTCGCGCAGATCGAGCACAACCGGTATGCCGTGCCGGCGCCCAAACTCCGCACAAACCGCCGCCGCCTCGATGGTGGGATAGGCACAGAAGATGATGTCCGGGCGGGGCGCCTGCGCAATGCGGCGGCGAAACGCCCGACCCCAGCGGGCATGATCCCGCAGACGCCGCAGCGACACCGACGCGCGGTAGCCCGGACTGTGAAGCATGCGGATGACTCCGCGCGTGCCGAAGGGGGTTTCAATATCGCTCTGTGCTCGGTTGCGGCGATTGGCATGATCGAAGGTCGACATCCACCAGGTCACCGTATGGCCGCGCGCATCGAGGAGATTCGCCACGAGGCCGGATCGCAGCAGCCGCCCATTATCATTGTCGGTGGCTAGCATCTCGCTCGTCTTGACGACCCACACCTTCACCTGGCTCCCCCGGCAAGGACACCGCGGCCTGCGAGCGCGAGAGTCTCCTCGACACAGCGCACGGCGGCACTGCCACCCCCATACAGCTCGCCGGCCTTGGAAGCGGCAGCGGCGCGTACGTCCGCGCTCTGCTCGAGCGCGAGCTGGACGGCGTGGAGTGCCGCCGCGACGTCCTGTCCAACCACTGTGTTCGCGCCCGCGGCAACAGTCTCCAGCCACTCCGTTTCGCTGCGCAGGGTGACGCAAGGAGCGCCGAGCATGAACGCCTCCTTTTGCAGGCCGCCTGAGTCCGTCAGCACCACCGCAGCCGCCTGCGTGAGGCGCAGCATGTCCATCGGACCCAGGGGCTCGATAAGTCGCAGTGACGGATCCGCGCGCCAGTCAGGCAGGTAAGCGCGTATCGCCTCGCGGGTTCGAGGGTGCACCGGAAATACGATCGGCAACTCCCTGCGGGCAACCTCGTCGAGGAGTGCCAGCATGCGCTCAAGCACATGAGGCGTGGTGCTTTCGGCGCGATGTACGGTCGCGAGGGCGAAGGGCTTCGAGCCGAGCTGCAGGCGCTCGAGGATCCGCGAATGCTGCCGCGCCGCCGACATGTGAGCGAGCAAGGCATCGTACATAACGTCCCCTACCAGCCTGGTGCACGCGGCCCGGCCTTCCCGGGCAAGGTTCTCGACGGCGGTCTGCGTCGGCGCGAGGAGCAAATCAGCGAGGTGATCGGTCGCGACGCGGTTCAGCTCCTCCGGCATGGCCCGGTTGAAGCTGCGCAGGCCCGCCTCGACGTGAGCTACCGGGATTTGCAGCTTGGCCGCGGCAAGCGACCCCGCCAGGGTCGAATTCGTGTCGCCATAAACGACCACGACGCTCGGCCGCTCGCTCTCGAGGAACGCCTCGATCCGCTCGAGCATCAGCGCCGTCTGGTGTGCGTGTGTGCCGGAGCCGACCTCCAGATTGACCACTGCGCGAGGAATCGAGAGTTCCTCGAAGAAGATCTCCGAGAGTTGCGGGTCGTAGTGCTGACCGGTGTGCACGATCAACTCCTCGACGCCGCGCTCCGCATGCGCCTTGAGCGCCCGCGACACCGGCGCGAGCTTGATGAATTGCGGCCGCGCGCCAACGATTTGAGCGACTCGCAGATGCTTCATGGGCTCTTCACACACGGAGCGTGGCGGGATTTATTCAGCGCGCCTGCTCCTCGAGCGGCGCGAGCCCTGCGCCCGCGCGCCGGTAACCGCGCGCGCACGCGGGACACACCAGTCGATGTGTTTCGGTCGCCTCCGCGGGCTCACGCGGAAGCTGCACGCCGCACCAGCAAACCCAGCCGTGCGGGCGCGCCGGGTTTCCATAGACGGTCGCGTAAGGGGCGACGTCGCGCGTCACCACGGAGCCTGCGCCGACCAGGCAATATTCCCCGAGCGTCACCCCGCACACGATGGTCGCGTTCGCGCCGACCGTGGCCCCGCGTCGCACTCGTGTCGTACGGTACTCGGATGTGCGCTTGATGTAGGCCCGCGGGTTGATGACGTTGGTGAAAACCATCGAGGGTCGAAGAAACACATCGTCCTCGATGATTACTCTCGTGTATACCGACACGGTATTCTGGATCTTGACGTTGTCGCCAACCGTACATCCGGGTGAGATAACCACGTTCTGACCAATGTTGCAGCGCGCGCCGATCGCGCAATCGCGCATGATGTGCGAGAAGTGCCATATTCGAGTTTCAGAGCCGATGCGGCAGGGCTGATCGATCACCGCCGTCGGATCGGCGGAGTAGGTGGCCGCCTCAAGGTTCGCCATAGTTGCGCTCAGTATCGTCGTAGCCACACATTCGGACGACGATTGTACTAGAGCGCGCCCCTGAAACGGCCTAATTTGTCCGCGGGTTATGCCCGCGGCGGTTTCTGAATCACAATCGCCAGTAACGAAATCCCGCCGCAGCAATGGCGGTCCGCTCATACAAGGACTTCACGTCGACCAGGATTCCGCCTTGCTTCAACCGTGACAGTAGCTCCGGTAGCGGCAAGCGCAGATACTCTCGGTGCGCGACCGCCGCGACGATCGCATCAGCTCCCGTGGGAAGTTCCTCCCATCGCACCAGATCGATACCGTATTCCCGACTGGCCTCTTGGGGATCGGCGAGTGGATCATGCACGTGCACATTGCAGCCGAACTCGCGCAGCTCGCGCACGACGTCCGCTACCTTCGAGTTGCGGATGTCCGGGCAATTTTCCTTGAAGGTGAGCCCGAGAACTACGACCGTCGCGCCCATCACGGGACTGCCCGTCTTGATCAACTCCTTGAGCGTCTGCTGGGCGACGAATGTCCCCATCCCGTCATTGATCCGCCTTCCGGCCAGAATGACCTGCGGATGGTAGCCAAGCATCTCCGCCTTGTGAGTGAGGTAGTAGGGATCGACTCCGATGCAATGTCCGCCGACCAATCCGGGGCGAAACGGCAGGAAGTTCCATTTCGTTCCTGCTGCCTGCAGTACCTCCAAGGTATCGATACCGATGCGCTGGAAGATCAGCGCGAGCTCATTCATCAGCGCGATGTTGAGATCGCGCTGCGTGTTCTCGATGACCTTGGCGGCCTCGGCCACTTTGATCGAGCTTGCACGATGCACACCGGCAGCGATCACCGAAGAATAAAGATCGGCAACCCGGTCGAGGGTCGTCGCATCGTCGCCCGAGACCACCTTGGTGATCTTCGAGATCGTGTGCTCCCGGTCACCCGGGTTGACGCGCTCGGGCGAATACCCGACATGGAAATCCCGCCGCCAGCGCATGCCCGAGTGCTTTTCGAGCAGCGGCACACAGACTTCCTCGGTGGCACCGGGATACACGGTCGACTCGTAAACGACGGTGACACCGCGCTTCATGTGACGGCCAACCATCGTCGACGCGGCGCACAGTGGCGCGAGGTTCGGATTGTGCGCATCGTCCACCGGCGTCGGTACCGCGACGATGATGTAGTCCGCGCGCGCGAGGGACGCCGGATCGTCCGTGATCGTGAGGCGGGTCGAGGCCCGAAGATCATCCGTCGACACCTCGCCCGTCGGGTCCACGAACCGGCGGTAACTCGCGACTTTGTCCGCCGACAGATCGTAGCCGATCGTATCGATCCGCTTGCCGAACTCCACCGCGAGCGGCAAGCCGACGTAGCCCAGCCCGACAACGGCGAGAGTCTCGCTCATGACTCGAGCACCCCGATCAGAGGTATTCCTTGAGGAGCACGATCGGAATCGCGAGGTTGTAGAAAATCTGCGTCACAGCTGCCCACAAGGGGATCGCGGCTATGCGCTGTGTATTGAGCGGCACGACGATGGTGTCGCCGGCACGCATCTCGATCGCCTGCCTGCGACGGAACCAGCCGCCGCGTTTTCCCGATACCACATCGCCGTTGGCGCGCACTACATAGATGCGTTTGCCGTCGGCGTTCTGCGTGACGCCGCCGCTCTTGGCGATGTAGTCATCGCGCGTAAGACCCGGCTCGTAGACGTGCGAGGTTGGGCTCTGCACCTCGCCCAAGATCGTGATCTCCTGAGTCCTCTTCGGGACTATCAGCTTGTCGCCATCCTTGAGCAACACGTCGTCCGACAATCCGTTGCGGCTCCTCATGACTCGGTCGATGTCGATGACGAGACGGCCTACGGGCTTGGTGTTGCGCAATTGCTGCAAAAGTTGGGTGCCGACCGCCAGCGCCTCCCCGGCGCTGGCTGCGCCACCACCGCTGTTCGAGACGCTGCCCGTCGCAACCGCCTCGAGGGAAAGCGCCGCAAGATCGCCTTGCATGCGATTGGCGAGCAGATCGAGCTCCTCTTTCTCACGCTGCTTGAGCTCCTGCCGTATGAAGACCGCTCCATAGGCGAAAGCGATGTTGGTGAGTCCGCCGGCCCTCTGCAGGACAGAGGAGAGTGTCTCGCCCTGGTGGATCGGGTACTTGCCGGGGTATTTCACCTCGCCCAGCAGCTCGATGCTTCCCGGCTGCTTCCACTGGGCGATCGGCTTGATGACCAGGACATCGAAGGGTTGCAGCGCGACGTCCGCACCTTTCGTCCCATGCACGATGCCCGCGAGATCAACCTCGATCAGTGCGGTCTGGCGTACCTGACCGTCAACGACTTCGTAGCGCGTCAACTCCGCTCGCCCTCGCAATGCCGAATCCTCGAGACTGCCGCCGGCGCGTATCAGGTCGCTCACCCGCATGCTGGGCTCGAGGGGGTAACGGCCCGGCAACTTCACGCGCCCGTCCACCCGTACGATCGCCTCGGGCTGATCGGGTGTCGCTTGCAATTCGAGATCGCGCAACACCGGCTCGATGATTCGCTCGCGACTCGCCGACAGATCGAACACGGTGATCTCATCGCGCGGCTTGAGCTCGGGGTTCGCCGTTGAGTTGGGTGCCGCCAGAGCGCGCGGCAAGTCCGCTGAAAGCACCTCGACGCGCTGCTCCGGCACCACTACGCGGCGAATCATGATGTAGTGAATGTCGGCGTTCGGACGAAGCTCGCCGAAGCTGCCAAGCACATCGGAGAGTCTCAACCCTTGATGCCATTCGAACTTGCCAGGGCGAAAGACAAATCCCGATAGCGTCACCGTGTTTTCGAGTGTCGGGCGGATTTGCGCCACCGAAAGCTCATCGCCATCGAGCAGCGCCACAGCTGCGCTCTTCGGATTGCCGAGGTCGATGCTAACCACGCCGCGCACGTGTGCCGGGGCGATGCGGGCGAGCTGCACGCGGGTCGGATCGGCGTCTGGCATCAGGCCGCCCGCGAGCTGTACCGCGTCCTGGACCGTTTTCTCGCCCTTGGTCTCGTAAATCGCTGGCCGCCGTACCTGGCCGCCCACTGCGACGGTATGCCCGATCGGCGGAATGAAGATCACGTCGCCCGGTAGCAGCTTCCGATCGTTGCTGGTATCGCCGTGAAGCAACAGGTCGTAGAGGT
>Ga0181531_10002872_pt1 | contig 10655 bp, 6 predicted proteins | sample PEATcosm2014_Bin_38_FD_119743 | JGI IMG/M metagenome (GOLD analysis project Ga0181531, IMG submission 119743) | Peatland microbial communities from MTU Mesocosm Facility, Houghton, MI, USA - PEATcosm2014_Bin11_10_metaG | ecosystem: Environmental > Terrestrial > Soil > Wetlands > Peat | place... | reverse complement strand
GAACAGCGGGGGCAGTTACCTGGTGAATCCGACGGTGAACGGCTCGGGTTGCGCGATCGGCGGCGTTCCCGCCAATATCAGCTCCACCTGCACGCGCGTGGTGAACCAGATTGAACCGTATCTTGGATACGGCGCGATCGACGCGCTGCGCACCATCTTCAATTCGAACTACAACTCGCTGCAGGCTAAAGTGACCAAGCGCTTCAGCGGCACCACCTACGTGGATGCCAATGTGACCTGGTCGCGCGACCTGACCAATGCTCCGGCAGATTACTCCGGGTTCATCCAGAACGAGTACAACATTAACGGCGATTATGGACGCGCTTCACTTGATCGCAACAAGGTGTTCAACTTCGACGGGGTTTTTGAAGAGCCGTGGTTCCGCGAGCAGAAGAACCTCGAAGGGCGCGTGTTCGGCGGCTGGGAGCTGAGCTTCATCTACACGATCGATTCGGGACTGCCGTCCACGGTTGCAGCCAGCGCGGGAAGCACGATTTTCTATAACCTGGGCGGTGCAACCAGCATCTACAACAACGCGGCAAACGGCGGCGAAGTAAGCGACAACGCGGGCCTGCACGACTCGGGACCGACTTCGGACGGCTTGCGAGCCAACCAGATCGGCAATCCGAACTCTCCGGGCAACCTGACGAGGCTTCACAACAAGAATTACGAGGTGCCAAGCGCGCCCTGGTTCTACTCCGGCGCATTTGCCGCTCCGGCGCCGAACAACCCGGTTCCGGCGAATGCCAAGCGCGGCACGATTCAGGGTCCAGGATTCAACCGCGTCGATCTTGGCGTGCACCGCAATTTCAAGATCACGGAGCGGATGAGCTTCCAGTTCCGCGCCGAGGCCTTCAACGCAGTCAACCACGTGAATGTCAACTCCATCGGAACGACGGCGACGTCATCGACGTTTGGCGAGGTTACGGGTTATCGTGACATGCGCATCATGCAGTTCGCCGGCAGATTCACCTTCTAACTTGAATGAGAAAAACCGGCTCGGCCCGCCTTGTTCCTTCAATAAAGGAACAGGCGGGTAGGGCCCTGCTCTCATGCAAAACTGATGGTTTTGGTTGTGCCGATCAAGCAGGAATGCCGCGATGGGATTGAACACGCTGGATCTGGTGGTGATCGGTTGCTACTTGGCCGGCGTGACGCTCTTCGGTTTGCGCTTCCATAGCGGGCAGCAGACGCTGAAAGGATATTTCCTCGCCGACAACGCGATTCCGTGGTGGGCGATTTCGCTTTCCATCGTGGCCGCGGAGACCAGTACGCTGACGGTGATCAGCGTGCCCGGCCTGGCGTACGACAAGGACTTCAGCTTTCTGCAACTGGTGATGGGCTACCTGATCGGCCGCGTGGTGGTGAGTTTTGTGCTCATCCCGCAATACTTTCGCGGCGAGCTGGTCACGGCTTATCAACTGATCGAACGGCGCTTTGGGCAACGGCTGCGCGCCATGACAGCCGGAGTCTTTCTCATCACGCGGGCGGCCGCCGAAGGCGTGCGCGTATTTGCTGTGGCCATTGTGGTGCGCGTGGCGCTGGGCGGACTGCTGACAGGCGTGAACGATTTTGCGCGCGACCTGGTGGCGATCGCCATCGTGACCGCGCTGACGCTTCTCTACACGTTGAAGGGCGGCTTGAAAGCGGCGATCTGGACGGATGTGATGCAGCAAACGGTTTATGTTGCCGGAACCATCGTGGGTCTTGTGACCATCCTGCATCTTGTGCCCGGCGGGTGGGCGACGGTGCGCGAGGTGGCGGGCGCGGCGGGAAAATTCCGCGTGTTCGATTTCACGTTCGACTGGACCACTAAATACACCTTGTGGTCGGGAGTGATTGGCGGAGCTTTTTTGACCACGGCGAGCCACGGAACCGATCAACTGATTGTGCAACGGCTACTGGCGGCGCGCAGCGAGCGGCAGGCACAAGTTGCTCTGCTCTCGAGCGGGGTGATCGTTTTCTTCCAGTTCTCGCTCTTTCTGATGATTGGGGCGATGCTGTACGTGTTTTACCGCATCGATCCGCCGGCGGCTGCCTTTACGCGAACCGACACCATCTTTCCGGTTTTCATCGTGAGCCACATGCCGCACGGGGTGAGCGGGTTGCTGATTGCCGCCATCCTGGCGGCGGCCATGTCGAATTTGAGCGCGGCGCTCAATTCGCTCTCTTCTACTTCAATGGTTGATTTCTACATTCGCCTGCGTCCGCTTACTTCGGAAATCCGCCGCATCTGGCTGTCGCGGGCGGCGATGGTGGTTTGGGCGCTGGTGCTGTTCGGCCTGGCGCTGCTGGCGCGTCATGGCGGCAGGGTGATCGAGGTGGGATTGACGATCGCTTCGATCGCTTATGGAGGAATGCTGGGCGTGTTTTTGCTAGGCGTGCTTACGCGCGGGGCTTCGGAGCGCGGAGCCATGATGGGCATGATCTGCGGTTTGGCGTTGAACCTCTACCTCTGGCTCTTCACCAGTGTGGCGTTTACGTGGTACGTGGTGCTGGGCAGCGTGACGACGTTTGTCGTGGGTTATGCCGCGAGCCTTGCCCTGGGGCAAAAAGGGATTGGAAATGCAAGTGCGTAAATTGATGACAGAGCGCCGCAATCCGGCAACGGAAAATCTGGACCGGATGACAGCTCTCGAAATGGTGACCGCAATGAACCGGGAAGACGCCAAGGTTCCGCGGGCCATTCGCAAGGTTTTGCCGGAGATTGCGCGAGCCGTAGACCTAGTGGCGCAGCGCCTGGCAGAGGGCGGGCGGCTGATTTACGTGGGCAGCGGCACCAGCGGGCGCATCGGCGCGCTGGATGCGTCGGAGTCTCCTCCGACCTTCGGCGTGAGCGCGAAGAAAGTGCAATTTGTGATTGCCGGCGGGGAGCGCGCACTGGTGAGGGCCGCGGAGGCCAGCGAGGACTCCGCGGAGCTGGGACGCAGGGATATTGCGGCGCGAAGGCCCGGCGTTCATGACGTGGTGGTGGGGATTGCAGCCAGCGGATACACGCCGTACACGATCAGCGCTCTCGAATACGCGCGGGATAAAGGCGCGGCGACGGTGGCCATCGCGTGCAATCGCAACACCCCGCTGGGCAAGGCGGCGGATCTGCGTATTGAAGTTGAAGTCGGCCCCGAGGTGCTGGCGGGCTCTTCGCGGCTGAAGGCGGGAACCGCGGAAAAGCTGATCTGCAACATGCTGACTACCGGGGCCATGGCGCGGCTGGGGTACGTGTACTCTAACCTGATGGTCAACCTGCACCTGACCAACAAGAAGCTGGTGCAGCGCGGCATCACGATCCTGGAGGAACTGGCAGCGGTGGATCGGGCGCAGGCCGCGGCAACGCTGGAAAGAGCCGGCAGGAGCGTTCCGCTGGCGCTGGTGATGTTGAAGACGGGCACCGGCAAAGCCGAATCCGCGCGACGGCTGCGCCGCGCCAAAGGGAACGTGCGCAGGGCGATTGAAGGTTGACATGGGGAGTGCTCTGAAAACGATCCGGTCGCGGCGCGGGTGGTTTTTCCTGCTGGCCTTTTCATTGCTGGCTTGCGGCGTGCGGACGCTGGCTGCGCAGGATGCGGCGACGGGCGCGAACGGGACGAAGACGAGTGAGAGCGCGCACAGTTTCGACGCTATCGACGCGCTCATGCAGTCGGCAGTGGCCAAAGGCAGCATGCCCGGCGGCGTCGTGATCGTCGGCCACAATGGCGCAGTGGTCTATCGCAAGGCCTTCGGTTCACGATCGCTCGAGCCCACGCGCGAAGCCATGACCGCGGACACGATTTTCGATCTGGCCTCGCTGACCAAGGTGATCGCCACGACCACCGCGGTGATGCAGCTCGTTGACGAGGGCCGCGTGAAAATTGACGATCCCGTCGCCGCGTATCTACCGGAATTTGCCGAGAACGGGAAGGCGCAGATTACGGTGCGCGAACTGATGACGCATTTTTCCGGCTTGCCTCCCGATCTGGATTTAAAGGAAGCGTGGCACGGCCGCGACACGGCCTTCAAAATGGCCATGCAGGTGCAGCCGGCGAACCCGCCGGGCACGAAATTCGTCTATAGCGACATCAATTTTGAAGTGCTCGGCTTCATCGTGCAGAAAGTCACTGGCATGGCGCTCGATGAGTACACGGCGACCCACGTGTTTGCTCCGCTCGACATGCGGGAGACGGCGTTTCTTCCGCCCGCAAGCTGGGTGCCGCGCATCGCTCCCACGCAATACGACGAAGATGGCATCATGCTGCGCGGCGTGGTGCACGATCCCACGGCGCGCAGGATGGGCGGAGTCGCGGGGCACGCGGGGCTGTTTTCGACGGCCGACGATCTGGCCCGATTCGCGCAGAATCTGCTCAGCGGCCATCCCAAGGTTCTCAGCCGCGAAGCGATTGAGGAGATGAGTACGCCGCAGCAGCCGGGATCGAATGCGATCCTGCGCGGATTGGGGTGGGACATCGACTCGCCCTACTCCAGCCCTCGCGGCACGCTGTTTCCCCTCGGCTCCTTTGGGCACACGGGATTCACGGGCACCTCGATCTGGATCGATTTTCCCAGCGACACGTACATCATAATGCTCACGAATGCGGTGCATCCCAACGGCCACGGAAACGTGATCGCGCTGCGCAGGCAGCTGGCGGATGCTGTCGTCGGGGCGCTGCATCTTTCCTTCGCGGAAAACCCCGAGAAGCGGATCGGGCCCATCCCGCGCCCCAGCGAGTCGGTGACTTCCGAGCGGCGCGTGACCGCGCGGAACGGCGAGGTGAAGATGGGAATCGATGTTCTCGAAGCCGACGACTTCCGCGAACTGCATCCTGATCCCGCCCACCCCGTGAGAATTGGGCTCGTGACCAACCAGACCGCGGTCGATGCGCACGGAAAGCGTACGGCCGATGTTCTGGCGCACGCGCCGGGCATCAAACTGGCGGCGATTTTCTCGCCGGAGCACGGCATCGCCGGCGTTCTCGACACAACGGCGATCGGCAACTCGCGCGATGCGGCCACGGGCGCGCCAATCTACAGTGTCTACGGCGACACGGACGCGAAGCGGCGGCCCACGGACGAAGAACTGGCCGGTGTGGACGCGATCGTCTACGACATTCAGGACATCGGCGCGCGCTTCTACACCTACGAGAGCACGCTCGGCTATTTTCTTGAAGCGGCCGCGAAGGCGGCCAAAGAAGTCGTGGTGCTAGACCGGCCGAATCCCATCGGCGGCGCGTACGTGCAGGGTCCCATGCTCGATGCGGGACGCGAATCGTTCGTCGGCTACTGGCAGACTCCGGTGCGCCACGGCATGACGGTGGGTGAACTGGCGCAACTGTTCAACAGCGAACGCGCGATTGGCGCGAAACTTTCCGTGGTGAAGATGGAAGGCTGGCTGCGCGGCGACTGGTTCGATGCGACGGGCAGAGTGTGGATCAATCCCTCGCCCAACATGCGCAGCCTGACGGAAGCGGAACTCTATCCCGGCATCGGAATGATTGAGGGCGCGAATATTTCTGTCGGACGCGGCACTGACACGCCCTTCGAACTGGTGGGCGCGCCATGGATCGATGCCGCGGCGTTTGCCGACTATCTGAACGCGCGGGTGATTGACGGCGTGCGTTTTGTGCCAGTGAGCTTCACGCCCAATGCTTCGAATTACGCGAATCAATCCTGCGGCGGCGTGAACATCATCGTGACCAATCGCGAAGCGCTGGACGCACCCGAGCTGGGATTGGAAACTGCGGCTGCGCTCGAGCATTTGTATCCCAATGATTTCAAGATCGCCGGCATCGACGTGCTGATGCGCAACAAGGCCGCGCTCGTTGCGCTCACGGCCGGTGATGATCCGCGCCGCATCGCGGAAGATTGGCAGGATGCGCTGAAGAGTTTTAAAACCGTGCGCGCGAAGTATCTTCTTTACTGATTTTGCGCACGACGGCGAGGCTGCAGGAGTAAGAGTGCGTGGGTCAGGAGACCCACGCTACAGCCGGCCAGCAAGCCGGCGCTACAAGTCGATTGCGCGCCGCTGGATGCGAAGGAGCGGGAGTTGAAGTTCGAAACGAGCAGAATGAGATGGGGTGGGATGGCCGTGCTGGCCGCAATAGCGGCGGCGACGATCGCTGCAATTTTTGCGCAGGGCGCCGTCGCTGCGCCGCCGGTTCATCTCGATCGCAAAGGCGAGCGGTGGGCTGCCGCGACCCTGCGCAAGATGACGCTCGAAGAAAAAGTCGGGCAGATGATCATGGTCTGGGCCAAGGTTCAGTTCCTGAATCCGCAGAGCCCGGAGTACCTGGAACTGCGCGACGAGATGGCGAAGTACCACGTGGGCGGATTCGGCGTGACGGTGGCCACCGACGGGCCGCTGCTGATCGAGAGCGAGCCGCTGGAGGCTGCGGCGCTGACCAACCGGCTGCAAAAGGATTCGAAGTATCCGCTGCTTTTCGCGGCCGACTTCGAGCGCGGCCTCTCGATGCGTCTTGAGGGTGCTACGGCGTTTCCGGCGGCGATGGCGTTTGGCGCGGCCGGCGACAAAAACCTGGCGCGTGAGTTCGGCCGCATCAGCGCCCAGGAGTCGCGCGCCATCGGTGTGCAATGGAATTGGTTCCCGATTGCCGATGTCAATTCCAATCCCGCTAATCCCATCATTGATACGCGTTCGTTCGGGGAAGATCCCGTGCTGGTGAGCGAAATGGTCGCGGCCTACATCGAGGGGGCGCGCAGCGAGGGATTGCTGACGACGGCGAAACATTTTCCCGGCCACGGCGATACGGATACGGATTCGCATCTGACGCTGGCGCGCGTGCCGGCAAGCATGGATCGCCTGAACTCGGTGGAGCTGGTTCCATTCCGTAGCGCGATTGCCGCGGGAGTTGATTCGGTGATGGTGGGCCATCTGATCGTTCCGGCCATTGAGCCCGACCCCAATCGCCCCGCGAGTGTTTCTGCGCACGTGATCAGGGATCTGCTGCAGGGACAACTCGGTTTTAAAGGGCTGGTCATTACCGATGGATTGGATATGGCGGGACTGACCCATGTCTTCACGGGGTCGGAGGCGGAGATTTCGAGCGAGGCAGCCGTCGCGGCCGTAGAGGCAGGCGAGGACATGGTCATCATTCCCGGCGATCTCGGCGGCGCGTATGACGGCCTGCTGGCGGCGGTGAAGAAGGGCGAGATTTCAGAAGCGCGTATCGACGAAAGCGTGCTGAAGATTCTGCGCATGAAGGCGTCGGTGGGCCTCGATCGCAACCGTTTTGTGGATCTCGCGAAGGTGCAGGACGAAATTGCGCAGCCGCAGAATATGGCGCTAGCCGAAAGCGTCGCCGATCGCGCGGTGACGCTGGTTGAGGATGGCGGCAAGCTGATTCCGATTGCGGCACAACCGACGGACACCACGGCGCAGCCGGGGCGGCCGGCTTCGCGCATCGTTGCGGTGATTTTTTCTGACCGGCCGCGCGGCAGCGAAGGAGGGCGCACCTTTGCGAATGAACTGCGCAAGCGGGCGCCCGGCGCGACGGTCTTTTTTGTGGATCCCAGCAATTCGGGTTACGTCTTCGACAGCGTGCTGGCCGCGGTGCGCGATGCAGGTGCGGTGATCGCCGTCGCCGAGTCGGTTCCCAATCCCCGGCGAACCACCGAGGGCCACGCCGGCGGGTCGGTGGGCCTGAATGCGGGACCGATGCAGTTGCTCACCGAGATCGTGAAGACCGCCGGCGCGAAGACGATTGTCGTCGCGTTCGGCGACCCGTACACGGGCGGTTCGATTCCGGGTATCGAGACCTACGTTTGCACGTATTCGAACACCGTGGTTTCCGCAACGAGCCTGGCACGGGCGCTGTTTGGCGAGATTCCCATTCACGGACGGCTGCCGGTATCGATTCCCAACCTTGCGCCACGGGGAACGGGGCTCGACCGCGATGCGATCGCGCGAGCCAGCACACCATGAACCAGTGCGCCGTGAAATCGACCGGTGGTTTTGAGAGGAGCAATCAAGTGAGTGCTGCAGATTCAATTCCGAGAACCGTTCGGCCCTGGCGCGCCAGAATGGGTAGCATTGGCCGCGCGATTACGGCCCTTATCGCGATGAGCGTGCTGCTTGCCGCGACGCCTGCTCAGGCGCAGCAGTCTGTCGACCATCCGGATGCGGTGGTGGCCAGGCCTGTGGTGAATATGTACAGGAACGCAACGGACGCGAGCGATGTGGTTTCGCAGGCGCTTTACGGCACCGGCGTGCTGACCTTCGAAAACAGTCCAGGCTGGTTTCACATTCATACCGCGGATGGATATACGGGTTGGGTGGCGGCGGCAGACCTGAAGATGCTGAACAGCGGAACCTACGCGCCCAAGGGCGATGCGGTGCGGGTCACGGCGATCACGGCGAATATTTATCGCGAGCCCGACGTGACGGCTCACGCGCCGTTGCTCGAACTGCCGTGGGAGTCGCGGCTGGAACCTGCGCCGGCGCCGGCGAAGAACACCGAGCGCTGGCTCGAGGTGCGCCTTGTGGACGGGCAAATGGGCTGGGTGCAGCGCGGCGACGTCAGCGACGATTTCACGCCTGTGAGCATGGGAGACATGCTCAAGCTTGCGCATCGATTTATCGGCACCACATACACCTGGGGCGGCGTGAGCAGCTATGGTTTTGACTGCTCGGGATTTACGCAGATGCTGGAGCGGCAACGCGGCATCGAGATGCCGCGCGATGCGGACGTGCAGGCTGCCTGGAACGGCGTGATGGCCGTGGAACGCAAGGACCTCCAGCCCGGCGACCTTTTATATTTCGGTTCGAGTCCATCCAAGATCACGCATACCGGCATGTACCTGGGCAACGGCGAATTCATTCACGACACCACGCACGGCCATCCCGGCGTGCAGATCAGCCGGCTGGACGACATGCCGTGGACGCAGCTTTTGGTAGCGATACGGAGAGTGAAGCCATGAGTCGACGAGACATGAATTGGCGCGCCATGAATCGGCGCGACTGTTTGAAAATTGCCGGCGCTGCCGCGGTGCTTCCGTTTGCATCATCGGCCGCGCGGCCGCAATCCGCGTCGGGGCCGAGCACGGTTGACGTCGGATTGAAGCGCTTGATGCTGCGCCACACCTGGACTACGACTATGTCGTCGAGCGAGTATCGCGACACGGTGCAGGTGGCATATCAACGCGACGGCGTGATGGGGCACGGCGAGGGCGCTCCGATCGTGCGCTACCAGGAGTTTCCGGCATCGGCGATGAAGGCTATTCAAGCGATCGTCAACGACATTACGGCGGGCGATCCCTGGAAGTATCGGAAATTTCTTGCGGGCATCCGCAAGGCGCTGGGCGATCAGCAGCACGCGGCGATGGCTGCTGTCGATATCGCCATTTTCGATTGGCTGGGCAAGAAGCTCGATGTACCGCTTTACAAATTTCTCGGGCTGGATGCGGCGGATGCGCCGATCACGGATTTTTCCATCGGCATTGACACGCCGGAGATCACGCGCCAGAAGACGCGCGAGGCGGAGGATTTTCCGGTGCTGAAGGTGAAGGTGGGGCTCAAGACCGACGAGGCGACCATCGAAGCCGTGCGCAGCGTGACCAAGAAGCCCATTCGCGTGGATGCCAACGAGGGATGGACCGACAAGGAAGAGGCCATCCGCAAAATCAATTGGCTGGAAACACAGGGCGTGGAGTACGTGGAACAGCCCATGCCGGCGCACATGGTGGAAGAGACCCGCTATGTGCGCGGCAAGGTGCATTTGCCGATTTACGCCGACGAGGCGTGCACCGAAGTAACGATGATTGCAAAACTTGTCGACGCCTACGACGGAATTAACGTCAAACTCGACAAAGCAGGCGGCATTCTGGAATCGTTGCGGTGGATCGAGGTGGCGCGCGCCATGAAGATGAAAATCATGCTGGGTTGCATGGTATCGAGTTCATGCTCCGTGACGGCCGCGGCGCATTTGTCGCCGCTGGTGGATTATGCCGATCTCGACGGCAACCTGCTGGTGGCGAACGACCCGTGGACAGGCGTGCGCGTAGAAAAAGGAAAGCTGCTGCTCCCCGAGGGCCCGGGGTTAGGCCTGAAGCCGGCATGAAATGCGGCTGAAATTTTGTTGAAGTTTTCGCAATGTGTGTGGACGGTGCGATCGGGCAATCGGTAAGCTGGTTGAGCAAAGTGCGCGGATGCAATCTGCCTTGGCCCACCAACGGTGCTCGACCGGGAGGTTTGCTTTAACGTGGAACCATCGGAGATGATCACAAACGGCAGCAGGAAGCCGCGGCCCACGCCCCTGGACCGCAGGAGCGGCATTCCGCTTTATCACCAGATTCAGCGACGCCTTCTGGACCAGATCGAGTCCGGCGAACTGAAGCCGGGCGAACCCCTGCCGTCGATCCAGCAGATCGCAACGCGCATGGGCGTGAGCCAGATGACGGTGCGGCAGGCGGTGGGCGCACTCTGCGAGCTGGGGGTGATTTACAGCCGGCAGGGCAAAGGCACATTCATCTCCGGCATCAAGCTCGAGAGGGATTTTCGCCAGGTTCTTTCCTTCTCAGAGGAAACCCAGGCACGCGGCGCCACGCCCAGCTCCAAGGTGCTTTCGTTCCGCATCCAGGCGCCGACCCAGGAAGTGAAAGAAGCCCTCGGCCTGAGCGATGGGCAGCGCGTCTTCAATCTGCACCGTGTGCGCTGCGGTAACTCGATT
>Ga0181531_10002871_pt1 | contig 10658 bp, 10 predicted proteins | sample PEATcosm2014_Bin_38_FD_119743 | JGI IMG/M metagenome (GOLD analysis project Ga0181531, IMG submission 119743) | Peatland microbial communities from MTU Mesocosm Facility, Houghton, MI, USA - PEATcosm2014_Bin11_10_metaG | ecosystem: Environmental > Terrestrial > Soil > Wetlands > Peat | place... | reverse complement strand
GGAGAACTACTGCGCCTGGGGATCCTCTGTTGCGCCTTGCAATCCGTCAAGTCCGAATGCATACGTGGCACCTGGCGGCTCTCTGTACATTGTGGCCCAGCAGACGACTCCAAACGGGTACGCCCCAGGAGACTTTACCTCAGCCCGGTTAAAGAGCGAAGGGTTGTTCAGCTTCCAATATGGACGGATCGAGGCTAGTATCACGGTACCCGAATCATACGGAATGTGGCCAGCCTTCTGGTTGTTGGGGAACAACATCGCTACGAACCCCTGGCCGGCTTGCGGCGAGGCCGACATCATGGAGCATATCGACGGTAGCAACCCGCCGTTCGGCGGGGGCCCCGGTGCCGGGCCGGGGTACGACTGGGCGCAGGCATCGATTCATGGAACGGGCCTGAATGGCGGCACTCCGTATACTACGACCGGATTCTCGGCTGCCTCGGTGCACAAATACGGCATGATCTGGTCCAGGGGACAGGTTCAGTATTACGTCGACAACTCCGCGGCGCCCTACGAGACCTTCACGCCGGCTTCCCCTGGTGGGGGAACATGGCCGTTCGACCAGGGCCCTCAGTTTATCCTGTTGAACCTTGCAGTTGGCGGGACCTGGCCCGGCTACCCAAGCGCCACCTCCGGCACGGTATTTCCGTCACAGATGGTAGTGAACTACGTGCGGATCTACAGCAATTGATCGATTGACTTCGGCCGAATTGAAAATCGCTCAGGGAACCACCAGGCCGGATCGGCTACTGACGGGAGAACTTTTCCCGTTGGCGACATTGATGAACTCTTCCCGAATCGTTCCGTAGTCCGGTTGGCCGGTAAAGAACTTGTATGTGTAATGCGTCTGAGTTCTCTGACCGCTGCTATTGAGCCCGGTTTCCTGATACGCATCCAGGCTGAATCGGCGGATTCCCTTTGCGGCATCGTCGGGGTGTTCCTTGGCAAAAGGCGTTTGATCGAAGTCGCTGCTCTCAAGCGAGATGGTCAAGAGCAACTTCCCGGTGCTGTCTTTGACATCTCCCACTGCGCTGACCTTGTAGTAACCCCAGGGGACAATCGACTTGTTGATCAGCAAGGTCTTGTCGCCAACTTTGACTCGTTCCACGGGAAATTCGCGAAATTGGGCTGGAATGATGCCCTGGTCATGCAAAGTGGCCACATGGGCGATTTCCGCGTCGCGGCAGGGAATATCACCGGACTCGGCACAGGCGCGAGCGAGCAGGACGGCAGCCTGCCAGTCTCCAGGATCGGCATGAGAAATCGGCTTGAGTGTTTCCGCGGCAGACCTCGGATCTCCAGTTTCGATAGTTGCCTGGCTGACAAATTTCAATAAAATTGGATCCCCAGGAAGGTCCTTCAACAGCAGCTTGTAGATTGCCAGGCAGTCAGCAAAGCGCTTTTGCTGCCAGGCATTTCTTGCGTCATCGAACTGCTGTTTCTGGCTCAGATTCAACTTGGCCACAAAGTCCGCCACAGACTCGGCCGGCGCATGGTTGGCCCCGGTGTCCCCCTGGCCGCTGGCGCCTAAAGGCAGAACCAGTGCAATCACGATGAGCAGTGGAATTGGCCGGATTGAAACCCTCATTGCTCCCTCCCTACGTTCCACTCAATTCTTCAGAAAAGGATTCAGCCAGAATGTATCATGTCCTCGACGATTTGGACCGCGTTTATCAGTCCTGTGATCGATGAGTGCCGTCTGACCGCGGATATCCGGCAATCAGGGACATTTCCGCACCGTTCGCTGCAAACCTACTTGCGCACGGGTTGCCCTTGTGATACAACCGAATCATTCAAGTTTGCCCCCAAAGGGCAAGCCTGAGTTTCATGCAGAGTGGCTGAGGGACGAGCCCTGTGACGCCACGACAACCTGCCCGCGCAAGACGGGAGTATGGTGTCAACTCTTGCCCGCTACGGCGGGGAACATGAGATTCGGGGGTCGCTTCAGCACTCTTTGCCGAGGCGGCTCGCAGGGTACTTCGAGTCATTTCACGTTCGCTCTTCTAGAGCCAGTCACACGCTCGTATACTTCAGGGCACTCTCGCGTATGCGAGGGAAGAGTGACGACTGCTTACGAGTTGCGATGTCGGGAATGCGGCAAATCCTACGGGATTCAACCGCTTTCCATCTGTGATGAGTGTTTTTCCCCGCTCGAGGTCACGTTCGACCTTGAGTACGCCCGCACCCGCTTCACCCGCGAAGCCATCACTAAGGGACCGCTGAACATGTGGCGTTATCGCGCGCTGCTGCCGGTTCCCGACAGCTATGAGCCACGGACGCCGGCGGGTTTGACGCCTCTAGTGCAGGCACCGAGGCTGGCCGCGCGCATCGGGGCCGGCAATCTCTACATCAAGAATGACGCCGTTTGCATGCCCACACTCAGCTTCAAGGATCGGGTGGTTGCCGTGGCGCTGGCCAACGCCCAGGCATTCGGATTCGATACCGTCGGGTGCTCTTCCACGGGGAATCTCGCCAATGCAGTGGCCGCGCAGGCCGCACAGCTTGGGTTGAAGACCTTCATCCTTGTCCCGGCCGACCTGGAGCAGGCCAAGATTCTGAACACCCAGGTTTACGGGGCAACGCTGGTGCGCGTCGACGGCAACTATGACCACGTGAACCGGCTTTGCTCGCAGATTGCCGACCGTTACAACTGGGGCTTTGTGAATGTCAACTTGCGCCCCTACTACGCGGAAGGGTCGAAGACGGTTGGCTTTGAAATCGCCGAGCAACTTGGCTGGCGGCTACCCGACAACATCGTTTGTCCGATGGCGGGTGGTTCTCTGATTACCAAGATCCGCAAGGCTTTCAGCGAACTGATTGCGCTTGGATTGGTGGAGGACAAGCCGGTGCGTTTCTTTGGAGCGCAGGCTACCGGGTGCTCGCCCATCTCGACCGCGGTAAAGAATGGGACAGACGTCATTGAACCTCAGCGTCCCAACACCATCGCGCGTTCGCTGGCGATCGGCAACCCGGCGGACGGCACCTATGCTTCCCGCGCCATACGTTCCTCGGGAGGCTGGGCTGAAGATGTATCGGATGTGGAAATCGTGTCGGCCATTCAGGAACTGGCGGAGACTGAGGGCATTTTCACCGAGACAGCCGGCGGTGTGACCACGGCTGTGACCGCGCGGTTGTATGCCCATGGCCGCATTCGGCACGACGAACTTACGGTGACCTGCATTACCGGGAATGGACTGAAGACAACCGATGTGTTGCAGGGCGCATATGAACAGAACCAGGCTATCCGTCCGCGATTAACCGACTTCGAGAACTTTGTCGAAGAGCGCAATGCGGTGAACCGGGTATTGAGCCAGGTAGGAGAAAGTTATGTCCGTTAGGGTCCTTTTGCCAAATGCGTTCCAGAAGCACACCAACAATGTGAGGGAAATCGCCAGTACGGCAGCCAATCTACCGGAACTGGTCACGGAGATAGAAGGGCGCTTTCCGGCTCTTCGGCAGCATCTGCGGGGCGAGGATGGGCAGATACGCCGCTTCATCAACTTTTATGTGAATGAAGAGGATATTCGCTTTTTGGGCAACGAGAAATACAGCTTCAAAGAAGGTGACGAGGTGTTGGTCATCCCATCCATCGCCGGCGGGTGCTGTTAGAACTCGCGAACGTGCTTACCGATCAGGCGCTTACGAAAGTGGCCGACGAAGGTAACTGGGGGCTCTCACTGTGGAGAGCCCTTTCTGTTACTGCAGGGCTACAGATTGAAGAAAGTATTCGCACCGCGTTTGCACCAGGTTCACGGTCCTTTTACACTCTTTGGCGGATACTACTCTTGTGATCGCGCAAGGTCGGCAGAGGGTTCCGGTGAAACTCGCACTTGATTCGTCCCCTCTTGTGGAGCTTTCTCTACCAACTCTTGCCCCGTCCCTGTCCCCATTCCAGTCTTCGGTCCCGCATTCTCCGAGAATTCATGCGGAGGTTGGCCGCTATCGTCTGCGGCTGGCGGAAACCGCAGCGGATCGCGATGCAGCGTGCCGGTTGCGATTCAAGGTCTTCAATATCGAATTGGGAGAGGGGCTGGAAAGCTCCTACCGGACGGGTTTGGACACCGATCGATTTGACGCGGTTTGCGAGCATCTTCTTGTAGAGGACAAACAGGAGGATAACCCGGCAAAGCGGATCGTGGGCACATACCGGATGCAGTCGGGCAGCAACGCCGAGCGCAACCTTGGATATTATTCCGAGCAGGAATTCAATTTCGCCCCCTATGAGCCACTGAGGGCGGAAATCCTGGAACTGGGCCGAGCTTCGATCGATCGCGAGCACCGCACTCCGGAGGTACTGACGCTGCTTTGGCGAGGGATTGCGCAGTATGCTACCGATATGGGTCTTCGTTATCTGATAGGTTGTTCCTCGATCAATTCAACCGATCCGGCGGAGGGCTGGCAGATGTACCGTCAGCTTGAGCACTATCTGGTCTCGCGCGAGTTTGAAACCGTGCCGACCGCAGCCTACGGCTGTTCCACCGAACATGTGGACGGCGACGGCCGACCGGCGACGGGGATGGTAGACGCGGTGCGGACCGTCTCAGAAGAGGCCCCGGTTCCTATCAAGATTCCCAAACTGCTGAAGACCTACCTCGCTATTGGCTGCCGTATCGGCGGTCCGCCGGCATGGGACAGGGAGTTTGGTACGATTGACTTTCTGACGTTTCTCGATTTGAAGCTGGTTTCGTCCTCGGCACGGAACCGCTTTCTGGCTCCGCTCACACTGTGATTCTTCGCGCAATCCGCCGCTCAGTAACGCTCGCGTCAGTTCTGGCCCTTTGCCTGCCCAGGCTTTGGCTTTACCGTCTGCGCGGTCCAATGACGCTGGTACGCCGCGCCCAGTGGGGGCGGGACGCTGGAAGGCAACTCCTGCCTGCTCTCGGCATTCGTTTCAAGGTGATTGGCCAGATACCGGAGCGAGGCCTCCTGGTCTCGAACCATCTCAGCTACCTCGATATCCTCATTCTCGGTACTGTGCTGCCCTGCTTTTTTGTTTCCAAGTCCGAAATTTCGCGTTGGCCTTTCTTCGGATGGATGTCCCGTACTGGAGGAACGATCTATCTTGAGCGATCCAGCCGCGAAAGTGCGGAGAAGGTGTCGAAGGAGATTCGCGAGAGGCTCGACTTGCCGGTGATGGTGGTTCTTTTTCCCGAAGGCACGAGCACCGATGGCAGCAAATTGCTGCGCTTTCGATCCCGTCTTTTTGCGCCTGCGATCGATACAGGGTCCCCGGTGACGGCAGCCGCAATCCGCTATGTGCCCGATGACGGCGCACCAGAGCGAGAGCTTTGCTGGTTTGGCGACGAAGCGTTTCTGCCCCACCTGTGGAGAGCTTTAGGCGGCGCGGGGTTCACCGCCGAAGTTCATTTTGGCGAGTCGCGCGTCTATACCGACCGCCGTATCGCCGCTGAGGCTACCCATGCGGATGTAGTGGAGATGCGAGGCGGCGAAACACCGGCCGCTCAACCGGATGCGGCAGTTGCGGCGATAGTAAAATGAACAGAGATTAAGGCACGCCCGATCTGCTTCGTTCGCCCTGCCATGCAGAAAATGATTCACGCACTTCGACGCTGGTTTCGCGATCCGCTTTTCCTGCTGGCCCTTGCGGCGGGACTGATTGCCTTCGTTGTGCAATCGGGTGAGCTGGGCACGTCGGATACGCAGTATCGGCTTCAGGCGGCGCATTCATTGTGGACTTCGGAGCCGCCGGTGTTTCCGAATGAGTATCCCGACTTCGGCGTCAAGGGTCGCGGCGGAAAGATACAGAGCTGGTTTGGGATCGGGCAATCAATGTTGATGCTTCCCGCCGACGTGGGTGGAACGTTGCTTGAGGAGCTTCCTGTCTTTGCGAGCTACAGTGGCAACGATCCTAGCGTGCGCAATATTTTTGTCAGTTACTTCACGAATATTTTCGTTAATGTGCTGACCGCGTTGGTCTGCTTCCGTTTTCTGCGCGAATTGAAATTTGGTACACGGCAGGCCGTTGCGGGAACCCTTGCTTTTCTGCTCCTGACAACTCATTTGCATTACACGCAGAATATGCAGGAGAACAACTATATCTGCCTACTGACCCTTGCTGGATTTTGTTTTCAATACGAGTGGTTACAGACGGGGAGCCGCCGCGCACTGATCATTGGCTCGTCAGCATTGGGGCTGAATCTGCTCACACGTCTCACGACCGGTTTGGACTTGCTGGCCGGATGCTTGTTTATTCTGCTCGCGCTGTGGTTTGAGGGGAACCGCGGACGGGCGCTCTGGATCCGCTGCCGTGCCTATGCCGTGATTGCACTTCCGGTGTATCTTTTCTTCGGATTTCTGGATCGCCTCTATCAGTTCTATCGATTCGGGTCTTTCTTCAATACCTACATCGGCCTGGTAACAGTGGAACAAAAGCTGCGCGATCCATCCTTGCCTGCGAGCTATCCATTCGACACTCCACTCCACATTGGATTCTTTGGAGCTCTTTTTACCCCGGAGAAGTCGATCTTCTTATTCGATCCGCTGATTGTTCTGATGATTCTGCTGGTCATCGTGGCCTGGAAACGATTCAGCCCCGCAGTCAAGGCGTATACGATTTCGGGGTTCCTGATGCTGCTGGCTTACTTGTGCTTCTACGCGCGATATACCGTGTGGGCGGGGGATTTTGCATGGGGCGACCGGTACGTTTCAACCAGCGTTGAGCTTGCGGCGCTGTTGGCTGTTCCATTGTTGTTGTGTCAGCGAAAGAATATGAGCATGACGGTATGGATCGCGGGCGTTGTGCTTATGGCCGGGAGCGCTATCGCCCAGGTTGCGTCTCTCGCGTTCTGGCTGCCGCTTGAGATTTACCAGATGGAGACACTGGGACACCCGACATTCGTGATTGGGCTGCGCCTTGAGAACATTACCGCATTCGCGCTGGGAAAGATGGATGCATGGGGGTTGAACACCCCGGCAATGGCCGAGGATCCGTGGGACTATGTTCACCTTACTTGCTGGAATTTTCTGCCATTTCTTTTGAAGCGGGTGGGTGAAACGCCCATGTGGGTCGTGGACATTTTGCTCGCAGTTTGGAGTGCGGCGTTGGGTGTATTGGCCGCGGTTTCATGGCGGCTTCGCAAGGTGCTTTCAATCTCGAATTGATCGGGACGCGAGCCGGTTGCAGTTCAAGGCTCGCGACGAAACGAGCCTCTCCTCAAAAATATTGTCGAGCAATCGTCAGCCTTGGGCGTCTTTCCGAATAGAAGGGACTTATGGCGTCGGTTGAGGGATACAGCCTGGCCTCGATATCCATGGAGAGCGCTCGTCTGGAGACGGAGATCGCGGCACTGGTGGAGACTTACTCGGCGCTTCTATTCCGGGTTGCCCACTCAGTTCTGCGGAGCCGGGGTGAGGCTGAAGATGTTGTTCAGGACCTGTTCGTGCGGGTGATCGAGCGCAGGCAGTCTTTGCCGGCCATTCGAGATATGCGCGTGTGGCTGGTTCGGATTGCGTGGAATCTCGCTCTGGATCGCAGGCGGCGCATTCGGCCGGAACAGTTTGACGAAAGCTTTGCAGAGAACCTTACTGCGAGCAGCGTTACGGCAGACGAGATGCTGGAGCAGACACAGCGCATGAGTCTGGTGTTACGCGAAATGGAGCGATTGCCGAAAGGGGAACGGCACGTCTTGCTGCTTTCCGCTATCGAGGAGTTGGGAACGGGAGAGATTGCAGAAGTGCTGGGAAGAAGCGATTCCGCTGTTCGAGCGTTGTTGTTTCGGGCACGAACGCGGCTGCGCGGACGGCTGGCAGGGAGGGTGGGCGAATGATTAGGGATTCCGATGAGGCCATCCAGAGAGTGTTGGCGGGACTGCGAGATGCTGAAGCTCCGGACGGAATGGAGCGCCGCATTGTGGACGCTCTTGAGACTCACGCATCGGGGCTGGCCGCATCGAAAGCGCGCGGTTGGAACCCGGCTTGGCTTACGGCTCGGGTATGGCGCGTTGCATTTGCGGGCATGATTGCCGTGTTGCTGGTGATTGTGGCCGGGCATCGGTATGTGACAGCCCCTCGGCAGTTAGAGGGGCATTCTGTTTCCACGGGAACAATGGCGGTCGCGGGGCGGGCAAAGGCGGGAGAAGGAGAAGCACTTCATACCCATGTTCAAACTGCGCCGGAGAAAGCCAAATCGTACAGCCGAAAAACGCGATTGAGGGGCACTGCCGATGCAGCGAGTACCAGCGAGATGCGCGCTATGAACCACCCGGCACCGCAAGCGCCGTTGACGCAGCAAGAGAGGCTTCTGCTGCGCATGGTTGAGACGGAAGCCCCGGAGCAGATAGCGATGCTGAATCCGGAGATACGCGCGAAGCAAGAGGCGCAGAGTGAGGCAAAGTTTCAGGAATTCGTCGAGCAATCGATCAAGGGAGATCGCGAATGAATTTGAAAGCCAAAAGAAGGGGGAGAAGAAAGATGAGACTGGCGGTTGGGGTTCTGGGAGTCGCATTGGCATTGATGAGCGGCGGTCAACGGGTGTGGGCGCAGGCGGAAGCATCCGCACCGACGGCGAGCAAAGCAAGCACCGAGGGAGCGCCGAGAACGTATCGGCTCACGTATACGATTACGGAACTGGATGGTTCCAAGCATCTTGGGACGCAGCATTTTTCCTTAACCGTCAATCCGGATTCGAGACCCGCGGAGCTGAAGCTTGGCAGCAGAGTTCCTGTCCCATCGGGAACGAGCCTTAGCGGTGCACCGACCCAATTTCAGTATTTCGATGTGGGGTTGAACATCGAAGCTCGCGTTCGCGAATTCGATTCCGGTGCAGAGGTTTTTTCAAACGTCGATCAATCGGCTATCGGAGAAGACGAATCGGCGTTGAAAGGCAATCCGGTGATCCGCCACGCAAGCCTGCAGAATACCGCGCTGCTGACAGTCGGCAAGGCGGTTACGCTGGGATCGCTTGATATTCCGGGAAGCACACGTCATCTGGATATCGAAGTAATGCTGGAAGTTGTTCGATAACTGCCGGGCGGACGGCTGGAATGATGGCATGGAGGGATGACTAGTGCGCTGCCGAGGACGGCGCGGCCGTTGATCCCCGTACAACGAGACTGGTGGAGACAAGGAATTCGCGCTGCATCTTGGGGTTATTGGGGGCTTCGGCCTGCTGGCGTAGGGCCTCAAATGCAGCGCGAGCCAGGTCGTTCCTCGACAACCGGATCGTAGTGAGCGGTGGAAGCGTGAACTCCGCGAAGTCGATGTCGTCCAGGCCTACGACCGACAGGTCCTGGGGCACGCGGAGTCCTTCCATATAAGCGGCGCGCAGGACGCCGATGGCTGTCATATCGTTTGAACAAACGACGGCGGTGGGCCGGGTGGAAAGAGCCTGAAGCTTGGAAAAGCCGGCGACGCCACCTTTTAGGGTGTGGTCGCATTCAATGATCCACTTTTTCTGGATTGCCAGCCCCGAGGTTTCCATTGCCGTGCGGAAGTCGTTTTCGCGGGTGATGGCCGAATGCAGTTTGTGTGGCCCCGCGAGGAAAGCGATCTTGCGATGACCAAGCTCGACCAGATGGCTGATAGCCGCGTGAATGCCCGTGGTGTAGTCAAGGAGAATCGTCGCAATTTTTGGGTTGTCGGGGCGGAATTCGGCAAGCACCATGGGCACGTCGTGGTGAACCAACTGGTCCAGAACCGGCTCTTCCTCGCCGAAGGTTAGAACGGCCACGCCTTCCACCTTTCGCTCGAGCATGCGGCGAACGCAGGTAGTCAATACGGCCGGGTCACTGTTGGAGGAACTGACAAGAATTTCGTACCCGTGAGCGACCGCAACTTCTTCAAAACGCTGGATTAATTCGGGGAAGAATGGGTTAGTAATGTTCTCAACAATGATGCCGAGGATACGGCTGCGGCCGGAGACTAGTGAGCGGGCGTGGGTGTTGGGGAAGTAATTGAGTTGCTGAATGGCTTGCCAGACGCGTTTTGAGAGACGATCACTGACTGCGGGAGAGCCGTTGATGGTTCTTGAGACGGTGGCGATGGAGACCTTGGCCAGGGCAGCCACGGTGCGAATATCGGGGGTTTTGACGGCTGCTTTGCGCGTACCTTTTCGAGCCACAAACCTATCCTCAACAAGACGATACAAGTGTGAATGCAATGTTATCGCATTGCGCGGGTTCTTGCGGGGGCGAGGAGTTTAATGAAGGAATGGGTGAAGAAGTGGAGGAGTGAAGACGTGAAAAAGAGTGAATAAGTGAAGAAATGAAGACGTGAAAAAGAGTGAATAAGTGAAGAAGTGAAGACGTGAAAAAGTGCATCGAAAGGTTGGTCTGGAGGGTTAGTGAATGCGCCAAACGTCGGCCTGGATGGTTGGTGAAATGGCTGAATGTTCACTCAGGAGTGAATGAAAAGCCTGGTTGGACACCACGGAATTGCCGTAAAGGACAGTTTGGTTGGTTTGGAAAGTGTGTATGGAGGGTGCGAGGTTACATGGAATTGCACGAATGAGAATTTCAAGATGACGAGGGACTAAGGGACCAGGGACTACGGAAATCGAGAACAAGGAATCAGGATCATAGGGCTGCTTGGGCTAGGAGTTGTCGGAGATTAGGAGGCGGAGGTCGCGCAGGTTGTGTCCTGTGGGGCCGGTGACTACCGCGTCGCCCAATGCGGTGAACATGGGGCAGGCGTTGAAGGCG
>Ga0181531_10002870_pt1 | contig 10658 bp, 7 predicted proteins | sample PEATcosm2014_Bin_38_FD_119743 | JGI IMG/M metagenome (GOLD analysis project Ga0181531, IMG submission 119743) | Peatland microbial communities from MTU Mesocosm Facility, Houghton, MI, USA - PEATcosm2014_Bin11_10_metaG | ecosystem: Environmental > Terrestrial > Soil > Wetlands > Peat | place... | reverse complement strand
CTGCGGCGCGAACCAGGAGACGGTGTATCCGATCTGCTTGCCGTCAAATTGGAGGTAATCGATCCCCGCTTTTTTCAGGGCCACGGCCAACTCGATCCCAATCGGCCCGGCCCCAACGATGGCAACTTGCGCGTCCAATTTCATGACCGCAGCTTCTTGATGCGCGCCTGAACATCGCGGTAATTAAAATCCCACTGGGCGACCTGGCTGTAATGCGCCAGAGCTTCGGGGCGATTGCCTTTTTGCTCCAGCGCGCGTCCGCGCCAGTAGTGCATTTCCTTGGACTTGTTGTCGCCGGCAAGCTGGTAATCGCGGATCAGGCCGGCGAAGGTCTGGTCGGCCTCGTCCAAAAACCCGGCTTCGAAAAACGCCATCCCGATCCTCAGCCCCGCGTCGACGCGATATTTGGGGTCGTTCCTGGCCTGTTGGAAAACGGGGATCGCGTCCTGGTAGCGCCCGAGATTGAACAGGCTCAACCCGACTCCATATTTCCATTTCATTTCCGTGGGATAGGCCGCGGCGGCCAATTCGAATTCCTTGAGTTCAAATTCGTGCTGCTCGCGCTTGAAGCTGGCGTAATCCTTGATGAGTTCCGGGTCGCCCGGCTTTTCCGCCAGCGCCATGCGCCGCTGACGTTCCATGCGGTTCCACGCCTTCATATTGATCTGCCCGATGCGAAGGCGGTATCGAAACGCTTTGGTCTTTTCGTACCAGTTTTGCAGGATGTCGATCGCCTGGTTCTCGCGCTCGATCTGGTCGGTCTTTTCCAGCACGTCCACCAGCCTCATCGCCTTGCCGGAATCCTCCGGCTCGGCTTTGTATTGCTTCTCGGCATCGGCGATGAGAATCGACTGAGCATCGGAATCCAGATAATCCTTATCCACTTTCAATTGTTGCTCTTGCTGTTCGCGGTTGCGTATCTGGTCGCGGAAGCTGCCCCCTTTGGCGTAGCCGGCGGCGTCCATCGTCTCCATGGCGCCCAGGTTTTTCACTTCCGTCGGAAGATCCATATCCTGCGGTCGCAGCTCCAAGGCTCTCTGCGCCGCATCCGCCGCGAGTTTCCAGCGCTTCAGCGATTTGTAGACGTCGCGCAGCGCCAGATACTTATTAAAATCGGGCTTCTTGTCGTCCTGATTGGCCTTTTGGAGAATCGGTCCGATCCACATCACCGTGTCCCAATATCCGGCCTTGAGGGCGCTTTGGATCAGGGACACCATGTAATCCGTGTTCCCCGGATCGAAGGCCAGGAGCTTCTCGGCGTTGAGCATGTTTTGCTTGTCGTCTTTGCTGCCGCGCTTGAGCTTCATCGCGTCGAGCATGCCGAGCGACTTTCCGCCGCCGGCTTTTCTTCGGAGGGAGAAATCGCGCATTTCCTGGTGTGCTTCGACGTCGTCGGGGTCCAGAGCCAGGCCCTGGAGGTACATGGAAATCGCGTAGTCGTAATTGCCGTTTGCGGCGACGGTTTTGCCATGGCCGAAAAAGACTTTGGCCTTGGCCCGATCTTCTTCAGGGACGACGCGATATCCTTCGGGGAGTTCAGGCACGTTGCATGTCCTTCACCTCAATGCGCGCGGAATAGACGCAAATGGCCCCGCCTTTGCCCGCCGGAGTTGCCAAATGCATCTACGGGCCGCAATCTAACGCCCTTGGGTTGAACCTGTCAACCGAATGGGTAGTCTCTGGAATTGCCCGATGTACGAGACACTTAAGATTATTATCTACCCCGACCCGCGCCTCAAGCGCATCAGCAAACCCGTGGAGAAATTCGACGATAAATTAGGCATTCTGGCGAAGCGCATGTTCGAATTAATGCGCGAATCGCGCGGCGTCGGGCTGGCGGCGCCGCAAGTCGGGCAAAACATTCGTCTATTTGTAGCCAACCCCACACAAAAGCCGGAAGACGATCGCGTCTACGTCAATCCCGAGCTGTTCGATGCCGAAGGCGATGAGAGCGCCGAGGAAGGATGCCTTAGCATCCCGGAACTTCATGTCCAAATCTCGCGTTCCAAGAACGTGCGCATCCGGGCCATGGATTTGACGGGAAAAGTGTTCGAGCAGACGGAATCCGGATATCTGCCGCGCATCTGGCAGCACGAACTGGATCATCTCAACGGCATTCTCCTGACCGACCGCATGGGGCCTACGGCTAACATGGAGAATCGCAAGCTCCTGAAAGACCTCGAGGATAAATACGCCGCCGAGCGCGCCGCGGAGCCGAAGAAACATCCCAAAAAATCCAAATTGAGTAAATGAGATTGCTCGCCAAACTATGCGCATCATTTTCACCGGAAGCGGCGAATTCGGATTGCCAACCTTAGCCGCGTTATTAGCGGCGGGTCACCGGATCGTCACGGTTTTCACGCAACCCGATCGCCCCGCCGGGCGGGGTAGAAAAATCAGCGCCACCCCTATCGCCGAATTTGCGGGGAAACATTCGCTCCCGTGCGTTCGAACGGAAAACATCGCCAGCGAAGAAATCCCCGAATCGGATTTGATGGTCGTGATTGCCTTTGGCCAAAAAATACCGGCGGCGCTGGTCGATCGACCTCGGTTTGGCAGCATCAATTTGCATGCGTCACGTTTGCCGAAATTTCGGGGGGCGGCGCCTATAAATTGGGCGATTCTCAGCGGCCAAAGCCTCACCGGCAATACGATCATTCGCGTGGCTCCGAAAATGGACGCTGGGGCGATTTTGGCTCAATCCAGCGTGGCTATCGAACCTCTGGAGACAGCCGGCGAATTGCACGACCGCCTGGCCCAGGACGGGGTCGGGCTGATATTGCGCGTCGTGGATGATTTGGAGGCCGGAGGTGCGATTGAGACGCCTCAGGATGAATCCAAAGCCACCCAAGCCCCCAAGCTGAGCCGGAAGCTTTCGGAGATCGACTGGAACGACGGTGCCGAGCAGGTCGCGGCCAAGATTCGCGGTCTATATCCCTGGCCGGGCTGCCGGGCGCGATTAACGGACGCTGCGGGCGGAGAAGTGGCTCGCCTGACGCTCGTCCGCGCCCGCCCCACCACCGGCGAAGGCATTCGCTGGAGACCCGGCGAAATCGGCTCCGACGGTCACATATCCGCTGCCGACGGGTCGCAGGCGGTTGAAGTGCTGGAAATTCAGCCCGAAGGGGGCCGGCCCATGCCCCTGGCCGCCTACCGCCGGGGCAACGCCTGGATGCCTGGAATGCGATTACTCCCGCCCAAATCCGAAACCTGAAATCTACTTTCTGCTTTTCGACTCTCCGGCAGCTAATGCGCCCTCCTTTGCGCACCGATGCAAGTACCGGCCAAATGACATTTTTCATCTCGACATCGTGCGTACTGGGGGTTTGGGCCCTGTTGGGGCTCATAGCGACTGAACGGACACGAGGCTTGGCGGAAGTGCGGAAATTGCACGCGCTGGCACCACGGCCTGCCCCGCCAGCCTCCGTTGTCCCAAATCCCCCCGCCGCCCCCGAAAATCCGGCACAAATTAACTCCTAAAAGTGAATCATCGGGAATGAATTGACTTCCCCTCGCCGGGCACGATACGCTATCAGCCGGCGGTTTCCCGTACCGCCTCCATTCAGGCGGCAGCATGGCCACCCGGCAACCCATTAAATCTTTTTTGTGGATTTACGCGGTCGCGTTTTTGGCGGTCGCCATCGTCTTTATCATTGGCATCACGCTGCTGCAGTCCCCCCCGGGCAGCGCCGCACTCATGGCCGGCGCCGCGCTGCTGGCGGCGGCGGTCCTCGGCCTTTTCGTGGCTCTGATCGCCCTGCCGATCGCGCTTCACTTCCAAGCCTCCCGTGAAGCCCAGCAACTCCATCAGGAGCAGCTCAGCAACACGCTGGGCGAGCGACTTCAGTCGCTTTCGGTTCTGCTTAACCTGATCAGCGAGCAGCAATTAATCAGCGAGCGCGGCAAGTCCGTGGCGTTTCGTGAAAAGGACCTGGAAGCGGTTCGCCGGGCCCTTCAGGAGGAGATCGCCCGCAAGGATTGGGAGGCGGCTCTGAAACTCGCGGACGAAATCGAAAACGGGTTTGGCTACAAGCATGAGGCCGATCATTTCCGCGACGATATCAACGGCAAGCGCAATGAAATCCAACGGCAGAAGATCGCGGAATTGCTGGCGCCTGTGGACCGGTACATTCAGGCCGAGGCCTGGGGGTCGGCTTTGCAGGAAGCGCAGCAGCTGATGGTGAGTTATCCCGACGATTCGCAGGTTCAACGTCTTCCGGAGGAGATTGAGAGTCGACGCCAGATGCGTAAGGCGCAGCTTCGCCAGAGTTGGGACGAGGCGGTCAACCGCCACGACGTCGACGGAAGCATCGAGATTCTGAAGCGGCTGGATTTGTATCTGACGCCCGCCGAGGCGGAATCGATGCAGGAGATCGCCCGAAACGTCTTCAGGGAGAAACGAGAAACCCTGAGGACGCGTTTTGCATTGGCCGTCCAGGAACACAACTGGTCGTTGGCCATACGTCTGGGGGACGAGATCATGCAGGATTTTCCAAACACGCGCATCGCGCAGGAGGTCCGTGAAAAGATGGAGGCACTGCGGAAGCGTGCGGAGGAACCGGAGGCCATGTCGCCTGCGTCATAAGTATTTCGCCGGCGAACGCCCGAAGTGATTTCACTTTTTGTTCCAATTCGAAACGCCGCCGAGAGCGCCCGGCAATGCCTGATTTCTCTCTCCGCTTCGTGCCAGTCCCTGCGCATCGTCGATCGGGTTGAATACATATTGCTGGATGACGCCTCCGAGCCGCAATATGAGATCCCCAAACTCATGCTCGACTTTCGCAAGGAGACCCAATCCAAGGTGACGATCCTGCGATTTCCGGTGCGGCGAAATTACACCAGCGCCTGCGCCGTTGGGTTTTCAGTCGCGGCCGGGTCGGAGGTGATCCTCATCAGTCACGACATGCTGGTGACGCCCAGTTTTCTGCGGACCATTCTCGCCGTCGCGGCCAGCGATCCGGCGCTGGGCATTATCCGCGGCCGGTCGCAGCACATGGATTGCAGCCCCCACTCGCTGGCTCCGGAAAAACCGATCCGGACTTTCGAGAATGTGATCGCCTTTTCCGCGCAAGCCGCGGATGCGTTCGGACTGGCCGTCGTCGACACCGTGAGCTTGATTGGAGATTCGCTTTTGATCCAGCGGCCGGTGCTGGACAAAATCGGCGTCATGGATCAGCGATTCGTGGGATTTCTGGGGGATTTTGATTTGGGCATCCGCGCTCGCCGAGCCGGCTTCCGCACGGTGGAATCGATGGGAGCATGGCTCCATCACAGCGGCTGCGGGACGATCAACGCGGAACTTACGGCGGGCCGTGAAAAGCCCGAGGAAGTGGCTCAGGGACTTCCGATGTTGGATGCCGCATATGAGGTTTTGCGGGCAAAATGGTCGGTAGCCCCCCTGCCAGCGACGTTTCGGGAATTTACAGCCGCCCATTTTCCGATTTTACAAGCCGCCCCGCCGTCATCGGCCGACGATTTCCTGGCGCCGATCGCCCTTGATCCGGAATTTTGTGAGATATTGGGGAACTAAGCCACGTTTTTCTTCGGCCAGAGCGCGTCGCTGGCGGAATTCTGAAAAAACTTTTCAAAATCAGAAGCAGGCAGCGGGCGCGCGAAGAGGAATCCCTGCGCCATTTCACAGTTCAAGGATTGGAGCAAAGCAAGCTGATCTTCCTGCTCGACTCCTTCGGCGACTACTTCCATACCCAGATTGTGCGCCAAATCGGTGATCGCCTGAATGATCGCCGCGTATTGCCGGCGGCCGGCGGCTTCCCGAACAAAGGATTGATCGATCTTCAATCCGTCGAGCTTAAAGGTATGAAGCATGCTCAGCGACGAATATCCGGTTCCAAAATCGTCGAGGCAAACGCGAAACCCCTTTTCCCGGAGATCGAGTAACGCGGCAATGCTGTGCTCCACGTTGGAAACCAGGGCGGTCTCCGTGACTTCGAGGATCAGATCCTGCGGCGAAATGCCGTTCTCGCGGACGGCGGATTCGACCTGCGCGACAAATTCCCGCGCGGCCAATTGCTTGCCCGATACGTTCACACTGACGGCAAGATGCACATCGGGAAATCGCTGCTGCCAATCCTTAATTTGCCGGCAGCAGGCGGAAAGCATCCACCCGCCGACGAGGTTGATCAATCCGCTTTCTTCGGCGATGCCGATGAAATCGTCCGCTTCGATCAGGCCGCGATCGGGATGGTTCCAGCGTATCAGCGCCTCGGCTCCGGCGAGCCTGGAAGTCTCCAGCGAAATAATGGGCTGGAAATAGGGCTCCAGCGCGTTGGTCTCCAAGGCGCGGCGAAGTTCGCTTTCCACGGTGAGGCGGCGCATCGCCTGTTCGTGCATGGGCTGGTCGAAAATGACGAACCGATTCTTGCCCTCGGTTTTGGCGCGATACATCGCGGTGTCGGCGTCGCGGATCATGTCTTCGGCTTTTTCGTACCCCGAGGAGCTGATGGCGATACCGATGCTGACGGTGCTGTGAACCTGGCGGCCGGTTAAATCGTACGGCTTTTCGAGTTCCTTCAGAATCCTCTCCGCCGTGTGGGACGCATCGGCTTCGCAGGAAAGACCCGAGAGGAGAACGCAGAATTCATCGCCGCCCAATCGCGCCGTGGTGGACGTGGATTCGGCTAGGCCGACTGCGTCGGTGGATCGCAGCGTCTTCATCAAGCGCTCGCCGATCGCCTTGAGCAGCAGGTCCCCCGCTTCGTGGCCCAAGCTGTCGTTGACGATTTTAAACCGGTCGAAGTCAAGAAAAAGAACGGCCAGCAGAAATCCTTTTTGTCGCTTGGCTATTTCCAGGGCGTGGGAGAGCCGCTCGTGAAACATCGTGCGATTGGGAAGGCCGGTCAATCGGTCGTGGGTCGCCGCGCGGCGCAGATCGACGGTGCGCGCCTGCGCCTCGGCACGGGCTTCCTCCATCGCGGTGGCTTGCCCGTATATTCCGCGCGAAATGGTGGTCGCCAGCCAAAGAAAGATCACCGCGCATCCGGCTCCAAACCAGAGCATCCGCACCCATCCGTCGGCGACGGCCTGCTCCATCTCCTGCGCCAAAACCGCGGCACGGTCTCCGGCTTGCTGATCGAAGCGCCCCTTGGATTGATTGATCGTGTCAAGAAGATCGTTCAGCTCGTGCCGAAGCGCCCTACGCACATGCCGCAGCGCCACGGAATCCGTGCGCAAGATGTACAACCCGCCGGGGGCGGCCTGCAGGGTGTGATGGGTCCGGTCGATTGAATAACCGGCGCCAAAGACGGCGGCGGTCAGCGTTTTGATCGCCTGGGCCGATATCGACCCGTCGTTCAGCGGATCGTTGACGAATGCCTGGATCGAGCGGCCCAGTTGATCCAGCGCCGGCACAAGTTGGTTGTCCTTAAGATTTTCCAGGCGGTCTATTTGATCCTCGCCGTTGAGCACTTCCACGAGGCGGGCAAAATCGGCAAGTTGCCCGTTGAAATCGGCGAAGCTTTGGTACTGCGTCGGTCGCTCTTCTGAGTGTATCTGGCCGGCCGGCGCGCTGGCCTGTTGGCCGAAGGAACTTTGCCATTGGCTATAAAGGACGGCATCCTGCGCGTGGTGTTTTTCCTGCAGCGCATCGACGGCGTCGCGCAGGTTTGCGATCAGCGCCCGTACTTTGCCGATGGTTTTCCCCTGGGCGATGTCGGAGGCAATCGGGACGTAGCTTTCGCGCCACGCATCGCATTGTTTCGACAAACGAGCCAGATTCGTGGTTAATTGATCCAGATCCAGTAGTGGACCCATCAGGGCGGCGTCGGGACGGGGCTCCAACTGGGCGTGAACAAAATTCGCCAGATCGGCGGCCGCGTGATTGGCGCCCGTTTGCGGAATGGTTTCGTCGAACGTGGTCAGGAATTGCGAATGGGCGTCGGCGAGAAGTCGCGTCAAGGTATCCGACGTTTGATTCAGGTGATTTTGTTCACTCGTGGCGCCGGCGCGCTCGGTTCGGATGTGGCTCAGGGTCCAGCCGACCACGCCGATGGTGGTGATGACCGTCAGCAGACCGGTGGCGGTCAACCCACATACCAACCATAGGATGCGATTCGTACCGCGCGCTTTCATCGTGCATCCGGTCTTGGCGACACCGCCCTTTTTTTCCCGCGGGGCGATCCACAATTGGAAGTGTCGGTGACAGCGACTTCCTGTAAGTCTGTAAGCACCGTTGCAGACATCGGTAAAATCAATCGCGGAGTGAACTTTTGCGGGGAACTTTCGAGTTTCGAGAAGCCGTTACCGGACGATTCGGCCCTGTTTATACCACCGGCGGAGGGCCACGACGCACCAGATCGCCTCCACCAGCCCAAACGGCCAGGCGCCCTGCAGAAAGCCGTACGCGGACGCCAAAAGACATGAACCCGCAAAGGCGACCACAAACCACGGGGATCGGTCCTCAAGCGCATAAAAGAGCAACATCAGGCCAACCGCGGCTATTCCAAACAGCGTGAGCCAATTCAAACGAAGCGCTTCGAGTATCTCTTGCTCCACGATCGTTACTTCGCCGGCTGGGTTGTCGGCATCGGATATTTGGCATCCAGCGCCAGATTTAGCATCAAAACATTCACGCCCGGATCGCCAAGAAAGCCCAGGCCGGGCTGATCGGTATGCGCATCGATCAATTCCTGCACCTTATCCGGGGAGATGCCGCGAGCCTGGGCGACGCGGGCCTTCTGAATGGCCGCGTTATCCGGACTGATGTGCGGATCGAGCCCCGAACCGGATGCCGTCACGGCGTCCCCCGGAATCGGCGTGCCAAAATCGGCCGCGATGACGACCTGCCGCGAATAATCCGGCGCGTCCTGCCCGAGCACGGGATGCGGGAAGGCATCCACCAGGGCCACATCGTTCAGACTGCCGTCTTTATTTTCAAATTGGGAGAGCGGGACCTTATCCTGCTTTTGCAAATCGACCGACCCGTCGGCATTCTTCACATAGACGGCATGATATAGATTAAACGCAATATTGTTGTTCACGGCATAATGGATCGTGCGCAACCGGACGCCGTCAAAAGCGAGCGATTCTGGCTGCGTCGTCGGCTGCGTGGTCGCGGGATTGGTTAGCCCGTTGATTTGCTTGTCGCTGAGCGGCCCCTGGTTGGAACCACCGGAAGCAGTCGGATCATACCCCGCCCCCGCTTCGCTGGGCCGCGGCTGAAAATATTGGCTGGCCGAAAAACCCTGCCCCAAAAGATACGATCCCACCGCGTCTTCGTCCTTGGTCGTCATTTCGCCGTTTTTGTCCACCAGCGAACCATTCGCTTGCGCCGGAAAAATGGTCTGCGCGAGAAAATAGACGATCGTCGGATAGACGATGCAAGCAACAACGCCGAGCGTTACCGTAAATGCGATCGACGCCCAGATGTGCTGGAAATAGTTGCCGGCCGGTTCGCTGGCCCTGGGTGCAACGACCGTCAGGCCGGTATTTTTTTCGCTTTTCATGGTCTTCTCCAAAACAGTCGAATTCAGTTCAGACAATGTGGCGGACGAGCAGGTCGATGAGCCAAATCCCCGGGAACGGGCAAATGACGCCGCCGACGCCGTAAAGCAGCAGATTACGCCGCAAAATGACCGCCGCCGACGCGGGGCGGAACTTGACGCCCCTTAGCGCCAGTGGAATCAGCAAAATAATGATCACCGCGTTGAAAATAACCGCGCTGAGCACCGCGCTATGCGGCGAATTCAATTTCATAATGTTCAGCGGCGCCACCTGCGGGAAAGCGCCCATCAACATCGCCGGAATAATGGCGAAATATTTCGCCACGTCGTTGGCGACGCTGAAGGTCGTCAGCGCGCCGCGGGTCATCAGAAGCTGCTTGCCGATCTCCACGACTTCAATCAGCTTGGTGGGATTGCTGTCCAGGTCCACCATGTTCCCGGCTTCCTTGGCGGCCTGCGTACCGGTATTCATGGCCACACCCACGTCGGCTTGCGCCAGCGCTGGAGCGTCATTGGTGCCGTCGCCGGTCATCGCCACCATCAACCCCGCCGCCTGTTCGCGCTTCAGCAGCGCGAGCTTGTCTTCCGGTTTCGCCTGTGCCAGGAAATCATCGACTCCCGCTTCCTTGGCGATCGCGGCGGCCGTCAGGGGGTTATCACCAGTAATCATGACGGTCTTGATCCCCATGGCTCGGAACCGCTTGAAGCGGTCCGGCAAGCCCTCCTTGACGATGTCCTTCAGATAAATAACGCCCAGCGCCTTCTTGGCGGTAGCGACAACCAGCGGCGTGCCGCCGGCTCGGCTGATGGTATCGACGGTCTGATTGATTTCCGCCGGAAAGGATGCCCCCGAAGCGCTGACGAATTGCCGGACACTGTCGGCGGCGCCCTTGCGGACCATGTCTCCGTTAAAGTTCAACCCGCTCATGCGCGTTTGCGCGGTGAAGGCGATAAACTCCGCATGCGGCAACTCCCCGATATCCCGCCCGCGAATTCCATATTTCTCCTTGGCGAGCACGACGATACTACGCCCTTCAGGCGTCTCGTCGGCCAGCGACGAAAGCTGAGCCGCATCGGCCAGTTCCGCTTCCGTCACTCCGGGCGCGGGAAAGTATTCCGTCGCCTGCCGGTTGCCCAAGGTAATCGTTCCCGTCTTATCCAGCAGCAAAACGCCAACGTCGCCGGCGGCCTCAACGGCCT
>Ga0181531_10002868_pt1 | contig 10659 bp, 6 predicted proteins | sample PEATcosm2014_Bin_38_FD_119743 | JGI IMG/M metagenome (GOLD analysis project Ga0181531, IMG submission 119743) | Peatland microbial communities from MTU Mesocosm Facility, Houghton, MI, USA - PEATcosm2014_Bin11_10_metaG | ecosystem: Environmental > Terrestrial > Soil > Wetlands > Peat | place... | reverse complement strand
GAGGGACGGGGGTGGGGTGGGGCGCGGGGGGGGGGGGGGGGGGGGTGGGGGAAGGCAAAAGGGTTAGGGGCGGGCCGGGGCGGGCGCTGGGGCGGGGGTGGGTTTGGGGGAAAGGTCACAGGCTGTGGGGTGAGCCTGGTCATCGCTGCGGCGGGGGTGGGTTTGCCGCAGAGTGGTGGTTCGTGGAGTTGGGCGGGGCCCAATGGCTTTTCGGCCGCCACGCGGGCTGTCTATGGGATCCCTCTGCGCTCTGGCACGAATACTTACACGGCGACGTACACCAATCCGTCTGGAGTCACCAGCACTCAGGCATTTACCATCACGGTCAACTCCACCCCGATCACGCCTTATGTTGAAGTGGACGGGGGAGCCTGGCAGGACGTTGCCACCATCGCGGTGAACTACGGCGACACGGTGAATCTGGCTCTGTGGCCGACCCAGTGGCGGTACGTGGAGCTGGACTGGGCCTAATAACTTCACGGCGGCCACGCGGGAAATCACCGGCATTGCTCTGCCTGCCGGCACAAATACCTATACGGCGACTTATACCAATGCTTCCGGGGTCGCGAGCACGCTGGCCATTGTTATTACGGTCAACCCCACTACGATCGCGCCTTATCTTGAGGTGAATGGCGGAGCCTGGCAGAACGCTTCCAGTGTCACGGTGAAGTACACGGACACGGTGAATCTGGCACCGTGGCCGCAAAGCGGTGGTTCATGGGGCTGGAGCGGTCCCAATAATTTCGTGGCCGCGACGCGGGAAATCACGGGAATTTCCCTGCCCGCCGGCACGAATACCTACACGGCGACCTACGCCAACCCGGCTGGAGTCACCAGCACGCAGACGTTTGTCATTACGGTCTCCAATCCAATCACGCCGTACCTTGAGGTGAACGGCGGAGCGTGGCAGAACGTTGCCACGGTCACGGCGAACTATACAGATAAGGTGAATCTGGCACCGTGGCCGCAAAGCGGCGGCACGTGGAGCTGGGCTGGCCCGAATAATTTCACAGCCAACACACGGGAAATCACCGGGATCGCACTGCCGGTCGGGACAAATACCTATACGGCGACCTACACCGCTCCATCCGGAGTAACCAGCACCCAGGCGTTTATTATTACGGTCAACTCCACCCCGATCACTCCGTATATCGAGGTGAACGGAGGGGCCTGGCAGGAGACGAACAGTTTGACTGTCGCCGCCGGAAACGTGGTGAATCTGGCTCCATGGCCAATCAACGGCGGTGCGTGGAGTTGGGCTGGTACCAATGGCTACATGGCGAATACGCGGGCGATCTATGGGATTCCTTTGATCTCGGGCACGAATACTTATACGGCTACTTACACCAATCCTTCCGGAGTGCAGAGCATGGAGGTATTTACTATCACGGTCGAGTGACGCGAGTTCAGGCCGTGGCGGAGAGCCTGCGCTTGGAAGATGCGCCGTTGGTTGACGATCCGTTGGTTCCGGAATGCCCTATGAGGAAATTGCGCGTATAGCCGGAAGGATCAGCGGAGATTCTGACCTGCACATTGCCTTTGGCGTCGCAGGTGTATTTTTCGCGGACGGTAAGGTCGATTTGATCGGGAAGGCGCTGGACCGGATGAGCGGACAGATCGTGAAGGCTCTGGAGGCCAGGATCGAAGGGGAAACGAATCTGCTCCCAGTTGGTGATCTCGCCGGTAGGCTGGCCGCGTTCGTCGAGCCTGGAGCACTCAAGGTAGCGGAAGTGGCCGAGGTTATGGGCCGGCTGGTAGACACGCTCGATGGAGAGGGGGGTTTCGCCGGGCTTGGGCAGGCGGACGCCGCGCGGAAAGATGAGGTCGAAGACGATGGTTCCACCGGCGTCGGCTTCGCGCCACATTCCGAAGTTCTGATTGAATTGCTCGCGCAGGGCATCGGCTTGAGCGGAGGCACGAATGGCGAGACCAACCGCACTGGCCGAGCGCATGTAAGACGAACGCCGCACCTTTCGGCCGAAGGTTTCGCGGAGGATGCGCGCTACGGGGGGCAGCTCGGAGCCACCACCGGTGACATAAAGAATGTCGAGGGGAAGGCCGGAATGGGAGGAGAGGAGGTTCTCGACCAGTTGGCGGGTGGACTCGATGAGCGGGCGGCAGCGTTCGTAGTAGTCGTCGACGGGAATGGTGATCTGCGACCAGCTGGAACGGACGCGTTCGAGGTCGATGGTGACTTTGCGGGTGTTGGGATTGAGCGACTCTTTTTTCTCGCGGCATTCCTCGAGGAGGTGGTGACGCTCGGTTGGAGTGAGCGATGCTTCGTGACCCGCGGTTTTAAGGGCGAGGTCAGCGAGGATCTCGTCGAAGTCGTCGCCGCCGAGGTTGGGGATGCCGTCGGAGGTTTCGACGGTGTGCTCGGATTCGCCAAGGGTGAGGAGCGAAACATCGAAGGTGCCTCCGCCCATGTCGTAAACGAGCAGGCCACTGCCGGCGCGGCTGCGGCGCTCGGCGCTGTTGCGGTAGGCGTATTCGATGGCGGCGGCAGAGGGCTCGTTCATGAGGCCCAGCACGGTAAAGCCGGCGGTCTGCGCGGCTTCTTCGGTTAAAAAGCGCTGATTGCTGTTGGCGTTGGCGGGGACGCCCAGAAATACTTCGAGGGGTTCGTTGGGTTGCGCACCGAGGTTGGAGTGCTCCAGCAACTGAGTGCGCAGAGCAGCCATCATCTCGGAGAGCAGCAGGCGCAAAGGCAGGGCCTGACCGCCGGCGTGCAATTCGGTATGAGGGTCGCCACTGCGCAGAGAGCGCTTGAGGGAGCGGAGAATCGTCCAGCTGTCGTCTTCATGGGCCGCGATCGCCTGCCAGCCGTAGAGACGGCGATCATCGCGCACCGCGACCACGGGAGGAAACCAGTCGGTGGACTGGCCGTCCGGGGTTTCAAAATGCACCAGCGGAAAGTTGCCGCGATCCACCTTTGCGACGACGACGCGCGTGGTTCCGAAGTCGATGCCAATTCTCATCAGTTCTAAGTTTACGACGGAGTTACCCCGCGGGTTGGGGTGGAAAACCGGGATGAACCACTTGTGGAACAGGCAGGCGGCGGAGGCGCATGAAGATCGCGCATGATAACGTTCCAGCGGGACGCCCCCTGATGCATCGCCCTGATCGAATTCTGTACAGCATTTCGGTCTTTCTCGGAGCATTTCTGCTCTTTGCCGTCGAGCCGATGGCCGCCAAAGAGCTGCTGCCGGCGCTGGGGGGATCGTCCGCTGTGTGGATCACCTGCCTGGTTTTCTTTCAGACCGCCCTGCTGCTTGGCTATATGTATGCGCATTGGCTGGGGCGGGTGCCGGTGCGAGCCGCAGTTGTCCTGCATCTCGCGCTGCTGGTTTTGGCGGCGGTTGCGTTGGCGTTTGCCGTGCAGCCGGACTTGAGCCACGCAGCCGGACATCCACTGACGGCAATTTTCCGCGTGCTCACTCTGACGATTGGGTTGCCGTTTTTGCTGTTGGCGTCGACGAGTCCGCTGCTGCAGCTTTGGCTGGCGCGGCAGGAGAGAAGCGGCGTGCCATGGAAGCTGTTTGCACTTTCAAACGCGGGTTCGTTGCTGGCGCTGGTGCTTTATCCGACAGCGATTGAGCCGCATCTTGCGCTGAGTGCGCAGCGAAAATTGTGGGGCATCGGGTTTGCGTGGTATGCGGTGTTTTGCGCATTGATTGCGTGGCGGGTGCGATTGGGCAGCGCTAAAAGCCGGGCCGAGCCGGAGGATGGCGCCGATGAGCCACGGAGTTCTGTTCGAGACCGCCTGCTGTGGTTTCTGCTTCCGGCCGGAGCGGCGATGCAGTTGTGCGCGGTTACCAGCCACTTGAGCCAGAATATTGCCGCGATTCCACTGCTTTGGGTGTTGCCGCTGGGCGTTTATCTGCTGACTTTCATTGTGGCCTTTGAGACGCCCGGATTTTATCGGCGATGGATCGTGGTGCGGCTGCTGGTGCTGGGGCTGGCGAGCCTGGCCATCATGCTGTCGCAGGTCGATTCGAAGTGGCCGATCGCGTTGGCCCTGAGTTTTTTTCTCGTGGAGCTCTTCTTCGCTTGTCTCTTTTGCCATGCGGAGGCGTATGCGCTGCGGCCAGCGCGTCCTGCGGAGGCGACGTTGTTCTATTTACTGATCGCCGCGGGTGGAGCGGCGGGGACCATCTTCATCGGGATCGGGTGCCCGCTGCTTTTCGACGCGAATTACGATGTGGCGCTGGCGTTTCTGGCGACTGCGGCGCTGGCTCTGGCCGTGACCTGGCGGGACGGCTGGGCACAGCGGCTGTTGTGGTCGGTGGGGACGGCGCTGCTGCTGGCGCTCGCGATTATGCTGCAGGTTGTCTATGGGCGGAGCACCCTGGTGGAGGAACGAAACTTTTATGGGTCGCTGCGAGTGCGGGAGTCGCACGTGCCTCCGCAGGCGGAGACGGTGCGCACGCTGCTGCATGGCACGATCGAGCATGGGACGCAGTGGTTCGCGCCGGAGTTTCGCCGAACCCCGACGACTTACTATGCGACGGATTCCGGGGTGGGGCTGGCATTGCGTTTCTGCTGCGACGAGCAGGCACGGAACAACCGGGCGCGGAACATTGGGGTGGTTGGTTTGGGCGCGGGCACGCTGGCGGCTTATGGAAAGCCCGGCGATCGCATGCGGTTTTACGAGATCAATCCCCTGGTTCTGCCGATCGCTCAGCATCTGTTCACGTATCTGCGCGAGTCGGGGGCGCGGCTTTCGTTCGCGGATGGGGACGCAAGGATCTCGCTCAACAGGGAAGCGCCACAGAAGTTCGACTTGTTGGTGATCGATGCGTTCTCCGGGGACGCGATTCCGATCCATCTGCTGACGACGCAGGCGATGGCGGTGTATCGGAGGCAACTGGCGCCGGGCGGTATTCTTGCGTTTCATGTTTCGAATCAGTATCTGGATCTGACGCCTGAGATCGGGGTGCTTGCCGCGGCTTCGGGCATGGAGGCAAGGGTTGTCGATACTCCGCCACAAGCGGATCGCGGCGAGTACCGGGCGACATGGGTTCTGGTAACGAGTAATGCGGGGTTCCTCTCGCGGCCGCAAATCGCTGCGTTCGCGAGAGAAATTCCGGCGCGGGTGGATGTGCGTGCGTGGACGGATGACTACTCGAGTCTGCTGCCGATTCTCGAATGGCGGCTGACGGGGACGCGTTAACCGGGAACCACCAAATCTGACTCGAAGCGCTCGGGCAAATGATCATGTTTTCCAATATTTCGATCATTTTCTAGCCAAAACAATCAATTTGTGTTTAGATTATGGCCACATCGGTTTCGTTGTTGAAACCGTAGTCACCTGGCGTTGTCGGCAAGAGCGGGCGATCTTTCAACCTGAGACCAGGATTTCAATACAAAAGGCGGAATCTTATGAGGACCAGTTTGAGGCAACTTGTCTGGGGATTGGCACTGAGTTTGTGCACCTGCATCCCGGCGGCGATGGCGCAAAACGTGACCGGCTCGATCACCGGCGAGGTGACCGATCCCAGCGGAGCAGTGGTTTCCGGCGCGCAAATCGTGGCGCATAACCTGGACACGGGCATCGACACTTCCGCGACGACAAATGCCGACGGCGTCTACCGGATCGATTTTCTGCCCGCGGGACATTACCAGGTGACGGTGCAGGCGGCGGGCTTCAATAAGGAGACATTGCCCGCGCTCACACTGGAAGCAGTGGAGACCCCGACTCTGAATGTGAAGCTGCAGGTAGGATCAGCCGCGACGACGGTAAACGTATCGGGCTCAGCGCCCACTTTGGATACGAGCGACCCCACTCTCAGCACCACGTTTACGGCTAACACGATCTCGAACTTCCCGTTGAATGGCCTGGATTTTTCGGCAGTTACTCTGTACGAGCCGGGAGTTGTCGACACGGCCGGGACTTCGGGAACTACCAGCATCGAGCGCAGCACTTACTATGTCGATACGCCCAACATGAACGGGAACCGGGCCCAGGCAAACAACTATACCCTGGATGGGATCGACATCAATGAGACCTTCAATAACCTCATCTCTTACAGTCCTGCGCCGGAATCGCTGCAGGAGATTAAAGTATTGACTGCGAATTCTCCGGCCGAATTCGGCAACGTGAATGGCGGGGGCGTGGTCAGCATCCTTAAGAGCGGGACCAACCGTTTTCATGGTTCGGCATATGGCTACGTGCAGGATTACCGGCTCAATGCGAATTCCTGGCAAAACAACCAGGCTGTGCCGAAGCTGCCGATCAACCCGTTCTCGCAGGCGCAATTCGGAGGCGCCTTTGGCGGACCGATTATTCATGACAAGCTGTTTTTCTTTGTCGACTATCTTGGATCGCGTTATCACCAGGGTGGGACCGGTTCGGAAAGCGTACTGACGGCCTCCATGCGAACCGGAGATTTCTCCGTGCTTCTCGGCGGGTCGAATCCGATCCAGCTCTACGACCCGGAGAACAACTTTGCGCCTTACGCCGGAGACAAGGGCATCCCCATCGTCAACCCGGTGGCGAAGTTTCTTATAGCAAATCCGAACTTCTATCCGCTGCCGAATGCCGCACCCACGGATGGGATTGTCAATAACAACTATCAGGGTCCGACGCGCAGCTATAAGGCCAACAACCAGGGCGACATCAAGATCGAGTACGATCCGCGATCGTCCGATAAGATCACCGGCTTCTATTCCATGTCTACCGCCTACGACGGGTCGACAGCGGTGCTGGCCATTGAATTTCCGGGCGTAAATCTGTTCCCCACAAAAGTAACCGGGGCTAACTGGGTGCACACGTTTACTCCGAACCTGCTCAACTCGGCCCGCATCGGCTTTACGCGGACCGACTGGAACGAAGGATTGCCGCAGGATCCAACCGGGCAGTTCGGCACCGGCGGAAATGCGAAAGTAGGCATCTCGTTTCCCAATCAGTCCTACAATGGCTTTTCGTTTCAGAGCATCAACGGGGGGGTTAGCGGGGTGGGCACACCCGCTTTTGACGGCGGGATTATCGATAACACCTACAGCTACATGGACGATGTAACGTGGCAGCGCGGACTGCATACGCTGAAAATCGGGGTGGAGGCGATCCGTTACGAGAACAACTACCCCACCAGCAATAACAACGGCTATCTGGGATCGCTGACTTACAGCGGCGCCTTCACCAGCAATCCTTCGCTGCCCAATGCGGGCGGGTATGGAGCCGCCGATTTTCTGCTGGATCGGGTGAGTGGCGCGGCAGTCACGCTCAACAGCGTCAATGTTGGACAGCGCCAGTGGCGCGTGGCTGGTTATGCGCAGGACGATTTCAAGGCGATGCCACACCTGACGCTGAACTTCGGCGTTCGCTACGAGTACGACGAGCCGTGGATCGAGGAGAACGACAAGACGGGCAACATCGACCTGAGCACCGGGCAGCTCATCTATGCCGGCCACGTACCGACGGGGGCACCGGCCGGATCGGGCGTGTGCAGCAATCCTGGGTGCTATCAGCCTAACTATCACCAGATCATGCCTAGACTGGGATTCGAATATCAGGCCACGGATCGCATGGTGGTCCGCGGTGGTTACGGAGCGACCAGCTTCTATGAAGGCAACTCGTCGAACCAGCGGTTAACTTCGATTACGCCTTTCATTCAGGCGGTGAACGTCAATGTGGTTGCACCGACCGCCGGGAATCCAGGAAGTCCGCGCACCGCGGAGCAGGGATTCACCGGCGGCAGTGTGGCTTATGGCGGGACGTTCAATGTCTATCCGCAGAATATTCAGCCGGCCTACGTGCAGGAGTGGAACCTTACCTTCGAGTACGCTCTGACTCACACCGCCTCGTTACAGGCGGGTTATATCGGGGAACAGGGCCAGCACATTGAGGACTATGGCAACGTTAACCAGTACCTGGTGAATGGCGACCCCACTTCGGCCCCCTTCTATAACAACAAGTATCTCGGTATTAACGCCATCGATCCGTCGGTGAGTATCGGGTCGAACTCGCTGCTGATTACCGAGTCGCGTGCGATGATGAACTTCAATGCGCTCGAGGCCACGCTGCGCCAGCGGCTGAGTCACGGTCTGGAATTTAAAGTGAATTACACCTATGGCAAGGCGATGACGAACAGCCTCGGCAATTATGCGCTGGGCGTCAACGGCTACAGCGGCGCCTTCCAAAACTACTACGACAGCGCTGCCGATTACGGCCCGGCAGGCTATGACGTGAAGCATAATCTGTCATTTACGGGCGTGTACGCACTTCCTGTGGGACGTGGACAACAGTACTTCTCCGGCGCGAGTCGCGTCGTGGACGAGATCGTTGGCGGCTGGAAGGTTTCGACGGCAGCCGTAGTGTGGTCCGGATTCCCGGAGACCTTCACGGGGCCGGGAAACAACTCGAACAGCTATGGCAATTCGCGGCCGAACCAGTACAGGAAGCTGAAGATCGTCGATCGCAGCCTGGCGAACTGGTTTGGGACCGATCCGTCGGCTACACCCTGTACGCAGGCGGGTGTGGACAACGGGGTGTGCGCATACGGTGTGCCGGCCTCCAACACGTTTGGGACAGCACGGAACGGCTCGGTTCGGGGTCCCGGCTTCTCGAACGTAGATATGTCGGCGTTCAAGGACTTCCATACCTTCCACGAGCAGTTGATAGGATTCCGCTTCGATGCCTTCAACGCATTTAATATAGTCAGCTACGGGAATCCGGATACTGGCATCACCGACTCCACGTATGGGGAGATCGCACCGACCGGGCAGATTCGTTCGCAGGAGCGGCGTCTGCAGTTCTCCGCACACTACGCGTTTTAGTGAATGGCCGCCGCCGGAAATCGGGCGGCAGTCATCGACTCGACCGGCTGGCGGGGAGGTTCGGATTCCGGCAGCGGGACAACGGCGCGTGGACCGCCGAGGAACAGAAAGACGGGTTCTGATTTTATGCAGCTCGAAATATGCGTCGATTCGGTGGAATCGGCAGTTGCGGCGGAACGGGGTGGGGCACAGCGCGTGGAACTCTGCAGCGATCTGCTGGAGGGGGGCATTACGCCTTCCGCCGGTTTGATAGCCGAGGTTCGCCGCCGGATCGGCATCGGGATGTTTGTGATGATTCGCCCCCGCGGGGGTGATTTCACTTACACCGAATATGAATTCGAGGTCATGCAGAAGGATATTGAAAGTGTACGGGAGCTGGGCGCCGACGGCATCATCCTGGGCCTGCTGGATGAGCAGGCGGGGGTGGATGTGTGCCGCACGCGGCGCCTGGTGGAACTGGCGCGTCCTCTGCCGGTTACGTTTCATCGGGCGATCGATATGACGCCGGATCCGAAAGCATCTCTCGGCGATGTGCTCGAAACCGGGGCGAGCCGCGTGCTGACCTCCGGAGGCGCAGCGAAGGTGACGGAAGGGCTTTCCGCGGTGGCGTGCATGGTGAAGGCCGCGGGAGACCGGATTGCCGTGATGGCGGGCGGGGGAATTACGCCGCAGACGATCGTGAGGGTTGCCGAGGCAACGGGCGCGACGGAGTTTCATGCCAGCCTGAGAAGCGCGGCGCCGAGTCCGGTGATATACCGCAGGCAGGGCGTGCAAATGGGCGAAACGCATGATCGGGAGTATGTGCGCTTTGTGGTTGAGGAAGAGAGCGTTCGAGCTCTGGCATCCGCTTTGCATCGTTTGATTGAAGATCGAGCGGCGGCCCAGCGACCGTGATACTTCTCGAGCGGGTAAAAGGGTGAAAGTCGCCAGGTTTCAGCGATAATGGTTCGGCGATCTCATGTCTCTGAAAACTGAGCAAAGGGCAAAGAAGATTCTGCAACTGCTACTGCAGCACGGCAACGCGTCGGTGGACGAGTTGGTGGGCTTTCTGGGGGCATCGGCACCCAGTGTTCGGCGGGATCTGGCGCGCCTGGAAGAACGCAACCTTGTGCATCGCACGCACGGCGGCGCGCGGCTGGCGGGACAAATGCAGTACGAGCCGTTTCGTTTCGATTCGTCGTTTCACGTGCGCGAGTCGCGTTTCGCGGAAGAGAAGCGGCGGATCGGCATGGCCGCGGCGGAGCTGATTCGGGAGCACGACACGGTGGGGTTTACGGCGGGCACGACGCCGACGCAGGTGGCGCGCTGCATTCGGCACCGGAATTCGATTCACATCATCACGAACGCGGTGAATATTGCGATGGAGCTGAGCAATCAGCCTGCGCTCAACGTGACGCTGACGGGAGGAACGATGCGCTGGGCGGGAGCGTTTTCACTGACTGGACCGACCGCGATTGAAATGCTGAGCGGGGTTTTTATGGACAAGACGTTCATCGGGGCGTGCGGCGTGGACGCGCGGCGAGGCGTGACGACGATTGAGCCGGATGAGGCCGCGGTGTTCCGCGCGATGGTGCGACAGGCAAAACAGGTGATTGTGGTCGCGGACTCAAGCAAGATAGGGATGGTGAGCCCTGCGCTGATTTGCCCGGCAAACGAAATCGATGTTCTGGTGACCGACTCGGGGATTGGGGCGGATGCTCTGGCGGGTTTCAGGACCAATGACATTGAGGTGCAGGCGGTATGAGATTTCGAAAGCAAGCGAGCTGGGTGGTCTTAGCCGCGTGCGCATGGCCGGCATTCGCCGCGGGGCATCCGGTGGGATTGTTTTATATGACCAGCGAGCCGAAATCGATCCGCGACTTTTTTGCGCATTCTTCGCAG
>Ga0181531_10002867_pt1 | contig 10662 bp, 10 predicted proteins | sample PEATcosm2014_Bin_38_FD_119743 | JGI IMG/M metagenome (GOLD analysis project Ga0181531, IMG submission 119743) | Peatland microbial communities from MTU Mesocosm Facility, Houghton, MI, USA - PEATcosm2014_Bin11_10_metaG | ecosystem: Environmental > Terrestrial > Soil > Wetlands > Peat | place... | reverse complement strand
CAGCGGACGCGCGGCGCTGGATCTGTATGCCGGCGTTGGATTGTTCACGCTGCCGATGTCACGAAGTTTCGAGCGCATTACGTCGGTTGAGTTCGCGCAGAATTCGTTTGACGATCTGGCGGCCAACGCTGCGGTGCCGCACATCCAGGCGGTTCACAGCACGACGGAAGATTACCTGAACGCAGCGCGCGGACGCTGGGACTTTGCGATTGTCGATCCGCCGCGCGCTGGGCTGGGCGACAGAGCGTCAAAGGCGCTGGCAGGGCTGAAGATCCCGCGCATCACTTATGTCTCGTGCGATCCGGCGACGCTGTCGCGTGACTTGGTGACGCTGCTCGCCGCGGGGTATCGCGTGGAAGAGGCGCACCTGGTTGACCTGTTCCCGCAGACATATCACATGGAAAGCGTTTTCCATCTGGCGCTATAAGGCCGCGAAGAAAACGCTGAGGAGACGAAGAAGATGTACGCATTGATTCTGATTCGCTACCGGCTTCCGCTTGAGGAAGTCGCCAAGATCACGGACGAACATCGCGCTTATCTGCGCGAGCTCAAGGCCAAGGGAACGCTGATCGCTTCAGGACCGATGGACCCGCGGGCGGGCGGCATGGTTCTGGTTCGGATTCCTGACGACAACGTACAGCAGACGCTGACCGCGCTGCGCGATGCCGATCCATTCTTCAAGAAGGGCGTGGCCAATTACGAGCTGATTCCGTGGGCTCCGGTGATTGGAAAAGAAGATCTGGACAAACTGTAGAGATCGGCGCAAGTTTGTAGCTCCTTTGAAAAGTTCCACAACCCCACCCTGGGCGGAAGGTGTTCAGGGTGGGGAACCTCAGTAGCTTCAGTATGGCGAACGCTTCCATGACTGATGTGCCCGTCAACCCGGAAGGCGTTCGCCTTCGCCGTCCACCTGCCGCACCGATCTTTGCTGCCACGATTTTCTTCTGCGGCGGCATCGTTCTACAAAACTCCATTTACAAACCTGCGGGACTGTACTTTGGTTGCGCGTTGGCGTTAGCCGTCTGCTCGCTGCTGTCACTGAGGCTGGCGAAAGGCAAACGACGCGCGCTGCTGGCCTATGCAAGTGCGGCGTTGGCGTTTTTTCCGGCAGGCGCGTTGTGCACGGCGATGCGTCAGGCGCGGGTGATTCCGTCCGCCACGGTGCTGGAATACTCCGGTGGTGAAGAGGTGACGCTAACGGGGTATGTAGCGCGGTCGGGTTCGCTGCGCAGCGGGCGCGATTTACATGAGTCGCTCGACTTTGCCGTGGAACAGGCGCAGCGAGAAGGCGAAGCACCGCGCGCAGTGAACGGATGCGTACGGCTGAATCTGTATGTTCCGGGCTCGGGCAAAAACTTTGCGTGGGAGACGGAAGAGGACGGCGCGGAGGAGACGATTGCACCTCCGGTCTTCGACTACGGGACACGGTTGCGCATAGAGGCCAAGCTGCGACCTCCCATGAATTTCCGGAATCCGGGCAACATGGATTACGTGGCGTGGCTGCATGGGCAGGGCGTGGCGGCGCTGGGTTCGGCTAAATCGACAAATGTAAATGTGTTGCCGGGGCTGGGCGGCAGTCGCATGGAACGCGTGCGCTGGCGGGTGCGGAGAAGCGTGCTGCAACGGATGCAGCAGCTCTGGCCTGCGCCGTACGCAGGGCTGTTCCAGGCAATGGTGCTGGGCGAACGCGGACTGGTATTGCGCGAGCGGCGATTGGAATTCCAACGCAGCGGGACGTTTCATCTGCTGGTGGTGAGCGGGATGAACGTCGCGATTTTTGCGGTGTTCCTGCTATGGCTGATGCGCTGGTTGCGGCTGCGGAGCGAATACGCAATGGTGGCGGCCATTGTGCTGACCTGCGGATATGCGTGGCTTACCGAACTGGGTACTCCGATTTTGCGTTCGGTGGTGATGATTGTTGTCTATCAGATCGCAGCGCTGCTGAATCGCGACCGCGCTCCGCTGAACACCGTTTCGGTCGCCGGGCTGGCGCTGCTGGCGTGGAATCCAGAAGCGATGTTCGACCCGAGTTTCCAACTTACATTTCTGGCGGTTTTGACGATGGCAGGAATCGGCGCGCCGCTGTTTGCGCGCACCACGGGGCCGATGCGCGAAGCCCTGGACGATGTTGGCAACCTTCACCGCGATCTGACTCTGAGGCCGAAGCAGGCGCAGTTCCGGATCGACGTGCGCGCGGTTTCCGCGGGCGTGGGTCAATTGATTGGGAAGCGCGCGGGGGCGTTCCTTGTGCCGAAGGCAATGTATGTGGCGATTGCCGTGGCGGAGCTGGCGCTGCTTTCGGTGCTGATGCAGATCGCCATCACGTTGCCTACGGTGTGGTACTTCCATCGCATCAACGTGCATGCGGTGTGGGCCAATATGGCGGTGCTTCCGTTGACGAGCCTGCTGATGCCGACGTCCATGCTGGCGGTCGCCGTGTCGTACGTTTCGGGATGGCTGGCAGCGCCGCTGGTGCTGGCGGCACGTTGCGCGTTGGAAGCAATTTTGCTGACGGTGCATGGGTCGGGCGGCTCGCAACTCACGGACGTGCGCGTGGCCATGCCGTCACTGGAGTGGGTTGCGCTGTTTGCGGCGGCGTATGTGGTCGCGTTGTTGCTGGCGCGGAGGCATCGGGCGTTAACCGCTGTTTCGCTGGCGGTGCTGGTCGTTGCGGCGTGGGGGATCTATGCGCATCCGCGACCGTTTGCGTTCCGGGCGCATGCCCTGGAAATCACGGCCATCGATATTGGGCAGGGAGACTCGTTTCTGCTGGTGACGCCGAATGGCCACACGCTGCTGCTGGATTCGGGCGGGTTGCTGGGCATGAGCCACAGCGAACTGGATATCGGCGAGGACGTTGTGTCTCCCTATCTATGGCAGCGCGGGGTGCGGCGGTTGGACGCCGCGGCCTTCAGCCACGGCCACTCCGACCACATCGGCGGCATGACGGCAATCCTGAGAAATTTTCATCCGCGCGAGTTGTGGTATGCAGCGAATTATCCATCGCATGAGGTGACTGCGCTTTGGGAGAGCGCGGACCGGTTGCAAGTGCGGCGTGTGGAGCGGCACGAGGGCGAGAGTTTTGAATTCGACGGCGTGAAGTTCGACGTGCTCTCTCCTCCGCAGGGGTGGGAGTTGAAGCCGCGCGGACAAGATGACGCTTCGATGGTGCTGCGCGTCACGTACGCCGGACACTCGGCGTTACTGGTGGGAGATATCCACGGGCGGATGGAGAAGGTGTTGGCCGAGGAAGCGGCGGCCCCGGGACACTCGCTGCATGCCGACCTGCTGAAGGTGGCCCATCACGGGTCGAATACTTCTTCGTGCGACGAGTTCCTGGATGCGGTGCGGCCCGAGTACGCGGTGATTTCGTCGGGCGTGCGAAATCCGTTTCGGCATCCACGGCCGGAAGTGATAGAGCGATTGGCAGAACATCGTGCGAAAACCTATCGCACGGATTTGTTTGGGCCGATCACGTTCTACATGGACGCAGCGGGCGTGCATCCTGTGGTGGAGAGGTAACAACAGAAAGGCGCGCCACGGCTGGCGCGCCTGGGAAAGGTTGTGAACGAGTCAGCCCTGCGCCTCGGCTTCGGTGAGTCCCTTGTCCTTGTACTCGGAGAGGATGGCGCGGGCTTCGTCGACCTGATCCTCGCGGACCCGGAGAGCCATGCCTCCGACACCGGGGAGGATGTCCTGTGGGGCATCGAAATTAGTCGACAGAACTTCGATTCCGGCGGACTCGAGCAGGCTCTGTACGATCATGGCTTCGGATTCCTGCTCGGTCTCAAACACAATCACCAACTCTTCGTTTGGTTCTTCTCGCAATGATTCCGGCATTAGACCCTCCATGTGGTTCGATGCGGAACTGATGAGGGTAGTACCGCTTGAGCCTCCGGTCAATGGGCATAAAAGACAGGAAACGGTTTTGGTGGGTAATTTATTCCTCCTTCCGCGACGCGGCTTTGTCTTTGGAGCATCGAAGAAGGATGCGAGCGACCGAGGAGGGCACGATGGAGCAAGAGCAAGCCGGGAACGCCAATGCTGGAGAGCCTCTCGACGAGGCACGTAGAGTCCGACGCCTTCAACTGATGATGGACCTTGTGATGCAGGTGATTGCGCAGGATCCGAAGCTGACATTCGAAGAGGCGTCGCAGATGGTTGCCGACTCACGGGCGGCAGCGCTGGCGATGTTTCCAGGGAAGGAACTGGCCTACGACCTGCTCTACCGGCCCCGCTTCCAGCGACTGATGAGCGAGCGCTTCCGGCTGCACTAGGCGACGCGCGGCGAGGAAGCCGCGCCGGAGAACGGACAGAATCCAAAGCGCAACGTGAATCTTGTCAGGACCGAGAAACTGAGGTACTTTACCCGCGTCCCCCTACGATTCTCCGGAGGCGCGTGTGAAGCACTGTCTTCTGGTTATGGCCCTTTTCCTCTCAGTCTCGGGCATCCTCGCCCAAACCGCTCCTTCAGCCGCGTCCAGCTTGGCGGCGGAGCCCAGCAATTTTAATTTTCTTGGGGTACGACTCGGTATGACCGCCAACGAGGCAGTGGCCGCTTTCAATGCCAACGCGCTTCCGGCATTTTCCGGCTCTCCCACCCCCGTCCGGACCAACCGCTCCGGGAATGATCAAAAGGGGTATCTCGAAGCAGAATATGGGCCCTCGGCAGGAAACAATTACTTCGGCCAGCCGGTGGCCACTATTTCGGTTCGGATCGACTGGGCAGATGGCCGGGTGTTCTTGATTGCGGCCCATAACACAGGGCTGACGTACGAAAAAGTCCTCTCCATCTTCGCCTCTGCCTATGGGAAACCAGGGCTGACTTCCGAGGACGACCCCGATCCCGACGGGGTAATAGGTCGTCACGCAGAGTGGTCCTTCGGCGCAAACTCGGCCACCGATGTTCTCAAGGTTTACGAATTCAACCATGAGGCTCGTTGGAAAGACATCACCTTGGTGGAAGTCCTTCGTAAATCGACCAAGCGCTATCAGTACGAGATGAAAACCAAGACCGAATGGAGTAGTAAGTTCCAGGCGGCTGCCACCGACCCCAACCCCGGCCGTGCCTACTGGAACCTATGCGCCACTCAATATGGCGTCGGCAATCAGACTCGGGCCACCATCTCCTGCGACAAGGCTATCGCCGCCGATCCCGCTCGGGCCGACGCCTATTATGTAAAGGCAAACCTGCTTTTTGCCCAATCCATGTCGAATAACGGTGATCACGGTAACCTTCCTTATGTTCCAGGGACGGCGGAGGTTCTGAAAAAATACCTGGAACTGGCTCCCACAGGCACCCACGCCGCAGAGGTCAGGGAAATGTTGGATATGGTCGAACGAGGGCATTAGAGGATGCGACGATAGCGACTCTGATGCAGAGCTACTTTTCAAGCTGGGTGAGACGCAAGGTCATGGTTCCCCAGAAAAGGCGGGAGCGCATCTGCACGGGGAGATGCGAGGCATCGTCGGTGAACCAGATCCAGATTTTGCCGCGGCCCTTGAGTGGGCCAGCATCGGAGTAAACCGCGACGCGAGTGGTATGGAAGGTTCCCGCATCGGTCTTGATATCTTCGCGTCCCTCGACGTAAACCGTGACAGCGAAGGTCTTTCCGCCGTCGTTGACGGGAATGAGGTAGGAGAGGCCGGGCTCCAGCCGCTGTGCTCCGATGTAGTAGATACCGGAGAGCACATCGGTGACGCAGGCGGGAGAATCCGTCTCCTGATGCTTGGTTTCGCCGCTGCGGAGATTGCGCTCGTCGAGCACGCTTTTGCCGCGCGGATCAAAAACCAGGGTGGTGTCGCGTTTGTGAAGTCCCTCTTCAGCGTGCTTCAGAATGCGTTGCGAGCAGAAGGTGCGGCGGTCGAAGTAGGATTCCAGCCGGTCCTCGACACGGTAAAGCAGGGCTACGGCTCCGGCTGCTTCGGCCGTTCCGATGACGTGCTCGAGGTCGCCATTCTGCTCGATGCGAAGGGTTCCAGTGCCGGCCTTCCAGAGGCGCCACTCGGCGTCATAGTGGAGCACCTGGGCGTTGGGGAAGCGATGAGCATCCACCGGCGGCAGAATGGAAGCCCTGGGCTGGGCTGAGAACGAGGCCTGCTGCGCGGCGAGCGGTGCAAGCGAGGCCATGAGCACAGCCAAGGTGCAGGCCAGGAATTGGCTGAGAGTTCGCATCGGGTTAATGGGCCATCCAGATCATTTTCTTGACTACCAGGGCGGCGATCACCGCGAGGGTTCCGAGTAAAGCATTGTATTCCCGATGTTTACGATAAAGCTCGGGGGAAAAGCTGGAGTTCCCGGCGCTCCCGGCACGAAGGCGCGGCAAAAGGCGGGGCACTTTGGAGCAATATTCAGCGTAGTTGCGAAAATGCGCGTCGAGGAACTGTTCTTCGCCGCGAATCACCGGGATGTAGATGACGGCAAACATGAGGACGAGGACGGCAGCGATCTCCCAGCGCAGGGAAGCAAGCGCGAAGCCGGTGGCAATTACGATGGATCCGAAGTAGAGAGGATTGCGCGTGTAGGCGTAAGGCCCGGTGGTCGCAAGTTCTTCATTCTTCTTGACATGGCCGCTGGAGATGGCGCGAATCCACACGCCGCAGAGGGCTACCATGGAGCCGACGGCAAGAGACCACCACTGGGGCTGGGCACGCCACAGGAAGAAAGCTGCAAAGACAAAACCGAGCGGCACACGAATTCTCTTGGCAATGCGACCCCAGTCCATACCCAACCTTTAAGCAGAGTTTCCTCTATTCTACGGCATCGCCGTGAAAGGAGTAAGACGACGACTGTGCCCGGATTCCGCGTTTGGAACATCCGGGAACCTTTATCATGTGAAACCGGGGGACCCCACATCGTCCGACTGCTGGACGGATGTGTGCCACCTGTTTAGCTGAAGCCAAGGACGGGGTGCGGCGTGTACGGCTGCTCCAGGAAGGCGACTTCCTCAGAGGTAAGGTGCAGGGAGAGAGCTGCCACCGCGTCCTTGAGGTGGTTCGGCTTGGAAGCTCCCACGATGGGAGCTGTGACCGCCGGACGGCTGAGCAGCCAGGCCAACGCAAGCTGCGCTCGCGGAACTCCACGCTGTTCGGATAGCTCACTCAGGCGATCTATGACGCGGTGGTCGGGTTCCTCGGTCTGCGAGTACATCTTGTTTCCGAAGGCATCGGTTTCGAGGCGTTTGGTGGCCTCTGTCTGCCATGGGCGGGCGAGGCGGCCGCGCGCGAGCGGGCTCCAGGGAAGGACGGCGATGCCTTCCGATTGACAGAGCGGCAGCATCTCGCGTTCTTCCTCGCGATAGAGCAGGTTGTAGTGATTCTGCATGGCGACGAAGCGAGTCCAGCCGCGAAGCTGGGCAGTGTAGAGCGCTTTGGTGAACTGCCAACTGAACATGGACGAGGCTCCGATGTAGCGCACCTTGCCGGCCTTGACCACGTCGTGCAGGGCTTCGAGAGTTTCCTCGATGGGCGTCTGGTAGTCCCAGCGGTGAATCCAGTAGAGGTCGACATAGTCGGTTTGGAGGCGGCGCAGACTTTGATCGAGCTCGAAGAAAATCTCTTTGCGGGAGAGGCCGCGGCCGTTTGGATCGTCGCGCATGACGCCGTTGACCTTGGTGGCGACGACCATGTTTTCGCGGCGGGTGTTGGCCTTGAGAAAGCGTCCGACAATTTCTTCACTGGCGCCGTTCGAGTACACGTTGGCGGTATCAAAGTGGTTGATGCCGAGGTCGAGCGCTTCGCGGAGAAAAGGCTGACTCTGTTCTTCGGGGAGAACCCATGGACGAATGCCATGTTCGGCATCCGGTGCGCCGTAGGTCATGCAGCCGAGAACGATGCGTGAAGTTTTGAGACCGGTTTTGCCGAGGTTGATGTATTCCATTGTTTCTCCTCTGGGCGATTCCGGGGCTGGCGTCCCTGGCGAATCACCGCCGGGAACTGCGCCCGGCTGCTTTACTGGATGTACCTTCCGCGACTCCGGTCTGGATGGCGGCGTACGGAGGAGCCGCAGAAAGAATCTCTCTAAGAGCATACTGCGCAGAGGGCATTTCAGAGTAGGCAGGGGAACTCAGTCGAGCAACGCCTCGACCTCGTCGAGCACGCTCTGGACGCTCAGGTTTTTGAGGCCAGCGTCTTCCGTGCGCCGATGGCTGTAGCTGGTAACGCTGGCAGGGTCGCGCAGGACGCGGGTGCCAGCCCAATAGGGGCCGTTGCGAGCTGGATCGGTAGGGCCGAAGAGCGCGACGGTCTTGACTCCCAGCAGGGCGGCAAGGTGCATGGGGCCGGTGTCGCCTCCTACAAAGAGCCGGGCACGGCGGGCGAGCGCCATCAGTTCGCTGAGAGAGCTGAAGAGCGGAACGGCAAGGCCATTGCTGGCTTCCACAGTCTGTTGTGCGAGAGCTTCCTCGCCGGGACCGTAGTTGATGATGGATCGAAGACCGCGTCGGGCGAGTTGTACGGCGAGTTCTCCAAAGCGTGCTGCGGGCCACTGCTTGGCAGGCCAACCTGCACCGGGAGTAAGGATAGCAAGCGGCGACTTGGCGAGAGACAGAGACTTGAGCGTGGATTCGATGCGAGCTTCGCTGTTGCGGTCGCGAGGCAACAGGGCAGCACCGGGTTGCAAGGTTGAGGTGGCGCGCGAAAGGCCGATCTCCTCCAGCCAAGTCTGCACGAGCTCGACGTTTTGCTCGATGACGTGGCTGGCGCGATGGTCTGCCAGCGAGTCATATAGGGTGCGGGCGATACGCTCGCGGGGCTGACGGAAGCCGAGGATGGTGGTGGCTCCGGAGAGCTTTGCGATCACGGCTGACTTGATGGCTCCCTGCAGATCGAGCGCGGCGTCGTATTCACGTGCGTGCATATTGTTTCGAACGGCGAGGAACTCGCCGTGGGTTTCAGCGGCTAAAAGGCGCTTGCGCCAAATGCGCGTATCGACCAGATGGACTTCGTCCACAAGAGGGCGCCCGACACCACGCGAGCCAGCGAGTTCGGTTTCAGGGGCGCAGAGAAGCTCACGCCAGCGGCGCTCGACGACCCATCCTATCTGCGACTCAGGCAGAGCGCGGCGCAGCATGGCCACGGCAGGGAGAGCGTGCAGCACGTCTCCCATGGCGCCAAGACGGACGATGAGCGCGCGCGGATTCAGCTTTGGGTTGTCAGGCTTTACTCGCAATGCCGATCACCAAACAGGAGAGATGTTCTCCTGCGAGTTGATATCTGAAGTCGATGACTCCAATGAAACTACTTTCCGATGTTCCGCAACAGCTCGGTCGTGGAGTGATCCTTCGGATCGCCCACGATTTCGACGCGTCCGCCGTATGCGATGACCTCGTCGCGCTCTGGAACAGTGTCACGTGTGTAGTCGGTTCCCTTCACCTGGATGTCGGGCTTGATTTCGCGAATCAGGGCGCGCACGTCGGGCTCATCGAAAATCACTACGGCATCCACGGCGGACAGGGCGGCAACGATCTCGGCGCGCTCCCGCTCGGGCATGGCCGGACGCTCGGGACCCTTGAGGCGGCGCGTGCTGGCATCGGAGTTGATTGCGACGACGAGTTTGCCTCCGAGCGCGCGGGCTCCCTGCAAATAACGCACGTGGCCGACGTGGAGAAGATCAAAGCAGCCGTTGGCGAGGGTGATGGAGTCTCCGGCGGCGCGCCACTCGGCGACGAGGTTAGCCAACTCCGCGCGTTCGACAATCTGCCCCAAGGCGGTTCTCCTGCGGAAGCAACTTACTGCCCCACTCAACGAAAGGAGCGTTGAGTGGGGCAGTCGAAATTTAGTCGGCGAGGACGGCCAACAGTTCGGCCCGGCTGACGGTCGCGGTACCACGCTTCATGACGACGAGGCCGCCGGCATAGTTGGCGAGCTTCGCGGCGTCGGTGGCATCGGCTCCGGCGGCCAGCGCGGCGGTGAAGGTGGCAATCACGGTGTCTCCTGCGCCGGTGACGTCCACGACCTGGTTGGAGCCGTAGATGGGAATCTCAAGCGGCGCTTTCTTCTTTTCAAAAGCCATCATGCCGTCTCCCCCACGGGTTATGACGAGGGAATCGAGTTTCATCTGGCGGATGAGCGCGGCCCCGGCTTCGAGGAGTTTCTCATGGCTGTCACCGATCTTGAGGTTCAGCGCGGCCTCGACTTCGCCTTCGTTGGGAGTGGCCGCGGTGACGCCTTCATAATCCAACATGCGATAGCGGCTGTCCAGGATCACCGGCGTGTCGCCGAGCGAGCCCTTGGCCCGAACGAAGTTGAACAGACGCGGCGAGATGGCGCCGTAACCATAATCGCTGAGCAACACGGCGTCAGCGGCAGGCACGTAGCCGCGGGCGGACGCAACCAGCTCAACCAGCGTGGGATGCGTGTCTTTCAGTGCGTCGCACTCGCGATCAATGCGCACGACCTGCTGGCGCGAGGTGTGCGCCGAGTAGGCGAGCACGCGGGTCTTGGTGGTGGTGATGTGGCCCTTCAGCTTGGAGATTCCGCTGACGGAGATCTTGTTCTTGCGGAAAATCTGCATCAGCGCGCGTCCGGCTTCGTCGTCTCCCACCATGCCTACGGGAAGGGCGGTGACGCCGAGCGCAGCAAGATTCATGACCGCGTTGGCTCCGCCACCGGGGACGAGAACGCGATCGCGATGCCGCAATATCAGCACCGGAGCTTCGCGTG
>Ga0181531_10002866_pt1 | contig 10665 bp, 9 predicted proteins | sample PEATcosm2014_Bin_38_FD_119743 | JGI IMG/M metagenome (GOLD analysis project Ga0181531, IMG submission 119743) | Peatland microbial communities from MTU Mesocosm Facility, Houghton, MI, USA - PEATcosm2014_Bin11_10_metaG | ecosystem: Environmental > Terrestrial > Soil > Wetlands > Peat | place... | reverse complement strand
CGCGGGAAGGGCGCGCTCCAAAGCATCCGGCTCCTCCGGTTCGGGCGCCCGCCCACCGTAGAGCCACCAGCCCAACCCGAGACCGAGAAAAACCACCAGCGTGGAAAGCCCCATCAGCGGCAGCAGCCCAGGCTCTGCAAACCCGTGCAGGTCGAAGCCCACCGCCCGGCCGTCAAGAAACCCCCGGAACCACGGCCATGCGGGCGTTCCAATCAAACCCAGCGCCATGGCGAAGAAAGCAAGGATCGCCAGCGGCAAGGTCATCACCGCCGGGCTCTCGTGCGCGGGCTTCTTGCCGCGCCAGATGCCGAAGAACATGTAGCCAACTTGCCGCGTCATATAGAAGGCGGTCAGCAGGGCGCCAAAGACCAGCATGTAAAACGGAGCCTTGGCCACGCTCCAGTGTTGGGCCGCCTCCAGAATGCCGTCCTTGCTCCAGAACCCGGAAAACAGCAACGGAAATCCGCACAGCGCCAGCATTCCGATGGCATAGGTGATAAAGGTCAGCGGCATGTCGGCCTTCAGGCCGCCCATGCGCCTGATATCTTGCTCCTCGTGGCAGCCGTGAATCACCGAACCCGCTCCCAGGAATAAGAGCGCCTTGAAGAAGCCATGGGTAATCAGGTGGAACATGCCAACGGCTACGCCACCCATGCCCAGCCCGGCCATCATGTAGCCCAGTTGCGAAACGGTGGAATAAGCCAGAATCCGCTTGATGTCGTTTTGCGTCACTGCAATCAGCGCGGCAAACACGGCCGTAAACGCACCCACCCAAGTCACTACAGTGAGAGCGATCGTAGTTCCACCAGCCAGCGCCCCGGCCTGCATGAGGGGATAAACCCTGGCGATCAAATAAACGCCCGCCGCCACCATGGTCGCCGCATGAATCAGAGCCGAAACGGGCGTGGGCCCTTCCATCGCGTCGGGCAGCCACACGTGAAGGGGAAACTGGCCGCTTTTGCCTGCAGCTCCGGCAAAGATCAGCAGGCCAATCGCGCCGGCCGCGGTGAGTCCAGGAGCGGCGGGCTGCGCCAGCAAGCCGATCAGCGACCCAGGCTCCAGCGAACCCGCGCCATGGTTGTAGAAGAGCAGCGTGCCGGTCTGTGCGAACAACCAGACGATTCCCAGAAGAAAGAAGACGTCGCCCACGCGGGTGGTGAGGAATGCCTTCTTGGCCGCCGCAGACGCTGCAGGCTTCTGGTACCAGAAGCCGATCAATAAGTACGAAGTAAGTCCGACTAACTCCCAGCACATGAAGAGTAACAGCAGACTGTTGGCGATCACGACGCCCAGCATAGCTCCAGCAAACAACGAAAGGAAGCAGAAGAAGCGGGTAAAGTTATCGTCGTGCTCCATGTAACCGATGGAATAAATGAAGATCAACAGGCCCACCAGCGTGACCATCACCAACATCACCGCCGAGAGCGGATCGAGCACCCAGCCCAGATCCACATTCGCCGCGCCTACCTGAATCCAGGTAACGTTGACCGTTTCGCGGACGGCGGCGCCATGGGCCCAACCAGCCACAACGTGCGCAGATGCCACCAGCGAGAGCAGCAGCGAAACGCTGAGAGACCCGAGGGCCAGCGTGGCCGAGGTCTTGCGCTTTGGCTGCTTGAGCAAGGTGATCGCGCCGGAAGCCACAATGGGCAGGGCCGGAATCAGCCAGAGAATCTCCGCGATGGGAGAGGCAGCCAGTTGCGGGGCAAATGAAATTGCTTCTTGCATCAACCCTTCACCCCTTCATCCGGTTCATAGCGTCGAGATCGGTGCTACGCGCGTGCCGGTGAACCTGGATCACCAACCCCAGTCCCACGGCCGCCTCAGCCGCGGCAACGGCAATTGAGAAAATCGCGAACATCATGCCGGTCAGCGCCTCGGGATGCGGCCCGTAGCGCCAGAAGGCAATCAGATTCAGGTTAGCCGCGTTCAACATAAGTTCAATCCCGATCAGCACCAGGATGGCGTTGCGCCGTGTCAGCGCCCCGGCGAGGCCAATCGAAAACAACAGCGCGGCCACCAGAAGACAACCCGCAAGCGGCGTGGCTTGACTCATCTTTGCGCCCTCTCCTTCTCGTGCATGGCTACGATCACGGCGCCGATCATGGCGGCAGTCAGCAGCAGCGCCACAATCTCCAGCGGCAGCACATAGCGGCCCAGGAGCGCATTCCCGATCTGCAAAACCGTCACCGCGGGCGTGGCGGCCGCGCCTTGCGGCAACCCTCCGGCGCTCTGGAGCACGGCCCAAGCCAGCACTGCGAAGACTCCCGCGGCAATCGCGAGTCCTGCGAGCCAATTCTTGCTATAAACGCCATCCTTGGGCGTCTCCGAGCTTCGGGTCAACAGAATCGCAAAGACCACCAGGATGGCCACCGCGCCGATATACACCAGAATCTGCGCAAAGCCGGCAAACTGCGCGTCAAGGTCCAGAAACAGCAGCGCCAACCCCGCGAAAGCGACCGTCAGCGCCAGCGCGCAGTGGATGGTGTTCTTCAACAGCACCGCAGCCAGCCCGCCGGCCAGCGTCAAGGCGGCAAAGAGATAAAACACCAAGCTCATCGGCAAGCCTCAATCGGCATAGCGGTATCTCCTCGGCCCGATATGTCCCTGGCGCATGCCCAACCATCCCATCGCCAGATACGCCAGCAACAGGATCGCGGAGCAGATCACCCAGCGCTCCCATCCATCGCCCAGGAACCGCCACAGAGCGGCCACCATCAGGTTCAGCAGGGTCATGGGCAGCACAAACTTCCAGGCGAAGTTCATCAACTGGTCCTGGCGGAGCCGTGGCAGCGTTCCGCGCAACCAGATGAAAACGCAAATGGAAAGCATCAGTTTTGAAAAGAACCAGATCCACGACGGAACCCAACCGAGAAACGAGAAGGGCGCCGACCACCCACCCAGAAACAATGTGGTGCCAAGCCCGGAGATGGAAAACATGGCCAGGTACTCGCCCAGGAAAAAGAGCGCAAACTTGAAGCCTGAGTATTCCGTATGGTAGCCGGCCACCAGTTCCGACTCCCCTTCCGGAAGGTCGAAGGGCGAGCGGTTGGTCTCCGCCGTGGCCGCAATGGCATACATCACAAAGCCGGCCAGTCCCCAGGGGGTGAAGATATACCAGTGCGGCAGGCCCCATGTGTAGTGGTTCTGCGCCTCCACGATCCGGGAGAGCGAAAGCGAGCCGGTGATCATGACAACGGCCACGCTTGACATCAGCAGTGGCACTTCGTAGCTGATCATTTGGGCTACAGCGCGCATGGCCCCCAGAAGCGAATACTTGTTGCGGCTCGACCACCCGGCCATGAATACGGATAACTCAGTGGACGCCCCCATCGCGAAGAAGAAAAGTAGGCCGGCGTCGATGTCCGCCAGCACCATTCCCCGTCCCATGGGAAGCACCGCAAATCCCATGAAGACGGTCACCACCAGCACCAATGGGGCGAGAAAGTGCACCACGGCATCCGCGCTCAAGGGAACGATGTCCTCTTTGGTCAGAGACTTGATGCCGTCTGCCACCGGTTGCAGGATTCCGAACGGCCCGGTGCGGTTGGGGCCAATTCGATTTTGTATGCGTCCCAGTCCCTTGCGTTCCAGCACCGTGGTCAGCGCAAACAGCGCCGGGAAGAGGCAGATGATGACAACAACGCTGAGCAACACGGCGGCCACCGGCTGCCACCCGGCAGGCAAAAACCCCACCAGCCAATGCGCAAAGAGAACAAAGACCTGGTCCATTCGTTCGACCATTCCCTAGTCTCCTCCTTCAGCCGGCCGCGGGGGGACTTCCGCACCTCGAACCGCTGCGGCAATGGCCACGGCGGTTGTCTTGGCGTCCACTTTGGCTCTGCCCGCCGCGAGGCTCGCATCCACATTCGCCGCTTCTGTGGCATGAATCTCGTGGTAATACTCGTTTGACTTCGACAGTTGCTCGCGGCCCAGCAGCAGTCCTCCAAAGCGGTCTTCGGTGCTGAGTTCAAACTCCGTATCCATCTTGATGGCCTCAAACGGACAGACCTCGACACAGATCTGGCAGCTCATGCACACCGAGATATCGATGTCGAACTTGGTGGGATAAAACTGCGGCTTGCCCACGGCGTCCGGCTTCTTGTCCTTGGACTTCTCAATATAAATGCACTTGGGCGGGCACTCTTTCTCGCAGATCTGGCAGGCCACGCAGCGCATCCCGGCCTCCCAGTCCTTACCGTCATAGACGAGGAAGGGGAAGACGCGCGTCGCTTCAATGGGAGCAACCCGCTGCTCCGGGTACTCGACCGTTGTGAGGCGCTCCGCCGATACGAAGCTCCCGGCAAAGTTCTTTGCGGTCTCCGTCAGCCCCTTCAGTATGCCTTCGCCTAGCAATATCCCCCCCACAGTGTTGTCAGTGATCACTGACCACTGTCATCTATCCACTTCTCCCAGCACAATATCCACACTCCCGAAGATCAGCACCACGTCTGCCACGTTCTGGCCGAGACACATATCCTCAAGGATCGTTAGATTGATGAGGCTGGGCGGCCGCACCCGGTAACGATAGGGATTCGGCCCTCCGTCGCTGATCAGATAAAAGCCCAATTCTCCCTTGGGCGCTTCGATGCGCCCGTAAGCCTCGCCCGGCTTGGGCCGGAAGCCGCGAATCTTTGCCTTTGGGTCCATCACCGGACCTGCGGGAATTTCTCTTAGCGCTTGCTCCAACATCCGGATCGACTCCCGCATCTCCAGCATGCGGATCATGAAGCGGTCGTATACGTCCCAATGATCGCCCAGCGGCACGCGGAAGTTGAAGCGGTTGTAGATGCCGTACCCGTCCACCTTGCGAATGTCGTAGTTCACTCCCGAGGCCCGCAGCATGGGGCCGGTCACACCGGCGTTCACCGCCAACTCCGGCCGCAGGATGCCTACTCCCTGGGTGCGCGCCATCAGAATCTCATTGGAGCTGAGCAAGCGGTCCACTTCGTCAATAAACCCCGGCAGCCCCGAGACGACCTTACGCGTGGCATCGAGCCAGGCCGGCGAAGCATCCACGCGGCAGCCCCCGAAGCGCATGTAGTTACACATCATCCGCGAACCGGTGAGCCCCTCGAAGAGGTCGAGGATTTTCTCGCGCTCGCGGAAGGCGTACATCAGCGGCGTTCCGCTGGCGCCCATCTCCTGAATCAGGAAGCCGATCGACGAGGCGTGGTTCTGCACCCTGGTCAGCTCGCCGAGAATCACCCGCAGGTACTCGGCGCGTTCGGGAACCTCTTGCCCGGTGAGCTTCTCCACTGTAAGCGCGTAGGCCCAGTTGTTGGTCAGCGAACAAATGTAGTCGAGCCGGTCCGTATACGGCATCGAGCCCAGGAAGCTGGTTCCCTCCGCGATCTTTTCGTGATTGCGATGCAGGTAGCCGAAGACCGGCTTGAGGCGGATAACCCGCTCGCCATCCAGGGCCACATCCATGCGGAAGACACCGTGCGTCGAGGGATGGTGGGGCCCCATGGCCACTTCCAGAAGCTCCCCTTCGCCGTCCGATTCAATGACCGGCGGTCGGTTCCAGCCCACCTTTTTGTTCTCTTGCACAAATCCTGTCAGAGTCATTGCCCGGCGCCCTTGCCTTCCTGGCCCGCACTCTCTTGGCCAGCCGCGAGGGCGGCCCGATGCGCCGCCGCCCGCGCGAGGACTTGATCGTGCGCTGTTGGCTCGTAATCAAAGTCGTCCGGCTCGACGTAGTCCCGCCGCATCGGGTGGTCTTCGAACTCAGGCCACATGAGCAGCCGGCGCAGGTCTGGATGCCCGGCAAATACGATTCCATACAGGTCGAAGATCTCCCTCTCCTGGAACTCCGCCGACCGCCAGATGGATGTCAGCGAGGGCAGCTCCACTTGGTCTGTCCTGTTCACTGTGCGCAGCCGAATCACTACCGGACCTTGCTTCTTCTCCATCGAAAACAGGTGATAAACCGCCTCCAGATACCCCGGTTGCACGCGCTTGCGTGTCTCTTCGACCGTCTCGTCCACAGCCTGTTCCACCCCGTCGACGGTTTTGGTCACCGTTTGTGTCACTTTGACCTTTTCGGCGATCTCTTTGTCCGGCCAGTCGACGCCCGTCACGTTGGAGAGGAAATCAAGGGCCAGGTCGGCATCGTCGCGCAGGAACTTCGCCACCGCTTCCGCATGTCTCTGCCCGAGTCTGAGCGAGTGCTGTCCGGAAGGGCTGGGGTTGGGCACAATTTCGACGGCCGCTTCCGGCACGGCCGCCTCGATTGCCGCCTTGATTTCCTCCACCGTCTTCATCAGCGAATCACCACCGGTACCGTCCACACACCCTTGTTCGACGCCGGCTCCAGATCGTGCTCTCCCTGTGCCGGGACCGGAAACTCGCCCTGCGCTTCGGCATCCAGATGGCGAGGACGGCCCTCGCCGGTTAGCGGCTGGGCGTCAATCTTCTTTTGCAGCGTCATGAAGGCTTGAATCAACGCCTCCGGGCGCGGCGGGCAGCCGGGAATGTGCACATCCACCGGGATGTAGCGGTCGATCCCCTTCAGCACGTTGTACCCCTGCTTGAACGGCCCCCCGGAGATGGCGCATGCCCCCATCGCAATCACATACTTGGGCTCCGCCATCTGGTTGTAGAGCCGCACCACCTGCGGGGCCATCTTTTTCGTCACCGTGCCGGAGATAATCATCAAGTCGGCCTGCCTCGGGGAGGGGCGAAAGACCTCCGCCCCAAAGCGGGCCAGGTCGTAGCGGGCCATGGTAGTCGCGATCATCTCGATGGCGCAGCAGGCCAGGCCAAACTGCATGGGCCAAATGGAGCTGCGCCGACCCCAGTTATAGAGCTCCTCGATGGTCGTCACGAAGATACCCTGCTTGCCGAGTTCGATCTTCAGTCCTTCTTCAACCATTGTCGCTCCGCTCGAGCTGTCAGGGATCAGTTCTTCGATCTCAGTGCCCACTGATCAGCCGGGTGCCCCATTCTTGCGTTCTTTCTTGTTACAGGGAGAGAAATCTGATCCCTGATCTTTGACCCCTGACCCCGTCTTCACGCCCACGTCAGTACGCCCTTGGCCCAGGCCCACGCCAGCCCTTCGATCAGCATCAGCACAAACACCAACATCGCCGCGCAGGCCGCCACGCCCAGCCCGGTAAACGCCACCGCAAACGGCAACAGAAAAACCGCCTCCACGTCGAAGATCAAAAAGATGATTGCGTAAAGATAGTAGGCGGACCGGAACTGCATCCAGGCGTCGCCCTTGGACTCGAGGCCGCATTCATAGATTGCGTTCTTCACCGCGTTGGGCTTGGCCGGTGAAAACACCCTTCCCCACAGCCACGCGAGGGCCAACGGGGTGAGCCCAAAGGCCAGAGCCCCCAAGAATAGAACCGCCAGAGAGAAATAAGGATTCGAAGCCATCTTGGGAAAAGAGATCCTTCTGAATCAACGTACCAGTTTAGGCGGTTCTTGGCCAAGAAGATGCTTCCTTCCCGGCAGCATGCGGCGTTTTCTCTCAGCTCATACCACCCTGTGAACCGCCAGCTCGCATGGCCCCTCAACCTTTCGATGGAGGACGGCCCATCCCTTAACCCTGTTATCGTTTTTATGTTCCTGCGGCTTCCCTTCGATAATTCGCCGCGGGCAGCGATCGGTTTCCCGGGAGATCATTGTTCCATGATCAACACTGCGCTCCGCCGTTGGTTGGCGATCGCTTCTTTCGTGGTCCTGTCACTGACGGTCACTTGGGCTGTGCGCGCCGCAACTGACCCTGAATCGCCCAACGACACCGCGACAACCCCAACCGCCGCAGCTACAAATCCCGCCTACTCAACTCCCGCTGGCGTCAGCGGTCCCACCTCGGCATTTCATGATTCCGTGGCCGCCCGATACAACTATGCCTTCGGCAAGGACACGCCCTTTTTGCCCTCGAACGCATCCTCGTCGAACGGCCAGTTCCTCAGCCCGAAGACCTTCTTTTCCGCGCAATACTGCGGTCACTGCCATCAGGAGGCCTATCGCCAGTGGCGCCAGTCGGTTCACTCAAACAGCTTCCACGCTCCCTGGTATCTCAAGAACGTAAACATGCTCATCGACGAAAAGGGCGTGCAGTACTCCCGCCACTGCGAGGGCTGCCACAACCCGGTCGCACTGCTTTCCGGCGACCTGTCCCGGGGGATGCCGAAGAAGCGCCCCTTTGAGGACGAAGGAGTTACCTGCTCGACTTGCCACTCCATCGTTTCTACCGACGCCACCGGCACCGGCAGTTGGGTCATGGGCACGCCTGCCGTGCTGGTAGACGAAAGTGGCGCGCCCATCACCCGCCCCGTCTCCGACGCCGAGATCCTGGCCCATCTCGACCGCCATTCCAAGGCCGTGATGCGCCCGCTCTACCAGACAGCCGAGTTCTGCGCCGCTTGCCACAAGGCAGCCATCCCCCGTTCTCTCGACGACTACAAGTGGCTCCGCGCCATAAGCCTCTACGACGAATGGCAGGGCGCCAGCTTCACCAAACAATCGCCGCTGCCTTTTTACCGCAAGGACTCGGTCTCCACCTGCCAGACCTGCCACATGGTCCGCGAGGCGCTCAGCGAAGGAGCCATCGACCCCGGCGCCAAGGACGGCAAGCTCGTCTCACACCGCTGGCTCGGCGGCAATACCCTCATCCCCCAGTACTACAGATTCGATGAACAAGCTGAGAAGCTGTTGGCCTTCCTCAAGAACGCCTCGGACGGCAAAGGCGTCGTCAACGTGGATATCTTCGCTCTTGAGAAAGAAAGCGCCGCTGCTACAGCGGCTGACCAGGTTCTCGTGGCCCCGCTAGGCCTGACCAGCTTCTCGCTGGCCCCCGGCGAGACCCTCGTCGCCGATGTGGTCATCCAGAACAAGGGCATCGGCCACTCATTCATCCCCGAGCAGCGCGACTTTTACGAGGCCTGGGTTGACTTCGCTGTCAAGGATGGGTCGGGCAAGGTTCTAGCCGAGAGCGGCTTTATCCAGCCCGACGGCAACCTCGACCCTGGGGCTCACTCCTTCACCAGTCGTCTTATCAACGTGAAAGGCGAGCTGAACGATCTGCACCAGATTTGGCACAACCGCGTGCTGGCGTACAACAACACCATCCAATCCGGGCGCTCGCAATTGGTGCGCTACCGCTTCCGGTTGCCCAGGGAGATCGGCGGCCAGGTCTCGCTGACCGCGACCGTGCGGTACCGGCGCTTCAACCAGCACTTCATCGACTACGCCATGGACCAGAAGGCCCAGCAGCATTATCCGCAGCCCATCGTCGACATGGCGTCGGAGACCAAAACCTTCAAGATCGGCGAAAACGCGCTCCAGGCGCCCGACCCTACCGAAAACAAGGAGTGGATGCGCTGGAACAACTACGGCATCGGACTGCTCGATGCACAGCAGTACCAGGCCGCCGTCCACGCCTTTGAGCGTGTCGCCGCCCTCCGGCCCGACTACGCCGACGCCTTCACCAACATGGGCATCGTTGAAATCTCCTGGGAAAAGTACGACGACGCCAAGTCCAATCTGGCCAAGGCCCTCGCCCTGCTGCCCGGCGACCCTCGCGCGCTCTACTACCAGGCTCTCGTCGAACGGAACGCCGGCCAGACAAAAGAGGCCATCGCCGACCTTGAAGCCATGCTGGCCAAGTATCCCCGCTCCCGCGACGGCCTCCGCGAGTTAGGCTTCAGCTACTACCAGCGGCACGATTACGCCGAGGCCCGCGACACCTACGAGCGCCTGCAGGCTATCGATCCCGACGATCTAGCCGCTCACTACCAACTCGCGATTCTATACCGCCGGCTCGGAGACAAAGCCAAGGCCGCCATCGAGTCCGCAGAATTTGCCGACCAGAAAGACGATCCCACCGCAAGCACCTATGCGCTGAAGTTCCTCAGAAAACACCCCGAGGTCGCCAGCGAGTCAGTCGTCTGGCACACGCATGACCTCACCGGCGACCCTATCAAGCAACCCGCCAAGATCGAGTACAAATACATCCCGGGGGCGGGCGAATAGCCGCTCCGCCCTCTATTCCTGAGCCACGCTCAATGAGTGTATTCAATCTCCGGACAGTCCGCTTCGCTCCTGAGCGCCAAGACGGGAGCCCCTTTCAGGTACACGTCGAAGAAAGTGACGATGGCGTGCGTGGTTAATTCAAGCTGGCGGCGGCCATCAAGGCGCACGATTCCCAGCGCGCGAATCGCGCGCATCAGAAGTGGACTTTTCAACATCGCTCCGTCCGAGAACATGTAATGGTTCGCACCTCGAATCGTGATTTCGAGTCTGCGGTCGCCGGGAAGACGGTCGTAGATCGAACGGATATTCGCTCCCGCGTGGCGAATCGACTCCGGGGTCCGAGTGTCGGTGGACTCCCCGCTGTGGTCGCTCAGGAGAAACATGAACGGTTGGGTGACGCCGTCGACAACTACGCTGCCGAGAGGGGCCCCATCAATGTCGATGCCTGCCTTGCAACGCGAATCGTCATAGCAGAACTCAAGTGCTGTGGCGCCGCCAAGCGAGTGACCGAAAACCCCGACCCGCTGCATATCGAGCCGCCCAAGAAACCGGCCGGAGGGGTCAGACGCGTTGAGTCTTGCGAGCTGATCGAGCGCAATGCCCAGATCGGCGCTCCAAGCCTGGACCAGTTTGTCGGCGAGATGCTCTTGCTCATCCCCGCTAAGGAGGTCTGCG
>Ga0181531_10002864_pt1 | contig 10671 bp, 8 predicted proteins | sample PEATcosm2014_Bin_38_FD_119743 | JGI IMG/M metagenome (GOLD analysis project Ga0181531, IMG submission 119743) | Peatland microbial communities from MTU Mesocosm Facility, Houghton, MI, USA - PEATcosm2014_Bin11_10_metaG | ecosystem: Environmental > Terrestrial > Soil > Wetlands > Peat | place... | reverse complement strand
TCCTCGGTTCGATGCCATCGGCTTCGTTGCGGTGGGTGACGGCGCTCCGTCCTCGAAAACTTTGCCGAGAAATTCGCTACCAGATCGGATACGTTATGCCGTCAAAGGGCCACGGGATGGTCCAGTTAAAACTCGCGTAAATCCCCACAAACCGTACGCTACTCCATGCGCGATGCATTACTTTTCGTCGCTCGCTTCCACTCGATAGCCTTGCGCCTATCCAGCTCGGGACTCGGCGAGTTCGTCGCCAGGAAGATCGAACCCTCCCCGACCTCAGCGACCTCATCGGCTTCACCATCGTGGCCGCCAACGGCGCTTGGCCGACATTCCCTGCTATTCGAGCTCCGACACCCGCGACTGCGCCGCCGCGTCCTTTGACCCGGCGAATGCCGGCGCAGAGCGGCCGAGAACAAGTGAATCACCCTCCTCTGCCATCGGCGATGACCGGCAGGTTCGCCTACCCTTTGGGCGGCTTGAGGAGGCCGGCGAGTGCGGCTCCATTGGGGCTGCCGAGACCGGTACAGGCATCCCAGCCCGCGGTGGCGACGAAATCGCCGTTGTCTCCTTCGGTCACATCGCGCAGCGCCTGCGGATGCTGATAGAGCGTCGGGTTCAAGTATCCGAGCGGCTTCCCCGCGGATTGGTTGAGCCGGGCGATGAGCGCGGCCCAGAGGGGTGCAACCGCGCTCGTGCCGCCGAAGACCGTGTTGCTGCCATCGACCCGCACCTCGTAGCCCGTCTCCGGGTCCGCATCGCCCGCAACATCCGGCACGCCGCGCCGGGTGAGCGCGACCGTGCTGCCCGCGCTGGTGCGCGCGCTCAAGCCCGATTGCCAGCCGGGCAGCGCGAAGAACGTGCTGATGCCACCGCCGGTGGCGCCGCCTTGCGTGCCGTCGTCCCAGACCGTCTCGCTGCCGATCGAGGTACCGCTCGCGACGAGACTCGTGCCGCCGCACGCGAGCGCGAACGGCGAGGAGGCGGGGAAATCCACATGATCCTTGCCATCGCTCACCCCGTCGCTCGAGCCATTGTCGCCCGCGGCGACGCACACCGTGATGCCGAGCGCCGCCGCGGTCTGAAAGGCTTGGTCCATGACGGTCATCGCCTGTGAGGTCCAGGAGGACTCCGGGCCGCCCCAGCTGATGGAGATGACCGAAGGATTGTTGGTGGTGTCGTGGATGGCGCTCGTGATGGCGTCCAAAAATCCGGCATCGGTATTGGGCGCAAAGTACGCGACGATGCGGGCGGCCGGTGCGATCGCCCCGGCCACCTCGATGTCGAGCATGACTTCGCCATCCGGCCCGTTCGAATCGCCCGTCGGCGCGTTCATGGCGTGATCGACGGACACCGCGGTGACCGTCGGCGCGGCGAGGTGGAGGCCGGCGAAGTAGGCCTCAAGATCGGCGGGCCTGAATCCGCCGCCGAGCTCGATCAGCCCGATGCACTCCCCCTCCCCCGTCGCGCTCGGATAGCCATAAAGTGCCGCCACGGCAACCGGGGTAAAGGCGACCGGCGCCCGTGCGCGCCGCAACCAGCGCACGTTGCCGTGCGCCGGCCGCACGCGAAAGTGTGGCTGCGCCTGCGGTCGGTTATCGAGGCCGAGCACCGCCTCGAGCAGGTCGACGAGCGAGGCCGGCACGTACACAGGGCCGCTGCGGCTGCGAAACGTGCCGCCGGGGTGCGCGCTGCGCTCGAGCCGCACACCGAAGGCGGCGCTGAACTGCGCGACCGTGCCCGCGAGCACCACTGTGCGCCGTGCCGGGTGCAGCTGCACGACGGCGAGGCCCTGCGCCTTTGCAAAGCTGCGAACCGCCTCGAGGTCTTTGGGATCGGCGCCGTGCAGACGCGCGTATTCGGCGCGGCTCAGGCACGCGGCGCGCGGGTGGCGCGGCGCAGAGGGGGCGGCGGGTTGCGGCGCAGAAAGGGCAGCGATTCGCGCCGCGAATGCGCCCGCGTCCCGCCGCCGCACGATGAGGCTCACCTCGAGCCGCTCGTCGGGATCCGCGGGACCGAGCACGCGCGCGCCGGCGAGCGCGTGGCGCTCGCTGCCTTTCAGAGCAACTGGGCTCACAGCCATGATGTCACCTCCGGTTCGTGCATGGGTGCCGCTTCGTGCGCGGGCGCTGCTTCGTATAAGGGCGCTGCTTCGGACAAGGGCGCTGCTTCGGACAAGGGCGCTGGGTTCAAGCTCGAGATGCGAGCCTAGCGCGTCAGCGCGGACGGTTGGCGTCAGTCCACGCCGCAAACCGCGTGAGGAATTGCGTAAAGAGCAGCCGCACGGACTCGCTCGCGAGCCGCCCCTCGGCATCGAACAGGGCGGCGGCCTGACCGAGATAGAGCTCCGGCTGCGGCATGAGCGGCACGTTCAGGACGCTCAAGGACTGGCGCAGATGCTGATTTGCCGAGAATCCACCGAGGGGCCCGGGCGAGATGCTCACGACTGCGCCCGGCTTGCCGCCCCAGACGCTGTGCTCGCGCGGTCGCGAGCCCACATCCACTGCGTTCTTGAGCACAGCCGGCAAGCCGCGGTTGTACTCCGGCGTCACGAACAGGACCGCCTCGAAGGGCCGCAGGCGCTCGCGGAACGCCGTCCAGGCGGCGGGCGGCGAGTCCTCCTCGTCCTCGTTGTAGAAGCCCAAGGCCGCGATGTCGATGAGCTCGAGCACGAGCGTCGCGGGCGCGAGCGCCACGAGGGCGCGCGCAACCTTGCGGCTCAGGGAGTCGCGGCGCAGGCTCCCGACGAGCACAGCCACACGGCGCGGGGTCATGCGCCGTTGGCCGATCAGCCCGCTTCTGCGCGTGAGCCGCGCCGGCTGCCGGAGCGGCGTTGCACGGCGCCGGGCGCGGCGCCCGCCTGCCGATCGAGTTCCCCGCGCAACTGCGCCCGCGCGCCGCTCGAGATCGTGCCGAGTGCCGCCTCGATGGCGGCGGTATCGGGCTTCGGTCCCCGCACGTGCGCGTCGAGCGCTGCGCGCATCACGCGCAGATGCTCCGGCGTGGTGCCGCAGCAGCCGCCGATGATGCGCGCACCGGCATCGAGCGCAAGGCACGCATAGCGCGCCATGAGCTCGGGTGTGCCGTTGAAGCGGATCGCCCCGTCGACGTACTGCGGAATGCCGCAGTTCGACTTCGCGACGAGGATGGCGTGGGGATCCGCGGCGGCCGCGAGATTGACGATGGAGGCGATGAGCTCGGCGGGGCTCACGCCACAATTGCTGCCGCACGCATCGAGGTGATGCTTGCGCTGCAGCTCGGCGAGCGTTGCGGGCGTGATTCCCATCATGGTGCGGCCGTTGGTGTCGAAGCTCAGAGTCGCGACCACGGGAAGGCCCGTGAGCCGCGCGCCGGCGATCGCCGCCTCACTCTCCTCGACCGAGCTCATGGTCTCGACCCACAGCACATCGGCGCCGCCGCGGGCGAGAGCCGCTGCCTGCTCGGCAAAGGCGTCGCGGGCCGCATCGAAGCTCAACGGCCCGAGCGGCTCGAGGATCTCGCCGGTCGGGCCCATGCTGCCGCCGACGAGCACCGGGCGATCGGCCCGCGCCGCTTCCGCGCGCGCGATGGCGGCGGCCTTCTCGTTGAGCTCGGCGACGCGCCCCTCGGCGCTGTGCAGCTTAAGACGATGCCGCGTACCGCCGAATGTGTTGGTGAGAATGATGTCCGCGCCCGCCTCGACGAAGGCGCGCGCGAGCTCGGCGATGCGTTCGGGGAACTGATCGTTCCACAGCTCCGGCGCATCGCCCGATTGCAGTCCGCGATGGAACAGATTGCTGCCCGTGGCGCCGTCTGCGAGCAGCCAGGGCCGGTCGCGCAGTAAGGAGGTCAATCGATCGCTCATGGCTCACCCATCCAATGACCGATCGATGTTAGCACGCGGATCCGCTGGATCTGCCGCGTAACCGGCCCCGGCCCGGGCCCCCGCGCCAGGGTCCGCCAGCCGGTCTCTCAGGGCTAGGCGCTAGCGCCCGCCGAAGCCGCCGGTGGGGCTGCCGAGGCCGGGGGTGGCCCCGCCGCCGCGGGTGGCTGCGCCGAGGCCGCGGGTGGCTGCGCCGAGGCCGCGGGTGGTTCCGCCGGGGCCGAGGGTGGCCGGCGCGCGTACCAGCCATAGGCGAGAATGCCGCAGTAGCAAAGCGCAGGCACGAGCAGCGCGATCTTCGGGAACACGGCGCTGTCGCTGCCGTGCTGCAGGTTCACGAGATCCGCCACCTTGCCCATGAGCGGCGGCACCACCGCCCCGCCGACGATCGCCATGCAGATGATGCCCGAGCCCTCGGCGGTCCGCTCCTTCAACCCATCGCTCGCCAGCGTGAAGATGGTCGGAAACATGATGGAGTTGAACAGGCCGACCGCGAGCAGCGCATACGCCGACACCCACCCCTGCGAGTTCGCCGAGACGAGGAGCAGCATCACGACGGCGAGCGCCGTGAGCGACAGCACCTTGCCGGGCGCGACCAGCCGCAGCACGTACGAGCCGATGAAGCGCCCGAGCATCGCTCCGCCCCAGTAGAAAGGCACGTGCTTGCCGGCCGCCTCGGGCGGCAGCCCGAGCACGCTCGTCTGCATGAGGTAGCTGACCATCACCGAGCCGATCGCCACTTCCCCACCGACGTAGAGAAAGATGCAGAGCGCGCCGAGGCCGAAGCGTGGCCGCGCGAGCAGATTGAAGGCGCGCAGCAACGGGGTTCGCGCCGCTCGAGGCTCGGTGAGCGCCTTGCGGCGCAACCACGCGACAGCGGCCAGGAGCACGAGCGCCGCAGCGAGCCCGAAGTAGGTGTGCACGACGTTGCGCGTCTCGGCGGCCCGGAATGCACTGAGCGCCGCACCCGAGAGCCGCGCGGGATCGATGCGGCTCAAGGAGCCGAGGATGAGCATCGAGCCGACATACGGAAAGAGGGTCGTACCGAGCGAGTTGAAGGCCTGCGCGAAGGTGAGACGGCTGCTCGCCGTCGCGGCGGGTCCGAGCATCGAGATCAGCGGGTTCGCGACGACCTGTACCGTGGTGATTCCTGAGGCGAGCACGAACAGGGCGAGCAAAAAGACGCCGAACGCGCCGGAGGCCGAAGCGGGCTCGAACAGCAGGCAGCCGACGGTCATCAAGAGAAGGCCCGCCACGGCCGAGCGCATGTACCCGATGCGCTCGACCAGTACGGCCGCCGGCATCGAGACGATCAGATAGGCCGCGAAGAAGGCGGTCTGCACCAGCATTCCCTCGGCGTGCGACAGCGTGAACAGCGCCTTGAGCTTCGGGATGAGCACATCGTTCAAGCTGGTGATGCCGCCGAACGCGAAAAAGAGCGCGAAGACGAATACATTCAAATCGCCCGTATAAACAACCGGGTCGCCCGTAGAGGCCGGATCGCTCGCAGCGGCGAGCCGCCCAGGTATCGGGTCGAGGGTCTCGTCGCGCACGCTCACGGCGGCAGGCGCTGCGCGACGATGTCGGTCTCGGCGCTCAAAGCCAGGTCCGTCGCCGAGTGGCCGAGGGCGACGCGGTAGCGCCCGCCCTCGACCCGCCACGCACGCCGTGTCTCGTCGAAGTGTCCGAGGAAGCGCGGATCGGCTATGAGCACGAGGGTGCGCGACTCGCCGGGCGCCAGGGTGAGGCGCTCGAAGGCGAGCAGTCGCAGCAGCGGCTGAGCGTTCGCCGCGGTGAGATACAGCTGCGGCGCGTCCGCGCCGGCGCGCGCGCCGCTGTTGCGCACCTCGAATCGCGCCTCGAGCGTGCGCCCGCCGCGCAGCGTGAGATTGCGGTACTCGAAGTGCGTATAGGAGAGGCCGGCGCCGAAAGCAAAGAGCGGCCGCGGAGCGCTCGTGTCGCTCGTGTCGCTCGGGTCGCGCGGGGCGCGCGCGCCGTAGCCGCGATAGCCGACCAGCGCACCTTCGCTGTAATCGATGCTCACCGCAGCTCCGGGCTCGGCACCGAGATTCGGCAGCTCAGGGCGCACGAGGTCGGCGCCCGAGCGCGGAAAGCTGATGGGCAGGCGGCCGGACGGATTGACTTCGCCGAACAGCACATCGGATATCGCTCTTCCTCCCTCCTGCCCCGGGAACCAGGCCACGAGCACGCCCTGCACCGCATCGATCCAGGGCATCGTCACCGGATTGCCGGTCTCGAGAATGACCGCGGTGCGCGGATTGGCGGCGGCCACCGCGCGAATGAGCGCGTTCTGGCTCGCGCTCAAGTCCATGTCGGCATCGTCGTAGCCCTCGGCCTCGTGGCGGGTGACGAACACGAGGGCGACATCGGAGCGCGCCGCGAGCGCTGCGGCCGATTCGGGGAAGCGGCCATCGTCGAAGCGCACGCGTGCCTGCGGCGCGGCGCGCTCGATCGCCCGCAGCGGGGGCGAGGGATCGAGGATCTCCGTCCAATGGCGCACGCGCTCGCCGTTCGGCCCCGCCGGGATCTGCACGTAGGGCCCATTCGCGGGCAGCACCTCGGCCGAACCGCCGCCCGACATGACACCGAGATCCGCATCGCCGCCGATCACGGCGATCCGCTTGATGTCAGGACTCAACGGCAGCAGTTCCTGCTCGTTCTTGAGAAGCACGAGCCCCTCGCGGGCCTCCTCGAGGGCGAGCGCATCGTGCCCGGCCGCATCGATGGGCGCGCCGCGCTCATCGCGCACGGGCGGATCGTCGACGACGCCGACGGCGAACATGGCGCGCAGGATGCGGTAGGCCATGTCGTCGATGCGCGCGCGCGGCACCCGGCCAGCCTCGACGGCCGCGGCCAGGGGGCGGTTGAACCAGACGACGGGGTCCTGCTGCTCGCCTGACTCCTGGTCGAGTCCGGCGAGCGCATCCGCCACGCCATGCGTCGCGCCCCAGTCCGACATCACCCAGCCCGGATAGCGCCAGTCGCGCTTCAGCACCGCATCGAGAAGCCAGGCGTTGCCGCAGGCCGGCGTGCCGTTGACCGCGTTGTACGCGCACATGATCGCGCCGGGCCGCCCGCGCTCGATCGCGATCTCGAAGGCGAGCAGGTCGGATTCGCGCAGCGCCCCCCGATCGATGCGGGCATCGAGCGTGGTGCGATTGGTCTCGTTGGCATTGAGCGCATAGTGCTTGAGCGTCGAGATCACGTGCGCGGATTGTGTGCCCAGAACACCTGCTCCCGCCATGCGGCCCGACAGCAGCGGGTCCTCGCCGAGATACTCGAAATTGCGGCCGTTGCGCGGATCGCGCGTGAGATCCATGCCCCCACCCAAAAGCACATTGAAGCCCTTGGCGTGTGCCTCCTGCCCGATCGCCGCGCCGATACGCTCGGCGAGCGGCACATCGAACGTCGCGGCGAGTGCGAGCCCCGCGGCAAATGCCGTGGCGCGATCGCCCGGCCGCAGGCCGGCGGGATTCACGACGCCGAGGCTCGCGTCAGTCTCGGTGAGCATCGGAATGCCCAGCCGGGGCACCCCGGGGACGAATCCCGCCGAGGGGATGAGGGCGCTCGAGGAGACACTGCTCTCGCCCGTTGGGTGGCGCCGGTCGAGCGGCGAAGGAGCGTGCAGCAGGGCGATCTCCTCCTCGAGCGTCATGGCGGCGAGCGCGAGCCGCGCGCGCTCCTCGGCGGGGCGTTGCGGATCGAGCCAGGGGCGGCGCTGCTCGGGCGGCGCGGGCGGCGCGGGCGGCGCGGGCGGCGCGGCGACGGTGGCGGCGGCCAAGATCATCGCGGCAAGCGCGCGCATGGCCGGCCTGTGTCGAAGGGATGCCGCCGCACGATGGTCTGGTCGCGATCGGGGCCCGTCGAGACGATATGGATCGGCACGCCAACCAGCGCCTCGAGCCGCTCGAGGTAGCGGCGCGCGTTCGGCGGCAGTTCCTCGTAGCGGCGCACGCCGGCGCTGCTCTCGCGCCAGCCCGGCAGCTCCTCGTACACGGCCTCGCACTGGCCGAACCGGTCGATGAGGAGCGGCGGGGTGTCGGTGATGCTGCCCTCGATGCGGTAGCCGACGCACACGCGGATGGTGTCGAGGCCATCGAGCACGTCGAGCTTGGTGACACAGAGCTGCGAGCAGCTCGAGTGCACGACGGAGCGGCGCAGCGCCACGGCATCGAACCAGCCGCAGCGGCGCTGGCGCCCGGTGACGGACCCGAACTCGTGGCCGACGCGCGAGAGGTGCTCACCCTCATAACCGAACAGCTCGGTGGGAAAGGGGCCCGCGCCCACGCGCGTTGCGTAGGCCTTGACGATGCCGAGCACCTCGTCGAGGCGCCGCGGGCCCAACCCCGTGCCCGGGCTCGCGCCGCCGGCGCTCGTGGTCGAGGAGGTCACGTACGGATAGGTGCCGAGGTCGACGTCGAGCATCGCGCCCTGCGCGCCCTCGAAGAGCACGTTGCGTCCCTCGGCGGAGAGCTGCTCGAGGATGCCGGTGACATCGGCGACGATCGGCTTCAGCCGCTCGCCCAGCGCGAGATTGGACTCGAGCACGCTCTGGAAGTCGACCGGCGGCAGCTTGTAATACTGCTGCAGGACGAAGTTGTGGTAATCGAGAATTTCGCCGAGCTTGGCGGCGAAATGCTCGCGGTGGAAGAGATCCTCGACGCGCACGGCGCGCCGCGCCACCTTGTCCTCGTACGCGGGACCGATGCCGCGGCCCGTCGTGCCGATGGCCTTGGCACCCTGCGACTGCTCGCGCGCCCGATCGAGTGCGACGTGCGAGGCGAGAATCAGCGGACAGTTCGGGCTCACCTTCAACCGCTCGAAGACCGGCACGCCCTCATCGATGAGCATCTGCGCTTCCTTGAAGAGCGCCTCGAGCGAGAGCACCACGCCGTTGCCGATCAGGCATTGCACGTGCGGGTGAAGAATTCCGGAGGGGATGAGCGAGAGTACGGTCTTCTTGCCGCGAATGACCAGGGTGTGGCCGGCATTGTGGCCGCCCTGAAAGCGGGCGACGGCCTGTGCGCGATCGGTGAGCAGGTCGACGATCTTGCCCTTGCCCTCATCTCCCCACTGCAGCCCGATGACGACGAGGTTCTTACCCATTGCGAACCATCCACAAGATCGCGAGACCGACGACCATGCTGATCAGCCCGCCCCAGCGCAGCTGGCGCGGCTCGGCCTGCGCGAGCTTCGCCATGAGCCGCTTCGTGGCGGCCGGATTGAGGAAGGGAAGAATGCCCTCGAGCACGAGGTAGAGCGCGAAGGCGCCGCCCAAGTAACGACCCAGCTCGACCCAGCCAATGTCCATGGTGTCGGCGGGCCTCAGCGCGACGGGGGCGTCTGGGGCTTGCCGAAGTACTTGAAGTACGCGCTGTCGGGCGCCACCACCAGAAGATCGCCGGGCTGGCCGAGCGCATCGCGATAGGACTGCATGCTGCGGTAGAAGTCGTAGAACTCCGCATTCTTCGAATAGGACTTGGCGTAAACCTCGCTCGCCGCGGCATCTCCCTCTCCGCGCGTCTCGCTGGCCTGCTTGCCGGCGTCGGCGAGAATCTCGGTCTGCTCCTTGTTCGCCTGGGCCCGAATCTTGTCGGCCGCCTCGACGCCCTCGGCGCGCAGCTTCGCGGCCTGCGCCTTGAAGGTGGCGCGCATGCGGTCGAACACGGAGTCCTGCACCTGCTGGGGCAATTCGATCTTGGTGATGCGCACGTCGATGAGCCCGACGCCGAGCTGCTCGGCGAAGGGACGCACGTTCTTCAGCACCGCGTCGGTGAAGGTCGCGCGGTCGGCCGTCACCACCTGTTGCAGCGTGCGCTGCGTGACGGCGGTCTTGATGGCGTCGCGGATCACCTCGCCCAGACGCGCATTGGCGACGTCCTCGCTGCCGCCCGTCGATTCGTAGTACTGATGCAGGTTCACGATGCGCCATTTCACGTAGAAATCGACGTTGAGCTGCTCCTGCTCCCGGGTCAGGAAGTGCTCGGCCTGGTAGACCTGGGTGAGGATGCGCCCGTCGAACTTCGCCACCTCGTTCACGAGCGGAATACGAAAGTGCAGCCCCGGCTTGAAATTCGCATCGATGATCTCGCCGCCGGTCGACTTGATGGCGAGCTCACCCTCGCTCAACGTGAATACACTCGCGCGCACGATCAGAATGAGCGCGACGACGCTGATCAGGACATAGAGAAGACGGGTCTGCATCAGCGTATCCCCCGGGCGCGCGCGGGATCCTCGGGCGGGGCAACCTGCACCTCTGGCAGCCGGTTGCCGGAGGCCGAGGCATCGCCTGCCCCATTCGGCAGCGGCGAGAGCAGCTTGTCGAGCGGCAGGTAGAGCATGTTGCCGCCGGTCTTGGCGTCGACGATCACCTTGCTCGCCTGCTTGTAGACCTGATTCATCGTGTCCAGGTACATGCGCTCACGCGTCACGGCGGGCGCATGCTCGTACTGCGCGAGCACGTCATCGAAGCGCGCGGTATCGCCCTTCGCGACGTCGAGGACCTGCTGGCGGTAGGCCTGCGCGTCGAGCAGCTGCTTCGATGCCTCGCCCCGGGCGCGCGGCACGATGTCGTTGGCGTAGATCGTCGCTTCTTCCTGCAGGCGCTGCCGGTCCTTGCTCGCCTTGATGGCATCGCGCTGCGCATCCTGCACCGGCTCCGGCACGATCACGTCGCTCAAGGTCACGCTGATGATGCGGATTCCGAGGCCGTAATTGTCGATCGACCGCTGCAACAGCACCTTGGCGTGATCGGTGATCGTCGGATCGAAGGCGAGAGCCTGATCGAGCGAGGC
>Ga0181531_10002863_pt1 | contig 10671 bp, 9 predicted proteins | sample PEATcosm2014_Bin_38_FD_119743 | JGI IMG/M metagenome (GOLD analysis project Ga0181531, IMG submission 119743) | Peatland microbial communities from MTU Mesocosm Facility, Houghton, MI, USA - PEATcosm2014_Bin11_10_metaG | ecosystem: Environmental > Terrestrial > Soil > Wetlands > Peat | place... | reverse complement strand
GTCCGGCAGCACGTTCTTGTTCGCGTTGAGCCAGTGCCGCAACGCATCGATGCCGCCCTGTTCGATGATGTGCGACGCGGCGATCGCGACCGAGGGACGGCGCTGCCACTCGAGCGATTCATAATCGCGCGCCGCGACCGCGTAGGTCACTGCAATGCTGCCGACCACGATCAGCGCCATCGCCATCCAAAAGAGCATGAAGATCCGGAAAAATAGGCTATGCATCGGTCAGAGTCAGCGTATACCCGGAGCCGCGGACGTTCTTGATTTCCGGATGAGAGCCCGCCTCGAGCGCCAATTTGCGGCGTAGGTTGCTGATATGCGTGTCGATGCTGCGATCGTAAGGCACGAGTTTGCGGCCGAGCGCCTGTTCGGTCAGCAGGTCGCGGGAAATCACCGTACCGGCTGAGCGCATCAGCAGCTCGAGCACGCGAAATTCCGCGCCGGTCAGCGGCACCGGTTCGCCGGCGACGCGCACTTGATGCATGCCGGTGTTGAGCACGATCGGCCCGATCTCGAAGACGTCGGGCGTTGCGCCGCGCGCAACGCGGGTGCTCGCACGCCGCAATATCGCGCGCATGCGCGCAACGAGTTCGCGCGGATTGAACGGCTTGCTGAGGTAATCGTCGGCGCCCAACTCGAGTCCGACGATTCGATCGATGTCGTCGCCGCGCGCGGTCAACATCAAGATCGGCATCGTGCGCGTGGAGCCGAGTTCGCGCAGAACGTCGAAGCCGGTGACGCTCGGCAGCATGACGTCGAGGATCAGGATCTCGAATTCACGGGTGCGCAACTCCTCGAGCGCGACACTGCCGTCGTGCACGCTCCTGACTTCGAAGTGCTCGGCGTTCAGATATTCCGTGAGCATTTGACACAGTTCGCGATCGTCGTCGACGAGCAGTACCCGCGCTTCATGCGGAGTCGCAGGGTCTGCTGAAGATGCGGATGAGCTGTTCATGATGCGCGGCACCTACTTTGGCATAGTCGTCCCGCGCAGACCGCGCGTGTCGGGGACTTTGCACAACTTTGCATGCTCTTGGGCTCCGCTTTACACACCACCGATTGCGCCGCGACTAAAATGGCGCCAGGTGAAATCTTAATCGATCTACAGGAGTCGTTGAAATGAAGGCAATTCGCATTTTAGTCGCCGGCGCGCTCGCCACGGGTGCCGCCGTCGTCGCGGTCTCGCTGCCGCTCGCCACGGCCGGAGCCGCACCGCAATCGACCGATGGCGCTGCGACGACGACCGCCCCAGCTGCGGGCCCATACGGCGGCCACCACGGCCATCATGGTTGGGGACTCGCCCATCTGTACTCGAAGCTAGGGCTTAGCGCCGACCAGCAGGCGTCGGTGAAGTCGATCCTCACCGCCGCGGGCCCCGGATTGAAGAGCCTGCATCAGCAGATGCGCGCCAACTCGCTCAAATTGCGCCAGACGACGCCGGATGATCCGAATTACGCGTCGGTCGCCAACGAAGTGAGCCAGACCCATGGCACGCTCTCGACGCAGCTCGTCGCGCAGATGGCCGATGTGCGTTCGCAGCTGTATGCGATCCTCACGCCGGCGCAGAAGACCCAGCTCGCGGCGCTGCAAGCGCAACAGCAGGCGAACGGTCAGCGGCAATGGCATCGTGGCCCTGAGGCGCAAGGCGCGGCTCCGGCCGCCACGGGCGCGCAGTAGCGGTTCGCCGAACGAGAATCGTTGCGATCGCCGACTAGCGCTGGCTGGCGGCGATCCCGTCCCGCTTCAACAAGTCGATTACGTTGTCCTCGCCGACCAGATGGCCGGTGCCGACGATCACGAGATAATTTTTGTCGTCGTTGAGCAAAGCCTCGATTTTCGGCAGCCATTTGCGGTTCCGCGCGCCCAGGACCGATTGATATAGCTTGGGGTCGCGCCCGAGTTCCCGCTTCAGGTGCGTCTTGAACCAGCCGGTGTCGCCGGTCGCCCAGGCATGCACCATATCGTCGACCTCGTGCGGCATCTCGCGCGCCTCCTCGAGACTCGACAACAAATATTCGGACTGCTCATCGAGCGGCATCGCCTCGAACACGGCGATCTGGTCATGCGCCGTTTCCAGACCGGCGACCGATTTGCCGTCGCCGCGCGCCCTCTCCAAGAAGTACATCTCGACGCCGGATTCCGCTTGGTATCCCTGTTGGGCGAGCTGCAGCTGCGAAATCGCTTCGGCGACGAACCAAGGCGCGAATTGGTCGAAGGTGGAAAGATCGATTCCGATGTCCTTCGCGAGGCTCGTCGCGCGCGCATAGCGGGCGGCGCCCAATACGTCGGCAAGCGACTTGCCGTCGCGCAATAAGGCGCTGCTCAGCATTTCCTCCTGCACGCCGCCGGCGTCGAGTTCGTTGAGATCGATTTCCATGACCACCGATTTGGCGTCGGCGTAGGCGTCGAGCACGGGTTTCGCGAGCGGATAGTCGCGCGAGCGCAGCACGTGGATCGAGCCCAACAAGTAGATCGTGTTGTGCTTGCCGTGCACCTCCCAAAGAGTGTGCAGTGCACCGTCCGCGTGGCTCGCCGCCGCGGCGAGCAGGAGGCCGGCGAGCAGCAGCGCGCGCACTTAGCGCGCCGCGACCTGCATGGCGGCGGGAGTCGCTTCGACCCAGTGCACTTGCGATTCGATTGCGCCGTCGTCGTGCAGCACGAAGCTGCGATATGCGGGCGGACGCACATCGACGGCGTAGCGGTCGCTCGCCGGCAGGAATTGCGCACCGGTCGACGGTGTCGCGTACAGCCGCACGGAACCGCGATTGCCCTCGAACGCCTGGTGCACGTGTCCCCAGACGACCGCGCGGACATGCGGGTGCGCATCGACGATGCGCCAGAACTCGTCCGAATTGGCGAGCCCGATGCCGTCGAGCCAGCGGCTGTGCATTGCGATCGGGTGATGATGCAGGCAAATCATCGAATGATTCTCATTGCGCGCGAGCGCGTCGTCCAAACGCGCGAGTTCTTGGGCGGTCAAGCGTCCGCCCACGTGGCCTGGATCGTAGCTGTCGAGCATCACGAACTGCCATGCGTCGATGATCCGCGTTCCGCAGATTTGGAACGGCTCGTCGCAAAGCTGGCGCGACATCGCTTCCGGAATGTCGTGATTGCCCGGAATGCAAAGCACCGGCTGCTGGATGCCTTGGAAAATGCTGCGAAAGCGCAAGTACCCGCCGGCGTCGTCCTGGACGAGATCCCCGGTGACGAGAAGTGCCGAGAAATCGGGCACTTCCGCGAGTGCATGGTCGAGCACGGAGCGTACGCTGGAGTCCGTCTCAACGCCGCGCAGCATGCCTTCGGATCGCCCATACAAATGAGGATCCGTCATTTGAAGAATACGCATTTAGAAATCCTAGCAAAGCCGCGCTGCGCCGAAGGTGAACTGGATCTAGGTGCAGGTTATGGGACTGCACATAAGCGGGCAATCTGTCGTCAAAATGCGCCTGATTGTGCCGTTTCGGGCGGTCCATCTCATTTTGCCGCGTGCGCCCGCCGATCCCCACGAATTCCACTTGCCGAATGACTGGATATTTGCTGGCGGCGCCCGCATCAAGGACAATACGCCACCCTTAAGTAAAAGAAGATTGTTATGCCCAGCCGCCGCGAATTAGCCAATGCCATTCGATTCCTGTCCATGGATGCCGTGCAGAAGGCGCACTCGGGTCACCCGGGCGCGCCGATGGGCATGGCGGATATCGCCGAAGTTTTGTGGCGAGACGTGCTCAAATACAATCCCGCGAATCCAACCTGGTGGAACCGTGATCGCTTCGTGCTGTCGAACGGCCACGCCTCGATGCTGCTCTACTCGGTGTTGCATTTGACCGGCTATCCGCTGTCGATGGACGAATTGAAGCGCTTCCGCCAGTTCGGCTCGAAAACCGCGGGGCACCCGGAACGCGAAATCCATCTCGGCATCGAGACGACCACGGGGCCTTTGGGTCAGGGTATTTCCAACGCGGTCGGCATGGCGCTCGCGGAGCGCAGCCTCGCGGCGACGTTCAATCGGCCCGGATTTCCGATCGTCGACCATCACACCTACGTGTTCGTGGGCGACGGCTGCCTCATGGAAGGCATCTCGCATGAAGTCGCATCGTTCGCGGGCGTGCAGAAGCTCGGCAAGCTCATCGTGGTCTACGACGACAATGGAATTTCGATCGACGGCAAGGTCGTGGGCTGGTTCGCCGACGACACCCCGAAGCGCTTCGAGGCTTACGGCTGGCATGTCGTTCCGCACGTCGACGGACACGACAGCAATGCGGTCGCGGCCGCGCTCGGCGAGGCCCGCGCGGTCACCGACCGGCCTTCGCTGATTTGCGCCAAGACGATCATCGGTTGGGGCGCGCCCAACAAGCAGGGCACTGCCGCGATGCACGGCGAGGCGCCGGGCGAGGAAGAGATCGCCGCGACGCGAAAGGCTCTCGGTTGGACTTCGCCGCCGTTCGTGATTCCCGACGACATCCGCGCGGCCTGGGACCAGCGTGAACGCGGCGCCCGCGCCGAGCAGCAGTGGCGCACGCAGTGGAATGCCTACAAGGCCGAGTTCCCCGCACTCGCGGACGAGTTCGAGCGGCGCATGGACCAGGGATTGCCCGCGGGATTCGATGAACTTGCAAATGCCTATGTCGCCAAGACGCAGACCGACGGCGCCGTGCTCGCGACCCGCCAGTCCTCGCAAGCGACGCTCAATGCGTTCGGCCCGAGTTTGCCGGAACTGCTCGGCGGGTCGGCGGACCTCACGCCGTCGAACGGTACCTGGCGCAAGGATTCGGTCGTGCTCACGCCCGCACAGCCGGCCGGCAACTATATGCATTACGGCGTCCGCGAATTCGGCATGTCGGCGATCATGAACGGCATCGCGTGTCATGGCGGCTTCATTGCCTATGGCGCGACCTTTCTGACGTTCTCGGATTACGCGCGCAACGCGGTGCGCATGGCTGCACTGATGCATCTCGGCGTGATCTTCGTCTATACGCACGACTCGATCGGCCTCGGCGAAGACGGACCCACGCATCAGCCGATCGAGCACGTTGCGAGCCTGCGCATCATTCCGAACCTCGACGTCTGGCGTCCCTGCGATGGTGTCGAGACCGCGGTGGCATGGCGCACGGCGATCGAGAACCACGACGGTCCTTCGTGCCTGGTGTTCACGCGCCAATCCGTGGTTCATCAAGCGCGCAGCGCGGCGCAAATGGCCGCGATCGCGCGCGGCGCCTACGTGCTCATCGACAGCGACGGGCCGCCCGAGGCGATCGTGATTGCGACCGGCTCCGAGGTCGGAATCGCCGCCGAAGCGGTGCGCAAGGTCGCGGCCACGGGCAGGCGGGTCCGGCTCGTCTCGATGCCGAGCACGAACACGTTCGAGCGTCAGGACGAAGCCTACAAGCAGAGCGTTCTGCCCGACGCCGTGACGCGCCGAGTCGCGGTTGAAGCCGGTGTGCGCGCGTCGTGGTGGCGCTACGTCGGTCCGCACGGCCAGGTCGTGGGGATCGATCATTACGGCGCGTCGGCGCCGGCCAAGGATCTGTTCCAGGCCTACGGGTTCACCACCGATAATGTGGTCAAAGCGATCGGCGCTGCGCTCGCCGGCTGACGTTCATCCAATACCAGACTCGAGGGGTTTAAATCGAAGATGGCAATCAAAGTAGGCATCAATGGCTATGGGCGCATCGGACGCAACATTTTGCGAGCGCTTTACGAGGGCGCACACAAGGGTGCGATCCAAATCGTGGCGATCAACGATCTCGGCGATGCGAACACCAATGCGCATTTGACGCGCTACGATACCGCGCACGGCCGTTTCGGGGGCGAGGTCCACGTCGACGGCGACTCGATGGTCGTGAACGGCGATCGCATCCGCGTGGTTGCCCAGCGCGATCCGTCGAAGTTGCCGTGGGGCGAACTCGGCGCCGACTTCGTGCTCGAGTGCACCGGCCTGTTCACGAGCAAGGCCAAGGCCTCCGCTCACCTCGCGGCGGGCGCCAAGAAAGTCGTGATCTCCGCGCCCGGCGGCGACGATGTCGACGCGACGATCGTCTACGGCGTGAATCACCAGATTCTCAAGGCGAGCGATACGGTGATTTCAAACGCGTCGTGCACGACCAACTGCCTGGCGCCGCTCGCCAAGGTTTTGCATGACAACGTCGGGATTCTCGCGGGCGTGATGACGACGATACATTCCTACACCAACGATCAGGTGCTCACCGACGTCTACCATTCCGACCTGCGCCGTGCGCGCTCGGCGACCATGTCGATGATCCCGACCAAGACCGGCGCGGCGGCGGCGGTCGGTCTGGTGCTGCCGGAGCTCAAAGGCAGGCTCGACGGCTTTGCTATTCGAGTGCCGACGATCAACGTCTCGCTGGTCGATTTGAGTTTCAATGCCGCTCGCAAGACGAGCGTCGACGAAATCAACGCGCTCATCAAGGCGGCGGCGAACGGGCCTCTGAAAGGAGTACTCGCGTACAATGATCAACCGCTGGTTTCCGTGGACTTCAATCACGATCCGGCGTCCTCGACCTACGATGCGACGCTCACCAAGGTCATCGAAGGCACGCTGGTGAAGGCTTGCGCTTGGTACGACAACGAGTGGGGTTTCTCGAATCGCATGCTGGACACGACGCTGGCATGGTCAAGGGCGAAATGACCCTGCTTGGGAGTTGATTCGTGAAGATCATCAGAATGGCCGAGGTCGACCTGGCCGGCAAGCGTGTGCTCATCCGCGAAGATCTGAACGTGCCGATCAGCGCAGGCGTCGTGAGCAGTGATGCGCGGATACGCGCGGCGCTGCCGACGATACGCGCAGCCCTCGAAGTGAAGGCGCGCGTGCTCGTGATGTCGCATCTCGGCCGACCCGAAGAGGGGCAGTTCAACGAAGAGTTCTCGCTCGCGCCGGTTGCCAGGCGTCTGGCGGAGTTGCTCGGCGTACCGGTGGCTCTCAAGCGCGACTGGCTCGCGGGCGTCGACGTCGCTCCGGGCTCTGTCGTGCTCTTGGAGAACGTGCGGTTCAACAAGGGCGAGAAAAAGAACTCCGACGAGCTCGCGAAGAAGATGGCGGACCTCTGCGATGTCTACGTCATGGATGCGTTCGGCACGGCGCACCGCGCCGAGGCGAGCACCCATGGTGTCGCGAAATTTGCAAAGGTCGCCTGCGCCGGGCCATTGCTGGTCAGCGAGCTGACCGCGCTCGAAACCGCGCTCGAGAAGCCCGCACGGCCGCTGATTGCGATCGTCGCCGGCTCGAAAGTCTCGACCAAGCTCACCGTGCTCGAGTCCCTGCTCGCAAAAGTCGACGGCTTGATCGTCGGCGGCGGCATCACCAACACCTTCCTCGCCGCACTCGGGTTCCGGGTCGGCAAGTCGCTGTACGAGCCGAACATGCTCGATATCGCCAAGCGGCTCATGGATCAGGCGCACCAACGCGGCATCGATATCCCGATGCCGACCGACGTGGTCGTCGCGAAGGAGTTTTCGGCCAAGGCCGAAGCCGACGTCAAACCCGTCGGAAAGGTCGCCGACGACGAAATGATCCTCGACATCGGTCCCGACTCGGCCGACCAGTTCAGCCGGATTCTGGCCGCGGCGGGCACGATCCTCTGGAACGGGCCGGTCGGCGTGTTCGAGTTCGAGCAGTTCGGAGAGGGCACGCGTACGATTGCGAACGCGATCGCGCGCAGCAAGGCGTTTTCATTGGCGGGCGGCGGTGATACGCTCGCGGCGATCGAGAAATATAAGATCGAGGACAGTATTTCATACATATCTACCGGCGGCGGCGCGTTTCTGGAATTCGTCGAAGGCAAGAAACTCCCTGCGGTTGAGATCTTGGAGCAGAGAGCAGCATGAGTTCCTTATTACGGCGCACGAAAATCGTCGCCACGCTAGGTCCCGCCACGGATGATCCCAAGGTGCTCGCCGACATCGTGCGCGCGGGCGTGGATGTCGTGAGATTGAATTTTTCGCACGGCCAGGCCGCCGACCATGCACGCCGGGTCGCCCTGGTGCGGCAGGCCGCTGAAACTGCCGGCCGCTACATCGGGATCCTCGGCGACCTTCAGGGCCCGAAGATCCGTGTCGACCGCTTCGTCGACGGCAAGGTGCAGCTCGCCGACGGCGCGGCATTCGCCTTGGACGCCTCGCTTGCAGTCGATGCCGGCACCGACAAGGCCGTCGGCATCGCCTACAAGAAATTGCCGACCGACGTGCACATCGGCGACGTATTGCTGCTCAACGACGGCCAGATCAGCCTGCAAGTCGAGAAAATCGACGGCCCGCGGATCAGCACGCGCGTGCTGGTCGGCGGCGAGCTCGGCAACAACAAGGGCATCAACCGCCAAGGCGGCGGCCTGTCCGCGGGCGCGCTCACCGACAAGGATCGGGAGGACATCCGCACCGCCGCTGCACTCAAGGTCGATTTTCTCGGGATCTCGTTTCCGCGCGATGCGGCCGACATGAACGAAGCGCGCGCCTTGCTGCGCGAGGCCGGAGGCCACGGGCTGCTGTGCGCCAAGATCGAGCGCGCCGAGGCGATCGACAATCTCGAGCAGGTGGTACGCGCGAGCGACGCGATCATGGTCGCGCGCGGCGACCTCGGCGTCGAAATGGGATATGCCGAACTCGCCGGCCTGCAGAAGCAGATCATTCAGGAGTCGCGCCACCAGAACAAGGTCGTGATCACGGCGACGCAGATGATGGAGTCGATGATCGTCAACACGATTCCGACGCGTGCCGAGGTGTCGGACGTCGCCAATGCGGTCATGGACGGCACCGATGCGGTCATGCTCTCGGCCGAGACCGCCTCCGGCAAACACCCGACCAAGGTCATCGAGGCGATGTCGCAGATCATCCTCGGCGCGGAGAAGTACCAGGACGCGCACGTGCGCATCCGGCAACGCAACACCGGGCACTTCGGACACACCGACGAGGCGATCGCGGCCGCGGTGATGTTCACGGCGAACCACCTCAACGTCAAGGCGATCGTGGCCTTGACCGAATCGGGCACCACGACGCTGTGGATGTCGCGTGTGCGCACCGACATTCCGATCTACGCGTTCACGCGCCAGGAAATCACTCGGCACCGCGTAACGCTGTACCGCGGCGTCTATCCGGTCGCCTATGAGGACATCGACAGCTCATCGAAGGAATTCTATCATTCGATTTTTCGCCAATTGCTCAAATTGAGTCTCGTCAAGGAGGGTGACCTCGTGATCCTGACCAAGGGCGCATTGAGCGGCGTATCGGGCGGCACCAATTCGATGCAGATCCTGCAAGTCACGGCGAAGTGATGGGGTGAGCACGGAATTTCGAGGCACCGACCGCTACATCGCGACCGAGGAGCTCAACGTCGCGGTCAAGGCCGCGATGGTGTTGTCGCGGCCGCTGCTGATCAAGGGCGAGCCGGGGACCGGCAAGACGCTGCTCGCAGCGGAAATCGCCCGGTCCTTAGGGATGCCGCTCTACGAGTGGCACATCAAGTCGACGACCAAGGCGCAGCAGGGCCTCTACGAGTACGACGCCGTGTCGCGCCTCCGGGACTCGCAGCTCGGTGATCCGCGCGTCAAGGACATCCGCAATTACATCGTCAAAGGCACGCTCTGGGAGGCCTTCGACTGCGAGGTGCGCCCCGTCGTACTGATCGACGAAATCGACAAGGCCGACATCGAGTTTCCCAACGATCTGCTGCGCGAGCTCGATCGCATGGAGTTCTTCGTCTACGAGACGCGCGAGACCGTGGTCGCCAAGCACCGGCCGCTGATCGTGATCACGAGCAACGACGAGAAGGAGCTGCCGGACGCATTCTTGCGGCGCTGCTTCTTTCATTACATTCGCTTTCCGGACGAAGCGACGATGACGAAAATCGTCGACGTGCATTTCCCCGGCTTGAAGCGCGAGCTGCTGCACGAAGCGCTCACGATGTTCTTCAAGGTGCGCGACACGCCGGGCTTGAAGAAAAAGCCGTCGACCTCCGAGTTCCTCGACTGGATCAAGCTGATCCTCGCCGAGGACATTGCGCCGGAGCAGCTGCGCGGCGACGATCCGCGCAAATTGATTCCGCCGCTCTACGGCGCGCTGCTCAAGAACGAGCAGGACGTGCACCTGTTCGAACAGCTGCTGTTTCTGGGTAGAAGGAATGCTCGTTAGATTTTTCTTCGGGCTGCGCGAAGCCGGTGTACCGGCGACGATCCCGGAGTTCCTGACCCTGCTCGAAGCCTTGAAGGCCGGAGTCGGCGGACAGACCTCGGAGTCGTTCTACGTGCTCTCGCGTACCTGCCTCGTCAAGGACGAGGGTCACTACGATCGATTCGACCGTGCGTTTGCCAAGCACTTCGAGGGCGTGCAGGACGTGATTGCGGTGCTGTCGCGCGCACTGCCGGCCGAGTGGCTCGAGAAACTCGTCGATAAGGTGCTCAGCGAGCAGGAAAAGGCGCTGATCACGGCGCAGGGCGGCTGGGAGGCGCTCATGGAGACCTTGAGGAAGCGGCTCGAGGAGCAGCAGGGCAGGCATCAAGGCGGCAGCAAGTGGATCGGCACGGCCGGCACCTCGCCTTACGGCGCCTACGGATACAACCCGCAGGGCGTGCGCATCGGGCAGCAGGAGGGCGCCAATCGCAGCGCCGTCAAGGTCTGGGACCAGCGCGCATTCGCGAATCTCGCCGACGACGTCGAACTCGG
>Ga0181531_10002861_pt1 | contig 10682 bp, 5 predicted proteins | sample PEATcosm2014_Bin_38_FD_119743 | JGI IMG/M metagenome (GOLD analysis project Ga0181531, IMG submission 119743) | Peatland microbial communities from MTU Mesocosm Facility, Houghton, MI, USA - PEATcosm2014_Bin11_10_metaG | ecosystem: Environmental > Terrestrial > Soil > Wetlands > Peat | place... | reverse complement strand
GATTGCCATCCGCAGACGATCGCCGTCGCGCGAGCGCGGGCGAAGGCGGTGGGGATTGAATGCATCGTGGGGCCGGCAGGGAAAATTGATTTTGCGGGGCGGAAATTCTGCGGGATTTTGCTGCAATACCCGGCGACGGATGGGGCCATTGCGGATTATTCGTCCGTCATTTCCGCGGCGCATGCGGCGGGAGCCATGGCGGTGGTCGCGGCGGATATTTTGGCGCTGACGCTGCTCAAGCCGCCGGGGGAATTTGGGGCGGACATCGCGGTGGGATCGACGCAGCGTTTTGGCGTGCCGATGGGTTTCGGCGGGCCTCATGCGGCTTATCTGGCGACACGCAGCGAATTTGCGCGGAAGATGCCGGGGCGATTGGTCGGCGTTTCCAGGGATTCGGCGGGGAAACCGGCGTATCGACTGGCGATTCAGACGCGCGAGCAGCATATCCGGCGCGACAAGGCGACCAGCAATATCTGTACGGCACAGGTGCTACTGGCGGTGATAGCTGGAATGTATGCGGTCTATCACGGGCCGGAAGGATTGAAACAAATCGCCCTGCGCGTGCGCGGTTTGACCCGGGCGCTGGCGGCGGGATTGCGCCGGCTTGGGCATCACGTCGGAGCGGGAGACGTCTTCGATACCATCCGCGTGCGCCCGCAGGGTTTGGAAACGTCCGCGATCCTTTCGACGGCGCGCGACCGCGGATTCAATCTCCGCGATTTTTCGGACGGGTCGCTGGGGATCAGCCTGGATGAAACCACCACGCGCGGGGATGTGCAGATTCTGATCGAATCGTTCGCGGGCGGGGCGACATTTCCCATCAACGTCGATCAACTGGCGGCGGGCGGGGAATATTCCACGGCGCTGGCGCGAACCAGTGCGTATCTTACGCATCCGGTTTTTCATCGGTATCGGAGCGAAACCGAAATGCTCCGCTATATCCGGCGATTGATGAACCGCGATCTTTCGCTGGCGCAGTCGATGATTCCGCTGGGCTCGTGCACGATGAAATTGAACGCGGCCAGCGAAATGCTGCCGATTACGTGGGCGGAGTTTTCGCGAATGCATCCGTTTGCGCCGGCGGAGCAGTGGCGCGGGTATGCCGAGCTGTTTGCGCAACTGGAGGATTGGCTGGCGAAGATTACGGGATTCGCGGCCGTCTCGCTTCAGCCGAATGCGGGATCGCAGGGGGAATATGCGGGTCTACTGGCGATTCGCGCTTTCCACGAGCATCGCGGGCAGGGGCGGCGGAATATCTGCCTGATACCGGTTTCCGCGCACGGAACCAATCCGGCCAGCGCGGTGACGGCGGGATTCAAAGTGGTCCCCGTCGCCTGCAACGAGCGGGGGGACATCGATCTAAGCGATCTGAAAGCCAAGGCGGAGCAGCATCGCGAGCAACTGGCGGCATTGATGCTGACGTATCCCTCCACACACGGCGTCTTCGAGGAAGCCGTCAAGGATATTTGCAAAATCATTCACGACCACGGAGGGCAGGTCTATCTGGACGGGGCCAATATGAACGCGATGGTCGGGCTTTGCCGGCCGGGGGATATTGGCGCGGATGTTTGCCATCTTAATTTGCACAAGACTTTTTGTATTCCGCACGGCGGCGGCGGGCCGGGCGTGGGGCCGATCGCGGTGGCTGGGCATTTGGCGGAATTTTTGCCCGGTCGCGGGCCGGAATCGATTGGGCCGATCTCGGCGGCGCCCTACGGCAGCGCGGGGATTTTGCCCATTTCCTGGGTCTATATCGCGCTGATGGGGGATGCGGGACTCAAGAGGGCGAGCGAAATCGCCATCCTGAACGCCAATTACATGGCGGCGCGGTTGCAGCAGCATTATCCGATTGTGTTTCAAGGGAAAAATGGGCGATGCGCGCACGAATTTATTCTCGATTGCCGGGGGTTTGAAGCTTCCAGCGGAGTGAAGGTGGAGGATATCGCCAAGCGGCTGATGGATTATGGATTTCACGCTCCGACCATGTCGTGGCCGGAGGCGGGAACGCTGATGATTGAGCCGACGGAGAGCGAATCGAAGGCGGAATTGGATCGGCTGTGCGAGGCGCTGATTTCCATCCGCGGCGAAATCCGCGATATCGAGCAGGGCAAAGCGGATCGAGCGGACAATGTTTTGAAGAACGCCCCGCACACGGCGACGGCGATCGCTTCGGATGATTGGAAACATCCGTATTCGCGGCAGCAGGCCGCTTATCCCGCCCCCTGGACGCGGGAATATAAATTCTGGCCGGCGGTGGGAAGGATCGACAATCCGTTCGGGGACAGGAACCTGGTTTGTCTCTGCCCGCCGGTCGGCGATTACGATTGATCGAATTTCCTTGACAAGTACACAATAATTGTCGATAAGTACACAATATGGGTACGCTATCGACCTTGGACGTTCTGATGCCGAAGACCCGCCAGCGGTTATTGGGGGCGCTCTTTGGCCAGCCCCGTCGCTCATGGTATGCCGCCGAACTGGCCAAGCATCTCGGCGTCCTTCGTTCGGGCGTGCAGCGCGATCTGCGGGCGCTAAGCGGCGCCGGACTGCTCAAAACCTATCGCAAGGGTCATATGGTCTTCTTTCAGGCTAATGAGGATGCGCCGGTTTTCCCTGAACTGCACGGGCTGATCCTCAAGACCGTTGGCCTGGTCGAAGCCCTACGGGACGTGCTGGCGCCAATGGGCCGCGAGATTTCCCTGGCCTTCATCTATGGCTCGATTGCCGCGTCGCGCGAACAACCCGATAGCGATATTGACCTGCTCATCGTAGGCACGATCCAGCGAATGCGTCTTTCCCGCCCTTTGCAGGATGCCGGCCTGCGACTCGGCCGGCAGATTAACTCGACCTTCTATAGTCCCGCCGAGTTTGCTAAAAAGCGAAAGCAGCACTTTTTGGCCGCCGTTTTGGACAAGCCCAAGCTCTTCGTGATAGGTACGGAGCGTGACTTGGACGGAATTACTGAATAGCAACTGCGTCACCGCGGAGCCAACCAGCAAGGGCGAGATCGACAATCTTCGCTCGATCGTCTCCCGCAGCTTGGCCAACGTCGCTGTTCCGGGGCTGAGCGCCGACATCCGCTTCATTCTGGCTTATGACGCCGCCAGAACGCTGTCGCTGATGATCGTCCGCGCCGAAGGCTACCGCCCCCGCTCCGTCGGCGGCCATTATCACACCTTCCTGGGCCTCGCGGCGGCCGATCCCGCGTTTGCAACTCTGTCGGCCTATTTCAATGACTGCCGGATGATCCGCAATGAGTGCGAGTACGATGTTGCCGGCGGCGTAACAGACACCGATGTTGATCAATTGCTCCGCATGGTCAAACGATTTGCTGCCGACGCCGAAACGTGGATTGCGACACGACACGCACACTTGGCGTGAACGGGGATCAGTAGATCGAAACACCACGCAAACGCGGGCGCGGGTTAAGGCATCACTCTGGCGTCGGGGTATTCTCCAACAAGGCGGGTTTTTAGGGCGGTCGCCTGGGCGTAGGAGGGTAGGCCCGCGGAGCGGACGACTTTTAGGCCGCGCTGGTCGATTTCCTCGGCGATGGACCCGGCGGAGGTGACGGCGTAGGCGGCTTTCTGGACGTCGGAGGAATCGTTGAAGGCTCCGACCTGGACGTAAAATCCATGTACGCCCTGGCGAGCCTGGGCGCGACGGGCTACTTCGGTGCCGGGATATTCGTCCTGGACGACGGCAAAGGTGTGATCGGCGTCATCGAAGCGGCCGAGCCGCTGCTGGCAGATTCCGATGCGATAGAGGATCCATTGTTTCCACTGGGGGTTGTCGAGTTGCGCACTGGCGATGGTCCATTGCTGGAGCGCGACGGCGTAATCATCCTGGAAATACGCGACGTTGCCGATTTGCGCGCGGAGGCGGCCCTGCAGCGCGGGGCTGGGGTATTCGCCCAGGGCGAGGGCGTAATAACGGCGGGCTTCGGCGAGATCGGCGGCGGCGGCGGCGGGATCGGGTTTGGGACGGTCCTCGATGGCGCGGCCGTGCAGGTAATGAGCCTCGGCGGCGTTCTGGGCGACGCCGGAGGCGGCGACATCGTCGGCGGCACGCAGGGCGCGGTCGTATTGCTGGGCCCGCAGCGCGTCCTCGCCGGCGTTCAGTTCCTGACGATTTTGGGAATTGTCGGCACAGGCCCCGGCGAACATCAGCCCGGCGGCGCCGAGCCAGGAGAGATAGGCCAATCGCCCGATCCAAAGGCGTTCCATCCGTGGATTTCGCATCCTTGCCTCCATGCGGTTATATTGCGGCGATGCTGGTTGAACCGCTGCTCGACCATGCCCGGCGCACTCCGGAGGAGATCGCGCTGCACGATGACGGGGGCAGCTACACGTATCAGCAGTTAGCCGCGGCGGCCGGGGGATTGGCGACCTTTCTCGCCGGCGTTACCAGCCGGCCGCATGTCGCCATTCTGCTCCCATCCGGCTTTGGATTTGTCGCCAGTTTCTATGGAACGCTGCTGGCTGGCAAGAGCGTGGTGCCGATAAATTTTCTTTTGGGGGATCGGGAGATCGCTCACGTTCTGCGTGATAGCGGGGTCGATACCGTCCTGACCGCCCCGCCGCTGGCCGGCAAACTGAATAACAGCGGGCTGAATATCGTCGACATTTCGACCCTTCCCAAGACGGCGCCGGGCGCGGCGCTTCCGACACCGGTGCCGCGAAATCCGGACGATATGGCGGTGCTGATTTATACGAGCGGGACCAGCGGACTGCCTAAAGGGGTGATTCTGACCTACGCGAATCTGCAGAGCGATCTGGATGCCGCGATCCAGCATGCCCGGCTGGAGAATAAGCACGTTTTCCTGGGCGTGATCCCACTGTTCCACGCGTTTGGGCTGCTGGCGATGATGCTGGCGCCGATTCAATTGGCGGCCACGGTTATTTACATGGCGCGGTTCAATCCGGTCGCGGTGGTGAACACCATTCGCCAGCGAAAGGTTTCGCTGGTGTTCGCGGTGCCCAGCATGTTCGCGGCCATTGCGCATCTCAAGAACGCCTCGGCGGAGGATTTTAATTCGGCGTACTTGATGATCAGCGGAGCCGAGCCGCTGCCGGTGCCTTTACGAGAGAAATTTCAGGAGCGGTTCGGCGTGACGCTCTACGAGGGATATGGACTGAGCGAAACCAGCCCGGCGGTTGCGCTGTCGACGCCGTTTGGATCGCGCATGGGGAGCGTGGGCAAAGCGCTGCCGGGAGTGACGATTAAGATCACCGATGACGACGGGCGGGAGGTGGGTGTCGGAGAGGTGGGGGAAATCTGGTTGAAGGGGCCGATGGTGACGCGTGGCTATTATAATTTGCCGGCGGAAACGGCGGCTTCGTTTACCAGCGATGGTTTTTTCAAAACCGGAGATTTGGGAAGACTGGACTCCGATGGATTCCTTTTTATCACGGGTCGGAAGAAGGATTTGATCATCGTGGCCGGGGAAAAGGCCGCGCCCAGGGAGATCGAGGAAATGCTGCTGCGGCATGAGTCGGTGGGTGAAGCGGCGGTGGTGGGGAAGAAAGATTCGAGCCGGGGGGAAGTGGTGGTTGCGTTCGTGGTTGGGAGGGAGGGGCAATTGGTCAAAGCGGATGAATTACGGGATTTTTGCCGGGGGCAGGGGTTGCCGCAGTGGAAGATTCCCCGGGAGATTTTTATCGAGAAGGAGTTGCCGCACTCGCCGACGGGGAAGGTGCTGAAGCGGGTGCTGGCTGAACGAGTGAATCAAGTTTGATCGATAAGCCATTTGGTCGCGGCTATATCTTAATGACGAAATTCGAATTTTATCATTCGGACATTCTTTCGTCATTCGTCATTCGAATTTCGAGTTTCCGCGCAGCGGACGTTCATCATCTTCCTGCGGCGGCGTGACAGGGCGCCAAAGGCGAAAATCGCCAGGAGGCCGGCGGAGGCGGGCTCGGGGACCGCCCCCCCCAGAACGAAGGGAGAAAAGCTCGCCGTTTCGAATGTGATGGTGTCGGTAGCAGGATCCACCTGAGCCACAATCGGGTCCCAGGTCCCGTCCACACCCCCGACGTCGTGCCAAATAAGCATCTCGTCGTCTGCCGGAATTGTTACGTCAGTGGGATCGAAGTGAAGTATCACGGTCTGCATGCCCACAAGATCCTGCTCGTCGGTATAATCCAGCACCCAGATTTGCGTGACTCCGTCGGAATCGCCCAGGCTAAAATCCTCGTTGGCCGCGCCATAAGCTGAAAGATCGGTGGAATCGGTTTGGTAATACGCGGCCGAGAAATTACCGCCATTCGTCGAGTCGACCGTGGCGGTAACCTGGCCAAGTGGATTTTGGCCGGCCGGGGTGATTGGATTGGTATTGTTCGGCCCGACATTAGTGGGAGTGGGGGCTTCAGGGCTGGTGAGAACCATGGTATTGGGATTCAAACTGACGAAAGCCACGTCGCTGGGCACGGTACTGATACTCACGGTGAATGAGTGCAATCCGTCGAGCGCGTAAAGCGTGCCACCATTGGCGACATTAGCGAATTGATCTCCTCTAGTACCGATATCGGCCTGCATCACGGTGTAGGAACGGTCGAGTGAAATGCCGTCGGGTCCTCCCCAGCCACTGGTCACAGCAACGTTCAAAGTCCCGCCGAAGGTAATAAAGTTTGCATCTGTTGAGCCATAGCTTGGTGCCGCGGCCGTACCTCCGATCTGGAAAAGGATCGTCCCCGACGAATTGAGAGTGAGCTTATCCTGGTTGTGCAAATATCCCGGCCCAATCACGAGCGTTCCGTTATTAACCAGCGACGTTTCCGCGATTTCAGATTCACCAGATCCCAGGACGGTCATCACGCCGTAATTCGTCAGGGTCCCAGCATCTTCCGCGCTAACGTTGTTGATGGCGGCGTTGGAGAGAGTCAGGCTGCCGTAGTTCACGATGCTTCCGGAAGTGCCGTTGAAATTAAGGGCGGAGCCGGAGAGGGCCAAATTACCGTTGTTCACCACGTCCCCAGCGACGTTAATCGTAGACCCCGCGGTTGCCGTGATTGTGCCCGGTGCGTTTGCCGTCAAACTGCCGATCGACACTGCGGCATTCGACAAATTCAATGCGCCGGAATTCGTCAAATTGCCCTGAACCGTAAGATTGCCCGGTGTGCTCCCGGTTCCGGCCGAGACATTCAGAGTACCGGCGTTGGTTAGTTGCGTATCCACTGTGAAAGTTCCGCCGTTGACGCTGACCACGCTCTTGGCGCCGAGCGTCGCCGTATTGGCCGACAGAATGGCCGGAGCCCCGGAAACGTTGATGATTCCCGTACTGCTTAGCCCATTACTGAATCGCACCATCCCGCTGTTCACTTCCACGTCGCCGGAATCCTCATTGGTAAACGGAACGTCGAATTCCGTGGTGCCCGTGCCGATTGATTTCTGGAAAACACCCGTGTTGTCGAAAGAGCCGGTGCCGGTCAACGTGCGGTTGTTCTGGGCGGTAAAAGATCCGGCGTTCGAATAGACGGCGCCATTATCCAGGGCGAAATTGCCGTCGATCGCGGTGTTTCCGGTGTCGACCCACGTCACCGCCGTGCCGGCAGGGTTGGTGGTATCGGCTGGAAATTCCTCCGCGCCGTAGAGCGTATAAGCCCCGGCGAACAAGGAATTGCCGTAGGTATTCATGTTGGCGCCGCTCGCCGCCGTCGCGCTCAAGCCGGAGAGATCCAGGTTCGACGCATAATAGATGTCCGCCCCCAAAGCGCCGCTGAGACTGACATTGTTGAACGAGACAGTATCGATATTGCGCGCCGGCTCGTCGCTGTAGGTCGGGGAACTATTGAGCCCATAAATGATCGCTACCTGGCCCGAGCCGCCGGTGGCCGTGATGTTGTTGTAGGAGATATTGTTGAAGAACGGGTCCAAAGATCCGTTGACGAATTCGTTGGCGGTGACGCCGGAATCGCCCGGGTTCGAGACATTGAATTTCGTGGGATCGCTAAGTTCGACAGCGGTCAGTTCCGGAGTTTGGGAACTGTAATCGTCGCCGCCGTCGTACCAACTATTCATGAGAATGGGATAAGTGACGCCGGTCATTGTGAGATTGCTGAACGAGACGTTCTTGACGATTCCGCCCTCGCCCGGGCCCCCTTTGAGGCGCAGTCCGTTGGTGGTGCCGTTGAAAGTGCAGTTTGTGACCGACATTCCGTCGAGTCCATCATTGGTCTCCCCGCCGACGGAGATCCCATGACCCGTGCCTATCGTGCAATTGTTGACCACAATGTCGCTGCACGCCGTGCTTTGCGGCTTGACCACGACGTCATCGTCCCCCGTGGAGATGTTGCAGTTTTCAATATTAAAACCATTGCCGGCAACGTCGATGCCGTCGGTATTGGGCGAATCGAAAGGATTGGAGATGGTCACCGAATTCACCGTGACGTCGTTGTTGGTGCCGCTGGCCAAATTGAGATTAAAGGAGGGAGAATTCTCAAACGTCAGGCCCTGGATGAGCAGGTTGCTCGAACTGTTGACGACGACCAGACGCGGACGGTCGCCGGGAACGGTGTTTTTATCCCCCTCGGTCCCCCACCATTCGGGATCGGAAGCGGACGTGCTGAAGGAGGCATTGCCGTCGACGGTGCCCGTTCCGCTCAATTCCGAATTGGTGACGCCCGTCATGTGAATGAAGGCGGTGGCGATCCCCCAGTTCGCCATGGTTGGCGCCACCAGAGTCCCGTCCACCTCGAAATCGGTATTGCTGCCGATGTTGATCATGCCGGAGCTGCTCCCCACCGGCCCGGCTTGACAATTGAATGTCCCGGCCGGCACGACGATGGTGCCGCCGCCGGCTACGTTACAGGCGTGGATGGCCGCATCGATGGCGCTGAGGTTCGTTAGGCCGCTCGCGCTGGGGCTGGCGCCATAGCTGGTGATATTAAACATGCCGGCAGGAATGTTGACCTGCGCCAGCGCGGGAGCGGCCCACGACGCGGCCGCGACGATTGCCGCCGCCCCCAGACTCCTGCGCGTAGAAGTCGACCGTCTCGCCGTCGTCCCAGGAAACACGATTTGCCCTAGCTTATTCCCCTCTCGCATTGAAAAATTTTCCTTCCGATGAAATGGCCGGCTGCTCCGGCAAGCTCGAAGTCCGAATGTTAAAATTCGAATTTCGTCATTCGATTTTCGTCATTCTGGCGCGCCGTCGGCGCGTCAGCGCCCCAAACGCGGTAATCGCCAGCAATCCCCCCGTCGTCGGCTCCGGCACCACGGTGATCGTCAGCGAGTTATCCGTGTTTGAAGCGCTGAGCGTCGTGCTCCCGTCCAGCCAGTGAGTGAGATCGAGCGTGTAGCCGCTATTGGTGAAGCTATTGAAATTCATGATCGTGAACGTCTGACCCCATAGCGGCTGATATCCGTCGAGCAGCGAGACGCCGATGGTGCCGCCGAGGTTGGCGTTGCCGGAGACGTCGAGCTGGTCGAAGGTGGTGAGGGAAGCGAGTTGAACATCGATCGCGCCGGTGCTGATGAGGTTGCCGCTGATGTTCAGGGTTCCGGGGTCGTCGCCGGGGGCGATTTCGCCGGCACTGGTGACGTTGCTGTCGAGCGTACCGACGCCGCCCAGGGTGCTGCCGCTGGAGATGGTGGTGCCGTCGCTGGCGGTGACATTGGCGGCTGAGCCGAGCTGGAGCGTTCCGACGCCGCCGGCGCTGCTGCCGAGATCGATCGTGGCGGCGCTGAGCGTTCCGCCGGAGATATTGGCCACGCCGATGCCGGCCCCGCCGGTTTCGGTGCCGTCGTTTCCGACGCCGAGGACGCCGACGGTGGTGGTTCCGCCGGTCTGGGTCATGGTTCCGGTGAATCCGCTGGTGACGCCGAGCTTGATGTTGGGGGCGGTGACGGTGGCGGAGTCCTGGACGTTCAGAGCGCCGTTGTATTGATAACCGCCGACGATGGAGGCGTTGATGACCGGGTCGGCCCCCTGGGGAGTGGGCTGATTGGTGACGACGAAATTTCCGTTCTGCTTGACGGTGAGATCGTTGAGGTGAGCGCCGCCCGGGTCCCAGCTGGAGGATCCGCCGACGGTGACGTCGCCTGAACCGCCGGTGCCGCCGATGCTGAGGATTCCGCCGATGGCGATCTGTGCGTTGCCGCTGCTGGAGACGGTTCCGCTGCCGCTGGCGGCGCCGACATACATGTCGTTGGTGACGTTGATGCTGCTGGAGCCGGAGAAGGTGGCGCTGCCCGCCCCGCCGGCGGAGGAGCCGAGGAGGACGGCGCCGGCGTCGAGCGTCCCGCCGGAGATGCTAGCGGTTCCGATGCCGGCCCCGCTGGTCTGGCTGGCGTCGTTGCCGTCGCCGAACGTCGTCACGGTGACCGCGCCGCCGGTCTGCGTGTACGTGCCGGTGAATCCGGAAGTGACGCCCAATTTGAGCACCGGCGATGTGACAGTTCCGCCATTGACGGTCATCGCTCCGTTGCGCATGTATCCGCCGACCAGCGCCCCGGCTATTTCCGGATCATCGCCAACCTGGGCGGGCCGATCGATGACTTCCAGCGTCCCGCCACTGACGACCACATCGTTAAAGGCGAGGCCGGCCGCATTCAGTAATCCGTTGTTTGAAACAGTGACCGAGCCCGAGCCATTGTTGGTGTTGCCGAGCAGGACGAGATGGGTGGTGAGTGTGCCGGCGGAAACGGTGACGCTGCCGCTGGCGGTGGAAGCGCCGCCG
>Ga0181531_10002860_pt1 | contig 10690 bp, 11 predicted proteins | sample PEATcosm2014_Bin_38_FD_119743 | JGI IMG/M metagenome (GOLD analysis project Ga0181531, IMG submission 119743) | Peatland microbial communities from MTU Mesocosm Facility, Houghton, MI, USA - PEATcosm2014_Bin11_10_metaG | ecosystem: Environmental > Terrestrial > Soil > Wetlands > Peat | place... | reverse complement strand
GCCTTTTGCGCCGGCGAAAATTGGCAAGGATCCTAATGCAAGTCGAAGTCCCCGAACTGGGCGAATCCGTCAAAGAGGCCAAGCTCCTCAAATGGCATAAAAGCGACGGCGATTCCGTCGCCACCGACGAACCCATCTGCGAACTTGAAACCGACAAAGCCAACGTCGACATCCCCGCCCCCGGCGCCGGCGTCCTGCGCCGATTGAAAAAAGAAGGCGACACCGTCAACGTCGGCGAAGCCATCGCGCAAATCGACGGCGCCGCCACCCCCGCGCCTCCAGCGCCAAAAAAATCCGCGCCGCCCCCGCCCGCGCCTACAAAGGCCGCCGCCCCATCACCGCCCGCGCCGCCAAAGACCGTCGCTCCACCGCCGCCGCCCGCCAGAAAAAAAGAGCAACCCGTTGCTTCAGCGCCCGTTTCTCCCACAGCCTCGAAACCCGCCGCGCCCGATTCCGCCCCCATCGAATTCGACAACACCGGAATCTCCCGCGCTCCGATGAGCAAAATCCGCAAACGCATCGCGCAGACTCTCGTCCAGTCCCAGCACAACGCCGCCATTCTCACCACCTTCAACGAAATCGACCTCACGACGATCGTCGATCTGCGCAACCGCTACAAAGAACGCTTCCAGGAACTCTACGGCGTCGGCCTCGGATTCATGAGCTTCTTCGCCCGCGCGACGATTCTGGCTCTCAAGGAATTCCCCAGACTCAACGCCTTCCTCGACGAGGACGACGTGGTCTATCACCAATATGTCAATCTCGGAATTGCCGTCAGCACGGAAAGGGGATTAGCCGTCCCCGTCCTCCGCGACGCCGATCAAATGTCCTTCGCCAGAATCGAAAGCGAAGTCAAACGCCTCGCCACCGCCGTCCGCGAGGGAAAACTCGCCCTCCACGAACTCGCCGGCGGAACCTTCACCATCACCAACGGCGGCGTCTTCGGCAGCCTCCTCAGCACTCCCATCATCAACCCCCCGCAAAGCGGCATCCTCGGCATGCACACCATCCAAAAACGCCCCGTCGTCATCAACGATAAAATCGAAATCCGCTCCATGATGTACGTCGCCCTCAGCTACGACCACCGACTCGTCGACGGCCGCGAATCCGTCAGCTTCCTCGTCCGCATCAAACAGTACTTGGAAGACCCCGGCCGGCTAATGCTGGAAGTGTGACCTCCACTTCCTCCGCCGCCGAGCTTTCCCCGCTCATATCCACCATCTCATTGATATTCCCGCGCACCGTCGTGCGCCCAAATCTCCCATCCTGCCGCGAAACCACCATCGGAATCCCCCGACGCGGAAACAGAATAATTTTCACCGACCGATTGATCGTCGCCCCCGTCGCAACGCTCAGCCGATACCGTTTGAAGATCATCGCCAGCGCCAGTTTCATGACAAATTTGCTGTACGTCGCCCCGATACACTTCCGCGGCCCGGCGCCCCACGGCATATACGCAAACGGCGACGGATTCGCGCTCTCCCATCGCTGCGGCAAAAATCGCTGCGGCTCCGAAAAAATCTCCGGCAAATGCTGCGTCACGTAATGACTGAAAAAAACACTCGTCCCCTTCGCCAGCATATGCCCCCCCAATTCCGTCGGCGTAATCACCACCCGCGTCCCATAAACCGCCGGCGGCAACAACCGCAAACTCTCCTTGATCACCCGATCCAGCAATTCCAATCTCCCCATCTCCGCCACTGTCGGCGCATCCCCTTCCACTTCGCTATTCAATTCCGCCAAAACGTCCGACGCCACTTCCGGATGTTGCGCCACCAAAAACGTCGTCCACGTCAGCGCCATCGCCGTCGTCTCATACGCCGCCGCCAGCAGCACCGCCGTCTGCCCCAGCAGTTCATCCCGATCCGGATTTTCCCGGCCCGGCGCTTTCAGCAGCTCGAAGAGCAAAGTCCCCGGTTTGGCCGATGAGCCGACCAGATCCCTCACGTGCGATTCCAATTGATCCGCCCCCGCCAGCATTCGCCGATACCCCGCGCTCGGCCGCGCCGCGGTCGCCAGTCTTCCCCCCACCGAGCTATTCATCCGCATCCACCGCTCGATCGGCCGTCCCACATCCCGCCATCGCCCTTCCGGGTTCAATCCAAACAGCACGCGGCAAGCCGCCGAAAGACTCAAATCCCGCATTTGATTCGTGATTTCAACCGTCTCCCCCACCCGCCAACCATCCAACATTTCCTCGACAATGCGCACCATCTCCGGCCAGTGCGATTCAACCGCCTGCCCGCTCAGCATCGGCGAAAACATTTTCCGCCGTTGCGCGTTGGCGTGCGAATCCTCCCGGAACATCCCATACCCCATCCGCCACTGCGAACTCCCCGCCGGCCCTGGCACCGTCAGACCGAAACTGTGAAACACATCCGGATCGCTCAGAATCCGCCGATTCAGTTCCGGCCCGATCGCAAACGCCATCCGCATCCCATCGCAAACCATCCCGCTCAGCGGACCATATTTCTCGTAAACATCGGTAAGAAATTTGATGGGATCGTGAACGAATCGGGCATATCGGCGGCGTTGCGCCTCCACCGATTCTCCCCGCGGCCCAGGAAGGCTAAAAACGATCTCCGATCGCTTTCGCATCGCATCGCGCATCCGTGCAACCACCATTTCCCCCGACAACTCACGACGATGTTAAACCCAACCCGCGCGGAAACCAAATCCGCCGCCTCTGCTTTCCGTTATGATCTTGGCAAGTCCAGACTATGCCCGAAATTCCCCCGCCGCCTTTCTGGTCCTCGCCGCTGCCCCTCCCCGCGCTACCGATGCCGCCGGTGGTCACGGGCGATCTCCCCTGCCGCCGCTGCTCCTACAACCTCCGCTCCCTCGCCACCAGCTCCCTCTGCCCCGAGTGCGGCTCTCCCGTAGCTCACTCCATGCAAGGCGATCGCCTCCGATTCTCCGATCCCCAGTGGCTAAACAAACTCCTCATCGGCGCCTGGTGCGCCACCGCAGGTTTGATCAGCTCCGTTATGTTCGGCCCCATTCCCCAGCGGGCCATCGGCTTCCCCGGCCCAGGACTCTTCATCGTCGAGTCGATCGGCTCGTTTCTCGGCTTTCTAGTCTTCCTGTCCGGCGCCTGGCTGATCTCCACCCCCGATCCCAGCCAACCCATCGATGATCCCGCCGCGCGCTGGCCCCGTTTCCTCCGCATCCTAATCTATATCGAACTCGCCCGGTCGTTAACGTTTCGCGTTGCCTTTTCCCTGCCGATTTGGGCCAATCACACCGACCTGCTTCACACCATCTATGTCTTGGCCGACCTGCTCTCGGCCGTCGTTTATTTCGTCCTGTTCCGAGTTCTCCAATTCCTCGCCCTGCGCATCCCCGATTCGGCCCACGCCCGCACCGCCAACCGCCTCGCCTACGCCCTAGCCCTAACTATCGCCCTCATCACACCCTTCCATTTGTCGATGTCGTACTTATACCGATACCTATTCCGCCATTTAGCTTGGACGCCGCTCTGGTACACCCTCGGCGACCTGATCGTCCTCGTCACCAAAATCCTGGCCATCAGCTTTCTATATCGCTTCGCCGCCACACTGAAAAACGAGTTCCAAGACGCCCAGCAAACCTGGTCCACAGCAAAACCGCCCTCCGCCATTAATTAACAGCGCGCAAAGCACCGCGTCTCCTCTCCTCCCCCTCCGTGCCTCCGTGCCTCCGTGCCTACGTGCCTTCGTGCCTCCAATTTCCTATACTTACCCCTATGTCACCCAGCGCACCGAAAAAAATCGTCCTCGCCTATAGCGGCGGATTGGATACCAGCGTCATTCTCCCCTGGCTCAAAGACCGATATCCGGGCGTAAAACTCGTCGCCTTCGCCGCCGAACTCGGCCAAGGCGACGAACTCAAAGGCATCGAAGAAAAAGCACGCAAGAGCGGAGCCGATGAAGTCATCATTAAAGACCTTCGAAAAGAATTCGCCGAGGAATTCTGTTTTCCCATGCTCCGCGCCCAGGCCGTCTACGAAACCGACTATCTTCTGGGCACCAGCATCGCCCGCCCGATCATCGCCAAGCACCAGGTCGAAGTCGCCCGCCAAACCGGCGCCGACGCCGTCGGACACGGCGCCACATCCAAAGGCAACGACCAGGTCCGCTTCGAACTCACCTACATGTCTCTTGCTCCGGAGCTGAAGATCATCGCCCCCTGGAAAGACCCGACATTCGAGTTGCGCGACCGTGAGAGCGCCATCGACTACGCCAATAAAAAAGGCGTCCCCGTCGAGCAGAGCAAGAAAAAAATCTATAGCCGCGACCGCAACCTCTGGCACATCAGCCACGAGGGCGCCGACCTCGAATCCCCGGCTAACGAGCCCAAAGACGATCTCTGGCTCATCTCCGTCCCAGTCAGCAAAGCGCCAAATGAGCCGGAGTACGTAACCATCGATTTCGACCGAGGAAATCCGACCGCCCTGAATGGGAAACCCCTCCCCGGCCACGAACTCATCGCCGCCCTGAACACCATCGGCGGCAAACACGCCGTCGGCCAAACCCAACTCGCCGAAAACCGCCTCGTCGGCATGAAATCCCGCGGCGCCTACGAAACCCCCGGCGGCTCCATCCTCTACGAAGCCCACAAAGCACTCGAACAAATCACCATCGAGCGCGACACCTTCCATTTCAAACAGCAGGTCGCCCTCCGCTACGCCGAACTCGTCTATTACGGCCAGTGGTTCCACCCCCTCCGCGAAGCCCTGCAAACCTTCATCGACCACACCCAGTTACCCGTCACCGGCCAAGCCAAGGTAAAACTATTCAAAGGCCGAGCGACCGCCGCCGGCGTCACCAGCCCCCACAGCCTCTATGACCCTCAACTAGCAAGCTTCAGCATGGAAGGCTACGACGTCACCGCCGCGCGAGGCTTCATCGATCTATTCGGCTTGCCGATGAAAGTAGCGCAGCAGGCCAAACGATGGTGAATGCCGCACCGATCCCATGAAACTGCCAAACGGCCACCGTGCGATCATCGACGTCAAAAAGCTCGAAGACTACTGTTTGTCATTTGCGCATAAGCGCGGCCGCCATAAGGCGAGGCTTTTCGCCGCTTCATTAGGAGTCGGCATCAACCAGGTCGAGGCCCTGCGTAATGCCCTCGCCGGCGCGGCTTCCGACGGCGAAGCAACACCCACCAGAAAAAACAGATTCGGCCAGCTATATCGCGTCGATTTTGAGATGACCGGCCAAAACCGCCCTAAACGCGTATTGAGCATATGGATTGTCCCGGATAACGAGCAAATTCCTCGATTGGTGACCTGCTATCCCCTATAATTGCATCGCCGTGGAAAAACCCATACAGGAACTCGACGTAGTCGCTCTGACGGAAGATATCCCGTCGGAGAACCTGCTGCGCGGCCAGGTTGGAACGGTCGTCCACGTCTATTCGCCCACGGACTTCGAAGTCGAATTCGTCGATGAAAACGGCCGTACCTATGCCCTCGCCACCTTGTCCGCATCGCAGCTCTTCCGCTTGAGATTCGGGCCGGTCGCGGCCTAGGTTGCCCGGCGCGTTCGCCGAAGTTTCTAATGCCCGACCTCTTCGCCGAATCCCGCCAAAAAAATCTCTCCCGCGTCGCCCCCCTCGCCGTCCGCATGCGCCCGCGCTCCCTCGAAGAATTCGCCGGCCAGCAACATTTCCTCGGCGAAGGCAAACTACTCCGCCGCATGCTCCAGGCCGATCGCCTCACCAGCGTCATTTTCTACGGCCCCTCGGGCACCGGAAAAACCACGCTCGCCCAGTTGATCGCCTCCTACACCAAGAGCCAGTTCGTCCCCGTCAACGCCGCCGCCGTCGGGGTCAAGGAAGTTCGCGCCATCCTGGAATCCGCCAAAGAACGCCTCGCCGCCGGCGGCGAGCGCACCGTCCTCTTTCTCGACGAAATCCACCGCTTCAATCGCGCCCAGCAGGACATTCTCCTCGAAGACGTTGAGGCGGGTTACGTCCTCCTCGTCGGCGCCACCACCGAGAATCCGTTTTTCTCCGTCAACAGCCCCCTGATCAGCCGCAGCCAGATTTTCCAGTTCAGCCCGCTCAGTGAAGACGATATTCGCCGGCTCATCCGCCGCGCCATCGCCGACAAAGAGCGCGGCTACGGTAATCTGAAAATTGAAATCGCCGATGAAGCGATCAACTTATGGTCCGTCAAATCCGACGGCGACGCCCGCCGCGCCCTCTCCGCTCTGGAAGTCGCCGTCCTCTCCGACGGCGAAAAATCCTCCAGCGGCGCTTTAAAAATAACCCTGGATGTCGCCGAGCAATCCATTCAGCGAAAAGCGATCGTCTACGACGGAACCGGCGATGAGCATTACGACGCCGCCAGCGCCCTGATCAAAAGCATGCGCGGCAGCGACCCCCACGCCGCCGTCTACTGGCTGGCCCGCATGCTCGAAGCCGGCGAAGACCCGCGCTTCATCGCCCGCCGCGTCGCCATTCTCGCCTCCGAAGACATCGGCAACGCCGATCCCCAGGCCCTCGCCGTCGCCGCCGCCGCTTTCGATATCGTCGAAAAAATCGGCATGCCCGAAGCTCAGTTGACCCTCGCCCAGGCCGTCATCTACATGGCCACCGCCCCCAAATCCAACGCCTCCGCACTGGCAATCTGGGCAGCCGCCTCCGATGTCCGCGAAGGCCGCACTCTCCCCGTTCCAAAATCAATCAAAGACGCGCATTACAAGGGCGCCAAACAACTTGGCCATGGCGAAGACTACATGTATCCCCATAATTTTTCCGGCGGATTTGTCCCTCAGGACTACCTTGGGGTCGATAAAATATACTATAATCCTGCGGGCCAAGGTTTTGAGGCGCTCATCAAGCAGCGCCTGGAGGACCTGAGAAAACAGTCCGGTAAGACAAACCCGGCAGATTCCGCCGACACCCGCGAATCGCTCCCGCCCCCGGCGGAAGTGGGCTGAGCCTTTCAGCCGATATGTTCAATGCGGAGCTTTAGTCATTGATGGATCAAGCCAGCGACAAATCTCAAATCAGGCGTCAGCTTAAAGCCAAGCTGGAGGCAATGACCGAATCCGATCGGCAAGCCAAAAGCCTCCGCGCCTGCTCCCTCATGTGCTCCAGCCCCGAATTCACCGCCGCACGCGTCGTTATGCTCTATCTCAGCAGCCAATACGAAATCGACACCGCACCACTCGCCCTCCGCTGTTGGCAATCCGGAAAAACCGTCGTCGTCCCCAAAGTCTCCTGGGATCAGCGACGAATGCTCCCCGTCGAAATCTCCTCCCTCCAAACCAGCATGACCACCACCGGCCCCGGCGTCCGCGAACCCGTCAGCGGACAACCCATGCCGCTCAATCTCATCGACCTCGTCATCGTCCCCGGCATCGGGTTCACTCCCGACGGACATCGCATCGGCCGCGGAATGGGCTTCTACGACCGCTTCCTCGCCCAGAACGATTTCATCGGCCTCTCCTGCGGATACGCCTTCGAAGAACAAATGATTCCCACCCTCCCCGTGCTTGACCACGACATGGCTCTGAGTATGCTGTGCACCGATCGCGGAATTCGCCGCTTCGCAACCAACTGCATGACGCAGCCCTGAGCGTTTTCCGCACAGCCTCATTCGGCTTTTTGAGAACATGGAGGTTCTCGTGGCTCGCTCCGATCGCCGCGTCAGTCGTATCCTTATTTCCATCCTGCTAGTCGCCGTCTCCGTGGGAATCTTGTCCTTCGGCTACAAAGTCCGCCACGCCGCGGCGCCCGCGTTGGCCTCAGTCGAACCGCCCGTCGCAATCGCGCCGTCCGCCGTGCCGGATGTTGAAGCCAATGTTGCCGCGAAGATCGACGATCAGCCGATCCTCGCCGTGAATCCCTCGCCCGCGACTCAGCCGACGTTGGATTCCGCCCCCGCCATTCCCGCCGCTGAAACAATGCTCGGCCCCACGACTCTCCCCAGTGCCGATTTGCTCAGCGACGCCAGGGTAAAACTCGACGCCGGCGATCTCCTCGCCGCCCGCGACCAGCTCAATAATGCCCTGCAATCTGGAACGCTCAGCGAAGACCAGGCCGCCCAAACGAAACTGCAACTCAGCCAGATCAATCAAACCCTCGTCTTCAGCAAGCAGCACTTCCCCGACGATCCCTACGGCGGCGTCTACGAGGTCAAGCCCGGCGACAGCCTTGCCAAAATCGCCAATGAGTGCGACACCACCTGGGAACTCCTCAGCCGCATCAACGGCATCGATCCCAAACATCTCCGCGCCGGCGCCACCATCAAAATCGCACAAGGTCCCTTTTTCGCCGTCGTCGACAAACGAAAATTCACCCTCGACATCTACCTCGGCGCCCTCCCAGGCGAAAAAAGCTCAATGTACGTAACCACTTTCCCCGTCGGCCTCGGCCAGGATGACAGCACGCCCACCGGCACCTGGATGGTCGAAATCCACCGCAAACTGAAACACCCCACCTACTACAGTCCGCGCGGCGAAGGCGTCATCGCCGCCGACGATCCAAAAAATCCCCTCGGCGGATTCTGGATCGGACTCACCGGCACCGAAGGCCAAGCCGTCGGAAAACTCTCCTACGGAATCCACGGCACCATCGACCCCGACAGCATCGGCAAACAATCCAGCCTCGGCTGCATCCGCCTCCGCACCCCGGACATCGCCATCGTTTTCGATTTGCTCGTCGAAGGAAAAAGTCTGGTAGTCGTAAAAGACTGACCGCCCGCCCGTCCCCAATATTTACCGGCGCGTCCGCCCGCGGTGAGCACCGTCGAACCGAAGGACCGCGCGCCCCGCGCGAATCCCCCCAACCCCAAAAACGAAAAAACCCCGGGCCAGCGTGTCGCCCGGCCGACCGCCGGCCGGGCGACACTGCCCGTGGGAACCAACCGCGCTCCATGAATGTGAGTGACTCGCTTGGCCACTCATAACCGTCACCACGACGGCTACATCCTCCCCATTAACAAAGCCGGTGCCATGACCCAACATTGCGCACGGTTTTGGAAAAATTGCCCTTTTCACCAGAAAAACCGGCTTCATTCCCAAGCCTCATTTCGGCCCCCATTTTCCTCCCGCTAATTTTGTCTTCAAACCCCATGACCAACGCCCACGAATTGTGCAACTCCGCCTCATCGCAGCACCCCAATTCCGCGATAACTTGACTTTTGCCGCCCGCCTTCGATGATCCGATAACTCGTGCATTCGGGGCCAGAAATAGCCTCATTCCCTCCCCAACCCGCTAGCGCCACCACCCGCGCCAGACCTGTCGGCTTCGCCATCGCCGCTGCAATCTTCGTCATCGCCTTGGCGCTGGACGTCCCGATCAGCAATTGGGCTCACAATTCCGGTCTCGCCCCCGCCATGAAAAATGCAACGGGCGCCGCCCACTATTTCATTCACTACGGACTCCGCTTCTACGGTCAAATCGGCTTCTGCCTCGCCGCCTGCTTCGTTCTATGGCTGCAAGGACGACATCAAATCGGCCTGGTCGTCCTGCTCAGCGGAATCTTTTCCAGCTCCAACCAATTCTTCAAATGGTGCTTCGGCCGATTCCGTCCCTTCCACAACATGCCGCCCTTCGCCTTGCACCCGTTCATCGGCGGAATCCCCGGATTCATCCACGCCGAAGTAAGCCTCGGCTTCCCCTCCGGCGACGCCACGCTCGCCTTCGCCATGACCGCCAGCCTCACCTGGGCCTGGCCGCGCCGGCAAAAGCTCTGGTGGGCCCTGGGAATCTGGACCTGCCTGGAACGAATCGCCGAAGGCGCCCACTATCCCAGCGACACGGTTGCCGGCGCCTGCCTCGGCTTATTCGTCGCCTCCGTCGCGCGGCAAATCGTCAAACTTTTTGCCAAGGTCCCTCCCGCATGAGCCCCGAACCCGAACTCTCCCTGGTCATCCCCGCCTATAACGAGCAGGAGGTCATTCCCGAACTGCTCAAACGGGTCGAAGCCGCCCTGCTTCAAACGCAGAAATCATTCGAAGTCCTCATCATCGACGACGGCAGCACCGACCAGACCCCAAAACTTCTCGACGACGCCAAACCCACGCGCCCCTGGCTGCGTATTTTGCGAATGAAAAAAAATGGCGGACAAAGCGCCGCCTTCGACGCCGGCTTCAAAGCCGCTCGCGGCCAGATCATCGCCACCATCGACGCCGACCTCCAAAACGACCCCGAAGAAATCCCCCGCCTCCTCCCCATGCTCCAAGGCGTGGACATGATCACCGGCTGGCGCCAAAAGCGCCAGGACTCCGCCTTCCGACTCTTCCAAACCAGGATCGCCAATCGCGTCCGCAATTGGATCAGTCAGGAAACGATCCAGGATTCCGCCAGCAGTTTGAAAATCTATCGCCGTCATTGCCTCCAGGGAATCTACCTTTTCAATGGCTCCCATCGTTTCATGCCCACGCTGGTAAAAATGCGCGGCTTCAAAGTCTCCGAAATCCCCGTCAAACATTCCCACCGTTTCGCCGGCACCGCCAAATACGGCTTCCGCAACCGAGCCTGGCGAGCCTTCGTCGACCTCCTGGGCGTGAGATGGATGAAAAAACGATTCCTGAAATATCAGGCGAATGAAATCGAATAAACCGCGGAGCCATTACGCCGCCCGCGACGGCGGCATCGTCTCCACCGAAATAATCCCCCGCAAACTGATGACCTGTACATCCTCCGCCAACGCGTCATGCGGCTTAGCCGCAAACACATAGAGCGCCAGCCT